>ERZ833963.1520-NODE-1520-length-27168-cov-101.159702_pt1 | contig 27168 bp, 29 predicted proteins | sample MGYA00519693_ERZ833963 | MGnify/ENA primary metagenome ERZ833963 (study PRJEB31850, sample SAMEA3708748) | human gut metagenome | biome: human gut; feature: human-associated habitat; material: faeces | place: China | collected 2014 ... | reverse complement strand
AAGACGCTCAGAAAAGTGAGCTAAAATTGGCACAACGAACTGGACACCCTAATTAATTGGTCCATAGGTCTCTCTTACTTTTCAAACATAATGTTTTGGTTATATGATTATTTATGATTGTCTATCTCGATGATTTTAACCAGCATCTTGTCTGTGACCTCCTTCCAGACCTCATTAAGGTAATCAGGTGACACTCCTTTTGCCTGAGCGAGCCCAAGCACAGCGAGTGCCTGGTACTTCTGTGCAGCAACGGTCGAACATGCGTTGTCGACTCTTGCGTTGTCAGTGATGAGATGGGCTACAATCTCGGGTATGTTTTCCTCAACTGCAAACCAACAGGCCTCTTTCTCATAACAGTATCTCGTCACCAGTCTTGACAAGGTCGGCGTTTGTATGAAGGGCAGCATAAAATAATGCATACCTGCAGAGCTGGCAATATCCTGGAATGTGTCTATTCTGAAATTAGACTTGCCTTCCAGTATACTCTTGACAGTCTTAGACGTCACGGAAGCATCAATGGCTAAAGACTTATACATATCCGTTCCGTTCTGATCGTCATACGGATTAGTCCATAACACAACGATTTTGTCTTTTGGATCTCTTTTGTCACTCATATTGCAAATTTCTGAAAATTATTTAACAATGATTGGAATTTAATTTCCCATGAAAGTAATTGATTTCCAAATTAGACAGAAATGTGCATATAAGTCATTGATATATATATTGATTTACAAATCCACTTTCATAATCAAACTTTGATTTTGCATTATACCTCACCTTTTGAATTTAATACAATATCCGCTGCGCCCAATTATCGATATTGTTGTTGCCATGTGCAATAGGAGACAATTAGAGGCAAGCCTGCAAGGACTCAAATAGTATATATCCTGAGAAGGAATAAATAAAAAAGTCCTCAAAATCAACTTAAAGTATATTATAAAGGATTATTTTCAACTTTTTACTTGTGAGATATCAAATAAATGATTATCTTTGCAGTTGAAAATGTGACAAGGAAAATAAACTATGAGTATATCTTATGGCACTAAAATAAACCAGTTGCTTGCCGGAACAGCCCCAACCGGGTTGATGTTCTCCGACTGGCTGAAGAAGAACGGCTATTCAGCGCAGCTGCAGAAGCGATACAGGGACACGGGATGGCTGACTACCTTATGCAAGGGTGTCATGTACCGTACAGGCAGCCACCTCAATGCCTTCGATGCTCTTGCGTCCTATAATTCTCAGTTGGACAAACAGTTGAGAATAGGCGCTGCCTCTGCCTTGGAATACGCAGGCTTCAACCATTATGTCCCTATGGGCAAGCCCTTGCTGATGGTTGCGTTACCCCAAGGAGAGAAGATGCCCCTATGGATGAAGAGCGATGCCTACGACATGACTTTCCGTACATTCTCAACCACGGCATTTGCAGCTTTGGACGTTTCCAAGCATGATCGAGATAGCGGCACGCTGTATGTTTCCTCGCCGGAACTGGCTTTTCTTGAGTGCCTCGCACTGGCACCGAAACAGTATTCCTATATGGACCTCTATTATATCATGGAACAACTGACAACATTGCGGTCTGAGGTCGTACAGCGTTTGTTGGAGAGTACATCCAACATCAGAATAAAGCGGATGTTCCTCTACATGGCTGAGAAAGCCGGGCATTACTGGTTCGAGGAATTAGACACAGATAAGATAGACTTGGGAGCCGGGAAGCTGCAGCTGGTTAAGAACGGCGTGCTCAATAAGAAATATTCAATAACAGTTCCAAAAGAATTAGACGACTATGAGGGATAAATACAAAAAGCAGGTGGAGCTGCTGATACGCATCATGCCATCCGTGTATAAGATCAAGGAGTTTGCGGTCCACGGAGGAACAGCCATCAACCTGTTCCATAAGAATCTGCCAAGATACTCGGTAGACATTGATATTACCTACATTCCGATACAAGACAGGGAAACGAGTCTCAGAACAATAAATGCAAGACTGCTGGAAATAAAAGCGGACTTGGAAAGAACTATTCCTGGCATCAAGGTCATTCCCAAGCCTAATGTCTGGAAACTAATGTGTACCTTTGGCGAGGCAACCGTTAAGATAGAGGTCAACGGTACCAAGAGAGGGATAATCGGTGATACAGAGGTTATGCCCCTTTGCGAAAGAGCCCGGGAAGAATTCAATATGGGATGCAAGGCCCGTACCGTCTCTTTCAGCCAGCTCTATGGCGGAAAGATAACAGCCGCACTCAGCAGACAACATCCCCGCGACCTGTTTGACTGCAAACATATGACGCTGTCTTCGTTTGACGAGGTGAAAGATGGATTTATGCTCTGCTTGCTTGGAAGTGACAAGCCCATTATCGAATCTTTGCAGCCTCACGAGATAGACCAGACAGAAGCTCTCGAAAAGCAGTTCGAAGGCATGTCAGCTTTGAAATTCGACTACGAAGATTATAAGCAAGCAAGAAAGGATCTAATCCAAATGATTCATGACGGCTTGAATGATGATGACAAGACTTTCTTGTTGTCCTTTGAACTTGGCGAGCCTGATTGGGAACTTTGTTCGGCAGGAGATTTATCTCAATTCCCCTCAGTGCAATGGAAACTTCTTAATATTCACAAACTGAGAGAAACGAACAAACGGAAGTTCGAGGCGGGAATCGAGAAACTTCGAGATTACTTTATGAAGGAATGATTATCAAAGACGAGTACTGATAATTCCGTTGAATGAATGCTACAGCCATCTAACACTAAAGGTGCAGGGTGCAAGGCCTATAAATATATAGGACCTCGCACCCCGCACCTTTAGTGTAGCCAAAAAGTTTTTTAAAAGATTGTTGCTCAAATATTTGGAGGTTAGTTCATTTTTTGCTAACTTTGAACCCAAGAAAACAAGAGTGTTTATCCAGCGACCGACTTAGGGTCAGATTAAGGTCTGACGAGTCCGAGTTAGGGTCTAATAAGGGTCAGAACATGGCTACAGATATGGTACCGAAGATTTTGGCACGTCTATAAACACTTGTAAATTAGGAAATTAGAGAGAAAGGTTCAAGATCCTCTCTCTCCGCTGAAAAATTTTAACATTTATTGCTAAAAGTTCAAGAAATTAGCTAAGTGCCGTAATTCCAAGGAGTTACGGCACTTTATTTTGTATTCGTTCTCATCACGAAACCTCTAAAAATCCTCTCACGGGTCTCAAGATGGTCTGTTTTCGGTACATATATGGTACAGAAAATCATCATCGACGAAAATTGTACCAAAGACCACGTAAAGATCCTGCAAAGACCTTGCAAAGACCACTATAAAGTCATTGTAATTCAGCCGATTATGTTTAACTTTGCAGCCGGATAAATTTCGGTGCTTGAGCCCACAACTCCTGCTTTTTGTGTACCAAACGGTGCATTTTGGCAGGATTCCGTGTACCAAGCCTGGATACCGCTGTACTATTTAAAAATTAATTCGTTATGAGACGAGCTTTTAAGACGATTTTCTACATCCGTGGAAATTATGTGAACAAAAATGGACAAAGTTCCATCATGATTCGTTTGTGCCTGGACAGAGACCGCCTTTGTATCGGCACAACTGGTATCACCATTGACCCTATCCTTTGGGACAAGGACTATCAGAAGGTGAAGGGTCGTACTACCGTCGCCTTGCAGGTGAACAAGAAGCTTGAGGGCATCCGCACCGAGCTGCAGGGCATCGCTGACAAATTGGAACTGGAGAATACCCTTTCATTGGACAAGGTGAAGGCAGCCTACCAGCATGAAGACGTGGAGTATAACACCATTGGTCAGCTCTTCGACAAGTATATAAGTAATGTGAAGGCGAAGACAGGCACAACGCTCAGCACGACATCCTATCACAAGTATGAGCTTTGCCGCAAGCGTTTCATGGAAATGCTCGAAGCCAAGTACCACTGCAAGGATATGCTGCTCCATAAGCTTAACCCCACTGTCATCGAGGATTACTACATCTATCTGACTACATCTATCGGCCATTGCAACAATACTGCCGTTAAGACGATGAAGACCATGCGAACCGTTATCCTTCACGGCATCAAGATGGGCGTGCTACACAACGATCCGTACCTCGGTGTCCATTTGCACATGGACGAGGTTGACCGTGGCTATCTCACGGAAGAGGAGATTAAAACCATCATGGAAAAGCAGTTCGATCTTGAACGCCTTGAGCGCACCCGTGACCTTTTCATCTTCTCATGTTTCACCGGTCTTGCATATATCGATGTCAAGGCATTAATGCCGGAGAACATCGTCATCCTCAACGGTGTGGAATGGATAAGCTCTAAACGAGTAAAGACAGGAACGAAGATCAGTGTCGTACTCTTTGAGGGTGCCAAGCTAATCATTGAGAAATACAAAAATTATCCTAGAAAGAAAGGTCATGTATTCCCAATCTACTCCAACCAGAAGACAAACGATTATCTGAAGGAGATCGCTACGGCATGCGGCATCGACAAGGATATATCGTTCCACATGGCGCGTCACACTTTTGCCACACTGACGCTTAGCAAGGGTGTGCCTATCGAGTCCGTTTCCCGTATGCTGGGTCATAAGAACATTAAGACTACGCAGATTTACGCAAAAATAACCAATAAGAAGATCGAGGAGGATATGGCCAAATTCTTCAATGACAAGACAATCAGCAGCCTCGGTGAGGAGTCTGTGAACATGACGGCCAAGGATAAAAACACCACCAAGGCCAAGAATAAGAAGAAAGGCGGCACCCAGGCATCTGCCCAGGCTTGAAGCCTATAGCCCGCCTTGTTGTCCTTACTGTCGAAAAAGGCTCTTGATGCAACAGATGTATCAAGGGCCTTTTTGCGTTTATACATGCTTAGCCATTTATCTGCTTGTATAACGACTATCCATCAAAGGCTTGGAAGCCTCAATCGTTCTCGATCTATAACGTTCTATGGATTGTGTGCCGTCAACGCAGACGAAGCGCGGCAAATCCGAGCGAAGCCGCTTGCCGCCAACGAAGGCGAAGATGACAGGCACTCAATCCTGAGAACAAACGAACAGACCACTCTCCCCTGCCGCCGGAAGTCCCCGTCCGGCGGTTAAAGCGGTGCTGCACGAAGCATGGCTTTAAGGGTGAAAGGATAACCTATATGAGCCGATACACATTATTATATAGCCTAAGCCATCGTGTCAAGTCCATCTTTAATTCAGATATTTGCTTTCAGAAACGAGTATATGGAATAAAATACCTAAATTTGTAGCCCAAACTTATCATCCCGCAATTATGAAATACGAAGAGATAGAGAAGAAGCCATATCACTTCACGTTGGAGCGCATAGACCCCTACGACGAGAATGTGCCCGAAGCCGTTATTCCCGAGGATAAATGCCTCTACTTCCAGCCGGAGGAGCTGCTTGAGCTTCGCAATTTCTACAAAAGACGCACCTTTCGAGTTCTTGCAGGATTATGCCCCCGATTCCTATGACGAAGACTGGTGGGCCCTGCTTGACTATCTCTACAGCTGTACATCCATTGACATGATAGTAGCGGAAACCGCTGCCGCTCCCGACCCTGTGATAAACAGGGACGCATTAGTTGCCCGTCTTCTGAATGAGCTGCCTTACAGTCTTGATGACTACAATATCATAGCCCCGCAAGAGCTCATTGACGATGTCCTCGATGACAATTTTACGGACTGGGTTGGGATAAGGATTCGGATAGAATTAGACAATGCCCTCGTGGATGCGGACTTTTATGATTCTGAATGCAAATAGTCTTGCAGGAGTCTTGTGTGGCAATCAAGACTTTCAATTCTCTCTGTCAAGAATATCCTGAAACTGCGGATGCCTCTGGTACCAGACAGCGGCAAATGAGCAGACGGGCTTCACTTTCAGTTCTTTGCTGACAGCATAGTCGTTGACAGCACTGACAAGCAGACTCCCCACACCCATCCCCTCCTTGTAGGCATACGTGTGGTCAATGCTCAATACATTTCCCTTGAAGGAAAATTCCAGTCGGCCGACAAGTTCGTCACCGTCATAGGCAAGCACCTTGCCGCCAGTATTCGTAGTCTCAATCTTCGTCTCCATATTGGGCACAAAGGTACGATATTTCCCCGACATTTCGGAGTTATTGTATTTCATACTCATATTATTATATATCTGATATTTCCAATCAATGCATAGCGCTTCAAGAGCTTGACTTCGCCCTTGCAGTCCCCGGACGAAAGAGCGAAGTGAAGCACTCAAGGGCTTGTGCGCAAGGCATGTGGCGGAAGAGCATCGAAGCGCAGCCTTGATGCCACTGTAGCCACTTGCCTTGCGATACTGTGATACTCCCATGCATTGCATGGCTTATACTTCCATGCATTGCATAGCTTATACTTCCATGCATTGCGTAGCGGATATTCCCAATCATTGCGCAGCGCATCAAGAGCTTGACTTCGCCCTTGCAGTCCTTGGACGAAAGAACGAAGTGAAGCATTCAAGGGCTTGTGAGCAAAGCATGTGGCGAAAGAGCATCGAAGCGCAGCCTTGATGCTACTGTAGCCACTTGCCTTGCGATACTGATAATCAGCCAACAAGGGCTACGCTTTTCCAAGCTCTGTTCCCAATTGTACGACCAAAGGCCGTGTTAACTCGTCCAGTCTCCAGTTTTTCCCTTCCGCCAGCGTGACTTCCTTGCCGCTGTAAAACTTGGCAACGACATTGTTCCGGTCGAAGTCAAGACGCGCCTGTATCAGCTCGAAATATCCTGGATGCAGATAGATGACCGGCCGTATCTTCCTCAGGAACCTCACCTGCTCATCAGCCAGTTCCCCCATCATCCTTAGGTAGTCGATGAACTGCTGCAGCGACGCTACGCTGTCCTCCTCGAACGCCGTCGAGAGGATGTCAAACTCCCCGAAGTCCCGGATCTGAATGCTGTACCCACTCTGACGCAGCACGTCCAGTCCGTAGCCGTTGATGAACATCCAGCTCACCGGCCCAGTCGTAGCCTCCACATGTCCCGTCTGCCAGCCGAAGACCTCGAAAAGTCGGTCCGCATCCTGCCCTATGGCCGCCCAACGCCTGGCATTCGGCTTGCCACACGGGAAGATGACGATATGCACGTCCTCCCCACGCTGCGTCGCCTTGAGCAGAATGTCCACCAGCTCACGGTTCCACTGTTCCGTCTCCGTCCACTTTTCCGGGTTGAAGCCTAACTTCCACCTAATGAAGACAGACAAGATCTTGTCATTGGCACCCTCGGCATAGTCGTCGAGAATGCCCAGCATATTATTCTTCTGGGCTATGCCATCCACATCCGTGAACGACAGCCCATAGTCTTTCAGCAGCTTTCGCCACTGCTTGAACTCATCCACGCTCGTTACCGACAGCAGCGTCTGATAAGCCTTCCGAAGCTCCTTGTCTTCGAGCAGCTGCTGGTTTCCGGCGTAGAAGTCCAGAATGTCGAGGTACTGCTTTCTGAGCAGATTCACCCACGTCATGTTCAATGTTTCCATAGTAGATTCTTGATTGTTCGTTACATCATTCATAATATAAGGTATTAACAGTTACGGTATCGGCAGTTCAAAGGCTTTGTACACCTGCTTGCCCTCCTTGTCGATGAAGCACCACCGCTCCGAGCGGTACGGCAGTCCGGCGGCATCAACACAGGCATAGTCAATCTTCACCTTTCATCCGCTGAACTCCCCCTTCCTGTCGCCTTTCATGATGAGCGATCGTATGTCCGCCATGCTCCGCATCTGCCGTTCAGCAAGACTGACGACATAGTGGTCGGACGGATTGAACCGGTTCATGTTGTCCGTGCGCTTCATGATCGTGTCCGTGACCACCTGCATCGTCCTGAGCATCCCCTTCACCTCATCCTTGGTGAAGTAACCCGTTCCGAATGCCGAGTCCGGCTCCGACACCGCCAGCACACGCAGCTGCTTGGGATAGTCCACGCTGAGCTCCAGGTTCTCCTTTGCCAGCCGCTTCATCTTCTCACCCGAGTTGCCGCACGACACCATCAGTGCGGCACCCATCATCAAACACATAAATTTCTTCATGGCAATACAGTTTCATCGTCCGTACTTCAATGTGTAGTTGATCACGTTACCGAAGGCCTTGAACTTCACCTTCTTCATCGGCGGCGCAACGAACTTCTCCCCCGTCTGCGGATTACGGCATACACGCTCCCCGAACCGGTAGATGTAGAACTTCCCGAAGTCTGGGATGATGACCTCCCCGTCCTCACGGAGGATGTCCGACACCGCGCAGAGGAAGGCATCCACCGCCTTCTCCACGTCCTTGACAGAAAGCCCCGACTCAAAAGCCGCCTTTCTCAACAGTTTCTTCTTGTTCACAGTACTCATGGTTAATGGTTTGAATGGTTGATAATCAATAGAATAGTAAAAAGTAGACAACGTTTAGTTTAACTCGTTATAGTATGCTCACTTGTTATAATCCGCCACAATCCGTTTCCGGTCATCCGACAGCCGCAGGTACGCCTTCGACAGCGACCCCTTCTCATCCGTTAGCATCACCTCATTCTTCGTGACGCCATACTCCAGCAGCTCCTTCAGCTCGTCGAGCGTCACCTCATGCCCACGGATATGCCGCCATAAAGTAAGGTGGTATGGCTCCCCGAGTTTCTCGTGACAGGAACAGTTGAACGCCATCGGACTCACCAGCACGTCCTCGCCGCATACCGGGCATTTGCCCACTACCGAGCTCAGCGACATGCCATAGACCTCACTCTCCACCAGCACCGCCGAGAAGATCCGTCCCTGCGAGTTGAAACAGCCGTCGAGTACCGTCGGATGCCCGTCAAGGAACGCCTCTATCTCATGCGGCAGGATAAAGCGGTGCGAGAGGATGCCGTTGCAGTGCCATTTGCAAGCATCACCTTTGTCAAAGTAATGCTCACAGAAGTACCCCTTCGAGGTGATCTTGATACGCCCTCCACAGTGCGGACAGCGGTGCTCCAGGTATCTGCCTTCCGACACCACAGCCATCTTGCCGTCCTGCATCTCGATGTGCGCCATGTACTGTTTTCCCTTCTTGTCCTTGAATGTCAGCACACGGCTTCTGCCCGTGTCCTCCAATTCCTTGATGACAGCGTCCGTGATCTGTACGCCACGGATAGATTTCTTGATTTCCATAGTTGATAAAGTTAATAGTTGATGATTAATAATGATTCGTAGTTATTGATTACTGATTGTTGATTAGTAGTTGACAGACAACTATATACATAACAACGTTGAAGTTGATTTGCGACTACAGATACTTCCAGTCCAGTATCAGTCCGTCCACGACCGCCTTGCCCGACATCACCGTCGCCCATCCGTCCGGGTCGAGCCCGAACCACAGGTCATTCCACGACAGCGTCCGGATCTGCCAGGCCAGCAGCCACAAGTCCGTGTTGATGCTCTCCAGCCGCGTGACAATCTCATTGGCTACATAGTACCGCTCCGCCGAGTTCAGCAGGTTGACCTTGTGCTTCTCCGTCTTGCCGTCCGCATTGGTAACGTTGTACGACCCACTTGTCACCAGCTGCTTCATGAACGGATAGAGCGAGAGCATCTGTGCCGAGGCATCAACAAGCTCTTCCGAGACCATCACCGCAATGGCAGTCCCTTTGAGATTGCCCGGCAACGACTTGCGGAGCAACGCCATGTTTTTGGGTATCTCCATTCCCACGAGCTCCGCGGCACGCTTGATCTGATAGATATTCTGCATGGCGCCCTGCGCATTCTGCAGATAGCCCAACATCTTATCCTCCAAATGGTGCATCCGTTCCATGGCCAGCGTGACCCCGGCTTCCGTTGCGATGATCGCCTCCTGCGTCTTCTCACGCTTCTTGAAGAGCTTCTTCAGCATTTCCGTCTGTGTGGTCACCGCCCCTGTCAGGAGCGGGTCTGTCTGCTGTGCGAAGCCGCAGACGGAACAGGACATGGCCAGCAACAGACAAAAGAATTTTCTTTTCATGGTTTTCCGGTTGTTATGGCTACGGACATCATTGACGGTACGGACTTGAAAAGTCGGTGCCGGAAGTGATGCGCCGTGACCTCGTTCACAATTCGCAGAATGGGACATTCAGAAAAAATTCCAATCCCATTGGCCTTTACATCTTAAATCCGCTCTTGCACTCGTTGCGCTCCCTGAGCTCCGTCCTGATCCTCGCGAGATTCTCGTCCCGTTGGAACTTCGTCTTGAGCTGCAGCGCTTCCAAGGGCATGCCGCGTACAACATCGTTCCAGTCCTTGTAGTTTACCGGCGGCTTCATCACCTCTATTCAGTCAGAGAGTTTTACGTGCCTCCCCAACTCTTCCACAGATGCTTTCCCCACCGGCATGTCGAAGGACTTCCCGTCCATCTCCAGTCTGAGGTTGTCCCCCATCTGAAAGACGCTGAGCCTTTTGCCATCAAGAAGAGCCGCCATCCTCATGCCGTAGATCCGCCCCGGCAGGTCGTTGTCGAAACAGTCCACCGCCTTGGCCATGCAGAAGTGCTTCATCAGTCCCGACACCTGTCCGTTGGACAGTGCGCCGCCCACAGATACGAAAGCCGAGTGCGGAAGGTCAATCTTCGCCCGGTTCGCCTGATAGAACGACATGGCATCGTAAGCCGACTCACAGAAATAGACATGCCTGACCATCTGCGGATTGTTCAGCGCTGAGTGGATGCCCGCCGTCCACATCGCCGTCGTCGAGTTCGTCCTTGCCGCCTTGCCCTTGAACCCTCGGTCGCCCCGCAGCTCATAGCCAGCCAAGTCCGCAGAGAAGTCCGGCTCACGGTAAGGAAAACCTATCATCGGCAGACCGTTCCTGTTCTTCTGGTCCGTGACGATGGCGATATGCCGCTCAAAGAGTGATACCGTCTCACGGCTGATCCCCCTGTCCTCAAAGATCCCCATGGCATAGTCCATGTTCCGTGCCAGCGGCTGAGCCGTGTAACGTTTGGGGTTGAACACCGGGTTCAGACTCCCCAACCCACCACTATATCCCCGGTCGTGATTGTCCACTACCGGCATGTTGGCGAAGTCCGCCAGCACCTTACCGATGACCTCCCACTGGTTGCGTCCGAACTTGTTGAATCGACTGAGGTTCTCACCGATGAAGTCCACCACGTCGCCCCGCTTGCCCGAATTGCGGTGGAAGTACCGCTGCCGGTCCTTCTCCTGCGGATGCGAGATGATGATGGTGTCAAGCTTCTCACCCCTGCCGTCGGGCAGGACCAGCTCGATGTACCGTCCCACACCCGCCTGTCTGTTGAGCTTGTAGCCGAGCGAGAAGGCAACATCGTCGATGCCTACCCTCGGCTTCATTTCCTGAAAAGATACGTAAGACATAGGCTTGTAGTTTGATGTTTATTATAGGTTTGATAGTTATGAAGCCCACAAATAAAGTTTAATGTGAGTATACAACATTCACAATTTCAAGCCTTTATTTTCCTTATTCTCCTGCTTCTGCTCCCGTATCTCACGCACTTCCCCAACGAACTTTCTCGCTACCGTGTCGTGCAGCATCTGATCCTTCAGCGCCCCCGTCGGCATCATCTCATATCTGATACCCGTAATCTTGCTGATGGGCTTCATGCCGAGGTCCTGCCCCTCGAAGGAGGCACGCACCGCATAGCCTCCATCCATGCGCTTGAAGATGGACGCACTGTCGAACTTCGCCGAGAGCGCGATGTCGTGCGGCTGCTGCCACTCCTTCTTGGCAGCTTCAATACCCTTGTCAAGTCCCACCTTACGCTGGTTCTCAGTAAGGATAGGTGTCTCACCGAGAGCAATCTTCTGCTCGTCGATCTTCTCAAGGATCATCTTCGAAGCCTTGTTCACGTCCGCCATGACCGATACGATGAATTTCGGCTCCTCTCTTAGCGCGTTGATCCACCCGTCCATATAGGCAGCGTTGTTGTTGAGAATACGTTTGTCAAAGCCCAGAGCATTGCCCACCATGGCAGCCGTGAGCTCCGCCACCAGCTCCTCCTTGGCATACTTCTCATCCCCGAACTTCGCCCCCTTTTCACGGTTCAACCGGCTGGCCGTACCCGTGGAGTGTGTCATCTCGTGGAGTGCCGAAGAATAGTACTCCATGCCGTCCTTGAAAATCTCCTCCGCGTTCTTGCCGATGTTGAACTGCTCCTTCTTCGGAACGATGACAATGTCGCGTGCCGGGGAATAGAACGCCCCGTCCACGATCCTGTCGGTCTGCACACGGCATATCCACTCCTGCCGCTCGAACATCCGGTCGAGGGCCCGGTTCTCGTACATGCCCTGTGTGTCTCGCAGCTGCGGACCTTTGAAACGGTCCACAATGGCATCGTATTTCTCCTTGTTCACCTCTTCTAAGTTGGTCTGATCCACGTTGAAGACAGAGAAAGCACGGAGGAACGGCCTGACCTCGCACTTCGCCTGCTCGCCACGGCTCATCTGCCTGTAGTCCGACTCGGCAACCCGCTTGCCTCGTTCGTCCTTGATATTGAGGTCCCAGTAGATGACCGGCATCGACTGCGCACCCTTCTTGATACGGAGGTTCTCCTTCTGCGCCTGCATGAAAGTCATGTATACCGGCGTGCGGTAAGCATTCATCGCCGTGTCCATCTGTAGGAAGAACGAGTTCGTGCCCGAGTAGTTGCGGCCACTGAGGTTCTGCGGCATGCCGAGCATCGTACCCTTCCCGTTCGTCCATCCCTGCCGCCAGTCCGACGCCTTCATCGCCTTCATGCGGTCGATCATGAGCGTGCAGAACCTGTCTATGGCCTTGTCGCCGCTGCTCTTGTAGTTTGACTTGGAATCCTTGTTTTCCATAGTGTCAGTATTGGTTATGTTAGGTTAGTAGCCCCTCAGTCCGATGGCACAGCCTTCGCACTGAGGGCGAATTTTGTATATGTGTCTCTCACGGTATCACTGAGGCAGTGACAACCACTTAGACGACGGCTCCGGAAAACTCCTCCGCGAACTCGTTGCCTCCGTCATAGATACGGCTCTCTGTCTCTTCGAGGTAGAGCTCAGCATTGTTGTCGTCAGGCTCGATGCCGTGGTCGTCGCACCACTGGAGATAGTCTTTGCCGTGGTCACTGCGCAGTGCGAGCTCGCACCATCCTATCTTGCCGTCCTGTTTGAGTTGAATGAGTTCTTCGATTGTATTGTTCTGCATAGTTGTGATGTGTTAATGGTTGATGGTTGATGATGACTTCAAAGATTAATTTTGATAAAAGACTTCTGACTTTTTCTATTATTGATTGAAAGACAGTGTATAACGTCAATAAGTTGAAGTAGATCTATCGCTTGAACGCCTGTTTCGCACTGACCTTCTCCGACTGCATCTCCTTGATTTCCGTGTTGAGATAACGGGCAGCCAATTGCTCCTTGGTAGCGGTCTTGTGCGTGAAGAGCGCCTGCTTGTCGTGCCACGAGAGCACCGCCTTGCCGGTCATCCTGTCGTCATCGAGCTTAGCCGATACCGTCCAGTCGCCCTGCTGGCTCTTGGCGATGCGCACCTCCTTGACACCCTCTTCCAACTTGAACTGGTTGTAGAAGGAGGCAAGGTGCAGCTGCTCCCCGAAGTTCTTCTCCACGAGCTTGGAAGGCGTTGTCACACGGTCGAAGTAAGCGTTCAAGTCCTCCTTTGACATCGTGCGAGACATCTTCTGCTCGCCCACCTGCGTGTAGAGTTTGTACTTGCCCACGTCCTGCCGCTGCTCATCGTGTTCCTTGTAGACCACCATCTTGTCGATGATGCGCCCGTCAGAGAGCTTGTTGTCAGCCTTGTACTCCTCCGGCGTAACCTTCTTGGCCAGCTTTGTGGGATAGTACGTCTGCATGAGCCCTTCAACAGTTGTCTCCCTCTTCTGATAGGCAGCGGCATCCTCCGGCTTCATAAGCTGCGGACGGAGCTGCTGTCCGTCGATACGGGCGGTAAAATACCACTTGTTCGGGTCCTGGTTGCTTTGGAAGGCATGACCGTGGGTCACCTTCTCACCGTTGACCGTCACCATCTGCGGCTCGCGAGGCTTGTGAACCTTGGTGTCTGCGGTCTGTTCAACGGCTTTGTCGTTCTTCTTGGTCTCTGCCTTCACCGCAGTCTTGTCAGCTTTAGCAGTCTCAGCCTTGTCGACCTTGTTCTCGGCCTTCTCAACCTTGGCTTCCTTCGTCTTGGTTTTCTTCTTTTCTGTTTTCTTTTCCATAGTATCGGTTTGAGTTTGGTTTTTGGTTTTGTTAGTGGTTTGCTTCTTGCTCGGCTCCTGCATGTCAGCGATCGCCACACGATAACCTGCCCGGATGAGTTTGGGCAGGTAAGTGTCAAGCGTATGATGCGGAAACTCCGCGATCAGCTCCCCGTCCTTCTTGAACTTCGGCTTCTGTGCCGGAATGCGCAGCGTGTCCGACAGCTTCTGTGCGTCCTCATTCAGTGAGCGGTAGAAGTCCCCGTTGCGCATGAGGATCAGCGCGTCGGGATGTTTGCTCTTGAGCCGTTGGTACACTGCCAACGGTGTGTCGGTCTTGTTCTTTACCTGCTTCTTCGTAGAGTCGGCAGATTGCTTCTTGTCCGAAGGCTGTTCTTGCATCTTCTTTTCCATGTTAGTAGGAATTAGGTTAAACTGGAAGTTCTTGTTGGTCAGATGGTTCTTGGTGTGTCCGAGGACAGCGAGCATCGTATCGGGATGCCCCACAGCCTTGATGGTGGCACCTGCGGTATAGCCGGTGTCCAGCACATTGTCTATGACGATGGGTGTGAACTGCTCCGGCACTTGTCTGTACAGATTGAGTTTCAGGTATATGCCCTCCGGCTTGAGGTCGTTCTTCTTGGCATAGTGCAGCGGCATGTGCGGGCGGCAAGAAAGGATGTCCCATGTCGGGATGCCCGTCCTCCGGGAAATCTCATTGGCGAGCGTCTTGGTGTATATCGCCCTCCCATGGTGGTTCGGGACAGGCACCAGCACACAATTGCGTCCTGCCGCCATCTCCCTTATCCCGTCCGCCATCATATCCGCAGCCTTGCATATACTCGCGTAATCACCGTCCTTCAGTCCGTGCGCCAACTGACGGACTTTAGGATATGGAGCACAGGAGGTGAACGTACATTCTTGTTTGTTTGACATGGCAATAGATTAAGTCTCATAGGTTTGTAGATGGATGAAACGAAGAAAGTAAGCTAAGGAAATGAACTAAGAACTAAAGTGACAACCCTCTCTTCTTGTCCTCTTTCCTGTCTGCCTTTTCCCTCTCGGTCAGCCGGATGCTCTCCTCGTGGCGCAGCCTGTCCACCACCTGCTTGTACTCCCACCGGTTCTCATCGGTCTGCACGTAACCCATGTAGCCCTCGTGCGCGTCGTCATAACGGATGGCCTGCTGTTTTTTCCATTCTTCTAAGTCGCCTTGCATGACCTTGAAGCCTACCGGCTCACGGAGGTCCACGCCCACGGTTACCTTCTGGTCACCGACTTCAAGCTCCACCGGCTTGCCTGAGGCGAGCGCTTCCTTTTGCCCAATTCCGAGTCCGATGTCCTTGATTCTGTCCACTTCCCGAAGTTTTTCCTCAAAATTAACAGTCGCCACATCACGGTACATCAGCGCGTTGGACTCCTTGTCCAACTGCACGTAACGCATCTTGCGGTTGTCACCCTCCTTGAACTCCTTCTGTATGACATCTCCCTTGCGCACACGCTCCAGCTCTGTGTCATTCAGCTTCAAGTTATTGTCAAGCTCACGATGTATTTGATACGTAAGCAGTTGCAGCTGTCCGTCCTTGTCGTGAACGAGCTGGATTTTCATGGGTATGGACACCGCAGAGTTGTCGCCCACGGGCACGTTGAGACGCATGAGCGGCGAGAGCTCACCGCTCAAGATAGAGTCGCGCAAATCCTTCGGCATGTGCATGAGATCCTTGGGATAGATGCCGATTTTGGCAAATTTGTCGAATGGTACTGGTTCTGTTTTCATAGTTGATGGTTTGGTTATTCTGTTGGTTTATACTAATTTTGTGGTGAACATATCAAACTTAACACACTACTACCATGAAACACACACTGACGTGCGCTGTGGTCCTTATGTTCTCGATGAATGTATTGGAATCACCGGCACAGTTTTACACTGTTGAGAAAGTCGGTCCGGCTGCCGACACGTTATCCATTTCCACGGACCCCTACGTCCGTGACGTACTCCACGAAACAAAGCCAACGTCCAAGGTCGAGACTGAGACCAAGAACAAGAAAAAATCCGTCTTCGGTCTGCCTTTGCCTTCGTTTCTGACCGCAAAGTTAGGAAACAAACCGCCAACCTCCAACAACGCTCAGGGAAAAGTGCTGGAAAAAGGCGAAAAAAGTCCAGAAAAAATAACAAGGAACAATCGCAAGACAACCGTTTTACCCTTCCTCAGCGCCTCAGACAGCCTTCTTTTGAGCCTTCTTGAAAAGCGCCTAAACATCTGTATGCCATTGGATTACATTACTATTACCTCACACTACGGCTACCGCCAGGATCCCTTTACCAAGTGCCAGCGGTTCCATGACGGCATCGATCTAAGATGCGGAAACGGTTTGGTCTATAGCATGCTCCCGGGCAGGGTGGCCGCCGTGCACCACGGCGACACCGGCTACGGCAACTATGTCATCCTAGACCACGGGAGCCTCCGCTGCCTCTATGGTCACCTCAGTGAGATATATGCCAGGGAAGGCAGCGAAGTACCGGCAGGGGCTGTCGTCGGACTTGTCGGCTCCACCGGCCGCTCCACCGGTCCGCATCTCCACATACAACTTCAACGACTGTCAGCAAACAAAAGTTGGACAAGCGTCGATCCCATGCCGTTCATCCAAGCCCTTAACCGACAAGTGGAGTCCTTCAACGACCGACTGGCGGAAATCAGCTGTAAGGGCTCACCTATATATAATAAAGAGAAAGCAAAGCCAAACGAGTTAACCATAGAGAACCTCTATGCCGCGCTGAAGAAGCACGGCATCAAATATCCGAAGATCGTCCTTGCCCAGGCCATCCTCGAAACCGGCCGTTTCCGCTCCCGTGTCTGCAATGAGAACAACAACCTCTTCGGTCTCCGGCACTCGAACGGCTACTACGTTTTTGACCATTGGGAAGAGAGCGTCATCGCCTACAAGAGCAAGGTGCAGTACAAGCACCGCGACAACGAGAACTACTATGCCTTCCTGAAGCGTATCGGCTACTCGACCTCGAAGGACTACGTCAGAAGGGTCCGTGAGATCGTCAGCCAGCTGTAATCATCACTCAAAGAGAGATGTGTTTGCAGTCAATAAGCCCGCTGAGACATTGCTATTACCCAAACCGATTCCGCAAGTCGGGGCTTTTTTGAGGAAAATCGACTTTTTTTATCAAATTTGCCGTTCTATCAGCAGTTTACAGTAGGCTACTGTTGCCATTATGCGGAATAGTCACTATCTTTGCAACAGAAAATCACAACGCAAGGTTTACTAACCATTGCAGGGCCAAGCTCCCCTGGAATACCGGCCTGAAGAAAAGGAGCGCGTCTTTTACCGTCACACGGAACTATCTTATGCCGCCACGAGGCGGACATAACAGCGGTGACCCAAACTCCATGACACGAGTTACCTATAACCAACCTTATGAACATACCATTTTTCAACATCGGGAAGACCACCCCGAAGAAGCGCAACAAGATTATCGTAGCCGCCAACCAAAAAGGCGGATGCGGCAAGACCACCATCAGTGTACTGCTCGCCGACCAGCTTGTCCTCAAACACCACTGCCGTCTCGTCATGCTCGACGGTGACCCTCAGCGAAGCATCGTCAAGAAGCATGAGCAGGACCGTGAGCGCTGGCCCCAGCTCCAGCCCCTCTATCAGGTCGTACCCTGTACCCAGCTCAGCAGTGAGCGGGAGACCTTAAACCTTATCCGCGCCATGCGCAACGAGGACTTTGACTTTATCATCGACACACCGGGCAGCCTTACCCTTCAAGGCCTACTTCCACTTGTCTTCGAGGCTGATGCCGTCATCGTCCCCATTCTGTTGTAAAAGACCAGCATCAATTCCACCACCTCCTTTATTGAAATGTGCGCCATGGTCGCCAAGGAGAACGGTGGTAACAAACTGCCAGATTTCTATTTCGTGCCCAATCAGTTCAACAAGAACTGGGGCCGCAAGGCCGAGCTGACCGAGCAGCAGACGTTCCTCGACTACTTCGCAAAGTTGGGCACCGTATTGCCGAAGATACCCAACTGCGCCGAGATCCAGCGCTACAGCACGCTCATCCTCACCGACAAGCAACATGAGATTGTCGACAAATGCTTCGACACGCTCTACGACTGCGTCTATAATGATAAATTCGTATGACTGACGGCACTTCTCGACCAATGGTTTTCGGGGATATCCACGATCTTCTCCGGAAAGTCAACGGTGAGAGCGAGCCAGCCTACATGTGGCAGAGTGACAAGCAGGGGAAAGAGATAAGGACGGAGGAGCCACCGCCGGTCAAGGAAGAGCAAGTCAAGGAACCCGCCGAAAAGCTGGATGAGGAAACTAATCCCATTGCCAAGACAGAAGATGAACCCATGGCAAAGAAGAAAGTTCCCTCTCACAAGGAGAAAGCCAAACCCCTACCCTCCAAGACCATAAGAGAGATAGGAGAAAACGCTGCCAAAAAGCCCAAGGGAGATAAGCAGCCCTCCGCCAAAAATCCATCTCCTTCCAAGGACGACATTCAGTCTCAGATAGAATCCTTCTCCTATGCTGGTGAGACGGGTCGCCGGTATTGGATCTTCGTTCCCGACGATGTCCACGCCACCTTCGAGGTCGTCTATGGCGGTCACCGTCTCTCGGCTATCTTCACCGCCCTTGCGAGGTCATTCATCGATGCCAACAAGGAGGAGCTCCGACGGCTCGTCACCCACCGCAGCGGACTGTTTGAATAGGACAGCCAAAGTGAGAAAAAACAATCAACAAGTAACCACGAACTAAAAAACGAACTGAACACTATGCATACAGCAATCCATACAACCACCAAAAGAACCTTGTGGATACCAGACCACGATGACATACTCAAGGAACGTTTCCATACCGACTGTCTCCACGACATAGCCTCACATATCGGCTGCACGTGCAGCACTGTGAGCAGCCACGCACGTCGGCTCGGACTGAGAAAGATCTCCCCGTCTGGGCGCAACAGCGACGCTCGCTCCTTTGTCCTGATCGAATACCCCAACCTCAGCTACCAGGAAATGGCAGAGCGCACAGGTCTGCACAGAGAAACCATCCGGATCATCGCCCGTGAGCTCGGACTGGAGCGCACGAAGAAACAGCTCCGTGAGATTCGCAGTCGCCGCCGTAAGGAACTCATCCAGAAGGAGCGCCGCCGCATCATCTTCGGTCTTGACCAGAAAACGAACATAAAGGTAGTGAGCAACCATCAGAAGATCCGTCTTCGTGGTTCGCTGAAGCGCCTCGGTTACATCATCGGAACCGACGGCCACACCTTCTACTATTATCCCGGTCTCCGCCGCCACCCCATCAAGGAGTCCAACGGCAGAGCACTCGGATTCACCTTTTTGCCATTGCCGACAGCGTGCACGGAGGAAACGATTCATGATTCAGCATCTCCGGCCGTGTCGGTAAATGGACTGACCATCAACTAATCCAGACATATAACCAGACTACCAACCATGAAAACCACAGGAACGATCAAGAAAGTCCTGCCCATGAGGACAGGCACGTCCAAGAAGGGCAGCACATGGGCCGCCCAGCAGTTTGTACTCAAGACCGACGACGGGGATATTCTCCTTGAAGTTTTCGGTCAGAAAGAAATCGACGAGTATGCCATCGCTGAGGGCGAGCAGCTGACGGTGAGCTACGTCCCCAAAGTCCAGGAAGTCGGAGACAAGGTGTTCGGCAAGAACAGCGTCACCGGCATCGAGCGCGACGAGTCCCAACCTTTTGCAGAGTAGCTTATGGCATTCACCAGTATAGTAATAATTGTGGTGGTGCTTTATGTTTTGGGTTACACAGGCATGATCATCCACGACCTCTTCATCAAGAAGGATCCCGCAGAGTTCATGCCCAAGCCCAAGGACGTAGACATCGACATCTCCGACGAGGCGGGACAGTTCAAGCCCATATCCGTAGAGAAGTCCGAGCCAAGGCAGCAGTCTGCAAATGTTCATAGCCCATTAGTACAAAAATCTGATGAAGCGATTATCACGGCTCACCCCCTTGCGGATGGGCAGTCTAATGGAGAAGAAGAGAAAGAACAACCAGCACCACCACCTCCTCCTTCAGCGACTCCATTCGGGTCAGACGATGCTAAGTCCGATGGCAAGACCTCAGAAGACTTTGGGCCACGTCCAACCGACGCAGAAACACAGAAACGCATAAACGAGCTTGTCAAGCTCAGACGTGGGGAGATGCTGACCGATGAGATGACCGCTTCAAAGGACGATAGTCCATCCGCATCTGGTCATAAGACTGCGGAAGTGAAGGAAAGACCCACTGATGGCGTTGAGCCTAATGAGCTAAATGTCCTCTTCATAGGTCCTGAGCATACAGTTCCCCCTGATGTGTCGGATGCCGTAGGCAAAGAGTCCTCAAAAGAGAAAGCTCCATCAGAGTCAAAATCCAAAGAAGTGGCACCGCCCACTCCTGCCCCTGCAAAGAAGTCAAGACCTCCCAAACCTCCCAAGCAACCGGAGTTCCACAGCGACGCGTACTTTGACATCCTGAAAGTTCAGATTGATGAAACCAAGCAGCATACAAAGTTGCAGGGGCCCCAGACTGCCGAACAAGTCAGCAAGGAGGCCAAGCGAGTCTCCCTTGACGATGCTCAAATGGCACTCAGACAAATCAACAGTTTATGGGAAAAGAAAGAATCGGAACGCGTCCCTGATGAGGACGAACGCCAAGCAATAGAAAAATCAGAACGGTCGAACCGTGAGGCTCCGCCTGAATTCAATATCTGATAATTATTGGCTTTCATATTGTTCTTTTTAGAATGATTATTGTTCATTGTTTCTAAAGGTTTAGCGAAAATCCATAAGACAGTTTCCGGAAGAGGGCTGCGCCGTGAGGCAAGGGGATCAGACGGTCGCGTGAGTGGCACTCACCCATCTTCCATTTTCATGTGGTCTTTAAATTGTAACTAAGAAAAACCTTAACAAACTTATGTTACAAACCATTTCAACCAAAACCATCATGAACTCCTGCATGAGCGCATGCAAGAGAATCCCCGTGAAGCGTGTAGCCGCCTTCCTCGGAATGTTCCTTTTCTGTGCCGTCATGACCTTCGCCCAGAGCAAAGGAGCCGGCGGATTCACGAAGGCCATCACCGAGGTGTCGAGCTACCAGACCCCTGTGAGCAACCTGATGAAGGCCATTGCTGCCGTCATCGCACTGGTCGGTGCGTTCTCCATTTATTTCAAGATGCGTGCGCCCGTAGTGGCAATATGCTAAATGCCTGCTTAGCAACAGGTTAGGGTAGGGTTCGATGCCCTACTCCCAACCGATTTACCTGAGGGGAAACCCCGGAAGGGAACACAGCATGTCGGATTTGAGAAATTTTGTTACCTAACGAAAGTTAAAGTAGATAAAATTTCGAAAAGCGTTAAGTTAACCAGTTACCAGTGTTACGACTGAAGCGCAAGGGAGAAAGATAGATACGAGGATAAAGCCTGGATTGGTTGAACGATAGTCCTGCGACCTTTGAAGTAGTCACGGCGTAAGGTAGCTGAAAATGCCGTGTTGTGGTGCGCTGCCTCCCTGCATTTGGGGTAAGTGCAAGAACTTCACCACGACGCAGCCGCAATAAGCGGAAAAGGACGAAAGTCGTATCCGACAATCTATCGTGCTATGTTAGCATATCGCTAAACGGGGATTGCCTAAGTCAGAATGCCGAAAGGCTATAGGGGTGGGCCCTTGAAAATCTGATATGGCAACGGAGCTTCCGTATTAGTTGAGGTGTTCGGACATAAACATGTCTGTCCACTTTAGCGAAGGGGAGCAGTTTCTAACGTTTAATACAATTAAAGGAAGATGAGTGATTCATTAAGAAATCCCGAGAGCGTATTAAAGGCTCTAAGTGACCACAGCAAGGTCTCGGACTACAAATTCGAGCGGCTGTATCGAAATTTGTTCAACAAGCAGTTCTTCTACACTGCCTACCAAATGATTTATGCCAAACAAGGCAACATGACGGCAGGCACTGACGGCAAGACCGCAGAAGGAATGAGCATTGAACAGATTGACGCACTGATTGCAAGTCTCCGCAACGAGACTTATCAACCATGCCCCGCAAGGAGGGTGTATATTCCCAAGAAGAATGGGAAGAAGCGTCCTTTAGGCATTCCTGCTTTCAATGACAAGTTAGTGCAGCAGGTAGTAAAGATGATTCTTGAAGTCATCTATGAAGGCTATTTTGAATGGACTTCGCACGGTTTCAGACCACACCGTAGCTGCCACACCGCACTTACTCAAATCCAAAAGCAGTTTACGGGAGCTAAGTGGTTTATCGAAGGAGACATAAAAGGCTTCTTTGACAACATAGACCATGATGTTCTGATAGATATCCTTAGAAAGAGGATTGCTGATGAACGCTTCCTTAGACTGATTAGGAAATTCTTGAATGCAGGGTATTTGGAGCAATGGGAATTCCATCACACTTATTCGGGAACTCCACAAGGTGGTATCATAAGCCCTATATTGGCAAATATATACCTTGATGTTTTCGACAAGTACATGAAGGAATACGCTGATAAGTTTCGCAAGGGCGAAGCACGTAAGCGCAATGCCGTATACTACTGCTTGAACACGAGGCAATGCAACTTGAAAAAGAGGATTAACTCCGAAACGGACAGGAATAAGAGGTCTGAGCTTATACACGACTATAAAGCCATGCGTAAGCAAAAGCTGAATACTTCTCCGACGGAGCCAATGGACAAGAATTTCAGAAGGTTGCAGTATGTGAGGTATGCTGACGATTTCCTTATCGGAGTAATTGGCAGCAAAGCCGACTGCGAGAAGATGAAAGCGGACATCGGTAAATTCATGAGCGAGAAATTGCATCTTGAGTTGTCTGATGAAAAGACGTTAATCACCAATGCGCAGGACAAGGCTAAATTCCTCGGGTATGAAATCTCTGTAAGAAAGTCCAACGAGGCTAAAAGGAACAAATGTGGAATTCGTACAAGGTCTTTTAATGGTGCTGTAGTGCTGACAGTAAACATTGAGACTGCGAGAAAGAAATTATCCGACTATGGAGCCCTCAAAATCGAGAGACCCAACGGAAAGGATATTTGGCGCTCAAAGTCAAGAGGCAAGCTGATAGCATTAGACCCAGACAAGATTCTTGCCCGGTACAATAGCGAGATACGCGGATTCTACAATTATTTTTCTATTGCCTTCAACACCTCTTCTGTGTGTTCAAAATTTGGGTACATCATGGAATGGAGTCTGTACAAAACCCTTGGGCAAAAGCTCAACCTTTCTTCCATGCAGGTGAAAAAGAAATACCGCAAGGACAAAGATTTCGTTATTCCCTACAAGAATAAGGAAGGAAAGGAAAAGTATAGAATCCTTTACAATGGTGGATTCAAACGCAGAAATCCAAACATCAATGAGAAAATTGACATTCTGCCAACCCGTATCTCATTGCCGTTCCCAAGCGTCTTTGAACGCTTGAAGTCGGGAGTTTGTGAACTATGCGGAAAAGAACATGTAGACAAGTTGTTTGTTCACGAAGTTCGAAACCTCAATCACCTTAAAGGTGAGAGGGAGTCAGAGAAAATTATGCTTGCCAACCACAGAAAGACACTTGTCGTATGCGGTGACTGCATGTCTCTGATTCAGCAGGGTATCAAGTAGAGCTAATGTTGGGAATGGAGAGCCGTATACGTGGAAACATGTACGTACGGTTCGGGGGCAGACCGTTGAAATCCCGCCACCGAAAGGTGGAAATGGGCGTTGACGTGTCGAGCCTACAGAACGGAGATCAGGACGTGAAGAAGGCCATCATGCTCACGATTGGCGGTTGTATAGCATTCCTTGCAATGAGCGAGGCTTTGCCTCTGTTCTTCAAGTGATTACACGCTGCTGCTTACAAGGTGTCCGACCGATGTCAAGAGTCGGCTCGGATACCTTTCAACTCTGAAAATTCACCTTAAGAACTATATATAACGTAAAGATAATTATAAACAAAATATCAGCCAAATGGACATCAATTTCAACGGCATCCCGGTTTTCAAGGGCTTACAGAAACCATTGGAGTTCATGGGTATCCGTGGCAGGTTCCTGACCTATGCTGCCGCAGCCATCGGCATCAGCTTCCTCGGCTTTCTGCTCTCGTCCATCATCTTCGGCAAGCTCGTGGGCTTCATCATCATGGTCGTTCTCATAGCCGTGGGAATCATCTCCATCTACGTGAAGCAGCGCAGCGGACTGCACAGCAAGAAACGGCACCGTGGTAACTTCTACTACTGTAAGATGTATGAACATTAGCCACAGATGTCACCTTATAGTCAGTCACTGATTACCAATACAAAATAGAACAAAGTAAAGAAAGAAATACATCCATGAGTACCAATAACAAGCCGCTTGACGGTCTCTTCGCCCAGCTCCAGGACATCAAGGATGCCGAAGGCAAGCTGATGAACACGGTCCTCTTCTCGAAGAACGGCAATCCGTCCGTCATCATCGAGATTGAGAACCCCGTGCAGCAGTATGCCACCGATGCCGTGCAGTATGTCGCCTATACCGACGTGTTGAACAATATCGTCCAGACCCTCGGCGAAGGCTACGCCCTTCAGAAACAGGACATCCTCTGCCGTCAGAGCTACCACCATGCCATCACCGATGACATGGAGTTCCTCACGCGCAGCTACTTCCGCTACTTCAACGGACGCCCCTATACCGAGATCCGCACTTACCTCATCATCACACAGGAGGCGGTGAAGTCCGCTTTCGTGAAGTACGACCCCAAGTCCTGGCTCGACTTCCATACGAAGGTCAGCAAGGTCATGGACATTCTCAAGGAGCGCGGCGTCTGGCACCGCAAGCTCACGAAGGACGAGGTCAACGAGTACCTCCACCGCTTCATGGCGTTCCACTTCAAGGACGGTCCGTTCTCCATGCAGAGCTTCAAGGCCGGTGACGACTGCCTGAAGATGGGCGACCAGGTCGTAAAATCCTTCGACATCGTCGACGTGGACGAGATAGACCTTCCATCGCTCATCAGACCCTACCAGTCCGTCGCCGTCAACGGCTACGTCATCGCCACCGACCTGCTGGCCTTCCTCAGCGAGATACCCGATACCGACTGCGTCATCTACAACCAGGTCATCCAAATTCCCCAGCAGCGCAAACTATTGAGAAAACTCCAAGGCAAGGCCAAGCGCCACGGCTCCATGCCTGACCCCAGCAACAAGATCGCCAAGGCCGACATCGAAGCCGTGCTGAACCTCCTTGCCCAGGACAGCAAGCTGCTCGTCTATACCAACTTCAACCTACTTGTCAGCTGCAAGGCCGAGAAACTGACCCCCGTGACGAGCTTCATCGAGACCAAGCTCTACGAGTGCGGCATCTTCGCCAGCAAGAGTGCCTACAACCAGTTGGAGCTCTTCATGGACTCCTTCCCCGGCAACGCCTACTCGTTCAACCCCGACTACGACCTCTTCCTGACGCTCAACGACGCAGCCCTCTGCCTCTTCTTCAAGGAGCACCTCAAACACTCCGAGAACACGCCCCTCAAGACGTGGTACACCGACCGTCAGGGCCTGCCCGTATGCATCGACATCACCGGCAAGGAAGGCAGCGTGAAGATGACCGACAACGCCAACTTCTTCTGTATCGGACCCAGCGGAAGCGGCAAGTCGTTCCACATGAACATTAATGTTGGCAAACGGCTGCAAACGGTCGAAAGTAATCGGTTGATTATCAGTTAACAAGCGTTTGCAGTCTTCCCAAATGGCTATTGTGGGTTCCATCCGTTTTGATTAATTTTGTACCACATTTGGAACTTGACTATGAAGTGCCGCGGCATAAGATGTTGCACCATAAGGCAGATAATGCGACGCCACTGCACATTAATTGCCGGGCAAAGCGGAAAACGGATAAATTCACAAGGCAAGCACTATGGGAAAGAAAAACGAAACACAACTTAACACTACGGGCGGCAGCGTTGCCGGCGTGGGCTCTCGACAGGAGTTCTACCGTCCGCGGCAGGTGGCTGAACTGCTCGGCATCAGTTTGAGGACTTACTACACGATGGTCAGTCGGGGGAAGCTGCACCCGGTCAAACTCTCGGAGCGCGTCACCGTCGTCGCACGGAAGGAGATTCTCAGCATGATAGAGACGGCACTTGGGGAGACGCTCTCACAGTCGATCTTCTCAAAAGACAAACGGAATGATTGTAAGGGGAAGGACAGCAAGGGAAAGGCGAATGAGGGTGCCAAGACTCGCAGAATGTCGAATGGGGCTGCCAAGGACCGCGCTCCCGTCGGTGTCACCCACGACACACATTATACGATGGCGGAGATTTGCGCGAAGTTCGACTACAGTTACGGTCGTCTTTATACGCTTAGGATGCGGTATCAGATTCCGTCCATCCACGCTTTCGGCACCACGTGCTATCCGAAGGAGGCTGTCGACAAGGCCATCAGTGAGGAACGTGAGCGTTTGGGCAGGACGCTGAATGAGCACTGGTACACCTGCGGAGAACTCATGCGCATCTATGGATTGGGAAAGACACAGGTCAGGCGGTTCGCCAACACCCACCATGTGAGGACGAAGAGGGCCAACGGCAACCGGCTCTATTACTTGAAGGAGGACTGGGAAGCGGAGCGCAGAAAGGCTGAGGACAAGAGTCCGTCGACCAAAGAAAAGCGCGAGGGAGCGACATGAGCAGTCAGAATCGGGTATGTGCTATTGACCAAATTCGAGTCCGACCGTTTCGAAAAAATGGCAAATGTACGGGTAAAACACGGAAAATAAGGCATCAACAAGACCAAACGACTGCAAACAGTTGTTGCAAGACGTAATCGGTCGTAACTTTGCATAAGATTTAGCTGCACTCGGCAATGTGAAAGCACGCTTTCATTGCGCTCGTTTGCAAAATCTTTGCATAAGATTTAGCTGCTCCCGGCAGAGCGATAGTGGAAATTTAGTCAGTTAATTTGTAGGGTGTCCAGTTAGATGTTCCGAGAAACAGAGGCTGATATCACCCGTTGAGT
>ERZ833963.1517-NODE-1517-length-27203-cov-6.306689_pt1 | contig 27203 bp, 19 predicted proteins | sample MGYA00519693_ERZ833963 | MGnify/ENA primary metagenome ERZ833963 (study PRJEB31850, sample SAMEA3708748) | human gut metagenome | biome: human gut; feature: human-associated habitat; material: faeces | place: China | collected 2014 ... | reverse complement strand
AGATCGGCTCGGTCGACTATCTGGCACAGGGCACGATCTATCCCGACGTGATCGAATCCGGCACGAATGTCGCTGCCGTCATCAAGAGCCACCACAACGTCGGCGGCCTGCCTGATTTTGTGGATTTCAAGGAGATCATTGAGCCGCTGCGTCTGCTGTTTAAGGACGAGGTGCGTGCGCTCGGCCGCGAGCTTGGCCTGCCGGAGTATCTGGTCATGCGCCAGCCGTTCCCGGGTCCGGGTCTGGCCATTCGCTGCCTCGGCGCGGTGTCCAAGGATAAGCTCGACATTCTGCGTGACGCGGACTTCATCTTCCGCGATGAGATCGCCAAGGCACATCTTGAGCAGACGATGAATCAGTACTTCGCGGTGCTGACGAATATGCGCTCTGTCGGCGTCATGGGCGACGGCCGCACGTATGACTATACGCTCGCGCTGCGCAGCGTCACGACGACGGACTTCATGACCGCCAACTGGACGCGTATTCCGTATGACGTGCTCGACCGTGTCTCGGTGCGTATCGTCAACGAGGTTAAGGGCATCAACCGCATCGTCTACGATATCACCTCCAAACCGCCCGCCACGATCGAGTGGGAATGACCTCATAGCTTGAAAAAAGCCCGTAAACACTGGATTTTTTGAGCTTTGAAGACACTCGCGGCAACGATTTGGCAACAGAATTTCATTATTCACAAGAAAAGAGCTATCTGATTTCCAATGAAGTCAGATAGCTCTTTTTCTATCCAAAGTATTCGTCGTATTCTTTGCCTGTTAGGTACTCAACAAAAGTATCTTTTTGAAGGCTGTGGAATATCACGCGGAAATCATCTTGAATGTCGTTATAAAGGTCAAATATTTCATCGAAACAGCCTCTGAAAAGTCCATGCGTGTGAGAAAACAGTACTTGCGTTGTGTATTTGCTTCTGCTATAATGATCTCGTGAATTATTTAACGTGATCGGACGGCGCTTTTGCAGCGCAGCTTTGAATTTTTGCGGCAATCGGTTTGTCTGCACGTTTATGATTGATACAAATGAAAAACCAGCGGCTGGAACAATGCCTTGCCGCTGGCTTTTTGCGCAGAAGGATATGCGCAGATTCTTCGTTTTGTCCAAGGATCAAGCGTGGCTGCGCAGGCGTTCCCGGCAGGGGAGCCGTGCAGTCACAGTGCGTCGCGCTGCTCGGCCGGCATGCGATACTCCGGCTTGACGTGGTAGGCGATCTCGGCGTACTGCCGCGCGCGTGCGCGCAGCGAGAAGTTTCCTTTCTGGCTGGACCAGACGTACAGCTCGTGGCAGATCAGATCCGTTGCGATGCGCGACAGCAGATCCGGCGGCTCTTTGGAGTCGATAATGCCTGATTTGGCGCAGTTTGTGGCCAGTGTCGCAAACAGATCATCGAGCGCGTGCACAGCTGCGCGGATCCCCTCAGGGGATTCGAACTGCATGATGAACAGCGTGCTCGTGAGCTCGGGGCCGAAATCATAGGCGATGGCAATGAAGCGGTCAAACAGCTGCCAGATGCGCTCGAAGTCATTGTCTGCGTGCGCAAATTTCATAAAGCTCGCATCATCGTTGTGCTGCGGCTTTTCCACCATGTATTCCAGAATACTGCGCTTGCCGTTGAACGAGGAGTAGAACACGGAGCGGGAGATGCCGCATTCCTTGCAGATCTCGTTTACGGTCACGTTGTTGTATCCGTTGCGCTTGAACAGGGAGATCGCGGCTTCCGCGACTTCCTCTTTGAACTTTCGGGCCAAATCTTGCATCCATAACACTCCAGACGAAAACTGTTCTTGTTTTTCAAACATTATACGATATTTGTCTCCGCGTTTCAACACACAATAAAATCTATTCGCAATTTCTTTGCAGATTTTTTGTGACTTGTTTCAAAAACGCTCCGGACTCCTTGACATTGCAGGGTTAATTAATTAACATAGCTGCATCCGTATCCGTTCTTGTGTCGGAACGGCCGGATGTCGTTTGACTGCAATCTAAAGAAGAAGGAAGCGATAACATGACAAAAGACGAGAAAATTGCAAAGCTCGGAAAAGTAATCACGGATCGCGCGACGGTGTTGTTGGGAAAGGACAAGATCACGCCGGATTCTCCGGAGTATCTGGGCATCAACTCCGCCCTCAAGTTCACGGCGGTGAAGTATGACGAGAAGATGGCGGACGATATCCTCGATATCGCGCTGACCATGAAAAAGCGTGTGCCGCTCACGATCGAGCAGCTCGCAAAGAAGAACCCGCAGTTTGACAGAGCCTATCTGGAAAAAGCGATGCAGGCTATCAGCGAGAGCGGTCTGGTCGAGTTCCATTGGGAGAATCTCGACGGCAAGAATCCGAACCATGAAAAGCGCTGGGTGCTGGACATGTTCGTTCCCGGCAGCGCCGAGATCATGATGATTAATCCCGAGCAGTCGGACATGTTCCCGGAGACGGCCGATTTCTTTGAACGCATGGCCTATCTGCCGCTGGCGGGTATTACTGAAATGGTGCCGCCCGGAGGCGCCGGAATCGGCATGCACGTCATCCCGGTCGAAAAGGCGATCCCGGCCGAGAGCAAGTCTTTGCCGATCGAGCACCTGTCCCACTGGCTGAAGAAGTATGAGGGGCATATCGGCGTGAGCGTGTGCTCCTGCCGCAAGCAGCAGCGCATCCGCGGCGAGGGTTCCGGCGACGTGGAAGGCGAGTGGTGCATCGGCGTCGGTGATTTTGCCGACTACTGCCGCGAGACGAACCATGGCCATGACATCACCTATGAAGAGGCGATGGAGATCCTCCAGAAGGCAGAGGATCGCGGCTATGTCCACCAGATCACGAATATCGACGGCGAAAACAAGATCTTCGGCATCTGCAACTGTGCCGTCGGCGTCTGCAATGCGCTGCGCACCTCGCAGCTGTTCAACACGCCGAACCTGTCCGCCTCCGCCTACGTGGCCGAGAGCGACCCCGAGAAGTGCGTTGCCTGCGGCAAGTGCGTCGAGACCTGCCCGGCCGGCGCTGTCCGCCTCGGCCAGAAGCTCTGCACCAAGGAAGGCCCCATCCAGTATCCGCGCCATGAGCTGCCGGACGACACCAAGTGGGGCGAGGATCACTGGAATAAGAATTACCGCAACGAGAACGGCTGCATCCAGACCTGGCCGACCGGCACGGCGCCCTGCAAGGCTGCCTGCCCGGCGCACATCGCCATCCAGGGCTACATCAAGATGGCGGGCGACGGCCGCTATGCCGACGCGCTCAAGCTCATCAAGAAGGACAACCCGTTCCCGGCCGTCTGCGGCAGCATCTGCAGAAAGTACTGCGAGGATGCCTGCACCCGCGGCACCGTCGACGAGCCGCTGGCCATCGACGAGATCAAAAAGTTCATCGCCGAGCAGGATATGAAGGCCGAGCACCGCTATGTGCCGCCCATGAACTCCTGCACGCACGAGAAGTTCGACCAGAAGATCGCCATCATCGGCGGCGGACCGGCCGGTATGTCCTGCGCCTACTTCCTGGCTATCGAGGGCTACAGCCCGGTCGTGTTCGAGAAGGAAGCTGTGCCCGGCGGCATGCTCGTCAACGGCATCCCGAGCTTCCGCATCGGCAAGGATGTCGTCAAGTCCGAGATCGACGTGCTGCGCGAGATGGGCGTGGAGTTTAAGTGCGGCGTCGAGGTCGGCAAGGACATCACCATCCAGCAGCTGCGCGAGGAAGGGTACCAGGCGTTCTACGTCGCGGTCGGCCTGCAGCAGGCGTCGAAGCTCAACATCGCCGGCGAGGATCTCACCGGTGTCAAGAGCGGCCTCGACTTCCTGCGTGAAGTCAACGCCGGCAAGCTTAAGAAGCTCACGGGCGACGTGGTCGTCATCGGCGGCGGCAACGCGGCCATCGACGTGGCGCGCGCGGCCCTGCGTCTGACCAAGGGCAGCGTGAATATGTACTGCCTCGAGAAGGACGAGGAGATGCCGACCGTGCCGGATGAGAAGAACGCCGGCATTGCTGACGGCGTCGTCATCAACAACTCCTGGGCGCCGAAGGCCATCCTCGGCGAGGGCGGCAAGGTCACCGGCATCGAACTCATGCGCTGCGTGTCCGTCCGCGACGCGAGCGGTAAGTTCGCCCCGGTCTATGACGAAAATGAGACCATCACCGTCCCGTGCTCCAACGTTCTGGTCGCCATCGGCCAGCGCTCGGTCTACGGTGATGTGCTGGCCGGCACCGCGGCAGAGACGGCCGACGGCCGCCTGATCGCGCACGACGCCGTGACGTTCCAGTCCAACGAACCCGACATCTTCGTCGGCGGCGACTGCGCTACCGGCCCGAAGTACACGATCGATGCGATCGCGACCGGCCGCGAGGGCGCGGTGTCCATCCACCGCTTTGTCAATAAGGGTCAGACGCTGACGATCCACCGCAATACGCGCGAATTCAAGGAGCTCAACAAGGACGATATCGTTCTGCCGACCGAGAAGATCAAAAAGCCCGCACGTGCCGCCGTTGCCATCGACAGCAAGAAGGTGCGCACCATGCAGGACGACCGCGTGACGTTCACCGAAGAGCAGATCCGCTCCGAGGCGTCCCGCTGCCTGAGCTGCGGGCGCAGTGTTGTCGACCCGAACAAGTGCATCGGCTGCGGTATCTGCACGACCAAGTGCGAGTTTGATGCCATCCACCTCAAGCGTGTGCGTCCGCAAAACAGCAAAATGATCCCGGCCGAGGATAAGTTCAAGGCAATCGCGCCTTATGCCGCCAAGCGTCAGGTGAAGATCATCAAGAAGTCCCTTACGGACAAGAAATAAGTATCCATCATGCGGCGGGCACAGCATCCCTTCCGCTGTGCCCGCCCTCCCGAAAGGAGCCCCCATGCACGAGCTGAGCATCGTTACCTATGTCGTCAAGCAGGTGCAGGAGATCGCCGAGGAGAATAACCTCACCGAGATCGAGTCGGTCACGCTCGAATTCGGTGAGGTCTCCGGCATTGTGCCGGAATATCTTGAAGATTGCTGGAACTGGTATACCAAGAAAGAGCCGATCATTCAAGGCACGAAATTCCTGTATGAGATCATCCCGGCCGTCACCTGGTGCGACGACTGCAAGCAAACCTATCCGACCGTACAATACGGCAAAACATGCCCGCATTGCGGCAGCGGCAAGACCTGGCTGCAGCAGGGCAATGAGATCAATATCAAGCAGATCGAGGCGCGCTGATCGCGCCGGGTCTTCTGCCTGTGGGCAGCAAAGATACACAAAGGCGGTCGCGCAGCCGCTTTTGATAGAAACACAAATGAAGAGGGAGTGAACCATGAAAGACCTGAAACATCTTTTATACTTCGAAAACCTTTTGCAGGAAGCGCACAATGACCTGGTCGCGCAGGCACAGAATGAGGGGAAGATCTGTGTTGCCTATGCCTGCGAAAACACGCCCGAGCCGCTGCTGAACCTGCCGGGAGCGTTCTCAACGCGCCTGCGCGCGCCGCGCACCGGCTCCATGGAAATGGCCACGTACTACATGACCAGCTTTCTGTGCGAGTACAGCCGCGCACTGCTGGAGCGTGCCATCGAGGGCGGCTACAACTTCGCCGACTGCATGATCACGCCGGACGGCTGCTCGATGATGAACCGCGCCGTCGAGAACATGGAGCTGCTCAAGACCATGGGCAAGAGCAAGCCGAAGTTCTTCTACGAGTACATGGAGATCCCGATGAAGGCCGACGACAACGGTCTGAATCTGTATGTGCTCCAGTGCCGCAACCACATCCTCACGCCGCTGCACGAGCACTACGGCATCGACGTGTCGGACGCGGCCATCCGCAGCGCCGTCGCCGAGCACAACCATGTGTGCGAGCTCATCCGCGCCATCGGCGAATATCGCAAGGGCGACAATCCGCGCATTACGGGCTATGAATTCCACGTCATCACGCTTGCAACCTATGTCGCGCCGAAATACCTGCTCATCGACAAGCTGGAGGAGACGCTCAAGGAGCTCAAGACCCGTCGCCCGGATAAGAAGAATCCGTACCGCGCGCGTGTGGTCGTTGTCGGCTCTGAGGTCGATGATATCGACTTCATCAAGCTCGTCGAGGACACCGGCGCTTATGTCTGCGCCGACCGCTTCTGCTACGGCTCGTTCCCGGGGCGTGACCCGATCACCCTGACCGACGACGAGGACGCACTGACCCAGATCTGCCGCCAGTACATGAACCGCGCCCAGTGCCCGCGCTATATGGATATGCCCAAGATGCTCGGCCGCCGCGAATACGTCAGCCAGCTTGCTAAGGAGTATGCGGCCGACGGCATCATCTACGAGCAGATCAAGTTCTGCGACCCGTGGGCGTATGAGCGCATGCTCGGTTCGCACATTCTCAACGACGACTATGGCTATCCGGTGCTGTCTGTTGACCGTCCGTATAACATCGCTTCCTCCGGCCAGATGCGCACCCGTGTGCAGGCATTCGTGGAAAGCATGGAGATCAAGAAGATTCAAGGGGGGAAACAGTGATGTCCAACAAGAGAATCGGCTGCGAAAATTTCGGCAAGTTTTATACCGAGGGCAAGGTACGCAACCGCCGCGAGTGGCGCGGTGTCAAGGACACGCTCTATGATTACAGCCGCTGGCTGCACATCATGACCATCCTTGCGAAGTTCATCGTCAAGCCGCGCAACATCAAGGCCATGTTCCGCTATCGCTGGATGGCCAACTATCTGGCCGTGCCCATGATGGTCGACCGCCACACGCAGGGTCTGCGCGATGAATATCTGCGTATCTGCCACCTGGAGCAGGACCTCGTCATTGAGGATGTGGCAAAGCTGCTCGACAGCCTCTTCCGCGGCGACCGCCGCATCGGCAACGATAAGAAGTTTTCCGACAAGGTCGTGCTCGTGGATGAAAACGAGATGACTGCCGTCATGATGGGCTTCCCGACGCTCAAGTGCCTGAGCCGCGAGACGCCGTCCACCTATGTCTCCGTGCTGCTCAACCAGCACGCGGCTGAGCATTACATCGATGTTGCGCAGGAATACGGTCTTGCCGGCGACGTCTGCCCGATGCCGGAGGCCGAGGCCGGCGTGTCCATCGACGACGACGCGCCCGTGCTCGGCGCCTGCGCCGTGCAGTGCAATACGACCTGCGACGGTTCTCTGCTCGGCAACGGTGTCATCTCCAAGCGCCTCGAGCTCGAGGACGGCATCCCGGTGTTCCAGCTTGCAGCGCCCCTGCGCCACCGCGAGGATGATGTGCAGGAATACGCCGCGCAGGAGGTGCGCAATGCCATTGCCTTTATCGAAGAGCACACCGGCGAGAAGTGGGACTGGAAGGCGTATTTCGAGTGTGCAGAGCGCGTGAACTATGCCACCAAGTGCCGCCTCGAGTGGCTGGAGATGAACAAGACCGACTACCCGCAGGTCTTTGGCTCCAACCTCGCGCTGTATACCGAAACGAACTACATGGCCATCTGCGGCAAGGTCCCCGCGTTCCGCGAGGCCGACCGCAAGATCACCGAGCTTGCCGAGCGCGCCTACAGCAAGCGCAAGCGCGCCGCCAATGCGTACCGCCACCGCGCCATCGTCTGGGGCGTGCAGTCGCACTTCTACATGGACTTCCTCGTCTGGCTGCTCAACTGCTGGGGCATCGTGCCGCTGACAGATATGCTCTCCATGGTCTCAACGCGCGAACTCGTCACGGAGGACACGCCCGAAAACCGCGAGCAGGCGTATTACGACATGGCCTGGCTGACCGAGAACATGATCATGCGCAACCGTACCCACGGCGGCTACAAGGTCCTGCTCGACGAGCTCTGGGAGTACTGCGAGCAGTTCAACGCCGACATGGTCATCCTCTGGGAGCACATGAGCTGCAAGGCGCTCGACGGCATGCACGGCCTGTTTGAAGAGCGCGCCCGCGAGCACGGCATCCACCTCATCTGGGTCACGCACGATCTGTTCGACCCGCGTGTCATCTCGCGTCAGGGCGTGCGCCAGCAGGTCAATGACTATATGCGCACCGTCATGCAGGAAGAGCCCGTGGATCCGAGCCTGGAGATCCTGAAGGACGAGAAGTCCTGGTAATCAGAGAGGAGATCGAACATGAACAATTTGAAATGCAAGCTGCTCAAGGCCCTGATGGGCGTGTCGCTCGGTGCACTGGGCGCATTTGCGGTCACGTTTGTCGTCTACTTCTGGAATCTGGACATGAAGCTCACCTCCGTCATGGAGGGCATCCTGCTCAAGCACTACGACAAGATCGACCGCGACCAGCACCTGTGATTCCAACAGTTTTCAGCGCCCGTCTGCCATGGCAGACGGGCACTTTTTGCAGCCGTTTTCGCGTGTAAACAATTTATGAAGTCTCTTGACGTTTTGCGTGAATGTCCTTATAATGCGTAGCGTGCTACATATTCGGAGGTGCATCATGGAGCAATATCCGATCGGATGTCTATTAAAAATGATCACAGATAAGATCAAGATACAGGCCGATGCCAACCTTGCGCAGCATGATCTGACGCTGACGCAAAGCCGCGTGCTCGGCTATCTGGCTCGAAACGGCGGCACGGCGACGCAAAAGGAGATCGAGGGCTTCCTGCAGGTGTCGCACCCGACCGTAGCGGGCGTCATCGGACGCATGGAGCAAAAGGGCTTCGTGTCCTGTCGGCCTGACCCGGCGGATAAGCGCAGCAAGCTTGTCTGCCAGACACCGCGTGCCACCGAGATCGCACATCAAATGCAGGCGACCATTGCGGCCGCCGAGCAGCAGATGCTCCGCTCGCTGAGCCCGAAGCAGATCGCGGCGCTGGAAGACGCCCTGCGCACGATCTATGCCGACCTCGGCTGATCTGCACGCATACCCGGAAGGAGGAACCCTATGCTTCATACATTGACCCGCAGTCTGCGGGAAAACAAAGGCCCCGCGCTCGTGACGGTTCTGCTCTCGGCGCTGGAGGTCGTGTTTGAGATCGTGATCCCGCTGTTTATGTCCAACCTCATCGACTTCGGCATCGAGGGCGGCAGTATGGCGGCGGTCTGGAAGTTCGGCGCGTTTTTGCTGCTGCTGGCGGCGTTCCAGCTGGCGACCGGCGTGCTCGCCGCGCGCATTGCCGCGCGCGCGTCCGTCGGCTTTGCGGCGAACCTGCGCGAGGATATGTACGACAATGTGCAGACGTTCGCTTTTTCGAACATCGACAAGTTTTCCACCGCATCCATCGTCACACGCCTGACGACGGACACCACAAACGTGCAAAATGCGTTCCAGATGCTCATGCGCATGGCGATCCGCGCGCCGGTCATGCTGATCTTTTCCATGATCGTGTCGTTTCGCATCAGCCGCGACATCTCGATGACGTTTCTCATTATTCTGCCGATCCTTGCGCTGGCGCTCTTTTTCATCATCCGCAGCGTGTTCCCGGTCTTTTCGCGCGTTTTCCGCACGTATGATGAGCTCAACAACGTTGTGCAGGAGAACGTCCGCGGCATTCGTGTCGTGAAGTCGTTCAATCAGGAGCGGCACGAGATCGGTAAGTTCGGCGCGATCTCCGCGCGCATTTATCAGGACTTTTCCAAAGGCGAGCGGCTCATCACGCTCAACGCACCGCTGATGCAGTTTTGCATCTATACGTGCATGATCGTGATCTCGTGGCTCGGCGCGAAGGCCATCATCGCCAGCGGCAACGATCCCGCGCTCGGCCTCACGACCGGAAATCTCACCGCGCTCATCACCTATACCATGCAGATCCTCTCGAGCCTGATGATGCTCTCTATGGTTTTTGCCATGCTGACGATCTCGCTCTCGTCCGCGCGCCGCATCGCAGAGGTGCTCGAGGAGCGGTCGGACATCCCGCAGCCGGAGCAGCCGGTCATGACCGTGCGCAACGGTGCGGTTGACTTTGACCACGTGAGCTTTGTCTACGCCTCCAAGGCAGATAAAAAGGTGCTCGACGATATTGACCTGCATATCCGCTCCGGCGAGACGATCGGCATTATCGGCGGCACCGGTGCGTCGAAATCCTCACTCGTCCAGCTCATCCCGCGTCTGTACGACGTGACCTGCGGCAAGCTGACGCTTGGCGGCGTGGACGTGCGCGACTATGATCTGGATACTCTGCGCGGTGCCGTCGCCATGGTGCTGCAGAAAAACGAACTCTTTTCCGGCACGATCGCCGAAAATCTCCGCTGGGGCAATGAAAATGCCACGGATGAGCAGCTGCGTCATGCCTGCAAGCTTGCGTGCGCGGATGAGTTCATCTCCGCCATGCCGGACGGGTATGACACCCACATCGAGCAGGGCGGCACGAATGTTTCCGGCGGCCAGAAGCAGCGCCTGTGCATCGCCCGTGCGCTGCTGAAAAAGCCGAAGGTGCTCATTCTCGATGACTCGACGAGCGCCGTCGACACGCGCACGGATGCGCAGATCCAGCAGGCGCTCTCGACCTACATTCCCGACACGACGAAGATCATCATCGCGCAGCGCATCAGCTCGGTGCAGAATGCTGACCGCATCGTTGTGCTCGATGACGGACACATCGACGCCGTCGGCTGCCACGATGAGCTGCTGCGCACGTGCGAAATTTACCGTGAGGTCTATGAGTCCCAGCAGAAGGGAGGCGAGGACGATGCGTGAACGCCCGAAATTTGACGGCCGGACGCTCAAGCGCCTGCTGTCGTATATGCGCGCCTATAAGGGCACGCTCGTGCTCGTGACGGTCTGCATCCTGCTGAGCGCGGTCGCAGGCGCGGCCTCGTCCATGTTCCTGCAAAAGCTGATCGACGGCTATATCGTGCCCATGCTCGGCACAGCGTCGCCGGACTATTCCGGCCTGATCCGCGCGCTGATCACCATCGGCTGCGTATATCTTGTCGGTACGCTGGCCACATGGCTGTATAACCGCCGCATGGTCACGATCGCGCAGGGCACGCTCAAGCGCATCCGTGACGAGATGTTTGCCAAGATGCAGAGTCTGCCCATCCGCTACTTTGACACGCATACGCACGGCGACATCATGAGCCTGTACACAAACGATACCGATACGCTGCGCCAGATGATCGCGCAGTCCATGGCGCAGCTTGTGTCGTCGGTGTTTACGCTTGCGGCAGTGTTTTTCTGCATGCTGTACATCAGCGTCTGGCTGACGCTGATCGTGTGCGCGGTCATGGCACTTATTCTCGTGTTTGTACGCAAGCTCACCGGCCGCATCGGCGGCTACTTCATGGCGCAGCAGACGGCTTTGGCCGATCTCAACGGCTTTGTTGAGGAGATGGTCAACGGTCAGAAGGTCGTCAAGGTCTTCTGCCACGAGGAGCAGAGCAAGGCAGAGCTGCGCCGCCGCAACCGCGTCTGGGCGGAAAACGCTGCGCGCGCCAGCGGCATGGCCAATAGCATGATGCCGATGATGAACGCCGTAGGTTATCTGCAGTATGTCATCATCGCCGTCATCGGCGGCACGATGGCGATTGCCGGCACGCCGAACCTCGGTCTGACGGGCATGAACACGCTCACGCTCGGTATGATCGCATCCTTCCTCACGCTCTCGCGCGGGTTCACAAACCCCATTTCGCAGATCTCCAACCAGTTCAACTCCATTGTCACGGCGCTGGCCGGCGCATCGCGTATCTTCGCGTTCATGGATGCCGAGCCGGAGACGGACGACGGCTATGTGACGCTTGTCAACGCCACGGAGGAAAACGGCATGCTCGCCGAGACCGACCACCACACGGGCCTCTGGGCGTGGAAGCACCCGCACGGCGACGGCACGGTCACATACACGAAGCTTGCCGGCCGCGTCGTGTTCGACCATGTGGACTTTGGCTACACACCGGATAAGGAAGTCCTGCACGACATCACGCTCTACGCCGAGCCCGGCCAGAAGGTCGCTTTCGTCGGTGCGACCGGCGCCGGAAAGACGACGATCACAAACCTCATCAACCGCTTTTACGACATTGCCGATGGCAAGATCCGCTACGACGGCATCAACATCAATAAGATCCGCAAGGCAGATCTGCGCTGCAGCCTCGGCATCGTGCTGCAGGATGTGAATCTCTTTACCGGTACGGTCATGGAAAATATCCGCTACGGAAATCCGGCTGCGACGGATGATGAATGTATCGCCGCGGCGAAGCTCGCCAACGCCGACCACTTCATCCGCATGCTGCCCGACGGCTACAACACCGTGCTCAAGGGTGACGGCAGCGGCCTGAGCCAGGGGCAGCGGCAGCTGCTGAGCATCGCGCGCGCGGCCGTGTCCGATCCGCCGGTCATGATCCTCGACGAGGCGACAAGCTCCATCGACACCCGCACGGAGGCGCTCGTGCAGAGCGGCATGGATAAGCTTATGGAGGGGCGCACGGTGTTCGTCATCGCGCACCGGCTCTCAACAGTCAAAAACGCCGACGTGATCATGGTGCTCGACCATGGCCGCATCATCGAGCGCGGCAATCACGCCAAGCTCATCGCGGAAAAGGGCGTCTATTATCAGCTCTATACCGGTGCGTTCGAGCTGGAATAACGCGGGTCTTGCAAGCAAAGAACGCGTGCGGTATAATGACCGCAGTGCATTTCATTTGTCAGGAGGCAGAGCCATGGAGTACAGAAGATTTGACAACACCATCGTCGCCCGCATCGACCGCGGGGAAGAAGTGCTCGAGCAGGTCGCGGCCATTGCACAGGCCGAGCAGATCAAGCTTGCGAGCGTGCAGGCGCTCGGCGCAGTCGGGGAGTTTACGGTCGGTGTGTTCCACACGGCCGAAAAGCAGTACCACGCGAACTCCTTCGCGGGCGATTTTGAGATCGTCTCGCTGACCGGCACGATCAACACGATGGACGGCGCATTTTACACGCACCTGCATATGAGCGCCGGCAATGAGAAGGGCGAAGTGTTCGGCGGACATCTCAACCGCGCCGTTATCAGCGCCACCTGTGAGATGGTCATCACGGTTATCGACGGAAGAGTGGATCGTTTTCACAGTGAGGAGATCGGCCTGAACCTGTTCCAATTCTGAGCATCTGTGTCAAAAGCACGCACGGCTATTGAGTTGTGCGTGCTTTTTTTGCTGCCTTGATCCTATATTCCTATTGACAACATAGGAATATAGGCATATAATTCACCTCAATGAGGTAGGATTTGCGTCAGACCGTCCTGAGCCTCTCTGAATTCATGTATATCGTATGCAGCCGTGCCGTCAGGCACGGTTTGCCATTGGGAACGGAGGATACATATATGAACAGCAACTTGCTTGAAGTCAGCGGCCTGCACGTGAGTGCGGGCGAGAAAGAGATCCTGCACGGCGTGGACCTGACCGTCGGCAAGGATGAGACGCATGTGCTCATGGGGCCGAACGGCACCGGCAAGTCCACGCTCGGCTACGCGATCACCGGCAATCCGGAGTACACGGTCACGGCCGGAAAGATCGTCTTTGACGGCGAGGATATCACACGGCTGCCGGTCAACGAGCGCGCGAAGAAGGGCATTTTTCTGTCGTTTCAGAATCCGCTCGAGGTGCCCGGCGTGACGCTCAGCGCCTTCATCCGCAGTGCGCTCGAGCAGAAGACCGGCAAGCGCATCCGCCTCTGGGATTTCAAGAAGAAGCTTGCCGAGACGATGCAGCTGCTGGCGATGGACGCTTCCTATGCTGAGCGCGACCTGAATGTGGGCTTTTCCGGCGGTGAGAAAAAGAAAGCGGAGATCCTGCAGATGCTCATGCTCGAGCCGAAGCTTGCCATCCTCGACGAGACGGACTCCGGTCTGGACGTCGACGCGGTGCGCACGGTCTCCAAGGGCGTGCAGCTCTATCGTGAGCGCGTGCACGGCTCGCTGCTCATCATCACGCACAGCACCCGCATTCTCGAGGCACTGACGGTGGACACCGCGCACATCATGGAGCAGGGCGTCATTGTGAAAAACGGTGATGCATCGCTTGTAGATACCATCAATGAAAACGGCTTTGGCGGCATCCGGGCTGACTGAAAGCGAGGCGATCCGAATGAAGGAAAAAAGTCAGGTCGCGGACATTGACCGCAGCGTCTATGACATCCGCGACAAAGAGGACGATGCCTATCGTATGCAGGAGGGCCTGACACCAGAGATCATTGACAAGCTCTCCAAGGAAAAGGACGATCCGGTCTGGATGCAGCAGTTCCGGCTGCAGTCGCTGCAGATCTATAACGAGATGCCGGTTCCGGACTGGGGGCCGTCCATCGAGGGACTGGATATGGACCACATTGCGACCTATGTTCGCCCTAAGACCGACATGAAAAACGACTGGAAGGACGTCCCGCAGGATATTAAAGACACCTTTGAGCGTCTCGGCATCCCGCAGGCGGAACGCAAATCGCTTGCCGGTGTCGGCGCACAGTACGATTCCGAGCTCGTGTACCACAATGTTAAGGACGAGGCGGCTGCACAGGGCGTCGTCTACACCGACATGGAGAGCGCACTCAAGGGCGAATACGCCGACATGGTGCACAAGTATTTTATGAAGCTCGTCACACCGCGCGACCATAAGTTTGCGGCCCTGCACGGCGCGGTCTGGTCCGGTGGCTCGTTCGTGTATGTGCCGAAGGGCGTGCAGGTGTCCATCCCGCTGCAGTCGTATTTCCGCCTGAACGCCAAGGGTGCGGGCCAGTTTGAGCACACACTCATCATTGTCGATGAGGGCGCGAGTCTGCATTTTATCGAGGGCTGCTCGGCGCCGAAATATAACGTTGCGAACCTCCACGCCGGCTGTGTGGAGCTGTATGTAAAGAAAAATGCCAAGCTGCGCTATTCGACCATCGAGAACTGGTCGAAAAATATGTACAACCTCAATACAAAACGCGCGCTCGTGGAGGAGGGCGGCGTGATCGAGTGGGTGTCCGGCTCGTTCGGCTCCCATGTCGGCTGCCTGTACCCCATGAGCGTGCTCAAGGGCGACAACTCGAAGATGGAATTCACCGGCGTCACGTTTGCCGGCGCGGGGCAGAATCTTGACACCGGCGCGAAGGTCGTGCACATCGGCAAGAACACGAGTTCGTACATGAACACGCGCTCGATCAGCAAGAGCGGCGGCATCAGCACATTCCGCAGCAGCGTCGTGGTGCAAAAGGGTGCCAAACACGCGAAATCTTCCGTGTCCTGCCAGTCGCTGATGCTCGATTCCGAGTCCCGCTCCGATACTGTCCCGGCCATGGACATCCGCACGAAGGACGCCGCCGTCGGTCATGAGGCCAAGATCGGCAGCATCAGCAACGAGGCGGTGTTTTATCTCATGAGCCGCGGTATGAGCGAGGAGGACGCCCGCGCGCTGATCGTCAGCGGCTTTGCGGACAACGTCTCCAAGGAGCTGCCGCTGGAGTACGCTGTGGAAATGAACAATCTCATTCGTCTGGAGATGAAGGGCAGCATCGGCTGACCGCACATTCCGAAAGGAGGGAATATCGTGAATACGAGCCAACAGCTGGTCGTCAACAAACTGCCGACCAGAACGTGGAACCATCTCAATGTCAACGAGGCGACCATCCCGTGGAATGCGGCCGAAACGGCCGATCTCGGGACGGACACTTATAAAATCACAGCAGAAAACCGGACGCAGCCGCTGCATATTGACCTGACCGGTGCTGAGGGGTATAGCTGCAGGCGCATCGCGGTCGATGTGGCTGCCGGTGTGAAGGCAACGGTATATATGGTGCTCGATACGCAGGGCAGCTTCGCCGTAGAAACGGCGTTCAAGCTCCACGATGCCGCGTCTCTTCGCCTTGTGCAGGTGCTCGGCGCGCGCAGCGGCGCGCTGCTTTATGCCAAAACGGACGCCGACTGTGCGCCCGGTGCCGGCGTGGACATGACGCAGATCCTGATGGGGCAGGGCGACCTCTACTCCGATAATGAGACGGAGCTTGTCGGCGACGGCAGCCGCTATTCGGCGCAGATCGGCTATCTCGGCCGCGGCAGTCAGACGATCGACGTCAACGTCGTCGTCAACCATTATGGCAAGAACACGGAGTGCGAGATCGACACGTCCGGCGCGCTCAAGGATGCGGCGAAGAAGGTTTTCCGCGGCACGATCGACTTTAAGACCGGCTCGTCGAACTCCGTCGGCAACGAGAAGGAGACAGTGCTCATGCTCGGCGACGATGTTGTCAACAAGACGGTGCCGCTCATTCTCTGCGCCGAGGAAAATGTCGTCGGCAACCACGGCGCGACCATCGGCGAGCTCGATGACGAGACGCTGTTTTACTTTGAAAGCCGCGGCATCTCCCGCGCTCAGGCCGAAAACATCCTGGCCCGCGCATCGATCGAGCGCTTTGCGCGCACGGTGGATGATGAAGCGCTGCGCGTACAGATTCTTCAGACGCTGGAGGAGGAACTCAACGATGACGTATGATTATAAGCAGGATTTTCCGATCTTTCAGCACACGGACGTCGCCTATATTGATAACGCGGCCACGGCGCAGCGCCCGCAGTGCGTGCTGGACGCGGTGGCGGATTTCTACCGCTGCCACAACGCGAACCCCCTGCGCGGGCTGTATCCGCTGAGCGTGGAGGCGACCGATATCTATGAGCAGGCGCGCGAGACCGTGCGCGATTTCATCGGGGCACACTCGGCGCGTGAGATCGTCTTTACCCGCAACACGACCGAGAGCCTGAACCTCGTCGCCTACAGCTACGGCCTGACGCACGTCAAGGCGGGTGACGAGGTGCTTGTGTCCATCATGGAGCACCACAGCGACCTGCTGCCGTGGCAGATGGTCTGCCGTCAGACCGGCGCGGAGCTGAAGTTCATCGAGTGCGCGCCTGACGGCAGTGTGGATCTCCGGCAGATCGAATCGCTCATCACCGAGCGCACAAAGATCGTCGCCATGACGCAGGTGTCGAACGTTCTTGGCCGGAAGTACCCCGTGCAGGAAGTCGCTGCCATGGCGCATAAAAAGGGCGCGGTCATGGTCGTGGACGGCGCGCAGAGCACACCGCACATGCCGGTAAATGTGCAGGAGCTTGGCGCGGATTTCTTTGCCTTCTCCGGCCACAAGATCTATGGCCCCATGGGGATCGGCGGGCTGTATGGCAGGGAGGAGCTGCTCGAGGAGATGCCGCCGTTTCTCTCCGGCGGCGAGATGATCGAATCCGTCACGCGCACGGGTGCCGTCTATGCCGAGCTGCCGCACAAGTTTGAAGCCGGCACAGTCAATGCCGCCGGTGCGGCCGGTCTGGCCGCTGCCATCCGGTATGTGCAGAGCGTCGGCTTTGATACCATCCGGCAGCGGGAGCACGACCTGACGGCCAATGCCCTCGCGCGTGTCCTGGCTGTACCGCATGTGCACGTGCTCGGCACCGATAAGCCGGAGGATCACAACGGCATCATCACCTTCGCGGTCGACGGCGTGCACCCACACGACATCAGCGAGATCATGGCGTCCGACGGCGTGAACATCCGTGCCGGACACCACTGCGCGCAGCCGCTGCTCGCGCACCTCGGCCTGAATGCGACGGCGCGCGCCAGCTTTGCCTTTTATAATACCGATGAGGATGTCGACCGGTTCGTTGAGAGCCTCTCGACCCTGAGGGAGCGTATGGGATATGGAAAATAGAAGCTTCTATAATGAGATCCTGACCGAGCACAACATCCATCCGGAGTTCAAGCACGACATTCCGGACGCAGACATTGAACTTGCGGGCGTGAACCCAAGCTGCGGCGACAACATCGTCCTCAAGCTCAAGACCGACGGCGATGTCATTACCGACGGCGGTTTTGTCGGCGACGGATGTGCCATCTCGCAGGCATCGGCGGATATCATGCTCGGCATGATCGTGGGACAGAAGAAGGAAAAGGCGCTGGAAATGAGCCGCACCTTCCTGCGCATGATCCACGGTGAGGCGACCGAGGAGGAGATCGAGAGCCTCGAAGAAGCCTCGGCGCTCAAAGACATCGCGCACATGCCCGCGCGCGTCAAATGCGCCATGCTCGGCTGGCGTACACTCACCGAGGCGCTGACCGGAAAGGTCGAAGAATAAGCCGTACCCGCCGCCGGCGGATGCTGCATCAGCGTCCGTCGGCGGCTTTTTGCGCGCTGGAATCGCCGCGTTTTCGCGCGGGGGTTGTGCGGGGAGGAGTTTTGTGGTACATTAAAAAAATAGAAATCGAGAGAGATCGCAAAACACTACTCGTGAAATTTCACAGAAAGGCGGGAGCACCATGGATGTTCTGCGTTTCAAACAGGCCAACTGCAAAAACTGCTACAAATGCGTCCGGTTCTGCCCGGTCAAGTCCATCCGCGTCTATCAGGGTCACGCACAGATCATTTCCAGCGACTGTATTCTCTGCGGCAACTGCGTGTCTGTCTGCCCGCAGCACGCGAAGGAGGATATCAGCGACGTCGGCCAGATCCGGGAGCTGATCGCCTCCGGAAAACAGGTCGTCGTAAGCGTCGACTCGTCGTACATCGCCTATTTTGACACCCCCGGTTTTCAGGGCATCGAAAAACCGCTCAAGGCGCTCGGCTTCACGGCGGCACACGAAACTGCGGAGGGCGCCTATCTGGTCAAGAAGGAGCTGGAAAAGCTCGCCGCCCAGCCGGGTGATGCGCCGATCATCACCTCGGGCTGTTCGACGATCGTGCTCTATGTGGAAAAGCATCTGCCCGAGGCGCTGCCGTATCTCGCTCCGGTGCTCTCGCCGATGCAGGCGCATGCCGTGCTGCTGCGCGAGCGCTATCCGGGCGCGACCATTGTCTACATCAGTCCCTGCATCTCCAAGAAGGAGGAGACGACGCGCTTTGAGAGCGTCGGCGCCGATTATGACATCACCTTCACGGAGCTGGAGGAGTGGATGAACGAGGCCGGCGTCGCCGTTGACCCGAACGTCCCGGCGGATGAGCCGATGCTCTCGCGCGCTTATACGATCACAAACGGTGTCCTGCACTCCATGGCGCTCGATTCCGGGCGCGATTACCTGTTCCTTGACGGTCTGGACGACAGCATCCAGACGCTCAAGAGCGTTGTCAATGGCGAGCTGCGCAACTGCTTCATCGAGATCGCCGCCTGTCACGGCAACTGCGTCGGCGGTCTCGCGTTCCGGCAGAAGCATACAAACCTGCTCGAGTCGCGCCGCCGCGTGATCCAGAGCGCCAACGGCAGCAAGAACTTCGATATTCAGGATCCGGTCAACATGCGCCGTGTGCTCATCGACAAGAAGCATCCGACCGATTTGCCGCCGGAATCCGTCATCAGCGGCATCCTGCGCAAGATGGGCAAATTCAGCCCCGCGGATGAGCTCAACTGCGGCCTGTGCGGTTACCGCACCTGCCGCGACAAGGCCATCGCCGTCTATGAAGGACGCGCCGAGATCAGCATGTGCATGCCCTATATGAAGGAGCGCGCCGAGACCTACTCCGAGAAGATCATCAATGTCTCGCCCGAGGGCATTGTCACGGTCGGTAAAAAGCTCAAGGTGCGGCAGATCAACAAGGCGGCCTGCAAGATCTTTGGCATCAAGGATCCGGCGGACATCATCGGATATCCGGTGTCGCGCATCATGGACGAGTACGACTTTGTGAAGATGATCAGTCAGGACGAGACACAGGTCACGGACGAGGTCTTTCTCGCTGACTACAACGTCTATCTCGAGCGCATCTTTATCTGCGACCCGGAGCGGACGCTCTTTACCTGCATCATGCGCGACGTGACCAAGGCGCGCCAGCGCCGCAACAAGATCCAGAAGACGAAGATCCATGCGGCTGATCTGGCGGACGATATCATCGCAAACCAGCTGCGCATCGTGCACGAGATCGCAAGTCTGCTCGGTGAAACGGCGGCGGAGACCAAGGTGGCTGTGCACGATCTGAAGGAAGCCATCATGCTTGATGAGGACGGCGATGATGATGCGTAAACGAACGAATCGCTGCAGGAACACGGTCTGGGACATCAGCGTCATCAGCCGCAACAAAAACGGGGAGACGCTCTGCGGCGACCAGTGTGCGCTCGAATGGGACGGCAATGACGCGACGGTCATCCTCTCCGACGGTCTCGGCAGCGGCGTCAAGGCCAACATCCTCTCTACGCTGACAACGACCATGCTCACGACCATGCTCAAGGGCAACGTGCCTATCGACGAGTGCGTTACGACCGTGGCGGAAACGCTGCCCATGTGCAGGGAGCGCAAGCTCGCCTATGCGACCTTTACGATCCTGCAGACGGCCGGCACCCGCGCGCGCCTGATCCAGTATGACAACCCGAACGCTGTGTTCGTGCACAACGGCGCGATCGGGAAATACAACTATTCCGTCAACTTCATTCAGGAAAAGGAACTGCACGAGAGCTACCTGCATTTTGACGTTGGTGATATGCTTGTACTCTTCAGCGACGGCGTGTCGGAGGCCGGGCGCGGCGTGACGACGGACGCCGGTTGGGCGCGTCAGGATATTGAGGATTTTATCCTGCGCAATTATTCACCCACCGTCTCCTCACAGCGCATGGCGGCCAGTATCCTCTCGACCGTCAAGACGCTGGACATGGACGCTATGCATGATGATACGACTGTTGTCGTTGCGCGCCTGCGTGAGCGTTGCCCGGTCAACGTCATGATCGGCCCGCCCGAGCGCAAGGATGATGATCTGAGCACCATGCGCCTGTTTTTCGGCAAGGATGGCAAGCATGTTGTCTGCGGCGGCACCACTGCCAACGCTGTCGCGTCATATCTGGGCGTAAAGGTGCACACGCTGCCCGGCAGCGGCACGGAGGAGGTGCCGCCGATGAGCGAGATCCACGGTGTGGATCTGACGACCGAGGGCGTCGTTACAGTCAATGTGACGATGGAACGCATCAAGGACTACCTTGCAGATGGCATGTACACGCTCGAGCTCGCCCGCATGAAGGACGGCGCGTCCAAGCTCGCGCTCGTACTGCTTGAGGAGGCGACAGAGGTCAATGTCCTCTTCGGCAACGCGAGCAACCTCGCCCAGCAGGATACGGAGTTCAGCTTTGAGCGCAAGCTGCAATTGGTGCAGGAGCTGCGCAATATGCTGACTCTGGCCGGAAAAACAGTAAAAATGAGCATCTGCTGACAGATGCCGATATTCACGGAGTGACCCTAACGAATGAAAATCCGAACTTTTTTTGCAGTATTGCTGTGTAAGCTTGCACGCGGGCTGCTGCGGCTGCTGCGCCGCGGCGGCACGGCGTTTCCCGGCCGCGTAGCGCTCAAGGTGTACCCGCAGGTGCTCGGCGTGCTCTCGCGGGGGGTGCGCGTCATCCTCGTCACCGGCACGAACGGCAAGACGACCAGCTCCCGCATGATCGAGCAGGCATTTGCCGATGCGGGCCTCAACTACTTTGCCAACCGCTCGGGCGCGAACCTCATCTCCGGCATCACGGCGGAGTTCGCCATGCACAGCACCCTGACCGGCAGGCCGAAGTGCCAGTTTGCCGTCATCGAGTGCGACGAGGCTGCATCCAAGACTGTGCTCAAGTACCTCAAGCCGGAGGTCATCGTGGCGACGAATGTTTTTCGCGACCAGCTCGACCGCTACGGTGAGATTACGCACACGCTCAATAACATCATCGAGGGCATCCGCCACACGCCGGAGAGCGTTTTGTGCATCAATGCCGACTGCTCACTCATCGCGTCCATCCCGGAGCATGTGCCGAACCCGGTCGTGCGCTTCGGTGTGAACGTTCCGCTCGGCGGCGATGACCTGACGGAGATCTCCGACGCGCCGCACTGCATCCACTGCAAGACCGAATATGTCTACGACTACCGTACTTACGGGCATCTGGGTGCATTTCGCTGCCCGAAGTGCGGCTATCACCGCGAAGCCCCGCAGGTCGTCGTCACGGCGGTTCAGAACCTCGGCGTGGACACGAGCGATGTCACCATGTCCATCGGTGGGCGGGAGTACGCCGTACACATCAACCTTCCGGCGGCGTACAACATCTATAACGCCGTCGGCTCGGCAGCTGCGCTGTCTGCGTTCGGCTTCACACCGGAGGCAATCGTGCACGCGCTCGGCGCGTTCGGCTGCGGCTTTGGCCGCATGGAGAAATTCGACCTGCGCGGCACACCCGGCCGCATGATGCTCGTGAAAAACCCCGCCGGCTGCAACCAGACCATGCGCTATCTCGCCGGGCTGAACGAGGATGCGACGTTTGTCGTCTGCCTCAACGACCGCGACGCCGACGGTACGGACATCTCGTGGATCTGGGACGCGGACTTTGAGCGGCTTGCCGCCATGGGCGAGCACCTGCGGCGGGTGTTCGTGTCCGGCACGCGCGCCGATGAGCTGCGCCTGCGCCTGAAATATGCGGGCGTGGATGAGGCGCGCATCGAGGTGTTTTACGATTATGACCCGTTGATCGACGCGATGTGCGCATCGGAATACCCGGTGTTCATCATGCCGACCTATACGGCCATGCTGGATCTGCGCGGCCGGCTGCAAAAGCAGCTCGGCGGAAAGGAGTTCTGGGAATGAGCGAAAAGACCCTGCGTATCTGCCATCTTTACCCGGACCTTCTGAACCTCTACGGCGACCGGGGCAATATTCTCTGTATGCGCCGCCGCCTGGAGTGGCGCGGCATCGATGCCGAGGTGACGGAGGTCACGGTCGGCCAGCGGGCGGATTTTACACAGTTTGATCTGTTTTTCATCGGCGGCGGTCAGGACTTTGAGCAGGAGGTGCTCCTGTCCGACCTGAAAGCCGGAAAGGGCAGCGAGATCAAGGCTGCCATTGCCGACGGTAAGACATTTCTGACCATCTGCGGCGGCTACCAGATGCTCGGCAGCTACTACCGCACGTGGGACGGCAAGCAGTGCGACTTCATCGGCGCGATCGACTATTATACCGTCGGAGCGAAGGAGCGCATGATCGGCAACACGCTCTTCGAGTGCCTGCCGGAGTTCGGCGGCAGTACGGTCGTCGGCTTTGAAAACCACAGCGGCAAGACCTACCTCGGCAGCGGCGTGTCGCCGCTTGGTAAGATGCTCGTCGGCGGCGGCAACAACGGGGAGGACGGCTTTGAGGGCGTGCGCTATCAAAACGTCTTCGGCACGTACAGCCACGGCCCGGTGCTGCCGAAAAATCCGGCATTTTGCGACCATCTGCTCACAACGGCGCTGCATGGCCGCTATCCGGAGCTGGAGCTGCAGCCGCTCGACGACACGGCCGAGCGTGCCGCGCACGACACCATGGTGCAGCGGCTGACGGAAAAATAATGGCATGCAAAATGGGCGCATCCGTCTGGATGCGCCCATCGTTCGTCTCATATTAAAAATCCGGCGGGATCGGAATGTCCGCGCGCGGGACCTTGTCCCAGGAAAAGCCCGCTGCCAGCTCGATTGCCGTCACCGGCGCGTCCGTCGGACGTAGACCCGCGAGCTTGGCGAGCTTTCCGGTCAACTGTTCGGGTGTGTATTTCTGCCGCAGGGCCTCCATGTTCAGGTCGCCCTCGCGCTTGGAGAGCTTGCGCCCGTCCGGCGCGACGAGCAGCGGCGCGTGCGCGTATTCCGGGGCCTTGCCGCCGAGCGTTTCCATCAGCCAGATTTGCCGCGGCGTGGAGTCAAGCAGGTCGCGCGCGCGCACAACGCGCGTGATGCCCATATCGAGATCGTCCACGCTCACGGCGAGCTGGTAGGCAAATACGCCGTCCGAGCGCCGGATGAGAAAATCGTCGCGCCCGTGCCGTAGTTCGGCTGCCTGCAGACCGTAGTGCGCGTCAATGAAGGCAATGTCCGCATCCGTGACCGCAAGCTTTTTCGCCGCGCGGCGACCCATGCGCAGGCGCTTTTGCACCTCCTGCTCTGACAGTGTCCGACAGGGGCAGCCGGCCTCGCGCGGCTCGCCGGGGTGCGGCGCGCTCGCAGCCAGCCGCTCGGCGCGGCTGCAATAGCAGTCATACACCATGCCGCGCTCGGTCAGTGCATCCAGCGCGGCGGTGTAGCGCTGCGTGCGCGTGCCCTGACGGCAATCCTGCGAGCCGGGGCGCCAGCCCTCGTCCCAGTCGAGCCCAAGCCAGAGCAGGTCGTCGGCCATCAGGTCAGCATAGTGCTCCCAGCTGCGCTCCGGGTCGAGATCCTCAAGGCGGAATACCATCGTCCCGCCGCGTGCGCGCACGTCCAGCCATGCAAGCAGAAATGTCAGCATATTGCCAAGGTGCAGCCGTCCGCTCGGGCTGGGTGCAAAGCGGCCGCGGATCGTGTTATCCGGCATCGGTCATCCCTCCGGTTTCATTCTGAGTGCATTATAGCATAACCGTGCCGGTTGGCAACGCTTTTGCGCCAAATCCCTTGAAACTATGCGGGAAATCGGATATAATAAAGTGTTATTATCAGCGGAGGAATGTCTCATGGCGAAATCATCCATCGAAAAAACAAATGTCATGCGTCTGCTCGACCAGAAGAAGGTGCCCTACACGCCGCACACATATCCGCACGGCGACGATGCGGTGGACGGCGTGACCGTCGCCCAGATGACGGGCATGGACCCGGCGAAGGTGTTCAAGACGCTGGTCGCCCGCGGCGCGAGCAAGACGCCATATGTCTTTGTCATCCCGGTCGCGTGCGAGCTTGACCTCAAGAAGGCGGCCAAGGCCGTGGGGGAGAAGTCCATTGCCATGCTGCACGTGTCCGAGCTCACAACGCTCACGGGCTATGTGCGCGGCGGCTGCTCGCCGGTCGGCATGAAAAAGCAGCTTCGCACGGTTTTTGCATCTCAGGCGCTCGCGCAGGAGACCATCCTTGTCAGCGCCGGAAAGATCGGTTATCAGGTCGAGGTCGCGCCGCAGGCGCTCATCGCGCTCGTGCGTGCGGGCACGGCGGAGCTGACTATTGAATCCTAAGCAATTTCGGAGGCACCCATGCGGGATCATATTGTAATCAAAGGCGCGCGGGAGAACAATCTCAAGAACATTGATGTGGAAATTCCGCGCGATGCACTGGTTGTCATGACCGGCCTGTCCGGCTCCGGCAAGTCGAGCCTTGCGTTCGACACCATCTTTGCCGAGGGACAGCGGCGCTATATGGAGAGTTTGTCTTCTTATGCGCGGCAGTTTCTCGGCCAGATGGACAAGCCCGACGTCGACTCCATCGACGGCATGAGCCCGGCCATTTCCATCGACCAGAAGACCACCAGCAAAAATCCGCGTTCGACCGTCGGCACGGTCACGGAGATCTACGACTATCTGCGTCTGCTGTGGGCGCGTGTCGGCGTGCCGCACTGCCCGAAGTGCGGCAAGGAGATCCGCCGCCAGACGGTCGACCAGATCGTCGATCAGATCGCGGCGCTGCCGCAGGCGACGCGCGTGCAGATCTTGGCGCCGGTCATCCGCGCCAGAAAGGGCGAGCACCAGAAGGTGTTCGACGATGCCCGCCGCGGCGGGTATGTGCGCGTGCGCGTGGACGGCAGCATCTACGACCTCACGGAGACGATCACACTCGATAAAAACCGTAAGCATAACATTGAGGTCGTGGTCGATCGCGTCGTCATTCGTCCCGACCAGAACCGCCGCCTGACCGACGCCGTCGAGATCGCGTCGGCGCTCTCCGGCGGCCTTGTGCTGGCGGATATCCCGGAGGAAAAGCGCGAGATCCTCTTCTCGCAGAACTACGCCTGCGACGACTGCGGCATCTCGATCGAGGAGCTCACGCCGCGGATGTTCTCGTTCAACAGCCCCTACGGTGCGTGCCCGACCTGCGGCGGCCTCGGCACGCGGCTGCGCATCGACCCGGCGCTTATCATTCCGGACCCGTCGAAGTCCATCCTCGACGGCGGCATCACCGCGAGCGGCTGGAACGGCGTCAAGGATGAGAGCATCAGCCGGATGTATTACGACGCGCTGGCGGAAAAATATCACTTTGACCTTGCAACGCCCATCGGTGACCTGCCGGAGCGCGTGCGCGAGATCCTGCTCTACGGCACGGGGGACGAGGAGCTCACCCTGCACTACGACACAAATCGCGGCAGCGGCGTGCTGCGCCGCCCGTTTGAGGGCATCGTCTGCAACCTTGAGCGCCGCTATCAGGAGACGCAGAGCGATGCCATGCGCGCATCGCTTGAGGACTGCATGGCGGAGACGGCCTGCCCGGACTGTCACGGCGCGCGGCTGCGGCCGGAGGTGCTGGCCGTCACGGTCGGCGGGCTGAACATCTCGGAATTCACTGCGCTGCCAATCACGGAGGAGCTGGCGTTTCTTGACCGGCTCGCGCTCAGTGAGAAAGACGCGCAGATCGCCGACAGTATTTTACGCGAGGTGCGCTCGCGGCTGCATTTTCTGCAGAGCGTCGGCTTGCAGTACCTGACGCTCGCGCGCTCGGCGGCAACGCTCTCCGGCGGCGAGAGCCAGCGTATCCGGCTCGCAACGCAGATCGGCTCGTCGCTCATGGGCGTGCTGTATATTCTGGATGAGCCGTCCATCGGTCTGCACCAGCGCGACAACGACAAGCTGCTCGCGACGCTCAAGCGTCTGCGCGACCTCGGCAATACGCTGATCGTGGTCGAGCACGACGAGGACACGATGCGCGCGGCGGACTATATCGTGGACATCGGCCCGGGGGCAGGTGTCCATGGCGGGCGCGTCGTCGCGGCGGGCACGCCGGCGGAGGTCATGGCGAACGAGGCGAGCCTGACCGGTCAGTATCTGAGCGGGAGAAAGAAGATCGAAACGCCGAAAACGCGGCGCGCGGGGAATGGCAAGCTCCTCACCGTGCGCGGGGCGCAGGAAAATAACCTCAAGAACATCGACGTGAGCGTTCCGCTCGGGACGTTTACCTGCGTGACAGGCGTCTCCGGCAGCGGCAAAAGCTCGCTCGTCAACGAGATCATCTACAAAAAGCTGGGCGCGGACCTCAACCGCATGAAGGCGCACGCAGGAAAGCACCACGCCATCGAGGGCGAGGAGAATCTGGACAAGGTCATCTGCATCGACCAGAGTCCCATCGGGCGCACGCCGCGCTCGAACCCAGCGACGTACACCAATCTCTTTAATGACATCCGCGACCTGTTCGCCTCCACGCCGGACGCGAAGGCGCGGGGCTACAACGCGGGGCGCTTCAGCTTCAACGTGCGCGGCGGACGCTGCGAGGCCTGCGGCGGCGACGGTCAGCTCAAGATCGAGATGCACTTCCTGCCGGATATTTACGTTCCCTGCGAGGTGTGCAAGGGAAAGCGCTACAACCGCGAGACGCTGGAGGTCCACTATAAGGGCAGGAGCATCGCGGACGTGCTGGAGATGACGGTGGAGGAGGCGCTGGAGTTCTTCCGCGACCTGCCGAAGC
>ERZ833963.1507-NODE-1507-length-27428-cov-4.669200_pt1 | contig 27428 bp, 18 predicted proteins | sample MGYA00519693_ERZ833963 | MGnify/ENA primary metagenome ERZ833963 (study PRJEB31850, sample SAMEA3708748) | human gut metagenome | biome: human gut; feature: human-associated habitat; material: faeces | place: China | collected 2014 ... | reverse complement strand
TCGGCCGAGGCCTGCGAGGCGCCCCAGCGGTCCAGCAGGGCCTGCGTGGCCGATACGCCCTGGCCGCCGATGCGCGTGTCGATCAGCACGCCGAGCGATACGCCCTTGTAGGAGAACTGGTTGTTCCATCCCAGGCGGAAGCGCGCTTCGGTGTTGCCGCCGTAGATCCACGTGTTGGGATCGGTCGTGACGGTATTCGTGTTGGGATCGACGTAGATGCGGCCGTAGTCGTCGGTTTTGAGGCCCGTTACGTAGAAGTCGCCGATCGAACCGCCGGCCTTGACCTTCATGCGGTAGCCGCCGTAGTCCATGTTCACCTCGTCGATATCCACCAGGTTGCCCGATACGTCGCGCGTGCCTTCGGGAACCAGCTCCTTGATCTTGTTGCGGTTCATCGAGAAATTGACGTTCGTGGACCATGCGAACTCTTCCCACCGGTTCTTGTAGCCGACCACGGCCTCGATGCCCCAGTTGTTGATCTTGCCGGCGTTGATATAGGCCTTCTTGTAGCCCGTGCTGGGCGGTGCGTCGTACTCGAAGAGCTGGTTGTAGGTGTTGGTGTTGTAATAGGTCGCGTCGAGCCAGATCTTGTTGCCCAGGAACTTGGCGTTCAGGCCGACCTCGAAGGACTTGGTACGCTCGGGCGTCAGATTGACCGCCGGGGCGTAGGTGGACGACGAGATGACGCCGCCCGTGGCGAGCGGGATGTTCACGCCGGTGATGAACCGCTGCGGCGCGTTGCCCACTTCGGCGTACGATCCGCGCACCTTGAGGAACGAGATGCCCGCGGCCGAGAGGTCGGTCATCGAGGAGATGACGGCCGAGAGACCCACCGAGGGGTAGAAGATATTGACGTCGGGGGTTCCGGCCAGCTGCGAGGCCCATTCGTTGCGGGCCGTCACGTCGAGGTAGAGCATCCCGTTCCAGCCCAATTGTAGCGTGGCGTACATGGCCTGCACCTGGTCGTGGTAACGGTCGGCGTAGGGCTTGGTCTGCGAGTGCGACATGTCGATGTTGTAGAGCGAGAACTTGTTCGGAAGGGTCGCCAGATGGCCTTCGAATCCCGAACCGTTGTTCTTGTCGTCCATGAGGCTCGCGCCGAGGTTGAACTGCAACGAGAGCCTGTCATCGACGAACCGCTTGTCGATGCTCAGCAGGGCGTCGGCATAGAAGTTGTTGTGGTTCACCTTGTGGTCGAGGTAGTTGCCGTACTCCGATGCGAAGAGGGTGTTCGACGAGGCGTAGATCTTGCGCGTGTAGTTCATCGCCGTATTGTCGGTCCTGACGCGGCCCATGACGCTGATCCAGTCGGCGATGTCCCACTTGAGCGTGGCGTTGAAGGTGTAGCGCGACGCCGTGTTCTCGAAGAGCTGGCGATTGACCACCCACCACGGGTTCTCGACGCCGGTGATGAATTCCAGCGGCCAGAACTGTTTCTTGTATCCGGCCGTGGCGTCGTAACGTTCGTAAATCTGGTATTTGCGGATGTCGTCGCCGCGCGGGAAGAGATAGACGGCGATCAGCGGGTTGTGGTAGAGACCCTGCACCAGCGGATTGCGCGAATATTGGCGCATGTAGGAGGCGCCCAGGTCGAGCGTCAGCTTGTCCTTGACGAGCTGGGTCGTGTTGCGCACCGAGAAGTTATAGCGGTTGTAGACGTTGTTGGGGATCGTGCCGCGCGAGTTGAGCGAAGCGGCCGAGAAATAGGTCTGGTTGCGCTCCGTGCCGCCCGAGATCGAGACGGAGTTGGTGGTGTTGAATCCCGTCTGGAAGAAGTCGCGCGGATCGTAGGAGGTCGGCGAGTCGAGCTTCGTGCCCCAGCTCATCGACGGGGAGGTGGAGCTCGTGCCGTAGGTGTTCTGGAAGTCGGGCATCACGAACGGGGACGAGAAGGTGGTGTTGTTCGAGAAGTTCACGCGGACGCGTCCTGCCGATCCTTTCTTCGTCGTGATGAGGATGACGCCGTTGGCGCCCTGCGAACCGTAGAGCGCGGCGGCCGTCGCGCCCGAGAGCACCGACATGGACTCGATGTCCTCCGGATTGAGGTTGGAGATGCCTTCGAAGTCGCCGCCGTCGGGGGTTTCGTAGATGCCTTCGGTCTGCGACGACCGCAGGTCGGGCATCGGGATGCCGTCGATGACGTACAGTGCGTTGTTGTTGCCGCTGATCGACTTCACGCCCCGCATCACCACGCGCGTGGAACCGCCCGTTCCGGAGGCGCTTGCGTTGATTTGCAGTCCGGCGATCTTACCGGCCAGCGAATTGACGAAGTTGGCGTCCTTGACCGTATTGACCACTTCGCCGCCGACTTCCTGGACGTTGTATGTCAGCGATTTCTCCTCCTTCCTGATGCCGAGGGCCGTCACGACCACCGCGTCGAGCATCTCGTTCTCCTCCTTCAGGACGATTTGCAGGGGTTGCCCCGTCACGGGAATTTCCAGCGTCTGGTAGCCGATCAGCGAGACGACGAGTATGTCGCCCGGCCTGGCCTGCGGCAGGACGAAGTTGCCGTCCACATCGACGGCCGCGCCGGTCGTCGTGCCTTTGATGATGACGCTGGCGCCGATCAGTCCTACTCCCTCAGCGTCTCTGACGGAGCCGGAAATTCCCCCCCCCTCGGAGCCTGAGGACGGCTGCGGAACGGATTTTTTCGAGAGGATGATGTGTTTGTCCTTGATCGTGTAGGCGATGTCCGAACCGTCGAAGAGTCTGTCCAGCACGGCCGGCAGCGTCTGGTCTGTGACGTCGAGCGTGACGCGGCGCGCCCGATCGACGTCGGAGTTATTATAGACGAACGAATACCCCGTCTGCTCCCGGATGGAGCGGAACACTTCCGAAATGGCTTCGTCTTGCGCCTGAACGGATACGCGGAGCGGCTGCGTCTGGGCTGCGGCCTCCGTGCCGGAAAGTCCGAACAGCAGCATCGGTACGATGAGCAGACAGCGGAACCATGCGCACGCCGCACGGTCTCTCCCGCCTGCTGCAGGATAAGATTTTTTCATTGGTCGAAATTTAGGTTAAGAAATAGTTGTGGAGAGGCGCCGCCGCGGACGGCGGCTTTCGGAGGTCGGCGATCTAAGTTTCGGTCATAGGCAGGTCGGTTGGCATTTTGTAATTCGGTTTTTGGTTTCGGTCGTGCATGTGCGGCGTTCCGCCGCTTTTCTATTTCGGCGGAATGGCGTGGAGGTAAATGTCGTTGCCATGCACCGTGTAGGAGAATTTCCGTGTCAGCCGGAGTACGGCCATGATGTGGTAGATGCCGTCCTCGACGTGGAAATCGCCCGAGAAGCGTTCGTTGCGCAGGGAGGCGTCCGTGAAGTGCACGTCCACGTTGTAGTAGCGTTTCAGTTCGGCGACGATCTCGGCGAAGGTGCTGCGGTCGAAGTGCAGGTGGCCGTCGATCCAGCTGATCGACGCCTCGGCCGAGGTGCAGTCGGTCAGGCGCATCTCTCCTTTCCGGGTGTCATAGACGAGCTGCTGCGCCGGACGCAGGCGTATCGGGGCGCACCGGTGTTCCCGGGTGTCGGCCGTTACGGCCCCCTCCAGCAGCACGGTGGTGACGCGGTGGTTCGTGTCGTCGTTGCGGATGTTGAAGCGTGTGCCGAGCACCCGGACGTTCAGTCCGTTCGTACTGACGACGAACGGAGCGTGCCGGTCGTGTTCCACCTCGAAGTAGGCTTCGCCCTCCATCTTCACGCGCCGTTCGCGTGAAAGAAGCGGGGCGGAGTACTCCACGCGGCTGCACGAGTTGAGCCAGACTTTCGAGCCGTCGGGCAGTACCACCTGCGAGCGTTCGCCCATCTGTGTCGAGACGATCGTCGGCTGCGACAGCCGTTTCGAGACCGATACGGCCGTCATGCCGCCCGTCAGGAGCAGGACGACGGCAGCGGCGGCCGAGGCGGTCCGGAAGACCAGCCGCCGGATGCGGGACCGGCGGCCGGCGGCCATGCGCCGTTTGACCCTTCTCAGGGAGCGTTCCACGTCGATTCCGGCTACGGCCGAAATCCGGTCGCCGACGAACAGCACGTAGTAGATCTCTTCGAGCCGTTTGCGGTGTTCGGGCGAGGCGTCGTGCCACGCTTCGACCGCTGCGGCCGTTTCCGGGTCGAGCCTGCCTTCGAGGTAGGCGGCCAGCGTACCTTCGTCTGGTTTGAAATCCGTCATTTTTTCGTCGTTCTGTATAGTAATACAATCCGCGGCGGCGGATTGCTAAGCGGAGAAACGATTTTTTTGGAATTTTTTTCAGGAAAGGCGCTGGCCCAGCAGCAGCACGAGCAGAGGCCAGTACTCCTTCAGCTCCTCGCGGAGCGTTCTGACGGTCTGTCCGATGCGGTAGTTCACCGTCTGGGGCGATACGCCCAGCGCGGAGGCTATCTCCTTGTGGGTCATTCCTTCGAGACGGTGCATCCGGAATGTCTCCTGAAATTCGGGCGGCATTTTTCTCAATGCTGCGGCCAGTCTGTCGGCCAGTTCGTTTTCGAGGTAGAAATCCGGGTCGTCGAATTGGGCCTCGTATTGTTCGGCCAGCCGGCGGATGATCTTGCTGCGGATCGTGTCGCGCGCCACGCTGTTCAGCGACTTGTTCTTGACGATGGTGAAGAGCAGCGACTTGAGGGGCATTTCGGGCAGCAGCTTATCGCGGCTTTCCCATACCCACATGAGCGTATCCTGCACCAGTTCCTCGGCCCGGTCCACGGCGACGAACCGCGAGGCGTAGGCGCACAGGGGCTTGTAATAACGCCGGAAGAGTGCGTCGAAACACGCCTCGTCGCCCCTGCGAAGCAAATCGACAACTCTCCGGTTGTCCTGTATTTCGGCGGCTGTCATCCGTTCGTCTGCTGCGTTTGTCCGGCCGCGCCCGTGTCGGACAGGAGGCGGTCTGCGTCCGCAAATGTAATATTTAATCGCGTATCTGCAAACATGCGCAGGGCTTTTCGCACCCTTCGGGGGCCTCTGCCCGCATCGCGGGGCCTCCTGCCGGGGACCGTGCCGCGGCCGGAAGGAACGCGGCGCCGACCGTGCGGCCGGGAGTGTCCGTCGCAGCGGTTCGTCCGCGTCGGGACGGACGACTTTTCGGACGGATGCGCGGATATGGGTTTACGCGTGTCAATTTGTCATGGGATAAGAGCATTTTTGTTGGCGGCCGGCAGGGCGTGCCGTTGTATTTTTGCCGTGAGACACGCTCTGCCGGCCTTTTGGCGGAGGAACGTCCGGTTCGGCAAAGGACCGTCGGCCGGAATTCCGGACGGAACCCGGAGAATGCGCCCGGAAGCGGGGCGGAACGAGGCCGGTGGAATCGTGGCGGGGCTTCGGACCCCGGAGGCCTGCCGTTCCGCAATCCGGGGCGGGAGACGTTCACCCTTGAAAAAAACACCGGTGTTATGAATTACCTGAAAAACGGATTTTTATCCTTGGCATTTCTCCTTGCGGCGGTTGCGGCCGGAGCGGCCGCCGCCCGCGATGCCCGCCCGCTGGGGCTGACCTGCAATTACGCGGAGGAGCCGCTCGGCATGGGGGACCGGCGTCCGTCGCTGGGCTGGCGGATCGACACCGGAAGACCCGGGTATTTGCAGGGAGCCTACCGGGTGCTGGTCGCTTCGGACCGGAAGCTGCTGGAGGCGGACCGCGGCGATGTATGGGACTCCGGCGTCGTGCGGGAGGGGCGGAGCCAGCATGTGAAATTCGGGGGCGTTCCGCTGCTGCCCTGCTGCGACTACTATTGGAAGGTGAAGGTGTGGGACACGGACGGCGCCGAATCGGACTGGAGTCCGGTGGCATCGTGGCGGACCGGGCTGTTCGACGAATTCGACTGGAAGGGGGAGTGGGTGTCCTCCCGTTTCGCCGAGGTGTTGCCGCACCGCAGGTACAAGTCGAACCGGCGGACCGAGCGGGAGAACTGGTTCATGGAGGACAGTGCCGCCGTATATATGCGCCGGCAGGTGGAGCTGCCCTCGCCGGTCCGCAGGGCGACGGCGTTCATCTGCGGACTGGGCTATTACGAACTCTATATCAACGGCCGCAAGGTCGGCGACCGGGTCCTGGACCCGCTGTTCACCGATTACGACAAGCGGGTGGTGTATGCGGCCTACGACGTTACGGACCGGCTGGCGGCGGGGAGCAATGCCGTGGGCATCGTGCTGGGCAACGGCTGGTACAGCTCGCCGACGCGGGATGTTTTCGGCATGCACGACGTGAACTGGCGCACGCCGCCGAAGGTGAGGCTGAATATCGTCATTGAGTACGAATCGGGTGCGCGCGAGGTGATCGCCACCGACCGCACGTGGCGGTGGGGCCACGGCGAGATCGTTTACAACAGCGTCCGGTCGGGCGAGACGATCGACCACACCCGGACCGTGCACGGCTGGAACGAGGTCGGATTCCGCGACAGCCTGTGGCGGCCGGTCTGCCGGGTTCCCGCTCCGTTGGGCCGTCTGACGGCGGACCCGATGCCGCCGATGCGCGTGACCGGGGAGTTGCCGGCGGAACGGGTCGTACGGACCTCTCCCGGGGTCTATCTGGTGGATTTCGGCGAGAACCTCACCGGCTGGGTCGAGGCGCGGGTGCGGGGCGAGCGGGGACAGACCGTCGAGTTGCAGTTCAACGAGGTGCTGAAGGCCGACGGCTCGCTGGATACGCAGAACAGCACGTGGCACACCCGCGGGCGCTATCAGACCGGACTGCTAATTCTCGGCGGGGAGGGCATGGAGACGTTCGAACCCCGTTTTACCTATCACGGATTCCGCTACATGCAGGTGCGGGGGCTGACCTACGAGCCGTCTCCGGAGGATTTCACGGCCAAATGCGTCCATACGGACCTGCCGTCGGCCGGGACGTTCCATTGCTCCATGCCGAAGCTGAACGAGCTGAACGCGGCGGTCCGGCGGACGCTATTGAACTCCATCCACGGCATTCCCGGCGAGGAACCCACGCGGGAGAAGATGGGCTGGACGCTCGACGCGGCGGTGGTCATGGAGTCCTACCTCTACAATTTCGATGCGCTGAACGCCTATAAGAAGGCGCTGAGGGACTTCCGGGACGCTCAGGCCCCGACGGGGCACATCCCCTCCACCGTGCCGTCGGCCGGGTGGGGCTATGTCCACGAGGACGGCAGTCTGGACTACTGGGACGATCCGTGGTGGGGCGGTTCGATCTTCCTGCTGACCGACAAGCTCTATCTTCACACCGGAGACGTCGGGGTGCTGGAGTACGCCTTCCCCGCGCTCAAGGCCTATGTGGACTTCCTGACCTCGACGGCCCGCGACCATATCGTTACATGGTCGCTGGGCGACTGGCTCGACCTGAATCCCGACACCACCAGCCAGGCGTCGAACCTGACGCCCGTGGCGCAGACCTCGACCGCGGGCTATTACTGGATGAGCCGCCGCCTGGCCGAATACGCCGAAATCCTCGGCTACGACCGGCGGCTGTCGGAGCATTACGGGGCGCTCGCCGAACGGATCCGGGAGCGGTTCAACCGGGAGTTCCTCGATCCCCGGACCGGCATCTATGCGGAGAATTCGCAGACGGCGCAGGCGCTGCCGCTGGCTCTCGGGCTCGTGCCCGACACGCTGAAGGCGAAGGTCGGGCAGCGGCTGCTCGATGCGATCGACCTGCGGGACGGGCATATCAGCGCCGGATTCATCGGTGGCAATTTCACGATGGACTACCTGCCCCGCAGCGGCCGCTTCGACGTGGCCTACCGGATGCTGACCCGGCCGGAAAGCCCCGGGTGGCTCCATATGGTGCAGAGCGAACGGAGCACGATGTCCGAATCCATCAACCAGAACGGACCCGGAAGCGGCCATCATCCCTACGGCGCTTATATCGGTTTCTGGCTTTACAAGTACCTCGGCGGAATCCGTCCCGACGAGGCGAAGCCGGGCTTCCGGGAGTTCGTCATCGAGCCGGGGCTGGATTCGGGGCTCGCGGAGGTCAGCGTCGGATGCCGGTCGCTCTACGGGGAGATCGTCTCGGCTTGGAAGCGGCGTGACGGCGGGGGTACGCTGACGATCCGCGTCCCGGCGAACACCGTGGCCGAGCTGATTCTGCCTGCCGGGGCGGTCGGACGGAATCCCCGCGTGAACGGCGTCCGCCTGCGGGACATTCCGTCGATTGCGCCGATTCCCTCCTCCGGTGACGGGAAGATACGTTACTCGGTGGGCTCGGGGACCTACGAGTTCGAGCTCCGGTAGTGCCGCCGCTGCGGTCCGGCTCCGTCTTCGCTGCCCGTTCCGGCGTGCGGGAGCTCGCCCCGTGGACGGAGTGGCCGTTCCGCCGGAATCAAAATTTACAGTCCGAAAATCAAATTCCGGAACCGGAATTCGGAAAATATCGAATAATTTTGTATGATGGAAACCCCGCCGGGCCGTGATTCCGTGCGGCGGAGGCGTATCCGTCCGAACCCGGCGATCCGTGCCGCAACCCGAAAAACGCTATGAAGAACCGCATCCTTCCCTTCCGCTCGCGCCGTACCGCGGCCGCGATGTGCCTTCTCGCCCTTTGTCCGCTCTTGTCGTGGCAGCCCGCCGCTGCGCGGGGAATCGACCGCCGGACGGTCGTCACGCGGCACAATCCCGAGATCCGGGACCGCAACCTGCCCGGTCCGACGCAGGTCGGCAACGGCGAGTTCGCCTTCGGATTCGATATCAGCGGGTTGCAGACCTTCTCCGACAATGCGAACACGATGTCGAACTGGGGATGGTATCGTTTCCCGCTGCCCGAGGGGCAGACCCCCGAGGAGTTCCGGGGCGCCGTCTGGGAGACGCAGGGGCGCATGGTGCGTTACGACATTCCGAATCCCGAGCAGAAGGCGTTGTGCGACTGGATGGTGCGTAACCCCCAGCGTATCAATCTCGGCCGAGTGGGACTGCTGCTGACGAAGACCGGCGGGGAGCGGGTGCGGCTGGAGGAGCTGGGCGATCCCGTGCAGCGGCTCGACCTCTGGAGCGGCATCGCCACGAGCGAATATACGGTCGAGGGGATTCCCGTGCGGGTGACCACGGTGGGGCATCCCGAGCTGGACGCCGTGGCCGTGCGGATCGAGTCGGCGAAGGTGGGCGACGGCTCCGCGGGGCTTACGCTCCGCTTCCCTTTTCCGACGAACGTCGAATTCAGCGATGCCGCCGACTGGAATAGCCCCGGGAAGCACCGGACCGACGTGCGTTCCGAGGCTTTCCGCGCCAGCTTCCACCGGACGCTCGGCGAGACGGTTTACGACGTCCACGTCGCCTGGGACAGCCCCGTGCGGCTGCGCCGGACCGCCGAACACTGCTACGAGTTCGTCCCCGAGACCGGCCGGAACGAGATCGCGTTCGTCGTCTGTTTCGACCGCATCGTGGACAACGCCGCGCTGCCCTCGTTCGACCGCACGGCGGAGGAGAGCGCCCGCCACTGGCGGCGCTTCTGGGAGAGCGGCGGAGCGATCGACCTCTCGGAGAGCAGCGATCCGCGCTGGCGCGAACTGGAGCGGCGCGTGGTGCTTTCGCAGTATGTGATGGCGGTCAATGAGGCCGGCTCGCTGCCTCCGCAGGAGAGCGGACTGGTGAACAACGGCTGGTACGGCAAGTATCACTACGAGATGATCTGGTGGCATTGCGCCCACTATGCGCTCTGGAACCGCTGGGAGCAGGCTTCGGAGATGATGCGCGTCTTTACGGACAACCTCGGCGTTTTCCGCCGCAAGGCCGCGGCGCAGGGGTATGCCGGCGTGCGCTGGCCCAAGACCATCGGAGACCACGCGTGGTGGGAGTGGCCGCTCGAGACCACGGCCCTGCTGATCTGGCAGCAACCCCATCCGATCTTCTACGCCGAGCTGGAGTACCGGCTCCGCCCGACGCGCGAGACACTGGAGAAGTGGCGCGACGTCGTGTTCGGGACAGCCGATTTCATGGCCTCCTACGCGCATTACGACGCGGTGCGCGACCGCTATGTGCTGGGGTATCCCCTGCAGGTGGTGGGCGAGAACGCCGATCCGCGGACCACGATCAATCCGGCGTTCGAGCTGAGCTACTGGCGTACGGGGCTGCGCCTCGCGCAGCAGTGGCGCGTCCGGCTGGGGCTGCCCGAAAAGAGGGAGTACGACGAGGTGCTCCGCAAGCTCTCCCCGCTTCCGGTCGAAGAGGGGGTTTACGTCTCGTGGGAGAATATCGAGCGGATGTGGACCAGCTACAACTGGGAGCATCCGGCGCTCGTCGGGGCCTACGGCATGTTACCGGGCGACGGCGTGGACATTCCGACGATGCGGCGCACGCTGGCGAAGGTCCATGCGGAGTGGAAGCTCGGCGAAACCTGGGGCTGGGACTTCCCGATGCTGGCCATGTGCGCCGCGCGGCTGGGCGATCCCGAACGGGCGGTGGAGTACCTGCTCGACTATCCGGCCTTCGACTTCGACCCGCACGGGCTGGTGGGAGGCGGCCGCGCTCCGTTCCCCTACTTCCCGGGAAACGGCGGACTGCTGTATGCCGTGGCGATGATGGCCGCAGGCTGGGACGGCGCTCCGGCGGGCGATGCCCCCGGATTCCCGGAGAAGGGGTGGGTCGTGCGCAGCGAGGGACTCCGCAGGGCGTTGTGAATGGCAGACGATAAATCCGAGACGACATTATGGAAAACGACATTCGGGCGCTCGTGCTGACGCTGCTGCTGTCGGTGGCGGCGGCTCCGCGGGCCGGGGCGCAGGCCGATTTCCGGCTGGAGCCCGTCATGGATACCCCGACGGCCGAACTGGCCCGCAAATTCCGCACGCCGCCCGGCGAGGCCGGCATGTCGTGCTACTGGTGGTGGCTGAACGGCCACACGACCGAAGAGGCCATCACGCGCGATCTGGAGGAGATGAAGGCCAAGGGGTACGGTTCGGCGTCGCTGATCGACGCCGGAGGATTCAACCCCGTCACCGCCAGACCGGGTCCCGGGGAGGTATTCCTGTCGGAAGGGTGGAAGAGACTGTACCGCCATGCCGTCCGCGAGGCCGACCGGCTGGGCATCACGCTGAGCGTCAATGCCACGAACTTTACGGTCAGAACGACCATTCCGATGATAAACAATGTGAGAATACCATGACCTCCTTTTTTCTCTGTTTCAGGGCGTCATTATAGTCCTCCACCGTCCGGTCGTCAATCATTTTTATCAATTATTCAAAAATTCTTCAAAAAAGGAAACGCAGAGCGGCACCGTTTCGGTACTGCTCTGCGTTTTGGCCTTCGTTGGCTCCCGCTTCAGCGGAGCCGCCCGTCGCCGCCCATGAGAGCAGTCATCTCCTCGATGCGGTCGAGCGGGAATGGCGGCTCACACAGCGGCTTCATGGCAATGCTCATAAGCTTCATCGGGTTGTCGTCCGCCGCCACGCGGTTGGAGCTGAGCGTCCCACAGCGCTTGCAGCGGTGGATGATAGCCCATTCGCCGCCTCTGCGCACCCAAACAGCCACTGGCTCCATGATGCCGCCGCAGTCGGACGCCCGGTCGCCGGGCTCAATGTCGACGTGCAGGCTGGAAAGGCAGTTCGGGCAGTGGTTGCGGTGGTCGCTGCCGGCGTTTTGCGGCGTGCAGAGCCGGCCGCAGACCTTGCAGGTAAAGGTATCCTTGCAGGCGTGCGTCTTGTAGTAGCCTTTTTCAAAGGTCTTGCGTTTGTTTTCGCGGTTCATGGTGTTTCCTCCGGAAGAAAGATCATGCGAAATCCTTCGGGAGGAACGGCGTGTGTTGGATTTGCCGGACCTCCCGGTCAGGCCACACGCTCCGGTGATAGGGTGATGTGTTTCAAAAAGCTCTCCTTCAAATTCTGATTCGTAAGCGGAGACATTGCCCGCTGACTATCGCTTATTATAGTCCGATCCCCCGTGTTGTCAACCGTTCTTTGCCTGCTTTGCAGCCTCTGTCTGTCCGGCAAGGAAGTCGCGGACGGAGGCGATCTGCGCCTCGACCGACGCGACGCAGGTGCCGCCGAGCGAGGTGCGGCCCGTCACGCAGTTGGTGAGCGCGATGGCGGCGTAAACGTCCTCGCCGAACCGCTCGCTGTACTGCCGGAGCAGCGCGAGCGGCAGCTCCTCGAGCACGGCGGTGTGCTCGATGCAGTAGGCCACGAGCTGACCGGCGATCTTATACGCTGCGCGGAAGGGCAGCCCCTTCTTTGTCAGATAGTCCGCAAGGTCGGTCGCGTTCAGGAAGCCGCGCTGCGCCGCGCGGTACATATTGCAGGTGCAAGCCTTCATCGCGGCGATCATCGGCGTGAACACACGCAGGCACATTTTTACGGTGTCCACGCAGTCGAACACGGCCTCCTTGTCCTCCTGCATATTCAAGGCGAGGTCGGTCCGCAGGGCGTGCAGGGCGACCGCGGCTGTCCGGGACCGCAGGGAGAGCAGGGTGTTCAGGGTCCGCAGGGCGAGAAGGGCGATACTGGTGAAAAGGGCGAGCAGGGCATTCAGGGTCCCAAGGGCGAAAACGGTGAAACGCCCGTCATCACCGTCGCCGAGGATACGCCGCGCAGCTATAAGCTGCACTTCCAGTCCGGCGAGCAGGAGCTGCCGCCGCCCCGCGCAGCTCACCGAGCGCACCGGAGGCTTCAAAAATTCCGCGGGGCTCCGGTGAAAGGTCTGAGCCTTGACAGCCGCCAGTTCTCAGCGCGAAAAAAGGCCGCCGCAGAACATTCCTGCAGCGGCCTTTTTCGGTTCTCTTATAGGGTGCGCACGCGGTCTTCGAACTCCCACACATAATCTCGATACCTGTAATGTCCGGGCGCTTGACGCTCGCGCCCGTGATCTGGTCGGTGCAGCAGGCATCTCACGTTTCCGCGCTTCGGCACTGCCGTCCGGTATGGTCGATGTACGTTTCTTCGTTCGTCAGCAGGAGCTTGGAGATCGGCACGATCTCATAGCCCTCGCCGAGCAGGTAGTTGAGAATATCCGGCAGTGCCTCCGGCGTGTGCTCGCCCGCGTTGTGGAAGAGAACGATGGAGCCGTTTGTCACCTTCCCCGTCACGCGCTTGGTGATCTCACCGGCGGAGATGCCCTTCCAGTCGAGCGAATCCACATCCCATTGGATGGGCTCCATGCCGATGGAGCGGATGGCGGAAATGACATGGTCGTCGTACTCGCCGAACGGGCAGCGGATGAGCGTCGGGCGGACGCCGGTGAGCGCCTCGATCTTGTCGCTGCAGGTGTTCACGTCCGCGATGATCTGGTCGGCGGTCAGGGAATTGTAGTGGTCGTGCGCGTTGGAGTGGTTCATCAGTTCGTTGCCGCTCTCGACGATGGCCTTGGCCTGCTCGGGGTACTGGTCCGCCCAGTTGCCGACGACGAAGAAGGTGCATTTCACACCGTAGTCCGCGAGCACATCGAGAATCTTCTGCGTGTTGTCCGCCCCCCAGGCGGCGTCGAACGAGATGCTGCACACCTTCTGGTCGCGCTCGACGCAATAGATGGGCAGCTGACGCGTCGCGGCCGACGCCCGCACGGCGGCGGGCGCGTTCACCGCGCCGAAGATGGCTGCCGCCGCCAGCAGCGCCGCACCGACGGTCAGCGTCCTGCGCCGCAGAACAAGAAAGCACGGCTTCGCCGTCTCCCGTTTCCCGCGCTTTTTCCTCAAGGCAAACTGCAAAAACATCCGCATATCCTCCCCATTTTGTTTTGGTAGAGGGTATGCGGGGCTTTCCTTTTTCATACCGGGCGGAGCCCCGTGCGCGTCACGGGACAGGCCCGTCGTCCGCCGGCCGCGCACCGATTTTCGGCAGAATCTACTTTTTTCGTTGAGAAAAAGCCGCGCTTGTGTTACACTGGATACAGCTATCATAGAAAATGAAACGCGCGGCCCTTCGCCGCACACTGAAAATTCAATCATTTTTGGAGGAGAAAAATCATGGAAATCAGAAAAGAAAAGAAGGATTCCGCGCTGTCAATGGCCATTGAGGGCCGTATCGACACCACCACCGCCCCCCAGCTGGAAACGGAGCTGAAGGCCGACCTTGACGGCGTCACCGAGCTGCGTCTGGACTTCGGGCAGGTCGAGTACATCTCCTCGGCGGGACTGCGCGTGCTGCTGTCCGCGCAGAAGCTGATGAACCGTCAGGGCAAAATGGTGCTCACCCATGTGAGCGAGTCGGTGATGGAGATCTTTGAGGTGACCGGCTTCTCCGACATTCTGACCATTGAGTAACACCATGCGGGCGATGAGCCCCGCCGCACATCGGACGGCGGACCGCTTTACCGCTCGGATGTTCCGTGGACTGTGGGTCCCTGCCATGCTCTCGTCGCTCGGCTGGGCGCTGAGCGATATGGCGGATGCCGTGGTGGTGGGGCAGCGGCTGGGCGCCGTGGGACTTGCCGCCATCGGTCTGATCCTGCCGGTCTACATGATCAACTGCATGTTTGCCCACGGCCTCGGGCTGGGCGGCTCCGTTCGCTATTCCCGTCTGCTGAGTCAGGGCAAAACGCAGGAGGCCGCGGACAGCTTTCACGGTGTGCTCGCGCTGGCGCTGCTTTTCAGCGTCACGACCGCCGTGCTGGGCAGCGTGTTCATGGACCCGCTGCTGGCGCTGCTGGGCACGCGGAGCACGGACGGCGCGCTGTATGCCGCCACAAGGGACTATCTGCAGATCCTTGTCGCGGCCACGCCGCTGTTCTACCTGTCCAACGTGTTCAACTACTATCTGCGCAACGACGGGAGTCAGCGCCGAGCTGGCGCCGGCTCGGTCATAGGCAACCTTTGCGACATCGCGCTGAACATCACGCTGGTGCTGGCGCTGGACATGGGCACGCGGGGCGCGGCGCTGTCCACCGCGCTGGGACAGATCATCACCATCGCCATCTATCTGCCGGGCTTTTTCGGTCAGAAGCACACGCTGCGCTTCGCGCTGCCGCGCGGGCGCTGGTTCGTTCCTGCCCTTTCCGCGCTGAAGGCGGGTATGGCCACCTCGGTGCAGTATCTGTACCAGATGATCTTCTTCCTCGTGTGCAACAATCTGCTGATCCGTCTGGGCGGCGAAACGGCGGTGGCGGTGTTCGATGTCATTCAGAACACCTCCTACCTGATCCTGTACCTGTTTGAGGGGACGGGGCGCGCCATGCAGCCCATCCTCTCCACCTATCAGGGCGAGCACAACCGGCAGGGAATGCGGAACACGGTGCGTCTCGGCTTCACGGCGGGACTGACGGTGGGCGGCGCGCTGATCGCCCTTGTGGAGCTGTGGCCCGCGGGAATGTGCCTGCTGTTCGGCATCGCCGGTTCGACATCGGAGGCGCTGGCGTGTACCGCGCTGCGGCTCTACGGCGCGGGGGCGCTGTTCGCCGGCATCAATATCCTGCTGTGCAATTACTATCAGGCCTGCGAGAATGAGAAGCCGTCGTTCCTGCTGGAGACGCTGCGCGGCGCGGTGCTGCTCATTCCGCTGACGTTCGTATGCTACGCCTTTGGCCTGCAGCGCTTCTGGCTGCTGTTCCTGCTGACGGAGGCCGGCTCGCTGGCGGTGTTCCTGCTGCTGGGCCTCGGCGGCCGCTATAAGAAAGCGGAGCTGCCGGAGGAGCGCATCTTCCAGCGGACGATCCTCAGCAACGCGGAGGATGTGATGGACGTGTGCCGCGAGCTGGAGGCCTTCTGCGAAGTCTGGGGCGCGGACATGAAGCAGCAGATGTTTTCGACCATGACCGTGGAGGAGCTCGGCATGGCCATCTTGAAGCACGGCTTTCAGGGGCGGACGGACGGCTACCTCCAGCTGACGGCCATCATGGACGAGGGCGGCGTGCTGGAGCTGCACCTGCGGGACGACGCCACGACCTTCAATCCCTTTGCGTTAGATACTTCCCGCGCCAGCCGGGACGAGGATTTCGACATGGACGGCATGGGCGTACTGGTCATCAAAAAGCGGGCGAAGGAATTTTTCTACCGGCGCTATCAGGGCTTCAACACACTGATCATCAAGATCTGAGGACAAAGAGGGAAAAGCGATGAAGGTCGTTTATTTCGGCAGCGACGTGTTCCTGTCGTGCTTTGAATATTTTGTGGAAAAGCATCAGGTGCTGGCGCTGTATACCTATCACAACGACGAGGACTATTTCACGGAATATGCCATCGTAAAGCGGGCGGGGGAGCTCGGCATCCCCGTCCACTACGAGGCCATCTCGCCGGAGGAGATCCGGCGATACTTCACGGAGGAGGGCTGCGAGCTGTTTTTCATCGCGGAGTATGACCGCATCCTGGCGCTGCCGGAGGAGCTTCCCGCATTCCGCGGCATCAACACCCACAGCTCGCTGCTCCCGCAGGGACGCAGCTATTACCCCATCGAGGGAGCCATGGAGCGGGAGCTGTCATGCACCGGCGTGACGATGCACAAGGTGGCGCAGCGATTGGACGGCGGTGACGTTCTGGCGCAGCACACCATTGACATAACCGCGGACACGGACAGCATCGACGTCTATCTGCAAAGCGCGGCATGGGCGCGCGCGACGGTCGAGGACCTCCTCGAGCACCTCGACGACCGCTGGGCGGCCGGCCGGCCGCAGGCGGAAAAGCATCCCTACTGGAAGCGTCCCGCATCCGCGCTGCTGACGCTGCATCCTGAAATGAGCCGGGCGGAGGCCCTGGCGATCTTCCGAAAATACAATTCCATGACTCAGGTGGAGCTGAGCGGCGCGTGGTTCTATGTGACCGCGGTAGAGGCCGGCACGGCTCCGCTGCCCTGTGAGGTGCAGCGTCTGTCCCCCACGCGGGCGCTCTACCGCGTAAGGGACGGTCATTTGCGGCTTCATATCCATCCGATGGAGGTGCGGACATGAAACGAGCAAGGAGCATACGGTTACAGCCCAAGCTGCTGCTGGGACTGGTGGCGATGGCCGCCGTCCTCGCGGCGATCCTGGCCCCCTCGATTGCCCAACTGTACCGGGCGCGGATGGAGGAGCAATACGCCTCTCTCGCGTTCGGTCAGGCCTCCGTGGCGGCGGATCTCATCGACGGAGACCGCGTGGAGCAATACTACCGGACCGGCGAGAAGGACGCCTATTACGAGGAGATCCACCGCTACCTGCAGGACGCCAGGGAGAAGCTGGGGCTGAAATACTTCTATGTGGTCGTGCCGGAGGATGAGGTCATGTACTACATCTGGGACGCGGGCGTTCCCGGCGAGGACGGCGTCTGCGACCTCGGCGACACCGACGCCTACTACGGCGGCGGCAACGAGCTGATGCACGGGGCCTTCGCCGTCGACGCGGAGCAGACCATCCTCATCACCAACAACGAGGAGTACGGCTATCTGGCGTCGGCCTACGTCGCCATTCTCAACAAAGCCGGCACACCGGTGGCGCTGGCCAGCGTGGACATCTCGATGGACATGATCGACCAGCAGATCCGGCAATTTCTCGTTCTGACGCTGTGCGTGGTACTGGCCGTTCTGCTGCTTTCCATTTTCGCGTACTACTACTATGTGCGGCGCATTCTGATCCGTCCGCTGAGGACTCTGCACCACGCCGCCATCGGGCTGGTGGAGAGCAAGATGGCGGCCTTGTCCGACTTTCGGGTGGAGGTCAACACCGGCGACGAGCTGGAGGAGCTTGCCCATTCGTTCCAGTACATGGTGTCGGAGCTGAATGAATATATTCAAAATCTCAGCCGCGTCACCGCGGAAAAGGAGCGCATCGGCGCAGAGCTGGACGTGGCGCGCCACATTCAGGCGTCCATGCTGCCCTGCATCTTCCCCGCCTTCCCCGAGCGTCACGAGTTTGACATTTACGCCTCCATGACTCCGGCGAAGGAGGTCGGCGGCGACTTCTACGACTTCTTCCTGGTGGACGACGACCATCTGGCGCTGGTCATGGCGGACGTATCCGGCAAGGGCGTCCCCGCGGCGCTGTTTATGATGATCTCCAAAACGCTGCTGAAATCCGCCGCGCAGAGCGGTCTGTCCCCGAAGGCCGTGCTGGAAAAGGTGAACGATCAGCTCTGCGAAAACAACGAAGCGGAGATGTTCGTCACCGTCTGGTTGGGCATCCTCGAGATCTCCACGGGAAAAATGAAGTGCGCCAACGCAGGCCACGAGTATCCGGCCATCATGCACAAAGGCGGCTCCTTTGAGCTGTTCAAGGATAGGCACGGCTTCGTGCTGGCCGGCATGGAGGGCGCCCGATACCGCGAATACGAGCTGGAGCTGGACGCGGGAGACCGTCTGGTGGTCTACACGGACGGCGTGCCGGAGGCCACGAATGCCTCCAACACGCTTTACGGGACTGACCGGATGCTCCGTGCGCTGAACGCCGCCGAGGGCGGCTCGTGCCGTCAGCTGCTGGAGGCTCTGCACCGCGATGTGGACGAGTTCGCGGGCGGCGCGGACCAGTTCGACGATATCACCATGCTCTGCATCGAGATGAAGTCGTCGGGCATGAAAAAAATCAATCTCGCGCCGACGCTGGAGCAGCTGCCGCAGGCCACCGACTTTTTTGAGGGCATTCTCGCCGAGGCAGGAGCCTCCATGAAGGCGATCGCTCAGGTCAACGTGGCGGTGGATGAGATCTTCTCCAACATCGCCCGCTACAGCGGCGCGACCGGCGTCGTGCTGGGCTGCTCGCTGAAGGACGGCAGGGCGACGCTTCGCTTTTCCGACAACGGACGGCCCTATGACCCCACCGAAAAGCCCGATCCGGATACAACGCAGTCGGCGGAGGAGCGGGAGGTCGGCGGTCTCGGCATCTTCATGGTGAAGAAGCTCATGGACGAGGTGACCTATGAATACGCGGACGGGTCGAACATCCTGACGCTCGTGAAGAGCCTTTGACCGATCACGCCGGGCGGCCTCCCGCCCCGCAGCGGAGCATTTCCGGAAGAGTTTTGACCGAGGAAACACGATGAGCAAATACGATGCACAGCTCAGCAGGAGCTGAGCCGCCGCGAGATACAAAGAGGCCCATCTGCCAAAGCAGATGGGCCTCTTCTCTTTGTTTTGTCTGAGGGAGCGCGTTCCCGTTACTTGTTGTATGCTCTGTAGAGGAACGTCACGATCTGGCCGCGGGTGCAGTCGTTGTCGGAGCCGAACAGGCCGCCGCCGATGCCCTCAGTCACGCCGTTGGCCGCCGCCCAGGCGACCGCGTCCGCAAAGTAGCTGCCGGTCGGGACGTCGGAGAACTCCGCCGCACTCGCCGCCTTGGCCTTCAGGGCGCGGGCGAGGAAGGTCACCGCCTGCGCGCGGGTGCAGGTCGCGTCGGGAGAGAACGTGCTGGTCGTCGTGCCGGTGGTGATGCCGTTTTCGATGGCCCACGCCACGGCCTTCTCATAGTAGCTGCCGCTGACCACGTCGGTCATGCCGGACGCAGCGCCCTTCGGCTCGGGAGAGCCGGCGGCGCGCCACAGGAACGTGACGATCTGCGCGCGGGTGCAGGGCTGCTCGGGAGCGAACAGATTGTTGCCCACGCCGTCGGTGATGCCGTTCTTGACCGCCCACTTGACAGCCTCATAGAAGTAGGCGTTGTTGGGCACATCGTAGAAGAAGTTCAGCATGGAGTTGTCCTCCATGAAGGTCGCCTTGACCTCGACCTTGCCGGCGGGCATGGTGAAGGTGTACTTGCCATCGCCCTTGTCCTTGAGCGTCAGCTCGTTGCCGTTCTTGTCGGTGACGGTCAGGGTCTCGAGGACGTAGCCGCTGTCGGGCTTGACGGTGACGGTCACGGTGTCGCCCTTGCTGGCGCTCTTCGGGCTGACGGTCACGGTGCCGTGCTCGGTCTTGCTCGGGGTAGAGACGGAGTAGGTCGGGTCATAGCTGCTGCCGGAGGAAATGTAGCTCCAGGAGGCATTCAAGGTAACCGTGGCAGAAACCGTGTAGGAGGCACCGGCGGCGTAGAATTTGCTGCCGTCATACCAGCCGTTGAAGGTATAGCCGCTGCGCCTGGGCGTGGGGAGGGTGATGGTCGTGCCGCTGGCCACATTGTATGTGCTGTCAGCAGTTGCGCCATCGTTATACTTCATGGTAAGCGTGACTAAGTCTTGTTCCTTGACACCGCCGTTATAGATCACGCCCTTAACCGGCGTGACTTCAATGGACTGACCATTTCCGTTTTCTTTGGACAGATACAAATGCTCGATCGTACCATCGTTGTACTTGAATGTTGCGCCGTAGTTGGCATCATGCTCCACATAGAGATTGGTGACCGTACCACCGTTCATCGTGAAGCTGCCAGGATTGCTGGCCGACCACGCATTGGCGTTTACAAACACGTTACCGATCGTGCCGCCGTTGATCGCAGTCAGCGCGCCGTTGGCATTGGCGCCGATCCACAAATCGGAACTGTACTGCAGGTACTCGTCATTCTGATACCCTTTAGCGTTCTTGTTGCCAGTAATGCTGCCGGACTTCATTTCAAAGGACGCGCTGCTGGTCATGTAAACGCCGCCGATAAAGTTAGGAGCCTTGCCGTTCGTGATCGTCGCACCGTCGATGGTCAGCTTACCCTTATCACAGAAAATCACGCGGCACTTCTCATTGCCGTTAACTGTAACATCTTTCAGCGTGACCTCGCCGGAAACGTAGAGAACGCAGTAGGTTTTGTTATCACTGCCGACAGTAAAGCTGTTGGCAGCCTTGATCGTGTACTTGCCCTGACCGTCGATGGTGATGTTCTTTGCAAGATTGAGCGTGGAGGTCAACTCCGCGTCCTTCAGCAGCGTGATGGTATCGCCGTCCTGCGCGGCGGCAACAGCGTCAGCCAGTGTCTTATAATAGGTATTACCAACCTTAGCTACCGCATTGGTTTCACCCAGTTGCTCAACAGTGCCGTTCTCGTTCTGAACGTAACCCTCTGCAACATATGCAGAAACATCAGAGGAGAATGTACCGCCGGAAATAGCAGAAGAAACAGCACCAGAATGTTCGCCAAAACCAGTTTTCGGATTGGTAACACCAATATCTTTCAGGCTCAGCACATCGTATGCGTTACGACCGTTCGTAGTAGTAGCGAACTTGCCGCCAGAAATATTAATATTAGCAGTCTGAGTAACCTTGCCCAAATCGTAGATAGCAACAGCGCTGCCCTGACCATTGGTGCAATTAAACGTGCCGCCAGTGATATTCAGATTCAGAGAATTACCGTAGGTTTTGTCACCTTTATCGTAAGTACCGCCAAAGACATACAGCGCATCTGGCAGCCATGCATTGCCCGAGTAATCGTAATACTCTGCAGGAGAATCAATACTACTAGCAGTCGCATTGATCGTACCACCGGAAATATTAACCTGACCCATGCGGAGAGAGATACCGCCGTTCAGCGTACCGCCGGTGATTGTCAGATTGCACTGGCCAGACTGATAAATTGCCGGGCCCTTACCTGCGGTCAGGGTACCGCCATTTACTGTGAAGTTCATGTTACCAGTGGTGTTATTGCCAGACAATGCAGCGGAGTCATCACCAATGATCGTGCCGCTATTTACCGTGATGTTACCGTCATCTCTGGCAGTCAAGCCATAATGGTTAGAGTGAATCGTACCGGTTTTACCTGCGCTGGTATCCTCAACAATGAGAGTAGCAGCTGTGCCTTGTGCTTCAATTACAGAATAATAGTCTTCAAACTGACCCGTAATGATTTTACCATTCAAGTCCAATGTAATCGTTTTGCCAGAAAAATAAATTTCCTGAGTGACCTTAGTATTGTTCAGCATTTTTACTGTTTGGCCGTCATTCGCCGCCGCGATGGCCTCAGCCAGCGTCGCATAACCCTGCTCGCCGATCTTGGCAACATTCCCGCTGGCCTCCCCCTCATCCGCCAGGGCGGCGGTGGGAAGCAAGCTGAACGCGAGACAAAACGTCAGCAAAACGGATAGCAATTTACGTTTCATAAAATGTCCTCCTATAATGTATATTCTCCGCGGCTCCCCGCGGGCGAGCACAGCACATCTGTTCCCGGTCGGGAACAGAAAAGGGGCCATGGCCCCTTTTTGCACTTTATGGCGATATCATAGCACACCCGTGTAAAAAAATCAACCTTTTTCCTGTAAGGAAATGACAAATTTCGCGCGACATTTTTCGAGAATCCGTGCATTTCGCCAAAGCCGCCTTGCCGCTTCGTGTCGCCGCCGTATTTACTTGGCAAAGCGCCCGCTTTGCACTATGTTAAAGCGTCCTAAAACGGAGGGCGCAGAGCGGCAGAGAGCATAAATATTCCGTTAAGCGGTCGTCTCGTGCCTTTCCGTGCGCTTTTGCCGCGCATAAATAACCGTGTGAATAGTAAAATTCTACAAGGCCGAGAGGATTTTCGGCGCAAGATTGTCAAGAATTTGAGAACCGCTCCGTGGGGGCTTGACATTTGCGCGCCGCCGTAGTATCTTCACGTCAACAATTGAATAGGCTCAATTCAGTTGAGCGAGATAGAGGCGCGGCCGACAAGAGTACCGAGTCCGTACGGAGCAGAGATCCGGGACAAAGGGAAAGGGGAAGCCGCCGAAGTGGGGAACGGTTCCTGTGCCGTTTTCTGCTGGCTCGTCGGAGAAGATCCGCCGGACTGTCACAATTTGTGGAGCGCTATCGAAGAGTCGGCAGGCCGTTTTCGGTTTTGCCGGTATTGCAGATCATTTGCCGTAAATGCTCCACACGAGCATTTACGGCTTTTTCTGTTTCCGAACTCGTTGGCGCGGACAACGAAGGGCCGACTCCCCCCACGGAGCCAATTTCCATTCAGAAAGGAAGCAACACCATGAACCTCAGAAGAACCATCGCTACCCTGCTCGCAGCCCTCATGCTGCTCGCCCTCACCGCCTGCGGCGCGGGCACGACGTCTCCCGCGCAGGACACGAACACCCCCGCCGAAGAAGCCGATCCACCCGCGGCTGAAAGCAGCCAGTTCCGCGTCGGCATGGAATGCGCCTACGCGCCGAGCAACTGGCAGGAGAGCGCCGCGACCGACACCAACGTTCCCGTGGAAAACGTCGCCGGCGCTTACGCCGAGGGCTATGACGTGCAGATCGCGCGCATCCTCGCCGATCAGCTCGGCAAGGAGCTGGTCATCGTCAAGCTCAGCTGGGACGGCCTGATCGACGCGCTCAATCAGGGCCAGATCGACGCCATCATCGCCGGCATGATGGACACCGCCGAGCGCCGCGAATCCATCAACTTCTCCGACCCGTACAAGGAGACGATCTACAGCATGATGGTGCTCGCCGGCTCGCCGTATGAGAACGCGACCTCCATTCAGGACTTCTCCGGCGCCGCCGTGCTCGGTCAGCAGGGCACCGCGCTCGACGATGTCATCGACCAGATCGAGGGCGTCGAGCACCTCAGCCCCGTCGGCAGCGTACCCGACATGATCTCTCGCCTGCAGCAGGGCACCTGCGACGCCATCGTCATCAACGAGGAGAGCGCCCCGGGCTACCTCGCCTCGAATCCCGATTTCCGTCTCATCACCTTCAGCGAGGGCAACGGCTTCACGCTGCCCGCCAAGGGCTCTTGCGTGGGCCTGCGTAAGTCCGACACCGAGCTGCTCGCGCAGATCAACGAGATCCTTGCCACCATCGACAGCGACGCGCGCACCGAGATGTGGAACACCGCCGTCGCCAACCAGCCGAAGTAACCGGCGGCTCCACGCCGCATAAGGAGGAAGCACCATGAGAGGAACCCCCGCGTCCCGCGGTCAGAGCTTCATCGCACGGGACCACCGTTATGTCTATCTGGGCGGCAGCGTCATCGCCCTCGTCGGCCTGAGCCTGTGGTATTCCGCACCCAGTCCGTACAGCTTTCTGCCCGCCGGCTCCGTGCCCGGTACGGCGCTCGCCGCGGTCTGCTATTTCTTTTTGGTCGTCAGCACGCTGGCGCTGCTCGTGAAATGGACGCACTGGAGCAGCTACGGCGAAACCATTCTCAAGCGCCCGGCCCTCGTGCGGCTGAGCCGCTATCTCTCCTATCTGGACGCCGCGGCTGCCGCGCTGCTCGCGCTCGACCGCTTCGTGCTCAAGCTCGCCTACGTCGTCCACGCCGCCGTCCACGCCGAGAGCAACCCCACCGACACGCTCTCCTCCATGGTCTACATGGCCTACAACCAGCGCTCGCTCTTCGTCACCGGTGTGTGGACGACCGTTCAGCTTGCGCTGGCCGGCACGGCGATCGCGTTCGTGCTGGCGCTTCTCATGGTCTTTCTCCGCATTCAGGAACCCGACAAGCGCAACAACGACTTTGTGAAGATTATCAAGATCGTCGCGAACAAATTCGCCCGCTTCTACATCTTCGTCATCCGCGGCACGCCGATGATGGTGCAGTCCCTCATCTTCTACTACGCGATCTTCAATCTCTTCAAGCGCACCGGCATGAGCGTCACGGAGATCAACCGCGTCTGGTCGCTCTTCATCTCCGGTCTTGTCACGGTCTCGCTCAACTCAACCGCGTACCTTGCCGAGGTGCTGCGCGGCGGCATCCTCGCCGTCGATGCGGGGCAGATGGAGGCCGCGCGTTCGCTCGGCATGACGCACTGGCAGGCCATGCGCAGAGTCGTTTTCCCGCAGGCCATCAAAAATTCGCTGCCCGCCATCGGCAATGAGTTCATCATCAACATCAAGGATTCCTCCGTGCTGTGCGTGCTGGGCGTATCCGACCTGATGTTCATGACCCGCTCGGTCGCCGGCATTTATTATAAGGGCACCGAGTGCTACCTCATCGCCGCCATCGTTTACCTGTTCCTGACGTATCTTTCCTCGCTCCTGCTCAAGACCATCACGGGAAGGATGACCGCGCCGGACAACACGAAGCGGCGTCAGGGCAATCAAACCGTCGATCTGGGACTTCCCAGCTCAAACTGACAGGAGGACGCTATGACGAACGATCCCATCATCAAAATCGAACAGCTCGAAAAGTCCTTCGGCGACCTCCACGTGCTCAAGGGCATCAACTTAGAGGTCGACCGCGGCGAGGTCGTGTGCATCATCGGCGCGTCCGGCTCCGGCAAGTCCACGCTGCTGCGCTGCATCAATCTGCTGGAGGAAGCCGATTCCGGCCACATCTGGTTCGACGGGCAGGATCTCATGGACCTTAAGGTCAACCTCAATGCCCTGCGGCAGAAGATCGGCATGGTGTTTCAGGGCTTCAACCTTTTCAACAACAAGTCCGTGCTGGACAACTGCACGCTTGCGCCCATGACGGTGCGGCACATTCCAAGGGCGCAGGCCGAGGAGACGGCCATCCGTCACCTCAAGGCCGTCGGGCTGGAGGATTTCATCCACGCCGACTCCCGCCGCCTCTCCGGCGGGCAGAAGCAGCGCGTTGCCATCGCGCGGGCGCTGTGCATGGAGCCCGAGATCATGCTCTTCGACGAGCCGACGAGCGCCCTCGACCCCGAGATCGTGGGCGAGGTGCTCGATGTGATGAAGCACCTCGCGCAGGAGGGCATGACCATGGTCGTCGTGACGCACGAGATGGCCTTTGCCAAGGAGGTCAGCGACCGCGTGGTATTCATGGACCAGGGCGTCATTTTAGAGCAGGGCTCGCCGCGCGAGGTCTTCGGGAATCCGAAGGAGAGCCGTACCCGCGAATTTCTCAGCCGCTATCTGGAGGACAAAATGGCATGACGAAGAAGATCACCGATTTCTTTGCCTTCGAGGGCAATTATCCCGACTTAGACGCCGAGGGCGCGGTCGCGCGTCTTTCGCAGGCGATCCAATGCAGAACCATCAACTATGCCGACCACAGTCTGACCGACTATAGCGAGTTTGACAAGCTCCACGCGCACATGAAGGCAAGCTATCCCCATGTCATGCGCACGGGTGTCTTTGAGCGGCTCGGCCACCATGCCGTGCTCATCACCCTCCCCGGCAGCGACGAAACGCTGCGCCCCTGCCTTTACATGTCCCATCAGGACGTGGTGCCGGTGGTCGAGGGCACGGAGCAGGACTGGACCTATCCCGCCTTCTCCGGCGCGGTGGCGGACGGCTACATCTGGGGCCGCGGCACGCTGGATATCAAGGAGCAGGTCTTCGGCGTGCTCGAGGCTGCGGAGTATCTGCTCGCCCGCGGCAGGACCTTCCGGCGCACGGCCTACCTCGCCTTCGGCGACGATGAGGAAACGCTCAACACCGGCGCGCTGGCGATCTCCGACCACCTCAAGGCACAGGGCGTGACGCTGGAATTCGTTTTAGACGAGGGCGGCGGCAAGATCGAATCCGGCGCGGCCTTCGGCGCGCCCGACCTTTCCATCGCGCAGGTCGATCTGATGGAGAAGGGCTATGCCGATCTGGAGCTGACGGTCCGCTCCATCGGCGGACACTCGAGCCGCCCCTACGGCGGCACCTCGCTCGCCCATCTCGCCTGCGCCATCGCGGACATTGTCCGCAGCCCCTTCCCCGTGCGGCTCAATCCCGCCATGATGGGCGCGTTTGAAACGCTCGCGCCCTACATCACCGCCGAGCCGCTCAAAACGCTGACGCGGGACGTCCGCGCGAACGCGGACGCCATTGCGGCCTACTACTGCTATCAGTCCCCCGCGCTCTTTCCCTTTGTCACCACGACCATCGCTCCCACCGTCATTCAGGGCAGCAGCAGGGCCTGCAACGTGATGCCGCAGGATATGCAGGCGGTCATCAATTTCCGTCTTGCCGACGGCGACACGGTCGAGAGCGTGATGGAGCACTGCCGCGCGGCGGTGCAGGACCCGACCGTGGAACTGCGCTACCAGCAGGCCAACGATCCCTCCGCCACGGCCCGGCGCGACGGCTACGGCTACCGCACGGTGGTGGACAGTATGCAGCGCTACTACCCCGATGTGGTGTTCGTTCCGTCCATGACCGTCGGCGCGACTGACGCGCACCAATACGAGCAGATTTGCGACACCTGCCTGCGCTGCTCGCCCTTCATGGCGGAGCCAGAGGAGGCCGCCTCCGGCGTTCACGGGACGAACGAGCGCATTCTGGTCCGCGCCTACCTGCAGGGCATCCGCGTGCTCATCGACCTGATGGAGCACGCCAATCTCTGAGACACGACCGCAGCCCGCGTTCCGAGCCGCAAGCACGCAAAAAGAGCCGCGTTCCCTGCGCCGGGAACGCGGCTCTTTCCTTATTTATTGCCTGCGGCAACTTCCTTTACCACGCGGCGACCGCGCCGTCGCAGCGCGGCTCGGTGCCCGCCGTGTAAACGCCGTCCTCTCCGCGCCAGATGATCTGACCGCGGCCCATCGAAATGCGGTCGTCCACGACCGTGACCTCGTGGCCCATCGCGCGCAGCTCGTCGGCAATGGCCTCGCCCGCCTCACGCTCCAGTTCGAGCCTCCTGCCGCCGATCCATTGGATGCGCGGCGCGTCAAGCGCCTCCTGCGGGTTCATGTGATAATCGAGCGTGTTGACGAGGACCTCGGTCTGACCCTGCGGCTGCATGAATGCGCCCATCACACCGAACGGACCGACGGCGGCGCCGTCCCTGAGCAGGAAGCCGGGAATGATGGTGTGGTAGGACCTCTTGCCGCCGGCAAGGCAGTTGTCGCTTGCGGGGTCGAGCGAGAAGT
>ERZ833963.1497-NODE-1497-length-27527-cov-3.883736_pt1 | contig 27527 bp, 24 predicted proteins | sample MGYA00519693_ERZ833963 | MGnify/ENA primary metagenome ERZ833963 (study PRJEB31850, sample SAMEA3708748) | human gut metagenome | biome: human gut; feature: human-associated habitat; material: faeces | place: China | collected 2014 ... | reverse complement strand
TATCATGCTTTTAAAATTCTTATAAAACGCTATTCTAAGTATAGCGTTTTAATAGCGTTCTAATAGCGTTTTACACGGAAATGATTCGGTATTGATCACGTGTTATTTATGAAGTAATTATTTGAAACAGAGTTGCATAACGATCGCAACAGTATCGAAGGTTAGTCATTTGAAATTAGGCATGATTTTGAGGAAAGATATTTCTTTGCATAGATGATGGGTTGTTGCCGCTTTTTTTATACTTTAGCCGAACTAATTTGAAAATGTGACGGATATGTATTCCATAGATGAACTTAGAGCGATTATAAAGGACGAGTTAGATAAGAAAGAGTATATACAGGAGCCGCATTCCCTGTTCGAACCGATCCTGTACATTCTGGAAGACGGGGGGAAACGGTTGAGGCCGCTTTTGACGCTGATGGCTTACAATCTTTACCGGGAAGATATTGAGAAGGTGTTGAAATCCGCTATCGGGATCGAGATTTTCCACAATTACACGCTTTTACATGATGACGTGATGGATGACGCGGAGTTGCGGCGGGGGCGGTTGACCGTTCATAAAAAGTGGAACAGTAACGTGGCCATCTTGAGTGGCGACGCGGCGGCGATCACGGCCTACCAGTGCATCGAGCATTGCGAGGACAAGTATTTGCGCCGGGCGATTGATTTCTTTAACCAAGTGGCGATGGACGTGTGCCGGGGGCAACAGTACGATATGTTGTTCGAGACCCGGGATGATGTCTCGGAGAAGGAATACATCGAGATGATTTATCTGAAGACTTCGGTGTTGCTTGCCGGGAGTTTGCGGCACGGGGCCTTGCTGGCCGATGCCCCGGAGCATGAGTATAACGCTTTGTATGAATTCGGGGGATACCTCGGGCTGGCGTTCCAGTTGCAGGATGATTACCTGGACGTGTACGGGGACGTGGCGGAATTCGGGAAGAATATCGGGGGTGATATTGTAGCCAACAAGAAGACTTACATGTTGATCAAGGCGTTGGAACTGGCCGATCCGGAGACAAGAGAGGAGTTGTGGGGATGGATCGAGAAGAAAGAGTTTGATCATGAGGAGAAGATCAAGGCGGTGACCCGGATCTACGATCGTTTGGGTATTAAAGAAATTGCTTTCGCGGCGATTGATAAATATTTGAAAATGAGCCGGGATATTCTGGATAAGATTGATGTCCCGAAAGAAAGAAAAATTGATTTCTACGAGACGCTGGATGCGATCGGGAATCGTAAAAAATAAAATGAAAAGATAGATGAGTAAATCGAAGCAACAGTTACTGGATGAACGTTATTTGAGAATGGCCCGGATATGGGCGGAAAATTCGTATTGCGAACGTCGGCAGGTTGGTGCGTTGATTGTGCGGGGGGATGCTATTATATCCGACGGGTATAACGGGACGCCTTCCGGGTTCGAGAATATTTGCGAGGACGAGAATAACAAGACGAAACCTTACGTGTTGCACGCCGAGGCGAACGCGATCACGAAGGTGGCGAAGTCGAATAACAGCAGTTTGGGGGCGACGTTGTACGTGACGGCTTCACCCTGTATCGAGTGTGCCAAGTTGATCATACAAGCCGGGATCCGGCGGGTGGTGTATTCCGAGAATTACCGGAGTGTCGATGGGATCGAGTTGTTGCAGAAAGCCGGGATTGACGTGGCGTTTATCGAGTTGAACGAGAATCAGGAAAATAAAGATTAAATAGGAAGATAATGAATAAGAGTAATTTGAGGGCTTTGTTGACCCCGATCGTGCTGGCGCTGGCTATCGTGTTCGGGATGATGTTGAACCGGTTTCTGCCGGACCGTACACAGGTGTCAGCGTCCTCGGAAATGTTTTTGCCCGTGACGGGGAGTAAGCTGGATTTGATTATCAGCATGATACAGAATTCGTACGTGGATACCGTGGACACGAGGCAGATCGTGGAGAACACGATCCCGGTCTTGTTGAAGGATCTGGACCCGCACACGGTATATATTCCCGCGAAGGATATGCAACGCGCGAACGAGGGGATCGTGGGAAATTTCGGGGGCGTCGGAATCCAGTTTTACAAGTATTTGGACACGGTGACCGTCGTGAAGGTGGTTCCGGGTGGACCCTCGGAGAAAGCCGGGATAAAGGACGGGGACCGGATTGTACGGGTGAACGATTCTTTGGTTGCCGGGGTAAAGATGGGTCAGGATAAGATTCAAGAGTTGATGAGGGGGGAACTGGGAACGAAAGTAGAGTTGACGATCGCTAGAAGAGGAGAGCCGAAGTTGATCAAGAAAGAGGTGGTTCGCGGAAGTATCCCGGTGAAGAGCGTGGATGTGGCGTATATGCTGAATGACACGACGGGTTATTTGAAAACGAATACTTTCGGCATGCACACGTATGCCGAGTTCATGCAAGCATTGGTGAAGTTGAAGGCAGAGGGGATGAGGAAAATCATCATTGATTTGCGGGAGAATGAAGGCGGCGTGTTGCCGATCGCGATACAGATGATTAACGAGTTTTTGGATGCCGACCGTTTGATTCTTTACACGCAGGGACAGGCGCAACCTCGTACGGATTACAAGTCTAACGGCAAAGGGCAATTCAAGGATTTGCGCGTGGATGTGTTGATTAGCGAGTTTAGTGCGTCAGCCAGCGAGATTTTTGCCGGGGCGATACAGGATAATGACCGCGGGTTGATTATCGGGCGTCGTTCGTTTGGTAAAGGATTGGTTCAGGAGCAGCGTATGTTGCCCGACGGTTCGGCCTTGCGTTTGACGGTGGCCCGTTATTACACGCCTTCGGGACGTTCCATCCAGAAACCGTATAACGAGGGGAAAGAGAAGTATTATAATGATCTTTATAATCGTTTGGTTCACGGGGAGTTCTCACAAAAAGATAGTATTGTTTTTGACGAGAATCTGAAATACCAGACCGTGGGCGGGCGTACCGTGTATGGTGGTGGCGGTATCATGCCGGATGTCTTCGTGCCAGCGGATACGACCGGGGTTTCCCGTTATTTGAGTGACGTGACGAGAACCCAGTTCTTGTACGAGTACACGTTTGATTTCATGGACCGGCATCGTCCGGAAATGGTGAATCTGAAGGATTACAAGCAGATTCAGAATTACCTGAAATCATTTGACTTGGTAAACGAGATGGCGAATTATGCTGCCCGTCGCGGTTTGAAACGGGACGAGAAGGGAATCAAGGAGTCCTACCAGGTTTTGCGTACTCGGATCGAAGCGTATATTGCTCGTCACACGATAGATGATGAGGGATTCTACCCGATTCTTGGTCAGATTGATAACACGTTGCAGGAAGCGATTAAACAATAATTGATGAAGAGTATATTACACGGGAGGCTGATTTTTGGCCTCCTGTTTCTGTTTCTTGCCTTAGGTAGTTTTGCCGACGGGCGCTATATTCCGGTGTATGATGACGGGATACGGGTGGATTACAAGTATTATTGCTTGGGATTCAACAAGGAGCATAAACAGGCGAACTGGGTGTATTACGAGTTAGGTTCTGCGAACTTGACAGGGAAAGCGAGCCGGAAGAATGATTTCCGGGTGGACCCGAAGATCAGCCGTTGGAGTGCCACGCCTGACGATTACAAGCGGAGCGGTTACGACCGGGGGCATTTGTGTCCCGCGGCGGATATGTCGTTTAACGCGAAAGCGATGAGCGAGACGTTCTACATGTCGAATATGTCTCCCCAAGTACCGATGTTTAACCGGGGAATCTGGAAAGAGCTGGAGGAACACGTGCGTAACCGGGCCCGGAAGGAGAAACTTTACGTGGTGACAGGCCCGATTTTCAAGAGTAATAAAGGTGCGATTGGCAAGGGGAAAGTGACGGTTCCGGGGTATTACTACAAATTGTTTTATTCGCCTTCCAAGCAGCAAATGATCGCTTACGTGTTGCCTAACGAAGAGAGCAAGCGTCCCTTGAATAGTTTTGCCGTTCCCGTAGATAAGGTGGAGAAGATGACGGGGATTGATTTCTTTTCTCAATTACCCGATGATTTGGAGCGGGTGTTGGAGGCGGACACGCTTTCGCACGTGTCACGGGATGGGGGACAGGCATCGGGAGGTGCGTATCGTCCGACAAGAAATCAACAGGTGATAGCGGTTATTGCTGTGATTGTGATCTTCCTCGTTGTACATTTCTTGATAAAACACCGTGGAGGCAAGAAGAAGAAAAAGAAACCGGCACGCAAACCGGTAAAGAAACCGGGGTTGTCCAAAAAGTCAATTAAAAAAAACTACCCCCACTAACTCCCCCTTACACTGGGGGAGAAACCGCTTGGTAATCAGCTCTCCCCCTGTGTAAGGGGGAGTTGGAGGGGGTAGTTTTTAGGCACTAGATAAGACTTGTTAGACGGCCTCGTTTTTATTTCTCTTTTAAAAGTTTATCAATGACTTTCACCATTTCCTCGAATTCTTTCGGGTCGTAGAGACGGGTGAGGAAGGCGATGTTACCTTTCTTATCGATGATGATGTTACGGGTGACTCCGGCTCCCTGCGCGGCGTAGGTGTAGAATGCTTTGCCTTCCGGGTCAAGGAGTAGGGGATAGGTGATCTTGATGTCCTTGGCGAACTTTTCGGTGGTTTCTTTGCTCTCTTTGAAGTCGATACCGAAGAGTGCAAACTCTGGGTTGTTCTTGTATTTCAACCAGATGTCTTTTTCGATAAAAGGCATTTCCTTGCGGCATACACCGCACCAACTGGCGGTGAATTGTATCATGATAACTTTTCCTTTTAGGTCTTTTAGTTGTTTCTTGGTTCCGTCGGGAAACAATAACTCGATGTTCGGGGCTTTCTCGCCTACTTTCACGATATACCCCCTGTCGTCTTGCTGGGCCTTTGCCAGCGAATAGGTCATGGCTAGTAATAGTATAAATGTCAGATGTTTCATAGGATGATGTATTTGTATTAATAACGTTTCAAGCTTTTAGGACTGCCGCTCCACGAGCATCCGAGACAATAAAGGGTTTCCGTGTCGAATCCTTCTAGGGAATCTCCCTCGTGAACGGGGACAACAACGTAGTCGGTCGTGACTTGTACGAGACAGTTATTTCCCTTCTCGTCTTTCACGTAAAAGCGGCGTATTCCGCATTTGGGGCAGAGTAAAAATTTCATATCACGAATTTTGAGGCATAGTTAATGATTATTCTTGATAGTTGTACGGGGAAAAGGGGAGAATTTGTTTGTTTTTTCTTAGATTTGCGGAAATAGTTACATCTTGGGGATGATCCCTAGCCTGTATTAATGAATTATAATGATTTTTGAATCTCAAAATATAGAATTTAAAGAAAGTTGGCGGGATGAATATCTGAAATGGATATGTGGATTCGCTAATGCACAAGGTGGTAGGCTCTATATTGGAATGTGTGATAATGGTGAAGTTTGTGGCGTCGAGAATGTTAAAAAGTTGATGGAAGATATCCCCAATAAAGTGCGTGATACATTAGGTATTCTCGTGGACGTGAATTTGAAAGAAAAAGGAGGGAAAGAATATCTTGAGGTTATAACAGATGCTTACCCGTATCCGATTAGCTATAAGGGACAATATCATGTGCGAAGTGGTAGTACAAAACAGGAATTGAAGGGTGTTGCTTTAGATCAATTTTTACTCCGTCGGCAAGGGCGAACTTGGGATAGTGTATCATTACCTTTTTTGAAATTAGAAGATTTGGATAAGGTTACGATAGATTTATTTCGTAAGTATGCACAGAGAAGTGGACGCATGGAAGAGGGCGCTTTACAAGATAATAATCAATATTTGCTAGAAAAACTTCGTTTATTTGAGGGAGAATATTTGAAGAGAGCTGCGGTTCTTTTGTTTCATCCGGATCCGGAAAAATATATTACAGGAGCTTTTATCAAAATAGGTTATTTTAGGAATGATGCTGATCTAATCTATCAAGATGAAGTCCATGGTAATTTATTTCAACAAGTTAGTGTGTTGATGGATTTGTTGACCACTAAATATTTGAAGGCATTGATTCGTTATGAAGATATTCAACGTGTAGAAGAGTTGCCTATCCCTCGTGGGGCTTTGCGTGAGGCGATTCTGAATGCCATTGTCCATAAAGATTATGTTTCAGCGACACCCATTCAGATTAGCGTGTACGATGATAAATTGATGATATGGAATTGTGGTGTATTGCCGGAGAATTGGTCTATAGAGACATTGTTGAGTAAGCATGGTAGCCGTCCATACAATCCTGATGTTGCCAATGTGTTTTTTCGGGCTGGAGAGATTGAGGCATGGGGACGCGGAATAGAACGAATTGTATCAGTTTGTAGGGAGGCTGGAAGTAAAGAACCAGAGTTTCGTTATGATGGTACTGGGTTATGGACGATTTTTGAATTTAAAAAGACTACCCAAGAGACTACCCAAGAGACTACCCAAGAAACTACCCAAGAAAAGTTTCTTAAAAGAACAGAACTTCAAGATGAGATTATCCATTATTTGCAAGCTCATCCCTACGCAACGCGTAAAGAGTTGACAGATAGTATACCAAATGCAACAGAAAATGGTGTAAAATATAATCTATCTCGTTTACAAGAGATTGGGATTTTGAGACGGGTAGGAAGTACTAGATATGGTCATTGGGAAGTAATGGCAGGTAAGAAATAAATTATTAGTGTTAGAATATGAAAAAGTATAAGATACATTTTGCCCCGGTACAGGGGCTTACCGATTGGACGCTCCGGAATCTGCATGCGAAGTTTTTCGGGGGAGTGGATGCTTACTACACGCCGTTTATCCGGGTGGAGAAAGAGGATTCGTTTCGTTCAAGGGATATGAAGGATTGTGATCCGGAGTTAAATAGCGTGGAGTTACTGGTACCCCAAGTGTTGGGTGGAGAGCCTGCGGAGTTGGATGTTTGCTTGCAGATGTTGGAAGGACGGGGATACAAGCAGGTGGATATTAACATGGGATGTCCGTTCACGATGATTTCCCGACGGGGAAAGGGAGCCGGATTGTTACCTCACCCGGAGAGGGTGGAGGCTTTGATGGAGGTGGTGAAGGATTTTCCGGAGATACAATGTTCCGTGAAGATGCGGTTAGGATGGGAAGATCCGGGGGAATGTTTGAAATTATTGCCTTTGTTGAATGCGGCCCCGTTGGCAGCTATATTTCTCCATGCCCGGGTTGGAGTGCAGGAATACAAGGGGGAGACGGACAAGGAGGCTTTCGAGGCGTTCTACAAGGGGTGTGAACATCCGTTGTATTATAACGGGGACATTTTGACCTTGGAGGATATTCAAGCCGTGACGGAGCGTTTCCCTCGTTTAGAGGGAGTGATGATCGGGAGAGGTTTGTTGGCGAACCCGGCCTTGGCACAAGAGTACGTGGAAGATAAGATGCTTGCCGGGGAGGAACGATTAAGGAGGTTCAAGGCGTTTCATGCCGAATTACTTGCGGCTTATGCCGAACGATTGCAGGGGGATCATCAGTTGTTGATGAAAATGAAAACGTTCTGGGAGTATTTTATGCCTTCGACAGACCGTAAGGTTTTAAAGAAAATACACAAGAGCAATAAGTTGACGCAGTATAACGAGGCGGTGGTAAAGGCTTTTATGCCGGGTGAAGAGGAAGAGTAAGTGCGAATGAAGAGAACGATATATATCATCATCGGTTGTATTTCCGTGGTTTTGGGGATTATAGGCATTTTTGTTCCTGGGTTGCCGACTACACCCTTTTTGTTGTTGAGTTCGTGGTTGTTCTATAATAGTTCGAAACGATTACATGATGCTTTACACCGTTCGAAATGGTTGGGACCTTACCTAAGACGTTTTCAGGAACGTAAAGGTGTCGGGTGGAAGACAAAAGCGGTGTCGATCGTGTGTATGTGGACGATGATTTCTATTTCGGCTTTCGTGGTTTTCGAGAACTGGCATGTGCGTTTGCTGCTTTTGGGTTTAGGGGTGATTGGGACGTGTAGCGTGTTGTTTATCGTTCCTAATGCTAAAAGAGAGAGAGAAGATTCAAGAGATAATAATATATAATAATGGAAAAGATAATGGAACCGTATCAATATCCGATAGTAAGGGATTTTATGGCTTTCGTGATGAGGCCGGAAGTTGCTTTTGATGAGATAACGACAAGTGGGGAAATTTTCCAGCATAGGGAGTTTTCTGCGTTGATTGATTTTTGTTGTAAAAATCCGGAGGTTGCGGAAATTGTTGTAGGGGAAGTTATAAGGCGTTTACCGGAAATGGATGTTTTCAAAGCCTGCGTGGCTGCTCTTTGCGTGGGATCAATCACGGAAGGGGGTGTCCCTTGCCCCTCGTCAGTGGAGATTGTAAATTATTTTATAGAGCGGTCTTGGCGTTGCGTGGCGTATCTGAAAAAGGCGGCAGGGATGCTGGAGGTCGGCTTGGACGAGTTGGAACCGGAAGCGTTGGAAAAAGCAGATCAGAGGGCTTTGTATGCCTTGGATGGCGAAGGGTATAAAACGTTTGTAGGTAGCTATTATCTAATCATGTGCGTGATGTCCCGGATATGTCGGGAACGTTCGTTGCGGGAATCTTTGCGACAGGTTGAGAATATAGAGGATTTATGTGGTTTCCTGGCCCAATACGTGGGGGCTTACGGGTTTGTTTCTTCCGTGTTGGAATTGGTGGAGGAAGAGGATATTATTATTCTTTCCCCGGAACAAGGAGTTGGATTAGAGGTGACGGTTCGTCAACTGGATAGTAATTTCTTATTTTTTACATTGTTTCAAATTGAGATGTATCACCGGGGATGGTTGGAGAAATTAGGCGTGCTGGATTATAAATATGATCCGGTACGGGATCAGCGGGCACATAACCTTGTGGGGGAAGATGAAAGGGAAGAAGGACAGGACTCTGCCTGTATGGAGTACTATACTTATAAAGCCTATCAACCGGATGGGACTTACTCTATTCTGATGACGGGCGCTGATGGTAAGCAGCAGGTGAATCCGGAAAACCGGGTATGGGGTGAGGGGAATATTTACGAAATTCCTCGTTTGGACGATCGGATCGTGATACTTGTGGACAGTCATCCTTTAATGAGTCGTTCGTGGGGGAAAGGGTTTACGACGCCAGTTCATGGTGCAATACGACCGGATGTGACGTTAAAACGTCAATTGTCGGATGATGAGTTTGATACGTGGATGCAGAAAGTGAAAAATAATTAGAGTAAAAAAGAGGAGATTTCTCCTCTTTTTTACTTTGATTTATCCGATAACGATGTTCACGATTTTCTTCGGGACAATGATCATCTTTTTGATCTCTTTTCCTTCTAGCCATTTCGTTGATTCTGGTGCAGCTTTGACTGCGGCCTCAATATCAGCGTTAGTTGCCGTCAAAGGCATGGATAATTTGAAACGAACTTTGCCGTTGAAAGATACCGGGTATTCAAAAGCGTCCTCCACTAGGAATTTTTCTTCCCATTTGGGGAAAGACTCTTTCGTGATGCTTTGGGTGTGTCCCAACAAGCTCCATAGTTCTTCTGCCATGTGTGGGGCAAAAGGAGCGAGAGCGATCACGAGAGGTTCTAGGATAGCTCGTTTGTTACATTTCAAGGCGGTCAATTCGTTCGTGCAAATCATGAATGCCGGAATGGACGTGTTGAACGAGAAGTTCTCGATATCGTATTCCACTTTCTTGATGGTTTTGTGCAGCACTTTTAACTCTTCTCTGGAAGGTGTTTCGTCGCTTACGCTGAAGTCTTCACCGACTTGGAATAGGCGCCAGAATTTGCGTAAGAATTTGTACACCCCGTCGATCCCTTGCGTGTCCCAAGGTTTGCTGAATTCCAGCGGTCCGAGGAACATCTCGTACAAGCGTAACGTGTCGGCCCCGTATTCTTCGATGATCGTGTCGGGATTTACCACGTTGAACATGGATTTTGACATCTTTTCAATGGCCCATCCACAGATGTATTTTCCGTTCTCCAAGATAAACTCGGCATTGGCGTACTCCGGCATCCAAGCCCGGAAAGCATCTTGATCCAGCACGTCGTTCTTGACGATGTTGACATCCACGTGGATTTCCGTGGTTTTATATTGATCTTTCAGGCCGACGGAAACAAATGTGTTTGTGCCTTGTATCCTGTACACGAAGTTTGAACGTCCTTGGATCATTCCTTGGTTGATCAGTTTTTTGAAGGGTTCTTCCTCGCAAGCCACACCGAGGTCATATAGGAACATATTCCAGAAACGGGCGTAGATCAAGTGCCCCGTAGCGTGTTCAGAACCACCGAGGTAAAGATCAACGTTTTTCCAATAGTTGCATATCTCGTGATCAACTAATGCCTTATTATTGTGTGGGTCCATGTAGCGTAAGAAATAAGCGGATGAACCGGCGAAACCGGGCATCGTGTTTAGTTCTAATGGATAACCGTCTTCTGTTTTCCAGTTTTTAGCCCGTCCGAGAGGTGGTTCCCCGCTCTCGGTGGGTAGGTATTTATCGACTTCCGGCAGTTCCAGCGGAAGTTTGGATTCGTCCAGCATGTAAGGAAGGTCGTCCTTGTAGTACACGGGGAACGGTTCTCCCCAGTAACGTTGGCGGCTGAAGATGGCATCACGCAGGCGGTAATTGATTTTGCTTTTACCGATGCCTCGTTTTTCTACTTCTCCGGCAATGTAGGCGATAGCCTCTTTGACTTCCATGCCGTTGATAATACCGCTATTGATCATTTTACCTGCTTTTGCATCGTAGGAGCCTTCCGACATATCGTGTCCTTCCCCGTCATCGACAACGGGTACGATGGGCAGGTTGAAGTGTTTGGCGAAGGCGTAGTCACGGCTATCGTGTCCCGGAACAGCCATGATGGCTCCGGTCCCGTAGCCGGAAAGAACGTATTCACTGATCCAGATGGGTATAGCCTCGTTGGTGAACGGGTTGATGGCATAAGATCCGGTGAAGACTCCCGTAACCTTTTTCACTTCGGTCTGGCGTTCCCGTTCCGTGCGTTTGGACACGTAATCCAAATATTCGGCAACGGCATCAGCCTGTTCGGGAGTTGTTAACGGTTTCACATAGTCTGACTCGGGAGCTAAAACCATGAAACTAACCCCGAAGATGGTGTCGGGACGGGTGGTGAAAATCTCTAATTTCAGATCGGAGTCTTTCACGTCGAACCTCACGTCTGCTCCTTGTGAACGACCAATCCAGTTACGTTGGATGTCTTTCAAGGAGTCGGACCAATCAATGTTGTCAAGCCCGTCAAGTAATCTTTGGGCATAGGCGGAAACCCGCAATGACCATTGACGCATCTTCTTTTGTACCACGGGATAACCTCCGCGAAGAGATAATCCTTCCTTTACCTCGTCATTTGCCAGCACGGTTCCCAGTTGGGGACACCAGTTTACCATGGTGTCAGCCAAGTAGGCAAGACGGTAGTTCAGTAATATTTCTTGTTGTTCTTTCGTACTCTTGTTTTTCCATTCCTCGGCGGTAAAGTCCATTTCCTCACCGCAAGCGACGTTTAATCCTTGGGTTCCGACGGCCTCGAATGCTTTTACCAGTTCGGTAATCGGCATGGCTTTTTGCTCGTCAAAGCAATAGAAACTGTTGAACATCTGGATAAAAGTCCATTGGGTCCATTTGTAATATTCCGGATCGCAGGTCCGGATTTCCCGGTCCCAGTCGAAGGAGAATCCGATTTTATCCATTTGTTCCCGGTAGCGACGGATGTTTTTCTCCGTGGTGATGGCCGGATGTTGTCCGGTTTGGATGGCATATTGCTCCGCGGGCAGACCATACGCGTCATATCCCATGGGATGCAGGACATTGAATCCTTTCAGATGTTTGTAACGGGAATAGATGTCGGAAGCGATGTAGCCTAGCGGGTGTCCCACGTGTAACCCTGCCCCGGATGGGTAAGGAAACATATCCAACACGTAATATTTGGGCTTGGAAGGATCGACTTCCACCCGGTAAGTTTTGTTTTCTTGCCAGTAGCTTTGCCACTTTTTTTCGACTTCCTTGAAATTGTATTCCATGTTAATCCTTTTTTAGTTCTCGTAATGAGTCGCAAAGGTAATAAAAATCACACGAAATTAATGTTGGAGAATAATGTACGATGCTAATTTTAAATTTTGTCGGTAAGAACCAAAGGAGAATTTCGTGATTTGTGGACGAGAACCAAAGGAAGAATCAATAATTCAAGACAAAAACCAAAGGAACAATGTATCAGACTAGAAAAGTATAATTTAGGTGGAGGCTTGGCATATTCCTGTTTGGAGATGAGAAAAACAGGAAATAATCAATGTAAATGTTGTATAACTATATAACATTTGCTATATTTGTATGATGAAAAAAATAATCGCATATAAGAGGTATTTTTCGGACTTCATTTTAACCTTATCGCAAGAAGAACGTGGGAAAATAAAACGTGCGTTAGATTTGTTTAAGGTGGAGGAGCGAATGCCAAGACATTATATTAAGTTCATTCGTGACGGGTTATATGAATTTCGTGTAAGTTATGGGAATAATGAATTTCGAATTTTCTTTATATATGATGGGGAAGTAATTGTTGTTTTGTTTAATGCGTTTAGAAAAAAGACACAGAAAACACCGGATAGTGAAATTAGGAAAGCGATAAGATTAAAGGAGGAATATTATGGAACTAAAGGAAATCAGTAAAGACATTTACGATATTGACGCATGGCTTGATGAAAGTCTTGGCAAGGAAGGTACTCCTGAACGAGAAAAAAACAGAGAGAGGGCATGGGAGGAATATAATGCCCAAATACTGCTTGATGCACGGAAAAATGCCGGATTAACGCAACAGGAACTTGCAGACCGTATCGGGGCAAATAAAGGATATATCTCACGAATCGAGCGTGGGCTTACTGTTCCTACAGTTGCAACATTATACAAAATAGCTTCTGCTATGGGGTTGACGATAGAACTTAGGCCTATTTAAGGACGATTAGTGTAAAGCAAAATCTGATTAGGAATGATATATTTCCCCGCTTACGAGCGGGGATTTTTTATTTACTGGCATATAGATATTTTATCCCTATAATCAAGTATGTAAAGGGCGTTTTTTACCCATTTTAAGGGATTGTGGGAGGGAGTGGGCTACTTTATTTTTGCGACACTAAATCGTTGTTAAACTAAATTTTTAAATATAATGAAAAAGATGAATTGGTTTCTTGTGGTTATCATGTTGTTCGGTGCGTGTTTTGTGGCTTGTACGGATGATGATGATAATGGTGGTTCTTGGGATGGAGAGTCCGTTACCGTAGATTGTGATCCATATGATGCTTGGTCATATTTTAGTTTCAAAGAGGGGAAGACGGTGAAAACGTTGAAAGTGAAGAGTATGGAAGGGGCTGTGACGGGAGTGTATTACGGAGATTTGAGTTCTAATACTCTTATAAAGAATACCGATTCTTTGTTGATGGTGATTAATGAAGGTGTCGGAGATACCGTGGTTATTTCCTTCCCGGCTTGTGAAATTGGTGGAATGAGTGGAACAGAAACAACGGGTGCTAGTTTTTCTTTAAAAGCCATTGCTAAGAAAGAGGGTAATGTATGGAATATCTCAAGTGAGAAGTCGGTTGTTACGATGGAAAAGGACGATGAAACCACGACGGATTATTATATGTCGATAAATGGAACAATCGGTACGACGAAAGATGCAGACTTTAGTCTTGCTTTGTATATGAATGTAAAGGCCATGGAAGATGGAGGTATGCAGATGAATATGGGAGGAACCTTTGCAGGGGAATCTACCGGAAAGACTTATGGCGTGGATGGTGATGAAACTTCTTTCGATTGGGATATTGCTTTCCATCGGTATGATATAAAAACGAATGGTGGGGCTGCCGTCATGTTACAGACCACGGATTTGGAAAGTGTTACTTCTGCCAGTGTTACCGGAGAAAGTTTCACTTCAGATGTGGATGGGGAAGTCATGGTGGATATGTCAGGAATGATGAGTGGTTTTGTTGGGTATCAACCCACGAAGATTAACGAAGTGCTGGCTAAATGGGTAACGGCAACTCCTACCGGATCAATGCCCCCGTATTCTTATGAAATTAATGGTAAAGTGTTTGTTGTGAAGACTGCCGGCGGCGAATATGCAAAATTGCGTTTCACGGATATGTCTGATGCCACGGGTAAGAATGAGGCTGCTACATTTGATTACGAGTTTCCTCTAAAATAATTTTTGTTCATGATTTATCAACCGTAAGAGGAACAAACTTTCTCTTACGGTTTTTTCCGTAAAAAAAGAATTTTATGAGGCGTGATTTGTTGATATTGTTTTTTATTCTTTTGTCGTCAGCATTGATGGCTGATGAGCATACCAATGAGGCTCCTTCTTTCAAAGTGCAGGGAATTGTTACCGATGAGAAGGGCGAGGGATTACCGGGAGCATCCGTGTGGGTAAAAGGAACGGTGGTCGGGGCCGGGACAAATGCTAAAGGGGAGTTTTCTTTTAAGTTATCATCGAAGAATAAATGTGTGTTACGGGTGAGTTTCACGGGATATGAACCACAAGAGCGGGAAGTGACTCCCGGGGTTGATAGTTTGTATCGTTTCGTGTTGGCACCGAGTAATAACGCGTTGAATGAGGTAGTGATCACGGGAACCCGTACGCTGAAACCGTTGAAGGATGTTCCGGTGCTTACCCGCGTGATTTCATCGGAAGATATAGCACAAGTGAATCCATTGGATTTGCAAAGTTTACTGGAATATGAAATGCCGGGTTTACAGTTCGGGCTGGCCCATGGTTCCGGATTGCCGGAATTGAAATTCCAAGGATCTGCCGGAGGATACGTGTTATTTATGATTGATGGAGAACGTGTTGCCGGAGAGGGGTCCAGTAATAATATTGATTATAGTTTGATTGATATGGATAATGTGGAACGTATTGAGATTGTCAAGGGACCGATGTCCACTCTTTACGGTTCTCAGGCAATGGGGGGAGTGGTGAATATTATTACGAAAGATGCGAATCGTCCTTTTACGGGGAACGTTTCTGTGCGTTATGGTAATAATGATGAGAGTAAATATTCCTTGTCTTTGGGGACTAAACAAGGACGTTTCTCTGCATTGACATCTCTTTCCTACCGTAAGCGAGATGCTTATGCCGTAAAAGATAAAGAAGGGCAAATCGAGTATTCGTATTATAAGGATATATATGGGAGAGATTCCGTGGTTGCGGATACTTCGGAGAAAGGGATGTCCAGTGTAAATGGATTCGAGATTTGGCAAGCGAATCAGAAGTTGAGTTACACGTTTAACGAGAATTTTCGGATCTCATTGAATGGGACATATTATAATAATGACGTGTTGGAGTACGTGGAGCAAAAAGAACAGGATCGCTTTTCCAATTACAGTATAAATCCTCGGGTTTATTACGCTATTAATGATTCTCATATACTGGATTTCTCGTATGTGTTTGAGAATTACGAAAAGCGTTACGTTTATACCACTTCATTGCCTTCTAAAAAGATTTTTGGAGATTTAACCAATACAGTTCGGTTGAATTATACCGGATATATCCATGAAAAACATACCTTGACGGCCGGGATAGAAGTGAATACGCAGAAATTGCAACATTATTGGTTTGATAATGGTTCGGGGAAGAAATTTGATGCCCAGACGTATGTTTTGTATTTGCAGGAAGATTATAAGGTGAGTGATTCGTTTAGCGTGTTGGCTGGGGTTCGTTCGGATTGTCATTCAAAATACGGTTTCCACGCCAGCCCGAAAATTTCGTTGATGTATAAATATGGTGTTTTGACGCTGCGCGGAGGCTACGGGATGGGATTTCGTATACCATCTTTGAAAGAATTGCATAGTGAATATGATATGGGCGGACAGGGATTTTTCATGATATACGGTAACGAAGATTTGGAGCCTGAGATCAGTCACCAGGGAACGTTTTCGGCCGAGGTGACGAAAGGAATTTTTAATGGTTCCGTCTCCGGTTATTATACGAGATTCTTTGACGAGATCGCTTTGGGCTTGACCTCGGACGGGAAAGATCAGCAATATTATAATGCAGATGATGCAACAAGAACGGGTGTTGACGTGATGGCGCAGTTCCGTTTTAAAAATGGTTTAACCCTAAAAGGTGCTTACGCTTATATTGATGTACATTCCGAAGTGGATGGGTATAATATGGCGAGTGATCGTCCGCATAGTTTGACTTTTACGGCAAATTATTCCAAAACGTTCGGGAAAGTTGCTTTGTCGGCAGCCTTGAACGGGCGGTGGATGTCTTCGGTGGAGACATGGTACAAGAATAGTGCGGGTGGTTACGTGAAAAATGAATATGAGAGCCGGACGTTCTGTTCCTTGAATCTCGGTGCCCGTTTCCCAAGAGGTTTCCGTTTCACGGCAGGTATTGATAACCTGTTTGATTTCAAGGATAAAAATGTGACAGCCGATCAATCGGTGACCCCGCAGAGGGGCATAGGTTTTATCGGGACGTTGTCGGTGAATATAGCAGATTTATTAAAATTATAATCCATAAAAGAGAATACTGATGAGAAAAAAGTGGCTTGCGTTGGGGTGTCTTTTAATTATCGTCTTGTTGGGGATCTGGGCGTACAACGTCTGGTTCGGAACCACCAAGATTGCTTTCGTGAATTTCCAGACGATTACGATGGGAGGTATCGCGAAGGCGAATGACAATTCATTTATTAAATTACAAGAGGTACCCGTGGAGGAACTGGATCGGTTGTCCGGTTTTGATATGGTGTTTGTGAATGGCATGGGGCTGCGTGTCGTGGAGGAACAGCGGCAGCAGATACAGAAAGCGGCAGATAAAGGTGTACTCGTGTACACGACAATGGCGACGAATCCGGCGAATAATATATGCACGATTGATTCTGTTGACCAAGTCGCTTTGCGGGGTTATCTGGGAAGCGGTGGAAGACGGAATTACAAGAATATGCTGAACTATATTCGGAAGAATATGGATAAGAAGTTGATTTCCGTGGAAGAACCGGGAGCCCCGATCGAGAGGTCTTCGGATGTGTTGTATCATGTCGATATGGATAAGCCGGGAGACGAGCTTGATTTTATTTCCGTGGAAGAGTACGAGAAGTATTTGAAGAGTAAGCAATTATATAAGGAGGGGGCGAAAAAGATCGTGGTGACCGGGCAGATGGCAGATGCCACGGGATTGATTGATACATTGGAGCGAGTGGGGTATAATGTTTACCCGGTTTTGTCTTTACGGCGTCTGCTTGATTTTGTGCGTGAAATTAGCCCGGATGCTATTATCAATATGGCTCATGGTAGGCTGGGGGATGAGGTCGTGAAATATCTGGAGGAACGTAATATCCTGTTGTTTGCCCCGTTGACCGTAAATAGCCTGGTAGAAGAATGGGAACAAGATCCGATGGGGATGTCCGGAGGATTTATGTCACAGAGTATCGTTACCCCTGAAATTGACGGGGCCATCCGGACGTCGGCACTCTTTGCCCAGTACGAGGATAAAGAGGGATTGCGTCATTCTTTTGCAGTTCCTTCACGGTTGAAGACATACGTGGAAAATATTCAGAAGACGTTGGCTTTGAAGGAAAAGCCGAATAGCGAGAAACGAGTTGTTATTTACTATTATAAAGGTCCGGGACAAAGTGCCATGAGTGCTGCCGGAATGGAAGTGGTCCCCTCGTTGTATAATCTTTTGAAAAAAATGAAGGAAGAGGGATATAGGGTCGAGAATCTTCCGGCAAATTCCAAGGAATTGGAGAAGATGATCATGGCGGAAGGAGCTGTGTTCGGTACTTACGCGAACGGGGTGATGGATCGTTTTCTGAAAGAGAGTCACCCGCTGCTGATTTCAAAAGAGGAGTACGAGAGTTGGGTGAAACAGGCTTTACGGCCGGAAAAATATGCCGAGGTGGTAGCTGCTTTCGGGGAGTTTCCCGGGGAATACATGAGTACTGCCGATGGTAAGTTAGGGGTATCCCGCATACAGTTCGGGAACGTGGTCATTATGCCGCAGCCGGCAGCCGGAGGTGGGGATAATGCGTTCCAGATTGTACACGGGACGGATGTCGCACCTCCTCATTCCTACGTGGCCGCTTATTTGTGGATGCAGTACGGGTTCAAGGCGGATGCCATGATTCATTTCGGAACGCATGGTAGTTTGGAGTTTACACCCAAAAAACAAGCTGCGTTGTGTGATTTGGATTGGCCCGATCGATTGGTGGGCAGCGTGCCTCATCTTTACATCTATTCTATCGGTGACGTGGGTGAGGGGATGATTGCCAAACGTCGCGGGTATGGTGTGTTGCAATCTTATTTGACTCCCCCGTTTATGGAGAGTAACGTGAGGGGCATTTATCGGAATCTGACGGAAAGAATAAAGATATATAATCAGAAAGCCTACCCGGAGAAAGGTACGGCTGATCTGAAGGAGGTGGAGAAGGCCGCCTTGTCGGTGAAGGAGTTAGCTGTTTCCTTGGGTATGCATCGGGAGTTGGGGTTGGATAGCGTGTTGAACGTTCCCTACACGGAAGAGGAAATATTGAAGATCGAGAATTTTGCGGATGAGTTGGCGGCGGAGAAGGTTACCGGACAATTGTACACGATGGGGGTTCCATACGAGGCTGCCCGTGTTGAATCGTCTGTTTACTCGATGGCAACCGATCCGATAGCTTACGGGTTGTTCGGGTTAGATCGGTTGAGAGGTAAGGCGGATGCTGATGTGTTGAAACGGAAAACTATTTTTACCGAACGTTATCTCGATCCGGCCAAGCGATTGGTGGGGAGACTGCTGAATGGTCAGGAGAAAGTGGATGATGGTTTCATTTGTCGGGTGGCGGGTATCACGAAAGAAGAATTGGCACAGGCTCGTGAAATCGATCAAGACCGGAATGCTCCTAAGGGGATGATGGCGATGATGATGGCTGCCGCGGCGAAACAACCGGAAGTTATACCTGTGAAGAAGGAAGAGGGAGGACATCCTATGTCCGGGATGATGAAGAATATGATGAAACAGATGGGTGAGGGGAAGACTCCCGAAGAGCGTTTGGAGATGGCAAAAAAGATGGGAGCGCCCGAAGAGGCTTTGGAAAAAATGAAAGCGGCTATGGGAAGGGAGAATGGTGAAAAAGGCCCGAATGCGAAGATGGGAGAGATGCCGGGAAACAAGGGGACTGGCGATATGATGGCGATGGCCGAAAAAATGGGTATGCCGAAGGAGGCTATCGAGAAGGTGAAGGCCTCTATGGGAAAATCAAAGGGTGGAAACCCGGATATGAGTGCCATGATGAAGGCGATGATGGGAAAGAAGGCCAAGGAATATTCCAAAGAAGAGGTGAACAAGGCACTGGCTATTATGGAAGTGGAACGGACGTTGAAAAACGTGAATAATTATAAGCGGGCATTACAGGAAAGTCCGGATTGTGAGTTGCAGTCGTTGATGAACGCCTTGAATGGCGGTTACACGGCTCCTTCTCCCGGGGGGGATCCTATCGTGAACCCGAATACTTTGCCGACGGGACGGAATCTTTTTGCTATAAATGCAGAGGAAACGCCGACGGAATCAGCCTGGGAAAAAGGAATGCAGTTGGCAAAGAGTACAATCGAGATGTATCAGAAACGACATAACGGGGAGTTCCCGAAAAAGGTCAGTTACACCCTTTGGTCCGGAGAGTTTATTGAAACGGGTGGGGCCACGATTGCCCAAGTGTTGTATATGCTTGGAGTGGAACCCGTGCGGGATGCTTTCGGCCGGGTGAGTGATTTGAAATTAATCCCGTCGGCTGATTTGGGGCGTCCGCGTATTGACGTGGTCGTACAGACTTCCGGACAATTACGGGATATTGCTGCATCTCGTCTTTTCTTGGTGAACCGGGCCGTGGAAATGGCTGCTGCTGTCAAGGATGACCAATACGAGAATCAAGTGGCGGCCGGAGTGCTGGAAGCGGAAAAGACATTGATTGATAAAGGTATTTCCCCGAAAGATGCCCGTGAGATTTCAACTTTCCGGGTCTTCGGGGGTGCGAATGGTGGTTACGGAACCGGAATACAGGGGATGGTTGATGCCGGAGATCGTTGGGAAGATGAATCGGAAATTGCAGCCACCTACTTGAATAACATGGGTGCTTATTACGGTAGCGAGAAGAACTGGGAGAAATTCCAGCAGTTTGCTTTCGAGGCGGCCTTGACCCGTACGGACGTGGTGGTTCAACCCCGGCAGAGTAACACGTGGGGAGCGTTAAGTTTGGATCACGTGTACGAGTTTATGGGAGGCTTGAACCTGACGGTTCGCAACGTGACAGGGAAAGATCCGGATGCTTATCTCAGTGATTATCGGAACCGGAATAACAATAAGATGCAGGAGGTGAAAGAGGCTATCGGCGTGGAGTCGAGAACCACGATTTTCAACCCTTCTTATATCAAGGAGAAAATGAAAGGAGAGGCGACTTCTGCAGCCGGTTTTGCTGAAATTGTCCGTAATACATACGGTTGGAACGTGATGAAACCTTCGGTGATCGATAACGAGATGTGGGACGAGATTTACAATGTGTATGTGAAGGATAAATTTAATTTGGGGGTACAGGATTTCTTTGAGAAACAGAGTCCGGCAGCCTTACAGGAAATCACGGCTGTTATGATGGAGACGGCACGTAAGGGAATGTGGAAGGCGACGGATCAGCAATTGGCCGATTTATCGAATTTACATACGGATTTGATTCAGAAATATAAGCCGGCTTGTTCCGGGTTTGTATGCGATAATGCCAAATTACGTGGTTTTATTGCGTCTAAAGCGACACCCGAAGCTGCTAAGCAATATCAGAATAGCATAAAGAATGTGCGGGAAGTGGCGGCAGATCAGTCTAAAGGTGTCGTGATGAAGAAGGATGAAATTACTTCCGAGACACAAAAACACACGAATAAGGTGAATACCGTTTGGATTGTTGTCGGTGTTATTGTAATTTTGGGCGGTCTGGCAGTTTTGATGCGTAAAAGACGTAGAAACAGAATGTAACAATGGATACAATTGTATTGATATTAATTTTGCTGACAGCATTTAATTTTTTGTTGAAACAAACCTTCTGGAAACCAGTAGCGGTGGGAGCCGCTGCTGGTATTGCCACTATATTTGTGATTCTGATGTGGCCTTATGCTATCGAACAATCAAAAACACAAATTGCTGATTGGTTGTCAGACAATCAATTGATGTTGGATACTTCCGTTGTGTTGACTTTGGAGATTGTTTTGCAGATGGCATTCTGCCTGTTGGCAGTTCATGTGGCAAATTATTCTCCGGTGAAGAAACGTATGATGGTGGCTTATCGCTTATTGTATTGGTTTCCGGGGGTGTTGATTATTCCGGTTTTATTCTTTGGTTTGACACAGGCTATATTCTCTTTTCCAGGGGTTTCATTTAAATTGATTGCTTGGTTGTTTGGTCTGTTTGTTTTCGTGGTTATTCCTTTGGGAAGATGGTTGATCAGGTGGTTGTTGCCGGAAGAAGACTTGCGTTTGGAGTTGTTTTTCCTGACAAATGCTTTGGTTGCTATCTTGGGAATTATTGCCACGGTAAACGGGAGAACGGCAGTGGAGGGGGTAGGCGTTGTGGACTGGTCGGCATTGACCGGTTGTGTTGTACTATTTTTAGTGGGAGCTATTGCAGGGTGGATGGTGTATGTAATTAAAAGAAAACTAACTTTTAAATTGAGAAGATAATGAATGCTATTTCTGATATCATGTTTTGGATTTCAACGGGATTGTTAGTGCCTGTTATCGTGTTGTTGATTTTGTTGTTTTTTCGTTCCCTTTTACTGGTAGGGAGTTTCTTTGGTCAATATGTTTCTATTCGCAAGACGGATAAGCTGATCCGGGAACAGATGGAGACGTTGCACGTGAATAACGTGGATCATTTTGCAGAGAAATTACCGGAAAAGAGTAATTCTTTGGTAGTGATGTTTATGAAACGGATCTTGGCGGAGCAGCAGAATAAAGCACAAGTTCAACGTTTGTTGGCTAATTTCGAGATTGCGGCGGATAAGGATTTGGCGATATCTAAAACGTTGACCAAGTTAGGACCGATTTTAGGTTTGATGGGTACCTTGATCCCGATGGGACCTGCTTTAGTCGGTTTGTCCACGGGAGATATTGCTTCTATGGCTTATAATATGCAGGTTGCTTTTGCCACGACGGTGATCGGGTTGGTGGCCGGTGCGATCGGTTTCTTGACCCAGCAGGTGAAACAACGTTGGTATTTGCAGGACATGACTAACTTGGAGTGTCTTGTGGAAGTGTTGAATGAAAAGAATGAGAAGAGATGAAACGTAATCTGTTAAAGAAAGAAGAGGATAATGATCCGATTAGTGCGGTGTCGAATCTTTTTGATGTGGCGATGGTGTTTGCCGTGGCTCTGATGGTGGCATTGGTGACAAGGTATAATATGACAGAGATGCTCTCGACAGAGGATTTCACGATGGTGAAGAATCCGGGAAAGGAGAACATGGAGATTATTACCAAGGAAGGCGAAAAGATCAACCGATACACTCCTTCCGAAGATCAGAACCAGTCGGGGAAACGAGGGAAGAAAGTGGGGATTGCGTATGAACTTGAAAATGGTGAAATTATTTATGTTCCGGAATAGAAAGAGAGCGTAAAACATTATATTTGTCGTGGAATTAAAAGAAAGTGCCTGTGTCCACGAGTTTAGTTTTAACAGTTTTACTGGCTTATTTTTTATTGTTGATCCTGGTTGGCTTTGTGACAACCAGGAAAGTCAATAGTGAGATGTTTTTTACCGCGAACCGGAATTCGCCTTGGTATTTGGTGGCTTTCGGGATGATCGGGACAACACTTTCCGGGGTGACTTTTATCTCTATTCCCGGGGAGGTCGGTAATACACATTGGACTTATCTGACCTTGGTTCTCGGTAATTGCGTGGGGTATATCGTGATTGCACTCGTACTTTTGCCTTTGTTTTACAGGCAAAACCTGGTTTCTATTTATTCTTGGTTGGGAACTCGTTTCGGGGAGAAGGCCCGGTTGACGGGTTCTTTCTTTTTTATCGTGTCGCAATTGGTGGGTGCGTCTTTCCGGTTATTCTTGGTCGTCGGTGTGTTACAACTGGCTTTCTTTGATGCCATAGGTGTGCCTTTCTGGTTGACCGTGTTTATCACGATTGTTTTCGTGTGGATTTATACCGTGCGAGGAGGGATTAAGACGATCGTTTGGACAGACACGTTGCAAACCGTGTTTATTCTGATCTCTGTCGGGCTGACAATCGTGGTGGTAAACAAGGCACTGGATTTCAATTTTTCTTCGGCTATTGCAGCTATAAAGGAGAGCCCTCTTTCCAGAGTGTTTGACTTTGACTGGCGGTCGGGACAGAATACGGTGAAACAGTTTTTGGCAGGAGTGGCGATCACGGTTTGCTTGAATGGGTTGGATCAGAATATGATGCAGAAGAATCTGACTTGTCGTTCCTTGCGGGATTGTAAGACAAATATGTTTTCATTTTCTTTTTTATTCTTGGTGACGAACGTATTGTTTTTGATGCTGGGAGCCTTGCTTTACATATATGCAGAAAGAGAAGGTATCGTGTTGCCCGGTAAGTCTGATGACGTGTTTCCCTTCCTTTCCTTGAATTATTTCGGGGCTACGGCCGGTTTGTTTTTCCTGTTGGGAATAACTGCTGCGGCCTATTCTTCGGTTGATTCTTCATTGACTGCTTTAACGACCTCTTTCTGTATTGATTTTCTGAAAATAGATCCGGGAAATAAGGATGAGAAGAAAAAGCGTATGGGAGTGCATATCGTATTTTCGTTATTAATGATTTTCGTGGTTGTACTCTTCCGAGAATTGAACAATTCGAGTGTAATATCGTCTCTTTTTAAAGCGGTAGGTTACACGTATGGGCCTCTTTTAGGGCTTTTCACGTTTGGTTTAACGACAAAATATCAAGTACGGGAGAAATATCTTCCTTGGGTGTGTTTGCTTTCACCGGTGATCTCTTACGTGGTGAATTGTTACTCGGAACAACTTCTTTTCGGGTATAAATTTGGTTTCGAGATTCTACTGTTTAACGGGCTGCTTTGTTATCTTGGGTTGTTACTTATTCGTGATAAGTCATCTGTTAGGATAATAAATAATTGAATTTCGACCGTTATATCTCGGTCGAAATTCTGAAATCACAAATCGTGAATTTTTATTGATGTGGTGGAACTTCAATGAGTAGTACCCGTGATTTTTCGGTCGCTTTGAATTCGACTTCATCGGTATCATATACTCCTACTCCATCACGGCGTTTCAAGGTTAGGTCCTTTAGCTCGATACTTCCTTCAATGATAAAGATATACACGCCCAGGCTCTCTTTTGATTTCATCTTGTAGAGTTGTAAAGAATCCTTGTCCAAGTCGGCAATCGAGAACCAAGCTTGTTGATAAATCCATAATCCTTTGCCGTTACCGGGATAAGGGGATACGATCTCGCTGATCTCATTCTTGCGGATTAAATCGGAAATTACGGCGTTCTCGTACCGTGGCGGAACGTTTTGCTTGTTCGGGAATACCCAGATTTGCAGGAATTCACTAGGCCGATCGTCATTCCGGTTGTACTCGCTGTGCATGATACCTGTTCCGGCACTCATCACTTGAATTTCACCTTCTTTGATCGTGTCCTTGTGTTTTAGACTGTCCTGATGTTCCAAGTCGCCTTTCAAGGGGATGGAAATGACTTCCATGTTTTTATGAGGATGTAGGTCAAATCCGGTACCTCCTTCTATCCGGTCATCGTTAAGTACGCGTAACGCCCCGAAATGAATGCGTTGCGGATTGTAATAGTCCGCGAAACTAAAGGTGTGATGGGTTTTTAACCATCCGTGGTCGAAGAAACCGCGACTCTCGGCTTTATGTAGTATTGTTTTCATAGTCTTTTTTATTTTGTGTGCATAATTATTATATACGGGAAAGATGATATAAAGGTTATAAAAGGAAGCTTTCAATTTTTTGTTTACCAAAAAGACGTGTTATCCTGTTGGAAGGCGAGTGATAAAAGGCTCTGATAAGTTATTTGCGCTTACAATCTGCGAGGTAATATAAAATATATATAAGTTTTGTCTGCTTTTTGTTTTAAAAATAAATATTTTTGTGTGTCTAAAATCGAAGGATTATTGATAAATCCTAATTTTTTATTTCCCCCAAATTCATATTTCATTTAAAATTCAATTATTCAGTTAGTTATTTATTTGTACTTTCTGTTCTCAGGCTTAACATATCGCTAAAAATACAATATCATTAAACCTTCGTTTAATGATATAAAAACAGAATGATTATCCGTGATTTCATGCTCATTTTGCGGCTTGTTTGTTCTAAATGTTTCGCATCTTTCAAAATAGTTATCATATGAGTATCGTGTTGTTAAAAATATGGCAATCAGAGAATAAATCGATCTATTATGAACTGTCCAAGAAATATAATGTTCCTGTAAAACATGTCTACAAGCTGGTGCATGGCAAAAAGGTCAAGTTGAAAATGAATTCTTATTTGGTGCTGTTAGAGCTGAGAAACAGAAATATAATTCGAGGTTTTGCATTAACCAGTCAATTTAAATGAAATGTAGGAATGAAAAAAGAATGGATGGTTATTATAATATTATTCTCGTGCCTGCCGTTTTGCCGGGTTAATGCTCAGACAATTGCCGTGAAGACAAACGTCTTGCCTTGGATGACGGGAACTTTAAATCTTGGTGGTGAAATGCGATGTGGTGAATGGTACAGTTTGGAAATGAATTTGAATTATAACCCATGGACGTGGGGGGATAATAAAAAGATGAAACACGTCTTGATTCGCCCTTCGTTCAAGAGATGGTTCCGGGGCGTGTATGACGGTGGTTTCGTGGGGGTGCAAATGTATTATAGCCGGTTTAATATCGGGGGAATGCCCCTCTTTAACGTGTTGAAAAAGCACCGTTATCAAGGGAGTGTGGTTGGGGGTGGTTTTTCCTGTGGTTACCAGTGGCCGATCAGTGCAAGCTGGAGTATCGAAACCTCTCTGGCGGCGGGGTATGCTCGATTGAATTTCAAGCAATACGGTCCGGCAAAAGGAGATTTGTTACAAGATAAGCGTAAAGAGAATTATTGGGGAGTCACGCATGTCGGGGTATCATTTGTGTATTTTATTCAATAAAAATATTGTCTTATGAAGATCCAAGTATTTGTTCTAATTATCCTGTTATGGGTGACAGGTAGAATTTCAGCCCAAGAGATTAATTGCGAAATACAGTCCCCTGTAGTCAACGTGCGTCAGGATTCTCTGGTTATTTCTTGGCATATGTTAGTGAGTGTTCCTGATCTGGAAACCCGGGGACACGTGACGCTTACCCCTATCCTTTCCGGGCAGGGACGGCAAACGGAATTGCCTTGTATACTGGTCAATGGGAAAAGGGCTCATTTGATGTACAAACGCGAACAGATGTTACAGAAGCGCAAAAAGTCGGCAGGGGTTACCGGGGTGTATGCGGCTATAAATCCTGAAAATCAATATATCGATTATAGAACGGTAATTCCTGTCCGGGAAGGAATCTTGTCAACCTCACTTCTTTCAATTCGGGCGGAAATTTTTGATGAAGACGGTCATAAAGTCAAGTCAACGATTTTATCCTCGCGGGAAATAGAGATCGAACGGACGGGCGGGTATACCTCAAATCTGCCAAACGTATTGCGTGACACGACAAAGGTTGCCGACTTGCCAATAAAATCGGGTAAGAAAAGTTTCAAGGGGTGTTATTTGGAACCGGAACGTGATGCTACCGACGAGCGGAACCAGAAGGAACTGGATTTTAGTCTGGAAGAGGCGAAAGTGATTGCGAATTTAAAGCCGCATCTATTATCCTTGCGGGAACTTTACATGGTTGCTTTAAGCTATAAGGATGAACCGGAGAAATTCTACAAGGTTATAGAGACGAGCGTGAAGATATATCCCACCAACCCGGTTGCTAATTTGAATGCGGCCAATGCGGCCATTGAACGGGGGGATATACGGATGGCGGGTATGTACTTGCAGATGGCTTTGTACGATACCATTGCTTACAAAAATTGCCGAGGGGTGTACGAATTACTGTGTGATAATACATACGAGGGAATACGTCTTCTGAAGTCAGCGAAGGCTGAGGGGTGCGAGGAGGCAGATCATAACTTGAAATTGTTTTTTGAGTTAAATCAATAATTAAAACGAACATGAAAATCAAATCGATCCTTTTCTTCCTCATCCTTTTCGGAAGTATTACGGTCCGGAGTCAGAATTTTGCGGTAAAAAGTAATTTGCTCTCTCTAGCCAACGGGGCCCTGAACGGAGGGATTGAGTATGCTTTCGGGATGAGATCGACAATTGATTTCTCCGGGAGTTTACGTCCATGGAAGCGAACGGAAAGATACGTGGAGCGTTATTGGTTGTTACAGGCAGAGTACCGTTACTGGACGTGCCAAAAATTTAACGGGAGTTTTTTCGGGGTATTCCTTAACGGGGCTCAATTCAATATTGGTGGGAAAGATATGTTATTGGGAAAATTCAAGTGGTTGAAAAATCACCGTTACTCCGGCTGGTTGACAGGA
>ERZ833963.1478-NODE-1478-length-27867-cov-10.108694_pt1 | contig 27867 bp, 26 predicted proteins | sample MGYA00519693_ERZ833963 | MGnify/ENA primary metagenome ERZ833963 (study PRJEB31850, sample SAMEA3708748) | human gut metagenome | biome: human gut; feature: human-associated habitat; material: faeces | place: China | collected 2014 ... | reverse complement strand
TGTGATGGCTCAGCCGCCAAATTATTCTTAGCAACTTGTTGCTTAGAATAAGACCCAGCTTTGAAATGCTGCGCACCTGGTTTATGCAGTAGTTCAAAGTGGCGTCGGCAGCGTTCCAGCCAATCACAGGGCTTTTGCGGACGACGGCATATTTAACTAAACCCAAATTATCTTATTTAAGAAACTTACTAAACAAAAACTTATGCACGACAACCACAATAGCTAACAAAATAACCCCAATCAAAACTTCACTAAATAAAAAATTCCATCCTAACGCCTGGAAAATATTAAAAAGCGGATTATTCAAAATCGAAACCAACAATAAAAACAAAATTATGTCTGCTGTATAAATACTCATGTTTTCCTCCATGTACTAGCTAATAGTATATCCAAAAATTGTATAATAATAGTAGAAAAAATTATACGAGGTGAAAAATGTTAAAGGATAAAAATATTGCAGTCTATGTCAGTGGCGGCATTGCTGCATACAAAACACTCAATGTCGTTAGAGCATTAATCAAACAACAAGTAAACGTACAAGTCATTATGACTAAAGAAGCTCAACAATTCGTCACACCATTGACGTTTGCTACTTTGAGCCAGCGACCCGTCATTACTGATAATTTTACAGCTCAAACTAGTAACGATGACTTTATTCCCCACATTAAACTAGCTTTGTGGACTGATTTAGCAATTGTTGTTCCAGCCACAGCCAATATTATCGGAAAAATGGCTAACGGTATCGCTGACGATGTCGTCTCAACCAGCTTATTAGCTACCAAAGCTCCTAAGTTAGTCTTCCCAGCGATGAACACTGACATGTTAGATAATCCTGCTGTACAAAGAAATCTGCAATTCTTACAAGCTAATAATGTCAAAGTTATTCAACCAGCAACTGGCTTTTTAGCTGAAGGGATGACTGGTAAAGGCCGCTTACCTGAATTAGACGAAATTATGACTTCTATTGAAGAGTTCTTTATTGAACCTAAACTCAAGGGTCAAAAAGTTATTGTCACTGCCGGTGGTACTAAAGAAGCTATCGATCCAGTTAGATATATCGGTAACCGCTCTTCTGGTAAAATGGGCATCGCCATGGCAAAAGTTGCTCGTAATCTAGGTGCTGATGTTACTTTGATTACTAGTGTTAAAACCGAGTTATCCGGTGTCAATAAAATTGAAATTCAAACAGCTGATGAATTGATGCAGGCTTTAAAACAAGAATTTCCACAAACTGACGTATTAGTTATGGCCGCTGCGGTTGCCGACTTTAAGCCAATGACAGTTGCTGACCAAAAAATCAAGAAAAACCCTAATGAAGATATCTTCACTATCAAATTAACCAAGAATCCTGATATTCTAAAAACTATTGCGGCTACGAAAACTAAGCAATTTGTCGTTGGTTTTGCTGCTGAAACGCAAAATCTTTTGGACAACGCTGAGAAGAAACTCAACAGTAAAAATGCTGATGTTATCTTAGCTAATAACGTTGCTCAAGCTGGTGCCGGATTCGGTGTTGATACTAACAAAATAACCCTATTACAAAAGAATCACGCTCCAGAAACTTGGCCCCTGATGTCAAAAATCGATGTCGCCAAGAAGTTCTGGGACTTCTATTTACAACAATAATCTTAATTTAACATTTTTACACCCCAACAAAAAAAGGCTTAGAAAATCTAATTATGATTTTCTAAGTCTTTTCTATTGCGGATTTTCTGAATCTGAATAATAAATTGGTTCTGGAGAGTCGAAACTAGTTTGTTGCAACCAGTCCTTCAAATCTTCTCCGAGTTTTTTAGCCATTTGCGAAGAAACAGCAATTTGCTTTTTAGAAATATGATTAACGTGAACACCAGCAGTTATCGTACAGCTTCCTGGCAAAAATGGTTGAACTATTTTTGCAATCCGAACGGCTAAAACATCGTCTTTGTGGAATCGGCCGTCATGGCTCGGATAGCGGATCGTCTGGATTTCAGTGTCCTTTGTCAAAGTCGTCACTGTTCCAATATGAGGCGTATCACCACCAGTTACCGTTACAAATAAATCTTTACCGATTACAAATATTTCTAAATCCATTGTGTAATTTTCTTGTGTAACTGAGAATTTCATTAAATCCCCTCCCAACGACCGTCGGAATCATTTTCAATTCTTAAAGCATCTAATTCTTTCATTGTCTGATGATCAACTAAATCTTGAATGGTTTGTGGATGATTATAAAAAGCTGGAATAGGAGGAATCATTTGTACGCCCATTTTAGATAATTTAGTCATATTTTCCAAATGGATCGTATTTAATGGCGTTTCTCTGGGAACAATAATTAATTTACGTTGTTCTTTTAAGGTGACGTCAGCGGCACGAGAAATTAAATTATCACCGATACCAACGGCAATACTGGCAACAGTCTTCATACTAGCAGGTACGATTACCATCCCATCAGTCAAAAATGAACCACTGGCAATCGTTGCTCCTAAGTCACTATCACTGTAAAAATAATCTGCTAACTGCTTAATATCTGCTAGAGACATATCAGTTTCTAGTTGCAAATTCTTTTTAGCCCAAGCACTCATGACGACGTGTGTTTCTACGTTTTCAATTTGACTTAATTTCTTCATCAAATCAATTGCGTAAATCGTACCTGAAGCACCAGTAATTCCGATGACAATTTTTTTCTTACGTGCCATATCAACACTTCCTTAATCTAAATATTTCTTCCAGTCTTTCACTTCTTTAAACGAAGCTCTGATGAATTGATCTTTCATATCAAATGGAACTGTCCCATCGATAATAGTCTTAGAACTCATCCCACGAACACGAATTGACTTAGGATCATATTCTGGTCTTTCTGAAGGATCGAGTGGATGATTATGCATTCCTGGTAGAACCATGATATCTTTATCACCTTGGAAACGAGTATTCATCGTCCAAACAACGTCGTTCATGTCAAAGATATCAACATCTTCATCTACTAAGAAGACCGTCTTCAATTCCTTAAAAGCTGATAAAGCTAAGATAGCAGCTTGTCTTTGAATACCTTCATCTGCTTCGTTATCCTTGTGGATTTGCATGATAGTCATCAATTTACCACCACCTGCAGGAGGATTGTAAACATTAACAACTTTTCCAGGAATAGCCTTATCAACTAATTCAAGGATACTTGCTTCAGTAGGAATACCAGCCATTGAAACGTGTTCTTCACTAGGTCCAATTGTTGTTTGCATAATTGGATTGTCTTTTCTGTGAGTAATGGCCTTGACCTTAACAACATTAACAGCTGGGTTAGCATCACCATTGTAACCAGGAAATTCTGGCATGGCTTTACCAGTATGAGTGTTGATATCTTCTTGCATCGTTTGATTAGGCATGATTTCAGCTTCAACGACGTATTCAGCACGTGCAATTGCTTTTTCATCAACTGATGTAGCGTTAACTAATTGTACTGGTTGATTACGCAAAGCCCCGGCAATATTCAATTCATCATAGCCAAGTGGTGTTGTAGGTGGTTCAAATGTTGCACCAATAGTAATAGCAGGATCCAAACCAATATTAATTGTAATTGGCATTGGTTTATCTAATTTTTCAAATTGCTTTTGGAAATGACCAATATGACGACCACCAGGCATAATGTACATACCGATAGTATCTTTATCTTCCAAAACCATACGGTGAATTGTAACATCAGTCATGGTTTTGTCTGGATCTGAACCTAACACTAGACCCATTGTGATATAAGGACCAGCATCATATTCAGTATTAGTTGGAGCTGGCAAAATCTTTCTAATATCGAAATCCTTATCAGTTACTTTGTGAACTACTTCTTGAACTGGAGCTTTGTCAGAATCCACCATTTCTGGAGCTACAGGATGTTCGACTGAATCCTTCAACAAACGTCCTAAAGTCTTGTAATCGTGGTGTAAAATCATTCCGTCACGTTTACGACTAGCCATTGCACCAATCAAAACACGTGTATTAGGAAATCCTTTCACATTGTTGAACATCATAGCAGGTCCTTCTTGAGTTGGACGCTTAACTGTTCCACCGGCACCGATATAACGGTAAACTCCGGATAGTTCAGCATCGGGATCGACCTCAACATCAGTTTCGTGATATTGACCAGGTTGCTGTTTGAGTTCATCAATAACTCTTCTTAAATCATATGGTTGCTCTGACATAAAATTGCCTCCTCTTTTTCTTAACACGATAATTATAGGGTCTGTATATACTTGGAACAATTCAAGTTATCTAGGTATACATTCCAAAATGGAATAAGTCTAGCCTTCAGCACACACCTTGTCTATCCAAGTGAATAAATCCCGTAAATCGTAATCTCCACTGTGTGGCGTATCCCAAGGCATAGCAAAATCAACTTTGTGACCAGTATTTTTCAAACTAGTTGCTAGAATAATAGGAATGGCAAAAGAAGTATCTCGATCACTTGCTCCATGACGAATCCGCCAATATTTAGCACTATCTTTATTATCCAAATATTGCAATGGATTAATCGCTTGAACGAGTTTTTGATCAGCTAATTTTGATGGAACTTTTGAGTGTTCTTGAGCAAATTTTGTAAAATGTTGACTATCGATTTTTTCAGTTCCAAACAAATTAGGTTCCGGATTATCCATCTTCAAATCATCAAAAGCCGGTGTACTCTTCATACGAGTAATAAAACTTAAATATTTTGACCAATTGATGTCTTTTACCACATCATTTTCAATAATTACACCAGAATTAGAATCAACGGTTTGATTACTATCTAAAGCTTTTTGAGCAGATTGAATAATAAAATTCTTAACGTAATTTAAAAATGAACCTTGACCATTATCATCTAAACTTAATTTTTGATTGTTGTTGTCTTGTAATTGCAAACTATTCAAATAATCGATAAATTGATGTTTCAATTCTTTTGACAATACAATTTGCTCGTCGTTCAACTTACCAGTCTCTATTTTGCCAGTACCATAATTCAGCTTTGACCAATCATTGATTCCATTAAATTGCCATTCATAGGCACTATCGGCATGTTCTAGGTTATGAATTGGACAATAACAACTGGCAGCAAAAATGGCATCTGATTCATCAGCGGCACCCAACTCTTGAAGATATTTATCAAAGAAAGGTTCATTACCTGATGTTCCCGTTAATGCCGAAGTAGCACCACCAGCACTAGTTCCGTTAGTGATAATTCGATCGACGTTACCCGGAAGCAATTCACTATTATGACGAATGAATCTAATAGCGGCCTTCATATCAACAATAAATGCCGGAGCCTTGCCAACATATTTACTATCCTCTATAATCGTACGACCTCTTAACCCAGCAGAAACTACTACATATCCATGTTCCAAGGCAGCAATTATTGTCTTACTACTATTCGGTTGACTAGTATTACCTGGATAATCTCTTGGACCTGGCATGTAGCCACCAACTGTATTAGGCATAAAAATAGGTGCCGTTTGGGCATTATACCCGTTGATACTTCCTCCATGAAAATAAGCTAATGGTGCAAAAATATTTAACTTTTGAATATCAGCTACTGGTTTTTCAACATAAACGATATCTTTAAAAGTACGATATCTTATTCCATAATTACCAGTCGTTAACGTTTCATCCTCAAAATTATTAATATTTATTTTTAACACATTCATTTCCTTTCTGAATTCGTTTACAAAGTAATCTTAAGGTACATCAAAAAAATCAGCAAATAAAAAAAGCCTAATGATGATTTCTCATCACTAAGCTTGTCCCATTGAGCCAATTGCAACTACTAAAGCAATCACCCAAATAATTATCAAATAACCGTAAAAAAGTTTATCCCGTAATGGCACTGGTCGAATATTTCGAAATGAATTAGCAATTGCTTCAATAAACACTGCCACTGGAATATAAGCACTCAGCCCAGCTACCCCAATGACAAATAAATTCACCCAGACGCCATTGACAGATTTAAGATACAAACTATAAATAAAAATCGCTATCAAAACAAAACTAGGAACTATCTCAATAGTGCGACGTATTTTCATTTTTTATCCCCATTCACTTTTTTCTTCTTCTTTGGCAAATTCAATTCAAACAACAATGGATTAGAATCCGGTGCAATCCTCATGCACAATTCTTCTTGTGCTCGAGTAACTCCAACATACAATAATCGTCTTTCTTCTTCAATAAATTCTGAGTAGTTTTTAACTTCCTGATAAAAATTATGAAACATCGTCGTTTCTTTTTTCTTATCTAAGGTTGCTTTTAAATTAATCGGATTAAAAGCATTATTCTTCCAAAAATCTTGATAATCAGTAATCCTCGTGGCTCCCAAAGCAGTGCCCAAGTATTCATAACTCTTGTTGTAGATCAGAATCCACTTTTTAGTAAATTGCTCAAAAGTCATATCTGGTGGGAACCATTCGTTGATCGACAAACCTGGTTTTTCAACTTCCTTATTCGTCAAACCATACAAATAAACGTACTTGAACTCTAATCCCTTAGCTTGATGCAATGACAAGAATTGAATGTGATGCTCCTGTTTATTTCTTTCCACCTGACTCGATAAAATTGCTTTTTTTTGCTCTTCATCGAAAAAGAAATCATCAATGCTGTGATAAGTTTCTAATTCTTCTTCCAAGTAATTTTTAATTTCATTGACTTCAGACTTAGCCATAAACTTCTTTTGAATCATATAGTCAAAATATTTATCTGTTAATTTGATAGCTGCTTGTAACAAATCTTTGATCAAAGCTTTCGAAATTTTTTCTTGGCTCTCTTTGTTATCAGCTTGTTCCATCCTTTGTTTGAAACGCTTGATGCTGTTGAAATAAATCTGAACTCGTTCATCGGTTCTTTTCAAGGGAGTATTGAATTCAGCATTGTAACTTTCCGCTGCCAATAAATATTTACTTAACTTACGAAATTTATCATCAGCTCGAGCTTCAACTTTCTGCGTATGATTCTTATATTTACTGAAGCCAATCCGATTCGATTGTTCAGAAAAATACTTATACTCATCTTTCCAGAGAGCCTTCATCAATTCAGTAATAATTCTATAAATTAAATTATTCTGCAAAATAGCACTAGCATTATTAATATCAGCATAGATTTTTTTATTAGCCAACCAATCGGCGAGCAACATTCGTGATGAATTATAGCGAACTAAAATTGCAATATCGTCATTATCAATATCAGGGTCATTGATTTGTTTGACCAAATGTTTGAGCATCTTAGATTTGCGACTGAAACCAGATTTCTTGCTACTATAGAGCACAAAGTCACCAACACCAGTTCTTCCTGAAAGCAAATCTTTATTCAAACGAACGTGATTTTCTTTAATCAAGGGAATAACTTTTTGAAGAATTTTTTCGCCAGTTCGATAATTAGTCGAAAGGTTTTTCTTTTGAGCATTAGGCAAGAGTTTTTTGTAGTTCAAAATAAACTTCGGATTACTGCCACGAAAAGCATAAATACTTTGGTCATCATCCCCAATAACGATTAAATGTTGCATCGTTTCTGGGCTAAGTAATTTGGAAATAATTTTCCACTGCAAGTTGTCGATATCTTGGAACTCATCAATAACCGCAATTTTATAACGAGACATGATACGTTGATAAAACTGCAAATGATTGGGGTCTTCCATACTTTTCAACAGCAACATCTTCATATCATTAAAATCAATATAGCCATTTTGACGTTTTAATTCTTGATATTTTGTCATTACATCGACGTAATCATAATAAAAATTGTCATCGTGAGTTTGACGTGAAAATTGTGACATTTCCTTGATTGATTCATCGACCGTCTTATTAGTTGGTAAAATTCCGTCAGTAGTCAAATCCTGATTGATCAAATATTCATTGAGATTAAACATTTGTTCTAGCATTTCTGACTTAGTAATCACTGTACTGGGGTGTTTGATCGTATCAGACAACTCTCGAGTGAATAAACGATAACTCGTTAAAACCCGTGCCTGTTGATACTCTTGATTTTGACGTAATAATTGATAAAACAAAGCATGAAAAGTCGTGAAATTAGGACGACCGTCTAATAATTCTAATCCCGTTTCACTCAATTCATTCACAAATTTATTGTATCTATCACCCATATCAACTCGTGATTTATGAGAAAAAGTAATTCCTAAAATTTCATCTGGGTCGGCATTACCTTTAGCAATGGCAATCAAAGCCATCAAGATAAAAATCGTTGTTTTACCAGCTCCAGCACAAGCATTAACTAGTAGTGGCTTGGTAAAATCATTTTCCAAAATAGCAATTTGTTCATCGGAGAACTTCATATTAAGACCTGACTCCATCAGATCGATTATTTGTTTCGTTGATAAATCTTGAATATCCTTATCCCCCAATATCTTTCATGTGCATTTTGACATATTTCCAAAACATATTATTAGCACTCGAATGTTGACCTTTAACTCTAACAAAACATAATTTATTGGCAATATTAGTCGTTAACGGCACCATCTTAAAGTCTTGGCTATCAAAATTCTCTGCAGTTTTTTTCATCATTAAAGAAATACCCATATTATTTTGAACCATCTGCATGATCAAATCAACACGTGTACCTTGGTAACTAATATCTGATTTGAACCCTGCCATCTGACATAATTTCATAACTGGTTCATAAAGATTCGTTGATGGTCCCAATATTAAAAAACGCTCTTTTTTCAGCTTCTTTAGATCCAAAACTTCTTTATCAGCAAAGGGATGATTCTTTGGCAAGACGGCAACGAAATCATCATCTTCCATCTCAATATATTCCAAATCAGAATCATCAAAATCAAACATCCGTGCAAAAATGATTTCACAGCGACCCGATTTTAAAGAAGTTACTAAGTTATAACTTTCTTCCTCTTTCAATTGCATATGAACTTCGGGATGTTGCTGCAAGAATTTCGTAATCAAATTAAAGCTGACGTAACTAGGCATTGTCGGAATAGTATGCATTTCGATTGTTAAATTCTTAGCATCCTGAAAATCTGCCAATTTAATCGCCATTTCACTGTATTTACTAAGGATTTCATTGGCATAGGGCAAAACGATCTCACCTTGTTGAGTCAATTCAATTTTTCGATGGGCCCGTTTAAACAATGGCACATCTAACTCTTTTTCAAGAGCTAAAATCTGCTTAGAAATATTTCCTTGGGTAGTGAACAAGTTATTAGCTGTGTCAGTATAATTTAATGTTTTGGATAAATCTACAAAAATCTGCAGCTTGTGCAAATCCATTCCTGACACCTCCTATTCCATTTTAGAATACTATATCATAGTTTTTGAATTGTTTATTCATCCTACCAATTCTAAAGTTGAACATAGTTCTTATTTGAAAGGGGTATTACGATTATGCCAACTGGCGTTATTATTAATGCGGCCTCCGTACTATTTGGCGGTCTGCTCGGTGGCTTTTTGGGTGATAAATTTAGTGAACAATTCAAAAAAGATATCACACTAATTTTTGGTGTTTGTTCCATGGGTATGGGAATTTATTCCATCGCACCAATGAAATACATGCCCGCAGTTATTTTTGCATTAGTTATCGGTACCGGTATCGGTCTTTGGATGCACTTGGGTAAATGGATCGACAAAGGCGCTATGGAAATGCAAAAACCGATTTCTAAATTTTTCCCAAATAACAATTCTGATATGTCACAAGAAGAATTTATCAACACTTTAGTAACAGTTATTGTGCTTTTCTGTGCTAGTGGTACTGGTATTTACGGAAGTTTGGACAATGGTATGACTGGTGACACAACTATCTTAATTTCTAAATCAGTGCTTGATTTCTTTACCGCAGCAATCTTTGCTTGCAACCTAGGATACGTTGTTTCTATTATTGCTATACCACAATTTATTTTGTTCTATATTTTATTCTTGCTTGCAAGATTTATTTTCCCATTAACAACTCCTAATATGATTTTAGACTTCAAAGCTTGCGGTGGTTTCTTGATGCTGGCAACTGGCTTTAGAATGGTCAAATTAAAGATGTTCCCAATAGCTGATATGATTCCGGCAATGGTAATTATTATGCCATTAAGTTGGATTTGGGCTAACTGGTTCTTACCACTACTCTAATACTTACAACCGATTACATAAGTCGGTTGTTTTTTTATTCTGGTCGTGTATCATTTTTACTGACGAAACAAATAGGAGGAAATAATTTGGCTGAAATAAAATTAGTTGCAACCGATATTGATGGAACTTTGTTCGATGATGACAAGAATTATGATATAAAACGTTTGAATGATTATATCAATAAACTTCATCAAAAAAATATTTTATTTACTGTGGCAAGTGGCAATAATTACGATCATTTAAGAAGAATTTTCGAAAAAACTCCTGATATTGATTTGTTCATTGCTGAAAATGGTGCTCAAATAGTTGAAGCGGGAAAAACTATCTTCGAACATCCCATGCCAAAGGCGCTAGTTCACGACATGATTAAATCTTTAAACAGTGAATTAGATTTAAAATCATTGTCAATTTCTGGTAAAAAAGCTACTTACGCTGAAAGTAAGAAAGATTTGCCACTCTATCACATGAAAAATCTCAGAATTGTTCCTGATTTATTCCAAGTTGATGACACCTTCTTCAAATTCAATATCCAATTAAAACATGATGATTTAACCCAAGCTATCGACTTTTTAAACGAACATTACGGACAAGAGGTCTATGCTGCTGTTAGTGGCTTTGGTAGTATCGACATCATGCGTAGCAACATTGATAAAGGCATTGCTTTGAATCATTTAAGTAAATTAAAAGACATTCCATTAACTGAAATCATGGCTTTTGGAGACAATCTTAATGATTTAGAAATGATTCAAGAAGTTGGCCTCGGCGTCGCTATGAAAAATGCCAAACCAGAAATATTACAAGTTTCTGACTTAGTTACGGAAACCGACAACAATCACAATGGTGTTCTCAATACTTTGCAAACTTATTTTGAGTTGTAACAAAAAACTCGTTAGACTTTCATCTAACGAGCTTTTTTATTCGGGTTTTTCCATAATTAACAACAAAATTAAGTAAACGATGATGCCTGGGAAAACTGGCGTCAATGATAAGGCTACATATAATATTCGACCAACAGCTGGATTCCAATCGAATTTTTCACAGAAGCCGGCTATGACACCACCTAACACTTGATTATCTTTAGATCTTCTAACTGAAATATGCATTACTTTCACCTCAACAGATTAATCCGGATTTTCCATCAACATCCAGAGAACTAAATAAGCGATAATACCTGGGAATGGCGTTAAACTAACAATTACCCACAAAACTCTAGCAATCGCTGGATTCCATTGAAAGTGCTCTGATAATCCACCAATTACCCCTGCAAAAACTTTGTTACTGTAAGAACGTTTAATTGGAATATGCATGTTTACTTCCCCCTTTATCTTTATCTAATATATTAATCTATTCCTCTAAATAATTACATTTATAATACTTACAATTGACTTACAAATTTGTCACATATTTTAGAAGTCTTGAAAGATTTGTTCATTGTACAACTCACTGAATAAATCCTTACGACGATGGGCTTCAAGACGTTCGTCATCATCATGAGCTTCTTGAGCTAGTCGAGCCATCAAGAAATAACAATTAGCTAACATATAATGGGAATTATGTTTGGCAATGAAAGTAATTCCATCTACCAAATAAGCGGTTGAATTTTGATAATCGTTCAGCTTGAAATAAATCAGTGCAGCCAAATAATATAAAATATTTTGGTTTTCATCATAGTTGTAATCATCCCAATTACGAAAAGCCAAATCAATATTATCCACTGCTGCTGTGCGTTTATTCTTTAATGAATAAATATAACCCATGGCTAAATATGCCAAACGTGAGATTGTGTCCAAGTGTAGGTGATTAACTTCTGTCAACGATGACTTAAATGATCTCACTGCTTCATCAACCGCATTAGTTTGCAATTGAGCTACACCTAAATAATAGTAATAAACCTGCATTTGCTTAGCAGTTTGCAAGTTATCCAACACCTCAGGCTTTTGTAAAAATTCAAGTATTTGTTGATACTGATGTTGATTGCAGAGTTCATCAATAGTTTCATTAAATTCAGCTTTATCACTAATGGCAAAATTATTAGCCAAACTGATTTCTCCTAAATCGACCCCCAAACGATTAGCTAAATTAATTAATAAATTTGCATTTGGTACGTAGACATCATTTTCGATTGCTGACAACATTGATTGCGCACAAATCCCATCAGCTAATTCTTTTTGAGTTAAGCCTTTTTCTTTTCGTAACTCTTTCAAGACACTCCCTAAATTTTTCATATTATCCCTGATTTCTCTCTTGTATACTACCTTTATTCTAAAGGAAAACCGGAATAAAAACATACAAAAAGGAACTGCTTTCAAAAACAGTTCCTTTTTTATTATTGTAAAATTTTATAAGTCCAAGCTGGACTTTCATAGCCATGGAATTGCTTTTTAATAACATTAGCAACTTCCTTGGTGTGATAGGCCTTCACAATTTTTTTGAAGGTAGGATTATCTTTATCCTTTGCATTTGTGGAAAGAATGTTTACATAAGGCTTAGACTTAGCAGTTATTTTCTCTCGATAAATTGCATCTTTAGGATTCAACTTGGCGTCACTAGCAACACCACTGTTGACACAGGCAGCTGTAACATCATCGAGTGACTTAGCGGTTTGTCCAGCATCGAGCGATGAAATTTTAATTCCAACATTGTATTTTTTAATATCTCTTAAGTTAGGAATCTTGCTATTATCTAATTCAATTAAACCGGCACTTTCCAATAATTGTAAGGCCCGGCCTTCATTAGTAACATCATTAGGTATAGCTACTTTATCACCCTTTTTAAGTTGACTCAACTTAGTGATTTTCTTAGAAAAAAGTGACATTGGTGCAATAACGGTGGTTCCCAAAGTAACAATATTAGTCTTGTGTTTTTTGTTCCAATCAGATTGGAAAGTATAAGTCTGAAAATCATTCATATCAATCTCACCATTAGCTAATGCGGTATTGGGTTGACTGTAATCTGAGAATTGCACAATTTTAATGTTAATTCCCTCTTTTTTGACGATTTCTTTGACCTTTTCAAGTGCCGGATCATTGGCACCTGTAATTCCAACCTTGACGGTCTTACTACTTGACTGATTGCCCCCACAACCAGCTAAAATGAACAAACTAAGTGTGGTAATGAATATTAACAATATTCCCTTAATTCGGTTCTTTAGCATGATTTTCCTCCTCAAATTTGAAAAGGCATCCCCCTTGCTTAATAGAAATGCCTTCTTATGGCAAAACAATTAAAGCAAAAACTATTCTATTGTAAAATCTTGTAATTCCAAGCTGGTAGTTCATAACCGTTATAGTCTTTTTTGATTTCTTTAGCAATATCTTTTGAGTGATAAGCTTTAACGATCTTCTTGTAAGTCTTATTATTCTTGTCCTTCTTATTAGCAGAAATAATATTGACATAAGGCTTAGACTTAGCAGTTACTTTTTCTTGATAAATTGCTTTCTTACGATTCAATTTAGCATCGTTGGCAACACCACTATTAACAACTGCAGCGGTCATTTCATCTAATGATTTAGCAGTTTGCGCAGCATCAAGAGCTGAAATCTTTAAATCTAATTTATTTTCAGTGATATCTTTCAAATTAGGAATCTTGCTGTTATCCAATTTAATTAAGCCGGCACTTTCCAATAATTGTAAAGCACGACCTTCATTAGTGGCATCGTTTGGAACAGCGATCTTAGATCCTTCTTTAATTTGATCAACGCTTGTTACTTTTTTAGAAAAGAGTGACATTGGTGCAATAACGGTTGAACCGATTGAAACGATATTACTGTGGTGTTTCTTGTTCCAATCATTTTGGAAAGTTACCGTTTGAAAAGCATTTAAATCAATTTCACCTTGTTGTAAAGCAGTATTTGGTTGATTATAATCGGAAAATTCAACAATTTTAATGTTGATACCTTCTTTTTTAACTTTTTTAGCTACAGCATCTAAAGTTCTGTGGTCGGAACCCGTAACACCGATTTTAACTGTCTTTTCCCCATTGCCACTAGCCTGTGAATTCCCACAAGCGGCCAACAAGAATAAACTAAATGTAGCAACAACTAACAAAAATAATCCCTTAAGTTTTTTCATAGATATCTCTCCTTCTCAACTAAAAAAGCGCTCCTATCAAAGGTCATCCCTTAGATAGAAACGCTATTTGGCGTGGTACCATTCTATTTCAAAAGTAAATTCACACTTACTTTTCTCAACAACATGTATTGCACATGTCAGTATTTTAATGGGTACTAGCCATCATTCCTTGATTATTCGGGAATGCCAATCACGAGTCATTTTTCATCTATTAATTTGATCTCTTCACAGCTACCGAGACTTTCTGAACAAATTGTGGTAAATAGACTACTTTTTCGTTCATTTTGTTATTAATGTTCTAATTTACGTACTGCGAAATCACCGATTCCTTGAATTACAAAAACAAGGACTAGGATGAATAACATAGATACGATAGTAACATCATTTTCAAATCGTTGATAACCAACGGAAATGGCCATGTTACCTAGACCACCACCACCAACGGCACCAGCCATGGCAGTTAATCCAATCAAACTGATAATTGTTAGAGTACCAGAACGGATTAATTCTGGAAGTCCTTCACGTAAATAAACTCGGAAGATGATCTTCATTGGTGAAAGTCCGATTGCTTCAGCGGCTTCGATAACACCAGGATCAACTTCAACTAAAGCTAATTGCACTTGTCTGGCAAAGAATGGTGCAGTACCTACGACTAACGGAACTAAAGCTCCAGTAGGTCCAATTGTTTGTCCAACAACTAGCTTAGTAAATGGTCCAATAACAGCTAGTAAGATAATGAAAGGAATTGATCTGAATAGGTTAACTAGTTTGTCTAAGCAAGTATAGAAAGCTTTATGTGGTGTGATACCATCTTCTGCTGTGACAACTAGTAAAATTCCTAAGATAATTCCGATGATTCCAGCAAATAAGGCACTGACAAAAGTCATATATAATGTTTGCCAAATTGCAACTACGAAACCATTGTCACCTTCCCAATTGGCGACGACGTTTGGTAAAAATTTATTAACTAAATCTGCCATAAATTATTTGCCTTCTTTCTCTAAACTAATTTCTTTAACATTTACGTTCAAGCTATTCAAATACTTGATAGCTTCTTCAACCTTTTGATCTTCACCAGTTAAAGCAAAGAGCATGATACCAACAGTTGTATTTTGCAATCTTTCGATATTACTGAACAAAATATTAGCTTCAACTTCAAAACGCTTATAAAGTTCAACTACGATTGGTTCATTAGTAGAATCACCGATGTAATTAAGTTCAATCAAACGACCAGATAACTTATCGACAATACCGCTCTCTCTAATTTCATCAAGAACTGAACCGATATGAGTTGAGGTATTAACAAAGTCCTTAGTAAGTTTTTCCTTAGGTTGACCAAAGATTGTCAACAAACTACCTTCTTCGATCAATTGACCGTTTTCCATGACGGCAACACGATTACAAATTTGTTTGATAGCATCCATTTCGTGAGTAATGATAACGATTGTGATACCTAGTTCCTTATTCAAACGACCCAGCAAGTTCAAAATTTCAGTAGTCGTCTTAGGATCTAGGGCACTGGTTGCTTCATCAGAAATCAAAATCTCTGGATCTGAAGCCAAAGCACGGGCAATCGCAACACGTTGTTTTTGACCACCAGATAATTGTGACGGATAGTTATGAGCACGGTCACTCAAACCAACAATATCTAGTAAGTGATCAATTTTCTTCTTGCGTTCTGCTTTACTCAATCCTGAATCTCTCAATGGAAAATCAACATTTCCATAGACTGTCAGAGAATTCATTAGATTAAAGTGTTGGAAAATCATTCCAATATTACGACGTGCTTTACGTAAATCTTTTTGACTTAGTTTGAGCATATCTTGGTTGTTAACGATCACTGAACCGGAAGTTGGTTGTTGCAATAAATTAATTACACGAACCAACGTACTTTTACCGGCACCAGAGTAACCAATAACACCAAAGACGTCACCTTTTTGAACATCAATTGAAACATTTTTAACGGCTTCAATTGTTTTACCTTCATTGTGGAAAGTAACGTCAATATCTTTTAGCTGAATTATCCCATTTTGTTCTGCCATTTATTTACTACTCCCTTAATTTACCCAAGAATTGATTAAAGAAATCAATGAAATCTAAGTAATCTTGAATCCGAATATTTTCGTTTGGTGCATGATTGCCAGCTTTTGAATAGCTAACTCCAGTTGAAACGATTGAAGCTTTTGTATAGTGGTTGACTAGGTTCATTGGACCAGTACCAGGACTTGATGGCAAAGCTTCTACTTTATCTTCTCCGCCGAAGAAATCTTTGGCTGTATCAATCAATTTATTAACGATTGGACTATCTAAATCCCAACGATAACCCTTTTCGCCTAATAAATACTTAACTTTAATATCTTTAAATCCTTGATCATTCAAATACTTGGTTAATTTATCGAATAAATCATGTGGATCTTGATTTGGTACTAAGCGGAACTCTAATTTGGCTGTTGCAGCTTTAGGAGTAACGGTTTTAACACCTTGTCCTTCCCAACCACTGCTGATTCCTTCTATATTAATAGTAGGATTAAAAGTCAAATTGTAGTTAACTGACTTGTTCTTCAACAATGGAACTTGCAAATCCCATTTTGACTTCAAATCAGGATTAGTTGCTTTATTAACTAAATCAATTTCCTTTTGAGTTGGTTCTACAACATCGTCATAGAAACCAGGAATCTTAATGTCTCCATCTGGAGTTCTCAAAGCATTCAAAGCTTGAGCTAATCTCCAAGTAGCGGAATCAACTACTGCAGCAAATGATGAATGAAGATCAATGTTTGCGGAAGTGGCTTCAAGTTCAAAACATAGGACACCTTTATTTCCACCAGTGAAATTAAATTGTTCCCTTTCGTTTTTGTAGCCTGATTCCCAAATTACCAAATCAGCCGATAACTTGTCGGAATATTTTTTCAAATAATCTTCCAAATGACGACTAGCAACTTCTTCTTGTCCTTCAACTAAGAATTTAATGTTGCAAGGTAGGTCGCCGTGTTCTTGACGATAAATCTTTAAAGCTGTGATACGACTGATTAAGTCAGCCTTACAATCGGAAACTCCACGTCCGATAAACTTATCATCCGTCACTTTTAATTTGAAAGGATCTGAATTCCAAAGCTCAAGTGGTTCTGCTGGTTGTACATCATAGTGATTGTAAATCAGGATGGTAGTATCACTTGGCTTTTTAGGTTTAATTTCCGCAAAGACGACAGGGGATTCAAACTCGTCCCAAACTGTAGCATCGGCTCCGAAATCTTGTAGTAGATTTTTGAGGAATTCGGCTGTCTCAGGGATAGATTGATTCTTTGCTGAAACAGATGGCAGTGCGATATATTTCTCTAAATCTTCAATCGAATTCTGAATTAATGGATCTGATAATTTTGACATTAGAAAACCTCCTCATATTTTTAACGTCTGATTATAATTTTGCGTTCCAGGCTGGAATTTCGTTTCCGCCGTAAACTTTCTTGATAGCTTTTTCAACATCTTTTGTTTGGAAAGCTTTAACAACCTTCTTGTAAGTCTTGTTGTTCTTGTCTTTCTTTTGAGCAACGATGATATTGATCCAAGGAATTGAGTTCTTGTTGATTTTTTCTGTTACAACAGCTTTCTTAGGATTCAATTTAGCATCATTAGCAACGTTACCATTAACGATTGAAGCAGCAACATCATCCATGACACGAGCTGTTTGGGCTGCATCAACAGTTGTAAATTTCAAGTTCAATTTGTTTTCTTTAATATCTTTAGTTGATGGCAATGTCTTGCTATCATCTAGTTTTAAAATACCGTTATATTCTAGTAGTTGTAGTGCACGAGCTTCATTTGAAGCATCATTTGGAATAGCAATTTTATCGCCGTTCTTTAATTGACTAAGCTTTGTGATCTTCTTTGAGTAAAGAGCCATTGGTTGAATAACTGTTTTACCAATTGAAACTAAATCTGTTTTGTGTGCTTTGTTCCATGAATTTAGGAAATCAGTATGTTGATAAGCGTTGATATCAACTTCTCCTTGGTTCAAAGCTGTATTTGGTTGATTGTAATCACTGAAAGTCTTGATTTGAAGATCAATTCCTTCACTCTTAACATTCTTCTTAACTACCTTCCAAATTTCTTCATCAGAAGGATTGATACCAACCTTCACTGTTTTGTCGCTGCTTTGTTTTCCACAACCAGCTAGTACAAAAATAAACAATGCTGTGAAGGCTAATAAGATAACCTTGCTAAACTTCTTAAATTTACTCATATTTCTCTCCCACCTTAACTAATACTTAATCAACTGAAAATATCTATAGAAACAAAAAAGCCACTTCTAACTAAACCCACTGGGTTCAATGTTAGAAGCGGCTTTCCGCGGTACCATTCTAATTCGGAATAAATTTACACTTATCCCCTTAACAACGTACAAAAATTCTATACGCGTGTACTGTAAAGGGTACCAACCATTGCATCTTTATCCGAAGATTCAGCGCACCAATCACGGGTCATTTTCATTCAAGTCGTTGTCCTCATCTCAGCAATTAGAGGCTTTCTGTACTAACGAGGTTGAATTACTTCCCCCGATCAAATTGTTTAATAAATATCTCTTTGTTAATCGTTGGCTAAATAATACAATCTAATTTTTGAAATGTCAATCAATAAAAATAAGTTTTTTCAGTTAGTTTTCTAATTTTTAAATTTTATGCCAAACGTCATTTATAACAAAAAATCCATTTAAAGCCATTAACATCAACAGTTAACTAGACTTGCCGTTATGCATTTTATAACGTTAAAACAATATATTTTTAGAAATAAAAAGTTTAAAAATTTATTTTCATTTACCATTTTACATTAAAAAATTAATTTTTTACTAATAAAAAAATCCCCTAAATTAATAGGAGATTTTCTTTGCAATTGTCTGGTACATGCCTATGATAACACTTCAACAGAGGCTGTGGTTACACCATATGAAGGAATTGATGAACTTGGCATAGCGACATCTAATTGTTGTGAGTTACTGTTGGCAAATGTTCCTGTATCATTAACAGTTCTATAGAGTACTGTTCCATCAGCTAAAGTAATCTTTAATTGTGTTCCCTTAGGGAAGACTGATAGATTAGCGGCAACACCACTATAACCCATGTTAGAACCTAGAACTGAAGGATCATAGAATGAAATCTTGAATGTTCCTTGTGAAGTACCAGTTGTACTTGTTGATTGTGTTGAATTTGTATTTGTATCTGTTGATTGTGAAGTTGTATCTGTAGCTGCTTGTGTAGTTGCAGTTTGTGATTGTGTTTGTTGTGAAGCATCAGTTGCTTGAGCTGATGTATCTGTTGTTGTATCTGTATCTGTATTTGTTGTAGCAGTTGTATCGGTTGTAGTTGTAGCACCAGGTAGAGTAATTGTTTCACCTGGGAAGATCAAGTCAAATCCGCCAACTTCACGTCCGTTAGCTTGTTCTAGAGCAGAAATACTAATTCCATTAGCTTCTGCAATACTCTTATAAGTATCACCCTTTTCAACTGTCACTGTGTTGTCTCCGTTATTTACGGCAGCTTGAACAGTGTTAGAAGTTGAAGCAAGAATTCCTGATAAAGCCATTGCACTTACTAAAGCGATAGATAAAACTTTTTTCATATATTAATTACATCCTTATATTTTAGATTATTGAGCTCTCTCAATTACTATGGTGCTATACTAACAGGTTTATATTACATGACAACAACCACAAAGTTACATTTTCAGCTGTTTATGTAATTTAAGTAATCTTAATGAAATATTGATATTTAAAGGTACTGAGTACTTTTATTGTCATGAAAATATATTCATGATATAGTTATATATATGAAGAATAAAAAACAAAGATTGTCCGCAAAACTACTAATAATGTTAGTTGCTTTGGAACTTATCGCAGTTAGTTTAAATATGTTCTTCGAGCCGCACAGTATAGCAGCCGGTGGAGCCACTGGAATTGCTATCTTGTTGCAAGCAGGATGGAAAATCCCAACATTCATCTCGGTTCTTGTCATAAATATTGTGATGTTAGTACTAGCTTACTTACATTTAGATCGTCAAACTACTATTAAACTAGCACTGGGAAGTTTTTTACTTCCATTAATGCTGTTCATTACGCCAGTAATTAATTTAATACCTAATAACCGAGTTATTTCTATAATAGTAGGAAGTATCATTTTTGGAATTGGTTTAGCAATTCTTTACGCACTTAATATGTCTAGCGGTGGGACTACAGTTCCGCCAATGATTATTCATAAAAACTTCGGTATTGAAAAATACATCAGTTTATTCATTATTGACGCCCTAGTTTGTTTAGGAAATTTAGCTTTAAGCGATTTAGTTTCCTTCTCACTAGCCGTCATGTCAGTGGGAATTTCCAGTTTGTCCATTAAGGGATTCGGATTCTTTCACAAAAAAATTGCACAATAAAAGGCGCACATATCAAAGCAGAAAGTGTTTTGACATATGCACCTTTTTTTATTTGAGATTTTGTTGTTCGAGGCTGATTACTTTATTATTGGCTATTTCAATTTTGATTGTCGCATCATAGGTAGGATCTGCTTCAGACAAATCTGATTCGTATATTAACGTCTTAATGCCGTTAGTATCAGAATAATCATCAGGATCTCCCAACACGTCTAAAACTCGATTATAGTTGTCTCCATTTTGAAGTTTATTGTAATCTTTTTTAGTCAAAAGCTGTTTTCGATCAATGTCTAATCCTTGAATCGACTTAGCAGAAGCCTTGCCCTTTTCAAAGGTCACTTGAATAACGATTGATTTGCCATTATCCATTTTGTCCCAGGTCAAATCAACTATTTGATTAGTATCATCAATTTGCTGAATCGATGTCGGCTGGCCGAGCAATTGGATAACTTCTTTTTTTGAATAGCCCGTCTTACCTGTTTTCAAGTCATTATATTTTTCGGATAAAGATAAATTTTTGACAGTTTTTTTAGTTTTCTTTTGGCTAACTACAGTTGAATCAGCTTTTCCTTGATAGAAAGAAAAGTTGGCAATATAAGTATTCGCTGACACTATGATAAAAATGGAGAGAATCATAATCCAGAACCAGTTTCTTCTATAGAAAGGTTTTCCTTCATTTTGTTCGTTCATTTCTTACCTCCGTTTTCAACCCGTATTTTACCAATATTTACAGAAAGTAGCACCTTTAAAGCATTATTATTTTCATTGCAATAATAAGCTTTATAGTTGCTAATTAATCAATAATTAGATATGATTGTAAATGGACACCAATGGGGGTGTTCTGGATTCGACATGTGTAGTAGCGTGCAGGCTGCACTTAGGGCCTTGCGTCCCTTTAAAACGCACAGTTTATTATAACTGCAAAAAATAATAATAACTACGCATTAGCTGCCTAAAAACAGTCTAAGCGTGATCCATTCTAACTTCGTCCAAGGGTTGGAAATGGGTCTCAAAATTATTGGGCTACGTTTAACTGTGCATCCTGAATAGTTAAAAAGAGATCATCGGGATAGTCATTGTGGTGAGCCGGGTCGTATGGCGTTCATGATGGCGAAACTTCAAATGATACGACTATGAGTGTAGAGGCTTGCATAGCATTATGCTTGGACAGGGGTTCAATTCCCCTCACCTCCATAATGATAAAAACCAGCTATATCAAATGCTTAAATGCATTGATATAGCTGGTTTTTTGTTTTTCTTATTAATACCAAGATAGAGTCATAACGCTTTATTGGTAGTCAGTCAACAATTAATCAACTAACTCTTTTTTATCCCAAACCAATTTCTTATAAGCTTGCCACAACACAAACAACGACAAAACTAACATAATCATAGCCATCAAAAACATCGTATTGTAAGAACTCTTCTCAATCAGAACTCCGCCAAGAAATGGTCCAATTGCTTTAGGAAAGTTCTCCGACATACTGACGATACTTTGATACAACCCAGACTCACTTTTTGGCGTAGTTTCACTTACTAAAGCCGCCACAGTTGGATAAACTAGCATTTCACCTAATGTCAAAAATACCATCCCGGCTGCATAGGACAAATATTGTGTAGATCCGATTAAAGATCCTAAAGCAACAATAAACAACACAACCCCTAAAGCAACCTGAATTTTCTTAAACCAATCCTTTTTTTCAGCAAAATGATTGATGATTGGCAAGAAAACAATCACTATCAAAGAATTAATCGTCCATAAGAAACTATATTTACCAACCGGTACACCAATTTCAGTCAAATGAGTAGAAATATTGCTTCCCCATTGAGAATTAACTATCCAAGTCATACTTAGAAATAAAATTATCCACCCAATTCCTGGAGTTAATTTCCGCTTAAAAGAAATCTTCTTATTTGGTTCTCTTTTGACAAGTTTTGAATGATTATTATATAGGAAATAAGCCATAACCAAAAAACTCAACACGCAAATAAAATCGGCCACAAATACCAAACTTATTTGGATACCTACAATGACACTACAAATGGCCGTTCCAATTAAACTGCCAGTTTTACTGCCCATGTAAATATTATTGAAAACTTTATATCGATCGATTCCCTCAATAAAAGCCGCTGAAGAATTAATTACCGTATAAGTCCCACCGATACCAAAACCTAACATCGATAAAAAGATTGGAAAAGCAGGCCAATCATGATTAATTATCAAGCCTATCAAAGCCAACAAAGCAATTGAAGCATTGATTAAAGCCGTCTTATGACCTCCCAAACGGTCAAACATTTTCCCACCGATATAATTACCAATAAAATTACATAAAGAATTAAAAAATAATACGATTCCCGCTACAGCTAACGATTTGTGCAAATAGTTGTGAATAAAAATTGTATTTATTGGCCACATGAAACTAGCTCCACATGACAAAATAATTGTCCCTAAAACTAATACTTTCGCAGTAATTTTTTTCATTGATTCATCCCCAAAAACACCTGTGTTATGACTAACAGCAGTATTTATCCCCTTTTGAATGCTTTGATTTTAGAACATTTACTAATAATTATAAAGCAATCAAAAATAATATTATATCCACAATTATTTTTATTTCTAGACTTGTAACAATTTTTTCGTAATATATAATCTAGTTGTGTACCAAAAAACACAAAAAGAGGAAAAAAACGTGAAAAAAAGAAACATTTTTATCACTTCAGCTTTAATTTTATTAGCACCAACTGTGCTTTCATTATCACAACAAGATTCTCAAGCTGCTACTAAATTAGTCGGACGTACAAACAGCATCACTTCTTTAGTCGATTCCACTGGTAACGCTGTTCAAAATAGAGCTCTTGCTAAAGATACTGATTGGCAATTAGGTAAGATCATCAACATTGACGGCAACACTTATTATCAGGTTGCTACAGATGAATATGCTCTTTCAACTAATATTACTGTTATAGATTCTGATTCAACAAACACTGACACAAACAGCAACACTAATACTGATACAACTACTGATACAAATAAAATCGGTACTTTATCATATGCTGCTAAGGTAGTTGATCCTGACGGAAACGCTACTGGTCAAGTTCTTCCTGCTGGTTCATCATGGCAACTTGGTGAAACAAAGAACATTGATGGTAACGACTACTATCAAGTTGCAACTAACGCATACGTAATTGCTTTGGCTGTAAAGATCAATTCAACTGATACAAACACAAGTACTAATAACAATACCAACACAACACCTACTATCCCAATGCCAAACAATGGCCTAATTGCTACAACTAATGTTGCAACAAAGGTTTACAATTATGCTGACAATGCTTATGGTCAAACACTTGCTGCCGGCACTGCTTGGAAAGTTTCTAAGTTAGTCGTTAACAAATACGGTTCATATTGGGGCGAAATTGCTACTAACCAATATGTTTGGTTAGGTGACGTTACAATCAACAGTGGTCTTAATTTGAAAGACAATTCAGAATACATTGCTGAATTTGCAACTAGCATCAACAAATAATCACTAAGGGAGAAATTATGTCCGAAAAAAATCCTTACTGTCATGCAGGTATGGTCTGTCACGATGGTTGCCCTTGCTCAAGAAGTGACGGGATGTGCCATTGTAAAATGCTAAATGATCAAAAATGTGCCTGCGATGGTTACTGTGGTGCTAAACCTAAAGATACAATCTAAAAAAGCTCTTCGAGAAATTTTTATCTCGAAGAGCCTTTTTATTTCCAAAATTTTATTTAACAATTGTCAATTCATCTAAAGTCTTACCTTCTGGAGAAATCAACTGTAACCAACTGTTAGTTCCTGCAAAATACAAAAACGTCCCCACTTCATTAACGCTACGTAAATTAATATCTTCAGTTAAAACATTATCTTGAATAACATCACTATGCTCTTGACGTAATTGCATCCCAAATCTTCCCGCAAAGCCAACAACTCCAGCTTTTGTCAGCGGTGCTTTATCTACTAAAATAGCACCCTTTTTGACAATCAATTTATTACGACTGTTCCAATACACTGTAGCCTTACTACCGTTATAATCAACAGAAAATGGTACTTCAGATAATTCTTTAACAAAGCGGTGACGTGCTTTAGTCCGTTTTTTAATTTGTTTTTTCAAACCAAACATAGCCATTAATGGTGAAATTTTTGCCCAATAATTTTGATAAACACTCATAGACTCTTGAGAAATTGCCATCTTATATTCAACATTCATCATATAACCATAACTAGTTAACTCTTTAGTTAAAAAGTAAAAGAAATCAGCTGGAATCATATTTTCTGGCAAAATCAATTCCACAATCCCATCACAATCTTTGGCATTCATTAAACTTCCTAGATTTATACCGATAACCTCGTGATTTTTTATAACGATAAATATCGACTCTTCATTCACCTGATCTGGAATTGCTTGGTAATAATTGACCGTTCCCAAATCGTCTAACTGAAACGTCACTCCCGTATCTGAAACATTACCTGTAAAATTCATTGATTTATTGTCCTCTCGTCTAGTGAGTAAATTTTAACATATCTATTTTTAAATACCGAAAAGTTTATATTCCTATGTTAACGTATTCAAAAATACTAGTATAATTAAATTAAAATATAAATATATGTTTAAGAGGGATTACTATGAGGTTAAAACAATTAATTGAGTACCCTTTGATTGCAATTTTTATGATTATTTTATTTATCTTAATACCACAAAATATTGTCAAAGCAGCTACTATCAGTCCAAGTGATTTTAATGACGGTATTACTAACTGGACTGGACCTTATTCCACCAATTCAACTGGAGAATTACCTATTGGTTCGTCTTTAAAACTCGGTTATGCCTTTGGTACTGCCCAAAATGCCAATGGTAAAGTTACCAATGGCACTGATTCTGATGTAAGTAAATATTCAGAATCTAGTGGAGTCAACTTAAGATATTCTAAAATGAATATTTTTCTAGATCAGGATGGTTTAGAATACAATGGCAAATATCAATACGGAAATTATATTAGTTCTACATTCCAAGGTGGACTTTCAAATATTGGATCTAATCCTATTTCTTATTACGTATCAACTACTTCACCTGACTTTATGATCTCGCCTCCTGATTCTAAATCAAGTAACGGTATTAAAACATCAGCTTTTTCTGTTTTAGGTGGTAATGCCAGTGGTACAAATAATGAAGGTATGACTGACAAAAAATTTTATAAAGGAACTGATGAAAATGGGAATCCAGCTTATAAGATAATGGGTAATTTCACTAGAACTGGTAATAGTGGTTATAAAAACGGGACTTATAACTTGGAAATTGAGCTCCTATTGAGAGCATCCCCCACTAATTCTGCTATTGTTCAAAGAGAAATGTACGTCAAAAATACATCTTCAAGTAATGCTGAATTTATAACTTTATTCGGTCAAGATACTAAATTAGGTGCTATTGATGGTGGTAACGATAATGTACCTATTTACGACATGGGTAATAAACAAGGATTATATATTGAGGATTCTTATTTAGGACACAGTTATCGTCTAATGATTACTAATCAAATGAAAGATGGATTTACACATTATAATGGCCAGACAACATCCCTTAATTGGGCATCTGGTTTGGGTGGTTATCCTGACGGTAATGGTGCTGAACAATATAATTATGCTCACGGATACAAACTAACTAAAAACGTTGACACCTCCTACGTTTTAAGTTGGGATCCTGTAACATTAACACCTAACCAAACTGCTCACTTTGGTTCAACTATGGGAGTTACTGCTAAACCCTATTCTATCCCTACTCCAACTAAAACTTATACAAATGAAACTAGATCAACTGGTGAAAATAAAGTCGGTGATAAACTTAAGTTTACCCTGCATTTAGTAAACAACGGTTATGGAGCTAAATGGAACGCTCAACAAATTGTCGATCAACTTCCAAAGGGATTGCAAATCGATACAGGCTCAATCACCAGATCATCTGATGGCACGACAATTTCCCAGCCTGATGCAACTGATTACGATTCTGAAAACAGAACTTTGACTATTCCAATGCCATTTTCACTAACCGATAATCAATCGGAAACTGTAACCTTTGAAGCAACAATAACTGATGATGCTTTACAAAACTTAGATTCCTCTGAAAAATTAACCAATAAAGCTGACTTTACTGGTTCTGATTATATGGTTTCTCCATCTCAAGTCGATAAATACAGTGCATCAACTAGTTTTCCAGTTTCAGCACCGGACTACAATGCCTCATTTACAAAAAAGATTAAAAACATCACTAATAACGAAGATTATAAATCCGAAACTACTGCTAAACCTGGAGACAAAATTGGCTATGATATTATTTACAAAGTTGCTAGTGGTAGTAAAGATCACCTATTATCTGCCACAACTATTGATGATGATTTACCAGCCGGTTTAACTTTAGATAAAAAAAGTATTTATACAACTGGTAGCGACGGTGTTACTTACCAACAAACCTGGGGGCTTAATACTGGTACCATTAATGAATTAAAAGCCGGACAACAAGTAGAAATAACCTTTGAAGCCACAGTTACTTCTTCAACCGTTGGAACGATTACTAATAACGCTTATATTACCGGCGTAAAAACTTCTGGTAATCAAACTTACGATAAACAATTATCAACTGATGCGATTCTACACGTCAAAAGGGTCAATGGTTTCATTAAGACTCCGACAAATATTGATTTTGGTACTACTAATATGTATGGCAAAGCGAAAATTCTTCAAAACGTCACGACAGACGGAGAATTGATTGTTGCACACCCTGATAGTAACCAATTCAATGTCAATGTTTCTTACGATAATGATGCTAGTGATTCACAAATGAAAAACAATGACAACGACACTATTCCAACCAGCGATACAGGATTATTATTCATTAGACAAAGAAATGATTCTTACAACGATGTTGGAACTTGGCAACCTATTTTACCAACTGGCACTCCAATTCAAACAACACCTTTCGAAGGAAATCAACAAACCGTTAATTTAACTAACTATGTAGGCGTTAACGATTGGCAAATAAAATTAGATTCAAGTACAAAAGTAGGAACATATCATGGCACTTTGACCTGGACTCTTAATGAATCGATTTAAGAAAACTTAAAATAAATTAAGTTTCCTTAAGAATAAGAACACTTTTTAGGCAATTTGTTATTCTTAGTTCGTAGGAATTAGTTGTTTTTATAAAAAAAGCCGTTCACAGTGTGTGAGCGACTTTTTTATTTGGTTCTAAACTTTCTGGTATTGATGAACAATCAATACCAGTTTTTTTTATACTCT
>ERZ833963.1471-NODE-1471-length-27973-cov-3.430045_pt1 | contig 27973 bp, 23 predicted proteins | sample MGYA00519693_ERZ833963 | MGnify/ENA primary metagenome ERZ833963 (study PRJEB31850, sample SAMEA3708748) | human gut metagenome | biome: human gut; feature: human-associated habitat; material: faeces | place: China | collected 2014 ... | reverse complement strand
TCAGTGATTGAAAGAGTTAAGTGTGGTATTTGTGTTGAGGCTGAAAATGAAAGATTAGTAGCAGATGCAATTTTGGAATTAACGGGAATGACTAGAGAGAAGAGAGAAAAAATGGGAGAGGGGGGGAGAAAATATGCATTAGAAAATTTAGAGTGGGGTATTTTGGCAAAACAATTTTTGGATGAATTTGCTAAATGATAGATATTTAGTTGATTCTTGTATTTGTTTTTAAGTGAAATGATAAAGGCGTGTAATTATTAAATTATTTTTATGATACCATTTTCACCACCAAGAATTGACCAGAAGGTCATTGATGAGGTTGTTGATACCTTGAAGTCCGGTTGGATTACGACGGGACCGAAGACGAAGGAGTTTGAACGGAGGTTGACAGCGTATTGTGGAAACAAGGCGACGTTGGCTGTGAACTCGAATACTGTGGGGCTTGAAGTTGTGTTACGGTGGTTTGGAGTACAGGAGGGGGATGAGGTGATTGTGCCGGCGTACACGTATTGTGCCACGGCGAATGTGATCGTGCATTGTGGGGCGAAACCGGTGATGGTGGATGTGAATGCGGATGATTTTGACGTGTGTTTGGAGAAAGTGAGGGAGGCGATCACGGATAAGACAAAGGTGATTATGCCTGTTGATTTGGGAGGTATGCCATGTGCGTATGATGAGTTGTTTGAATTGGTGGAGGCGGAGGATGTGAAAACGTTATTTCAGGCGAAGACGGAAGAGCAGGGGAAGTTGGGAAGGATTTTGATTTTGTCGGACTCGGCTCATTCGATAGGGGCGGAATACAAGGGGCGGAAAGCGGGATGCCTGGCTGATGTTTCGGTGTTCTCTTTCCATGCGGTGAAGAATCTGACCACGGCGGAGGGTGGAGCGATCATGTTGAATTTGCCTGAGCCTTTTGATAACGAGGAGGTGTATAGGTATTTGTGTACATATACTTTGCATGGACAAAATAAAGATGCGCTGGCCAAGACGAAAAAGGGAGCGTGGCGTTATGACGTGCTCGTGTCCGGTTTTAAGGGGAATATGACGGATATTATGGCTTCTATCGGTTTGGTGGAGTTGTCTCGTTACGAGGATGATACTTTGCACTATCGGAAGTGTATATATGATCAATATACAGATGCTTTTGCCCGATACGGATGGGCAGAATTACCAATTTATGAAACGGAAGACCGGAAGAGTTCTTATCATGTGTACTGTTTGCGGGTGAAGGGAATTACGGAGCAACAACGGGATGAGATTATTCAGCGGATTTTTGACAAGGATGTTTCGGTAAACGTGCATTTTCAACCCTTACCTTTGTTGAGTGCATTTAAGAATAAGGGGTATAAGATTGAAGATTATCCGGTTGCTTACGATAATTATTGCCGGGAGATTTCTTTACCAGTGTGGTATGGGTTGAGTGAGGAGATGGTAAAAACGGTTATTGATGCTGTTATTTGTTCTGTAGAAGAGGTTTTGGCGTGATACGCTTTTGTGATGTTTTCTTTTCTTTATTGGGCTTGATAGTTCTATCACCCATTTTTGTGATTATAGCTTTATGTATCGTGTTGGATAGCCGGGGAGGTGTGTTTTATCGTCAGGTGCGAGTGGGGCGGGATGGTAAGGATTTCCGGTTGTTTAAGTTTCGGTCCATGGCGAGCGGGGCGGATAAGAAGGGGTTGATAACCGTGGGGGCAAAGGATTCACGGGTAACACGGGTTGGGTATTTCCTGAGAAAGTATAAATTGGACGAATTGCCGCAGTTGTTGAACGTGGTACGGGGAGAGATGAGTTTGGTGGGACCGAGACCGGAGGTAAGGAAGTACGTGGATATGTACACTGTCGAGCAGCGTAAAGTGTTGGCGATTGTTCCGGGTATAACGGATTATGCTTCTATCGAGTATGCGGATGAAAATACCATCTTGGGACAAGCAAGTGATCCGGACCGGGCTTACGTGGAGCAAATTATGCCGGATAAGATACGATATAACATGAAGTATATAGATAATCAATGTTTGAAAGAGTATTTTAAAATTATATTTTTGACGTTGATGAAGATCGTTAAATGATGTAAGGATTTCGTGATTAAAAAAGAGATAGTACCCCGGATGAAAGTCCGGGGTATTTTTGTATGATGAAAAAGTTGTTGTAGGTGAAGGAGCGGCTGTCAAATCGGCAGGAATTTGGGTTTGGCATAACTATTGTCATTTAGTTGTCGTAAAATTTGAAATATAATTAAATTAAAAATATAGAGTTATGTCAACAGGAAAGATTGGAGTTTCAACAGGGAATTTGTTCCCGATTATCAAGAAATTTTTATACTCGGATCACGAGATCTTTTTGAGAGAGATTGTTTCGAATGCGGTGGATGCTTCTCAGAAAATGAAAGTATTGGCTTCGAACGGGGAGTTTAAAGGTGAACTTGGTGAGTTGAAGGTAAGGGTGAAAGCTGACAAAGCGGCAGGGACGCTGACGGTATCGGATAACGGTATCGGTATGACGCAAGAGGAAGTGGAGAAGTATATCAACCAGATCGCTTTTTCCGGTGCGGAGGAGTTCATGAACAAATATAAGGATAACGCTGCTGCTATTATCGGGCATTTCGGGTTAGGTTTCTACTCTTCGTTCATGGTGAGTGATCGGGTGGAGATCGTAACGAAATCTTATAAAGAGGGGGCGAAGGCTGTAAAATGGTCATGCGAGGGAAATCCGGAATACACGTTGGAAGAGACGGAAAAAGCCGAGAGAGGTACGGATATTATCATGTATATCAGCGAGGAAGAGAAGGATTTCTTGGAAGATGCTAAGGTGAATGAGTTGCTGACCAAGTATTGCAAGTTCTTGCCGATAGAGATTATTTCAGGAAAGAAGAAAGAGTGGAAGGACGGGGAATACAAAGATACGACGGAAGATAACGTGATCAATGATACGAATCCGGCATGGACCCGTAAACCGGCTGATCTGACGGAGGAAGATTACGAGAAATTCTATCGTGAATTATACCCGATGGCTCAAGATCCGTTGTTCCATATTCACTTGAACGTGGATTATCCTTTTAACCTGACAGGTATATTGTATTTCCCGAAGATCGACAACAAGTTCGAGATTCAGAAGAATAAGATCCAATTATATAGTAATCAAGTGTACGTGACGGATTCCGTGGAAGGAATTGTGCCGGAGTACTTGACATTGTTGCATGGTGTGATCGATTCTCCGGATATTCCGTTGAACGTGTCCCGTTCTTATTTACAGAGCGATCGTAACGTGAAGAAGATTTCAAGTCACATCACGAAGAAGGTGGCTGACAGTTTGAATGATATTTTCACGAATAAGCGGGAAGACTACGAGAAGAAGTGGGATGATTTGAAGATTTTCATCCAATATGGAATGTTGACGGATGAAAAATTCGCCGAGAGAGCCAAGAGTATCTTTTTGTTCAAGAATACGGAAGGGAAATACTTCACGTATGAAGAGTACGAGAACTTGATCAAAGCTAACCAGACGGATAAAGATAATAAGGTGGTGTTCCTGTATGCCACGGATGCTAAAGAGCAATACACGTATATCGAGACTGCCAAGGGTAAGGGATATGATGTGTTGTTGATGGATGGTCAGTTGGATACACACTTTATCAACCATTTGGAACAAAAGAATTCCGATCACCGTTTTGTACGGGTGGATTCGGATGTTATCGACAAGTTGATCCCGAAGGAAGAGACGAAAGAGATTGCTTTGAGTCACGAGGAACAAGAGGAATTGCGTGCCGTATTTACTTCCCAGTTACCGAAGGAAGAAGGAATGTTTATGGTTAATTTTGAGGCGATGGGTGAGAATGGTGATCCGGTGATCGTGACACGTTCTGAGTTCATGCGTCGTATGAAAGAGATGGCTGCCATGAATCCGGGAATGGGATTCTACGGGGCAATGGGCGATCAGTACACTTTGGTGGTGAACACGGATCATAAGTTGGTGAACGCAATCCTGGAAAACGAGAAAAAGGAAATGAGTGCCCAGTTGGAGCCGATTAATTTCGAGATCAAGGAGACTGAAAAGAAACAGGCAGAGCTGGACGAGTTGAATAAGGGTAAGAAAGACGAAGAGATTCCTCAAGTGGATAAAGATCGAAAGAGTGAATACAACAAGACGATTGCCGATCTGAACAAGCAGAAGAACTCGTTATTGGAGGAATATGGAAAAGGTAATAAGGTTGTTGGTCAGTTGATTGATTTGGCCTTATTGGCGAACGGACTGCTGAAAGGCGAGGCGCTGAATAAGTTTGTAAAGCGAAGTGTTGAACTGATTAAATAAAAAATTAAGCCGGACAAGTCGTCCGGCTTAATTTTTTCAAAAATAATCACTACTTTCGTTGACGAATTTCGTATAAATTAAAAAATAGAAGTTATGCAGATTATCTATACTTCCGGAAATTACAAAAGGACCATCGTCAAATCGATCGTAGCGATTGTTTTGGGTCTTGTACTTGTGCTGTGGCCAACTGAAGTGTTAAATTACACGGTAAAAATTATCGGTGCCGTATTTTGTGTTACCGGGATTATCTCCTTTCTGGTCTCTATGCGGGATCAGGATGAGCGTTCGGCCAGGGGACTGACTTCTTTTAACGGTATCGGAAGCATTATTTTGGGTATTCTGTTGTGGTCGATGGCTGATTTTTTCACCAATATGTTGATGTATTTGTTGGGATTTATCTTGATTGTTGCGGGGATTGGTCAGTTGGTGATGTTGACTTCTGCGAGGAAATTCGGGCATATCGCTCCGTTGAGTTACGTGTATCCGGTAATTATTTTGTTGGCCGGATTGATTGTTTTTGCTAATCCGTTCTCGGCGAAAGAAGGAATTATAACTTTCTTTGGTGCTGTTACGATATTTTATGGGATAACGGATTTGATTAATCATTATAAGGTTAATCAGTTGCGTAAAGAGACACATGAGGCCGAACAACAGCAGAAGATGGGAGGCGGAGAGATTGAGGATGCGGAGTATGAAGAAATAGAATAAATGAAGATTTTAAATTTTAGATTTTAAAACAGGATAGGTGCGTGTGATAGAAAAGGTTTAAGAAAAGAAATAGATAAAATGGTGTATATTATTAACAAGGAGGATTCGGTTTATAATCGTTTTTTAGCAGAACTTAGAGATAAAGAGATTCAAAAAGATCCGTTGCGTTTTCGCCGGAATTTAGAACGGGTTGGTGAGGTGATGGCTTACGAGATCAGTAAGACGTTTCATTATTCAACGCAGCAAGTACAGACACCGATTAACGTGGCTGATGTCAGATTGGCAGACGAAGAGGTGGTGGTGGCATCCGTGTTGCGTGCAGGATTACCTTTTCATCAAGGTTTTTTGAATTATTTCGATCGTTCCGGGAGTGCTTTTATTTCGGCAAGAAGAAAATATAAGGAAAATCATATTGATTTTGAAATTCGTTTCGATTCTATTTACACGCCAAGTTTGGAAGGAAAACAGTTATTGCTGGTAGATCCGATGTTAGCCACGGGAGGTTCAATCGTGGTGGCTTATCACGAGTTATTGAAACAGGGTGGAAGGCCCGCACACACGCATATTGCGGCTATTGTTTCCAGTCGTCAAGGTATAGAAAAACTTACAGAGGCTTTGAAAGATGAGCCGGTAACGATCTGGACGGGGGCATTGGATGAGCATCTGACCGAGAGTTGTTATATTGATCCCGGAATTGGTGATGCCGGAGATTTGGCTTTCGGGGAAAAGCTGTAAGAGTAAGATTTTGTGATTGGCGATTAAATGATTTTGTGATTACAAAGAGTATTGGATGGTAGGAGGGAATCACGGAATCTAAAAAGATAAAAACTAAAAGATAAAAACTGAAAGTTAGGAGAAAAGCATTATCTTTGGCGGTATGGAAATGAACAAATATTTGATAGCAGCCTTGTATGTTGTCGCCGGATGCGTGGCAACCCTGCCGATAAATGTGCGTGGGGGGAATGTATCTGTTAGGACAGATTGCTATCGTTTGTTGGTTTCTTCTACCGAGAAGGTTATCACGGTTTCTACCGAGAAAAGATCCACGGAGGATTTCGATTATGGTGATTTCTACAATCAGAGTCACGCGGAAACCGTGGATGCCGTAAAAGTTTATACTACTTACTCGTCTGTCGTTCTACCGGGTTGGAAAGTCCCGGAAATTGCAGCAAATCCCATCCGGGCTCCCGGGAAAATGGAATGATTTCGGATTTATGATTTTAGATTTACGATCCTACTAATTTCTTGATTTGTGATTTTAGATTAGGTGATTTCTACCTACTAGCTAGTGTTTTTCTGAATCGTAAATCGTAATTCATAAATCATAAATTAATTTGTTTTCATTTTTCAATTATATAAAACTATGGGATTTAACGATATATTAAAAAGTCTTTTTGGTAACAAGTCTGATCGTGACTTGAAAGAATTATTGCCGATCGCGTCAAAAGTAAATGCAGAGTGGGAAAAGATTAAAGGCGTGAGCCATGATGAGTTGAGACAGATTTCAGCTGATCTGAAAGCAAAGATTCATGCCCACGTGAAGGCAGAAGAGGATGAAATTGCTTCTTTGAAAGCAAAAGTAGAGAATGAGAAACCTTCGATCGAGGAAAGAGAGGAAATTTATAACCGAATTGATAAGCTGGAAGAACAGATTAACACGAAGTTAGAGGATGTTCTAAATGAAATATTGCCTTTGGCGTTTGCCGTGATGAAAGATACGGCAAGACGTTTCAAAGAAAATAAAGAGATCGTCGTGAAGGCTAACGATTTTGATCGTGATTTGGCCGTAACGAAAGATTTCGTGGAGATTGACGGTGAGGATGCCGTTTACTTCAACTCTTGGTTGGCCGGAGGTAACGAGGTTACCTGGGACATGGTTCACTATGACGTGCAGTTGATAGGTGGTTCCGTGTTACACCAAGGTAAGATTGCCGAGATGGCTACCGGTGAAGGTAAAACGTTGGTGGCTACCTTGCCTGTATTCTTGAATGCCTTGACTGGTCGCGGAGTACACGTGGTTACGGTCAATGATTATCTGGCAAAACGTGACTCCGAGTGGATGGGACCTCTTTATATGTTTCACGGGTTGTCGGTAGATTGTATTGACAAGACGGAGCCGAATTCCCCGGAGAGACGGAAAGCTTATCAGGCAGATATTACTTTCGGAACGAACAATGAATTCGGTTTCGACTATTTGAGAGATAACATGGCTATTCACCCGGAAGACCTGGTACAACGCAAACATCATTATGCGATTGTCGATGAGGTTGACTCCGTGTTGATCGATGATGCCCGTACCCCGTTGATTATTTCGGGTCCGGTTCCGAAGGGGGACATTCAGATGTTTGACGAGTACAAACCTCGTGTGGAGAAGTTGGTGCGTATGCAGCGTGAGTTGGTTGCCCGGATTTTCACGGAAGCTAAAACGTTGTTGGCTAGCGGTGATCGGAAACAAGAGGAACAGGGGGCTATATTGTTGTTGAGAGCATATAAGGGATTACCCAAATATAAGCCATTGATCAAGTTCTTGAGTGAACAAGGAAACAAGGCTACCTTGGTGAAAACCGAGAATGTTTATATGCAGGAGAATAACCGTCGTATGCCGGAGATTACGGATGAACTTTATTTCGTGATTGATGAGAAACAGAACTCTATCGATTTGACGGATAAAGGACATGATACGATTACGGCTGCGGGTGAAGATCCGAACTTCTTTATCTTGCCGGATGTGGGTTCTGAATTGGCAGAGATCGATAAGATGAACCTGACGGAGGAAGAGAAACTGGAGAAAAAAGATCAGATGGTGCAAAGTTATGCCGCCAAATCTGAGCGTGTACACACGGTGAACCAGTTGTTGAAAGCATACACGTTGTTCGAATTGGATGTTGAATACGTGGTTATCGACAACAAGGTGAAGATTGTGGACGAGCAGACGGGGCGTATCATGGAAGGACGTCGTTATTCAGACGGTTTGCACCAAGCTATTGAAGCGAAGGAAAACGTGAAAGTAGAGGCTGCCACGCAGACATTTGCCACGATCACCTTACAGAACTATTTCCGTATGTACCATAAGTTAGCCGGTATGACCGGTACGGCAGAGACGGAAGCGGGTGAGTTCTGGGATATTTACAAACTGGACGTTGTGGTTATCCCGACAAACAAACCGGTGATCCGAAAGGATGCTAATGATTACGTGTACAAGACAAAACGTGAAAAATATAACGCGGTGATCGAGGAGATTACCCGATTGGTTGGAGAAGGCCGCCCGGTGTTGGTGGGTACGACTTCCGTCGAGGTTTCCGAGTTGTTGAGCCGTATGTTGAAATTGCGGGGTATTAAGCATAACGTGTTGAATGCGAAATTGCATCAACGGGAGGCTGATATTGTTGCAGAGGCCGGTAAATCACAGGTGGTTACGATTGCTACGAATATGGCCGGTCGTGGTACTGACATCAAGTTAAGTCCGGAGGTACGTGCCGCGGGTGGTTTGGCCATTATCGGTACGGAACGTCACGATTCTCGTCGTGTAGACCGTCAGTTGAGAGGTCGTGCCGGACGTCAGGGTGACCCGGGTTCTTCTCAGTTCTTCGTGTCATTGGAAGATGATCTGATGCGTTTGTTCAGTTCCGAGAGAATCATTCGGGTGATGGACCGTTTGGGACATGAGGAAGGTGACGTTATTCAACATTCCATGATTACCAAATCTATCGAGCGTGCGCAACGTAAGGTGGAGGAAAATAACTTCGGTATTCGTAAGCGTTTGTTGGAATATGACGACGTGATGAACTCTCAACGTGAGGTGATCTACAAGAAGAGACGCCATGCGTTACTGGGAGAGAGAATCGGTGTGGATATTGCCAACAATATGTATGATGTTTGCGAGACATTGGTGGAAGAACACAAGGAGGCTAATGATTTAGAAGGTTTCCGTATGGATGTGTTGAAATATCTTGCCGTAGACTTTGATATAAAAGAGGAGGATTTCCAGAAGACTTCTGCCGACAATTTGACGGAGAGACTGTACAAAGAAGTACGGGATACATTCAGTCGTAAGACGGAGACTATCGCTAAACAGGCGTTCCCGGTGATCAAGAATGTTTTCGAGCAGAGAGGAGAAATGTTCAAGAATATCGTGGTACCGTTTACCGATGGGAAACGGGCTTACAATGTCGTGGCTAATCTTGAGAAGACGTATAAATCTGAAGGTGAGGAGTTGATCCGTGCTTACGAGAAGTCTATCATGTTGGCTCATATCGATGACGCGTGGAAAGAGCATTTGCGTGAAATGGATGATTTGAAACAATCCGTGCAGAATGCAACTTACGAGCAGAAAGACCCGTTATTGATCTATAAGTTCGAGTCATTCAACTTATTCAAGAGTATGGTGGACAAAATCAACAAGAATGTCGTGTCTACTTTGATGAAGGGACAAATTCCTTTTGAGGCTCCTGAAGAAGTGAAACAGGCTGAAGAGAAACGAACCGATTTAAGTAAGATGCGTACGGGACGTAGTGATGCTCCTGCCGCTCAGACCAATCAAGCTCCCCGTAAAACCGAGCCCGTGAAAGTGGGCCCCAAGGTAGGACGTAATGATCCGTGTCCTTGCGGAAGTGGTAAGAAATACAAGAATTGCCACGGGAAGGGGGAAGAATAGAATAATTTTAGATTTTAGATTTTAAATTTTAGATTGGGTTTTACAAGATAAAATTTGACTTCAAAATCTAAAGTAATTAATAATTGTAGGTTTTGGATTATTGCATGATAATTTAAAATCTACAATTTAAAATTTAAAATTATGACATTGGTTTCATTATTTATCAATTGGGATGTTAGTCCCGAATTAATTAGTTTAGGTGGTTTCTCGATTCGTTATTACGGGTTATTATTCGCCTTGGCTTTCGTGTGCGGGTATAAGGTAGAGGAGAAGATGTTCAAGTCGGAAGGGTTAAGCCAGCAGTGGTTGGATAAGTTGTGGATATACGTGGCGGTTGCCACGGTGATCGGGGCCCGGTTGGGACATTGTTTCTTTTATGATTGGGCATATTATAGCGCTCATCCGTTTGAAATTATTCTACCGGTTCGGTTTCAACCGGAATTCCGTTTTACGGGATACCAAGGGTTGGCCAGCCACGGGGCTGCAATCGGTATTATTGCCGGGTTGTGGTACTATTCCAAGAAGGTAAGTAGGAAATCAATATTTTGGATTCTGGATCGTGCCGTAATTCCAATCGCATTGGCCGGTTTCTTTATCCGGATGGGAAATCTGATGAACTCGGAGATTGTCGGCTTACCGACAGAGCTACCTTGGGGATTCCGTTTTGTACATTCCGGGATGCCTGATCCGATGACTCCCCGTCATCCTGCACAGTTGTACGAGGCGATTTGTTATTTGATCAGTTTTGCTGTTTTAATGCATTTGTATTGGAAGACGAAAGCGAAAGATCGTCAGGGCTTTCTTTTTGGAATGTTTTTGGTACTGATCTTTACCGCTCGTTTTGTGATCGAGTTTGTGAAAGAGAACCAAGAAGAATTTGAAAACGCCATGACCTTGAATATGGGGCAATGGTTGAGTATTCCGTTTGTGCTGATCGGGATTTACATGATCTGGAGAAGCGGGAAAAAGATAAAAGTTAAAAACTAAAAGATGAAAGAATCTGTAACTTGTAACCAATCAACCTGCAACTCGCCGGAGGCGAACTCTTATAATCCGGAATTTATGAAGGAGGCAATTCGTATTGCCGTGGAGAACGTGGAGAAGGGGACGGGAGGACCGTTCGGGGCGGTAGTTGTGCGGGATGGTAAGATTATCGCAACTTCCGGGAATACGGTTGTTCCGGATAATGATCCCACGGCTCATGCGGAAGTGAATGCTATTCGCAAGGCTTGTAAGCAACTTGATTCTTTCCAGTTGAAGGGGTGTGAAATTTATTCCAGTTGTGAACCGTGTCCCATGTGTTTAGGGGCGATTTACTGGGCGAGACCGGAACGGGTGTATTATGCCTGTACGAAGGAGGATGCCGCTGTCGGTGGATTTGATGATTCTTTTATCTATAAAGAGATCGTGTTGGATGGGCCTATGCGTTGTATCCCTTTTGAGAACAAACGGGAAGAGGGTGCGGGAGAGGAATTCAGGCTTTGGCAGACAACCAATAATAAAACGAGATATTAGAAAAGGGAGTCAATTTTTTTGACTCCCTTTTTCTAATATCTTCTCTTTTTCGTGTTCTAAATGAAATTGTTATTCCGTTTAAATTTGTTATATTTGTGAATGACAACGTGGTAGGTCGTGTGTAGGATTTAATTACTCAACCTAAATTTAGAACTATGGAAAAGAAATTAGACTTTGGTAGCGTGTTATCGCAAGGTTTTTTGGTGGGAATGAAAAATCTGCCTTCTCTTTTGGGAGCAATTGTATTATGGCTTTTAACGATCTGGATTCCTTACGTGAATGTGGGAACCACGATAGCTATCATGACGATCCCCATTAAATTCAGTAAAGGTGAGATTTTTTCCCCTCTCTGTATTTTCGAGAAACAATATTATCGTTATATGGGTGAGTTCTTTTTGACTTGTGGGTGGTACACGGCAGGGGTGTTGATGGCCATGGTTTTTCTTGTTGTACCCGGTATCGTGTTGGGGATTATTTGGAGTCAAGCCCTTTATCTTGTACTGGACAAGGGGGTGAATCCGGCCAAAGCCTTATCATTGAGTAATAAAATGACTTATGGCAACAAATGGATCATTTTTGCCGTGATGTTTGTTGTTTATATAGCCTTTTTAGTAGCTTCCTTGTTATTGACTTGGATTCCGTTTATCGGGGTTATTATTGCATTTTGTTTGATGGTTATTTATATGGCCATGATATTGGGTTGTTCCGGAATGATGTATGGTAAATTGTTGGAAAATCTGACAGAAGAAGATCTTAAATAAGATCACGTAAATATTGAAAAAGACGCCGTGTCCACAAGGTTGCGGCGTCTTTTTTTTGTTTGTTGGTTGCGAATTTTCTCTTTTTTTATTAAATTTGTAAACATCAAGTATTTATTTCCTATATAAATATTCGAAACCCTGACTTCCGGGGACTTGTTTGGGCGATATCCGTTTGTCGTTTTTGTTTAATCTAAGATAAGGAGAAAATGTGAAGGAGAAAGATGTATTGAATTTTTCGTGTATAGAGTTGGTGAGTTTATTTGAGCGGGAGTTTCCGGCGATCATGCAAGGTGCAAGCCTTAGTAAGGATTGGAAAGAGTTTGAACAATTTCTGAAGGGGTACGTGCGTGCCGCTTTGACAAAATATTCTACTTCTTCGTCTATAAAACGATTTTTCCGGATGTTTATGAACGAGACCCGGCATATTCGTGATTTTTCCACGGGGGAGAAGATTCGTTATGAACCGATTAAATGGTTATGGCAAGCTTTACGGGGAGAGGGGGATGGCATACATCCGGATTTTTTGTTGGATTGGTATTATCTATTTAAGAAATACCAGACAGATGAAGTCGTTTTACCGGAGCGGGTGCAATGTGACCAATGGCGGGGACGTTGGAAAACCGGGATGGATGAGGATGTAACTCAAGAGCGACGGGAGAACCGGGAGCGGATACGTGGTTTGTTGATTGGGAAAATAGAGAAGAGAGATAAGTTGAATACCCGTTATCGTTTTGAAGAGGGAATGAGCATGGAGAGAAAACGGGAGTTGGTGGGTGAATGGTGGGGGGATTATAAATTTCATCTCGCTTTAGCCGTCCGGGAACCGGATGAGTTGAATCTGTTCATGGGTGACACGTTATCGCCGGAGTTAATGGAGCTTTTACACCGGGCGAAACAGAAAGGAATCCCGTTTTTCGTGACACCCTATTATCTTTCCTTGTTGAGCGTTCGGACGGATGGGTACGATGATTCCACGATTCGGAGTTACGTGATCTATTCCGAGGAGCTGGTGGAGAATTTTGGGCGGATCCGGGCGTGGGAGAAAGAGGATGTGGTGGAACCGGGAAAACCGAATGCTGCCGGGTGGTTGTTGCCCAATGCCACGAATATTCATCGTCGTTATCCCGAAGTGGCTATTTTCATCCCGGATTCGATGGGACGGGCTTGTGGGCTGTGCGCTTTATGCCAGCGTATGTACGACTTTCAGAAAGGACATTTGAATTTTAACTTGGATCGGCTGAAACCGACAGACGGGTGGGAAGTCAAGATGGAGCGCTTGATGATGTATTACGAGCATGATTCTCAATTGCGGGATATTTTGATTACGGGAGGGGATGCACTGATGAGTCAAAACCAGACGTTGGAAAAAATCTTGGATGCTGTTTTCCGTATGGCCGTGCGCAAGCGAGAATTGAACAAGCGACGTGGGAAAGGAGAAAAATATGCCGAGATTCAACGGGTGAGATTGGGTTCGAGGTTGTTGGCTTATTTACCCAGTCGTGTAAATGACGGGTTGATCGAGGTGTTGAAAAGATTCCGGGAGAAGGCGGAACAGGTCGGGATTCAGCAATTTTTCATACAGACTCATTTCGAGTCGCCTTTGGAAGTGACCGAGGAGGTGATTCAGGCTACCCGGTGCTTGCTGGAGGCCGGATGGATTATCACCAATCAGGCCGTGTTCACGGTGGCGGCTTCACGTCGGGGACATACGGCGAGGTTGAGAGAGGTACTGAATCGAATCGGTATTCTGACGTATTACACTTTTTCCGTGAAGGGATTCGAGGAGAATTATGCCTTGTTTGTCCCGAATAGTCGTTCGCTACAAGAGATGTTGGAGGAAAAAGTGTACGGGGATTTGCCCGTGGAGCTGGAAAAGGAGGTCTTGGAATTGTTGGAATACCCGGAAAGGATTCCCGCTGAATTACCGGATTTGTTGGACAAATACCGGCAACCGTTTCTGGCCACGGATCGAAACGTGATGAACCTGCCCGGAATCGGGAAGAGCATGACGTACCAGACGGTCGGGATGACAAAGGAGGGGAAGCGTATTTTACGTTTTTCTCTGGACGCGGGACGACGGCATAGCCCTCAAGTGGATCACGAGGGGGAGATTTATATCGTGGAAAGCAAGTCGATCGCGGCTTATTTACGCCAATTGCAAGCGTTGGGTGAACGTGTGGAGGATTACAGTTCGTTGTGGGATTATGCTGAAGGGCGCACGGAATCCCGTTTTGCCCTTTTTGAATATCCGGAACCGAGAATTGAAATCACGGGGGATTTCACGAATCTGGAAATTGATTCGTGATCAGGCGTCCCCGTTAGTTTCGAGTAATCCCAGTGTCCCCGACGCGTTCTGCCCGTTTGCGCTGACAGCGAAACCGTACACGACTAGTTGATTCACGTCCCAGTCTTCCGGTAACGGCCATTCTTCTTCCCCGCTTGTGCCTCTAGTTCCGAGTTCCACGAGCCGGCTTTTCTTTTCTTCCCGTTCGTGAATTACACCCATCAAGCGGTCTTCCTTTGCCATGAAAGGCATTAATGGTTGTTGTTTCCACCGGAAGGTGACCAGCCGTTTTTCCTTGTCCACTTCTGCCTCGATGAGGGGTAAGCGTAACCCGCCACCGGAGAGCGAGAGTGTCAACAGGTCCACGGTGGGATTTTCCACGTCATCCGCGTTCACTTTGTGAATATTGTCACGGGTGAAGCAGTTGGCGCATATCTTGCCGGAGGGGGAACAATACCCCACGGATAGGATTTTGAGGAAACGGCGACGCAATTTCGTGATCAGGCTAAGTCTGGCACGTTGTTTCAATTGTTCCGGGGTTTTTGCGTCCTTCACGAAACCCGGTTTTCCTCTCGCGATTTGAGTTTTACCCACTTTGTAGGAGGTTACGTTGCCGACGGAACCGGAGATGTCTTGAAATATGGTCGGTTTAAAGATTGCCATGATATTCGTGTTTTAAGATTTGGAAATAGAGAAATACATGCAGGGGGAGTAACGTTTCCCGTCTTGGGCAGCGAAAAAGCAATATAAATGGGCTGTTGTCCATGTTCCTTCCGGGACGGGTACGATGGCTTTTCCATCTGATCGGCAGAATCCCGTGTCATCCAGCACGACGGGTTGATAGGGTTCGTTGTCAAAGATGGCGACAACGGTCAGTTGGTCGGTCGCTTGTGCGGTGACGGTTGACGTGTTATCCAGCCACTCCAGTTCCAGTTTGTTTGCGTGAATGGCCGTGGCTTTCATCCCGAAAGGTAATTGCAGGCTACCATCCGACAGGACTAGCCGGGGGTAATCGATGTAGTCATTCGGGCCGAACATATTCATGTTTGCGTGAAGGAACCAGTGGTAGCCGGAGCGTCGTTCCTCTTCCCGAGCCACGAGCGCGTACACTTTTTCCAGCATGCTTCCTCGTGTGGCACGATACATGGTCTGGGCTCCGGGGAGCTTTGAACGTTGTGTCGTTTGTCCTTCCGAACGCGGGTTGCTGATGGTGTCTGCCAATTTTCGGGCATACGTTTTGTTTCCTACCGAGTAAGTCACGTATCCCCCGATTTTCCCGGAGGCTCCTTGTAATACCGAATCGTTTAATGTTGCCATGTATTTTCTGATTTTGTTGACCTTTCGGTCGTGTTTATGAGTCAGTCTCCTATTTTGAGACTAAAATAATGCTATATAGGAGTTTTCAAATGTAGATAGATTACTTTAAAAAAACAAATTAATTGCAATATTTAATTTTGATTGTAGGAGGGGGATAGGGCCGGAATGGGAGCGGCTCGCAATTTGGTAAGAATATGTTAGTGATAATGTCACATTTTGTGACATTAATTTGCATTTATGTATTTGAGGGCCTAGGGTGAATTTTTATACTACAAGCCGTTCACGAGTTTGTAACCTCGAGCAAATTCGTTTTGGATGGCGATGCTTTTATCCGCTTTCAGTTTTTTATTCAGCAGGCAGACGTATCTGGTGAGGGCTTTTTCCTTGTCTGTGGTATAGACACCCCAGAGCGTTTCGCACATTTCCACGGTGGGAATCACCTCGTTGATCCGCAGGCAGAATAGCCATAAGATGTTTGATTCCATACTTTTCAACTCTTCTCGTTTGCCGGAGATGGTGAGCAGTCGGTTGTTTTTGTTGAAGGTGGTGTCGGGAGAGATGCGGAAAAGGCCTTGTTCTTTTTCCGTGTTCAATCGTTTGGTTCTGGCGATAGCCTTGTCCAAGCGAGCTTTCACGTCGTCCACGCTACAACCTTTCACGAGATAATCGTCGGCTCCCTCGTACAGGGCATGGTTGTGATTGACGGAACTGAGAATCACGATCGGGACCTGATCCCCTTTTTCCCGTACGAGGCGAATCAGTTCGTGGCCGTCTTTTCCCGGTAGGTCCATGTCAAGTAACAGGAGATCCCAAGCTCCGGTTTCGTATAGTTGCCACGCCTTGTTCCCCTCTTTGGCAAGGGTTACCGTGTACCCGGCTTCTTCAAGGATTTCCGTGTATATCATGGCGGCCGTGGTATTGTCCTCGGCATAGAGTATATTTATTTTTTCTTCCATTTGCGTAAGTATATCGTGAATGTACATCCTTTTCCCGGCGGGCTGTCCACCGTGATTTTTCCCTTGTGGGCTTTGATGACGTTGTAGACGTATGTCAAGCCTAAACCGTATCCTTTTTTATTGGTAGAGTCTTTGTTTGCCTGATAATATTTGTTGAAAATATATTTTTGTTGCTTTTTGGGAATACCGGGACCGTTGTCCCTTATTTCTATAACGAAGGTTCCTCTTTTTTGGTAACAGATTACGGTGATCTGTGGCGTTTCTCCGCTGTATTTCACGGCATTATCCAAGAGATTTTGAAGAGCGCCGAGTAGGTAGAAATGTGATGCATAAACAGTTTCGGATTCAACGAGATAGCGCAAGTTTAACTGGATATTTTTTTGTCCGTGGTTGGCGAGGTATTGTTTCTCGAATAACGAGAGTATCTCGTTTTTCAGGTTAAATTCGTCCCGGGTGATGTTCAAGTGGGCGAGCCCGCTTAACGTTTTAAGCAATTGCTGAGAGCTTGTTTTCAGTCGGTTGGCTTCTTCTTGGATGAGCCGGATTTTCGCACGTCCCTTTTCGTCATCCTCGGGGATGGATTTCTTTTCTACAAGTTCAGACAGGGTGACGATACTTGCAAGAGGGGTCTTCCAGTCATGCACGACTTGTTTAATCATTTCTTCTTGAAGGCGGGATAGATGTTGTTGGGCGTGGGAGAGGTATTGTAAACCTAGAACAAGTAGTAGTGTCAGCGCGACAATGGCGAGGATGTCTTGCCATGATTCCTCTAAAAAGAAGGAGATTGGAAAATTGTAATAAATGGCCAAGGATTCGTGGGAAAGATTATTTATCGGGAAGTTTTTTCCTCGTGTTATGTCGGGCGTGCGTGTTTTGTGATGCTGGAACCGGACTATGATTTGATTTGTGCTGTCTAATTGTGCGATGGTGAAATGAACGGCATCGGGTGCTTGGGGGCGTAATATGCTGTCTAATGACGAGAAAAGATGGGTTCGTTCTTGAACGGAGTCCGTTTGTAATATTTCTATGTATGGGGGAATAACTGATTCGATAATAGAATCCATGTGAATTTGCCAGCGTGTCTTGACGGTTTCGTATAATTTAATACCGGAGAATAATTGATTGATCCACAATAAAATGAATATCGTGAACGTGATATAACCTATTATTCTTAAATCGTGTTTCATTCACTTTCCTTTTACCATTTCAACATGCACGTTTGTTGAATGGTTGCCGTCACATAGACGAGACGAAATTACGTATTTAGAATTGATTTTACAAGGAGTTGTGGTTGAGCGATATGTCGGGAGCGAAATTTTACAATAGTTTTACAATAATTCGGGGAGGTTTCCTAGGAGGGAGTTCGTTATGTTTGTAATGGTAAAATAAATCATGAATCAACTAATACTTAAATCATATGATAACTTTAGAAAATATTAATAAAACGTTTTACACGAGCGAAGTGGAGACACGGGCATTGGAAGATATTAATTTGACGGTGGAGAAAGGTGAGTTTGTGGCTATCATGGGACCTTCGGGGTGTGGAAAGAGTACGATGTTGAATATTATGGGGTTGTTGGATAAGCCAACGAGTGGTTGGGTGATTATTGATGATGTCCGGGCAGATTCTTTGTATGATCGGGATATGGCGAGGATTCGTAACCAGAAACTAGGATTTATTTTCCAGAGTTTCCATTTGATCCCATCGTTGAACGTGTTGGATAACGTGTTGCTGCCGATGTTGTATCGCCGGGGAAGTTCTGCATCGGCCAATAAGAAAAGGGCACTGGAATTAATTGAAAAGGTCGGGTTGACTCATCGCTTGAAACATTTCCCCTCGCAGTTGTCCGGGGGACAATGCCAACGGGTGGCGATAGCGAGGGCGTTGATCGGGCAGCCGAAAGTGATTCTGGCGGACGAGCCGACGGGAAATTTGGATAGTAAGATGGGAACGGAGATCATGGATTTACTCGTACAATTGAACCGGGAGGGGACGACAATCGTGATGGTGACGCATGATGAGAGATTGGCGGAGGAAACCGGACGGATCATTCGTTTGTTTGACGGAAAGTTAGTGTTATGAATCGATGGAAAAATTATATAATTCCAGCGTTTTACCATATCCGGCACAACCTGTCGTTTGCAATTTTTTACGTGTTGGGTACGGCGTTGGCGTTCGTGTTTATCGCGATCGTGTTGCAACTCGTTTATTCTGTTGTTGGTAACGAGCCGCCGATGGTGAATGCGGACCGGATTGTTTGTGTTGATGAATTTTTAGATCCACAAGGTACCCCTTTATATAAAATTTCTGCCAAGGAAGTAAGTGGTTTTATGGAGGAAATACAGGGATATGATTTGTATGCAGTCAGCCACACTGAGATTGCGGATGTTTTTGGTGAGCATACATTTATTACTCGCCCGGTAAATTACGTGAATGCAGATTATTGGAATGTTTTTCAGTTTGAATTTCAAGAAGGGCGTGCGTTTTCACGGCAAGAATTCGATAAGAAACAACCCGTTGCCGTGATAGATAAAAGTATGGCAGATATTTTATTCAAGGAAGAGAGTGCCGTGGGCAAAAAAATAGAGTGTCAAAAGGTCGCTTCCACAATCACAGGGGTGGTGAAAGATGTTTCTATTTTTACAACGGGAATATCCGGGAAGTTCTGGTTGTCGGATAAGTATAATACATTTACACCTAGCGGGGATCGTTTTTATGAGATTTATGTTTTGTTCCCGGATGAGATGCCTGTGATTGCTGCAAAGCAGGGCATCGTACGTGTGGTGAAGAATTATTATTCTCGTCAAGGGGAGGAAGTAGATGTTTCCGCGGAAACGTTGTACACGATGAGAGAGAGTTTGATTCGCCGAGTGGGAGTCCGCTTGTTGGCATATGGGGTACCTGTTGTGCTTTTGCTCCTTTTGGTTATTCCGGCGATTAATATCATGACATTGAACGTGGCGAATTCGAATAAACAATCCGAGGAAATTGCAATAAGAAGAGCGATAGGGGCTCCTCGTTCGGCCCTTTTCTTTCAGATGATGACGGAGAATCTGATTCTTGTGGTTGTTGGGGTGTTCTTTGGATTATTGTTGTTTTTTCCGATGGTTTACTGGATCGAGGAGGTGTGTGTTAATGGCGTGACGGGCGGTACGGATTCTTTGGTTACGGATATTAATTCCTTGGTTATACTGGGTGGAATTTTCCCTCTAATGCTTGTATTTACACTGCTGACGGGCGGTTGTTCCGCTTGCTTGGCTGTGAGGAAAAATATGGCGGTGGTACTGAAAGGAGGTGCTGAATGATCGGGCACGTGTTTAAGACTATCAGGAATTCGTGGAAATTATTTTATGGGATTTTCATAGAGCAGGTAACGGTTTGCATTGTATTGATGCTGGTGGTGGTTTCTGTCTTTGTAACTTTGGATAAGATGTATTCGCCGGGATTGCTAGATACGGATAATACGGTTTGTTTTGGTTATGTACTTGCGAGTGAAGATTGCGATAAGGAAGGGATCGGAGGATGTATTGATGTTGTGGCAGATAATTTGAAGAAGTTGGATTATGTGGTCGGGATTACACAAAGTATGGCGATGACTCCTTATGTGGGAGAGTATGCTTGGTATGACAGTATTCGTGTTGAAGGAAAAATGTATCGTGTGAATTACAAAGGAGCAGACGAGGAGGCTTGTAAGGTGTTTCATCTGGAAATTGTGGAGGGCGAATGGCTCACGGACAATAGATTGGCGGATGGATCGTCCGCTTGTGTCGTTACGCAACAACTCGTTGATAAATTAAAATGGACGCAAACTCTTGGACGTAAAATTTTTATGAGAGGAAATAATTTTACGGTGACGGGGGTGCTATCCGGAATAAAACATAAGATTTTTTTTGGATTCTGATCCAACGATCATTATACCATGTAATACGATGGGGAATGATGATATGTTTCGGGAACTTTGTGTTCGTGTAGAGCCGGGCAAGGGGGAGGAGTTTATTATGGCTTATTATAATGAATTTCAACGATTGATACCCGTTCAAGAAGCTCAGCCGTTTGCGATAAATATGGAGTTAGCTAAAAGAGGTGCATGTAGTACAACATTCGTGAATATTATGTTACAAGCCGTTCCCACGATATTCCTGTTTGTTTTCGCATTTATCGGTACGTTTGGCTTGTTTATGCAGAATTCGGAAAGACGAGTACGAGAATTTGCTTTGAGGTTGGCCGTGGGTGCGACTCCCCGTAAGTTACTCGTGTTCGTGATGTTGGAAAGCTTTGTTGTTACTTTACTAGCCTGTGTGCCCGGAGTTCTCTTGTCCATGTTTATTTATGAGTATACTTTGCCGGAATGGACGGGTGTGTGCATAACGGTGCTTGTTATGGTTATGTTTTCGATGTTGAGTACTTGGTATCCGGCTTACCGGGTGACGAAGGTAATCCCGGCGGTGACGTTGAAGTGAAGAAAAAGAGCATGAATCCCGTGGAGGCGATGCGGGAGGAATAGTAAATAAAGAGATTATGAATAAATGGAAGAATTATTTAAGATCAGCATTGTGTAGTATAGGGCATAATAAAGTGTATGCTTTGTTCTGCGTGATTGGTACTGCGTTTACATTCGTGTTCATTATTATCATGCTCCAACTCGTGTATGATACAACCAGTAATAAGGCTCCTTTTGTAAATGGTGATAGGACAATTGTGTTCAGCACTTTTCAAGATATGAATGGACGGGATGTTGGAGGTATATACTCGAAGATGACAGCTTGGTTGATGGAAAGGGTACGGGCGAAAGAGGATTATTTCATGTATTATAATAGTGTCGGGGAGGTGGCCGTGAATGATGCGTGTAAGACACTTTCTTTTGCTTTTGTAAATGGAGGTTATTGGAAAATTAACCAGTTCCATTTTATAGAAGGGCGTCCTTTCACGGAACAGGAATGCCTGAATAAAGACGCATATGTCGTGTTGAGGGAGGATATGGCAGAGATGTTTTTCAAGAGGGAGCGTGCTGTCGGGCAGAAAATGGAGATTCAGGGGAGAGAGTACACGGTTATCGGCGTGGTGCGTAATTTTTCGACCTATGCGATTCGTGCGGACGGGATATGGATACCTCATGTTTTTAATAGCTTTTCGCCTCGTGGGTTTGGGTATTACGATTTGGGTGTCCTGTTTCCCCGGGATGTCCCCGTCCAAAATATGAAAGAAGATGTTGCCGTGGCGGTCAGGGATTATTGGAGGCAGATGAATATGCAAGTGGATGTGAAACCGGAGAATTTATATACATTCCGGGAGGCAAGAATTGATAATTTCGGTTCTGATTTGTATGCTTACGGGATTCCCGTGGCTATTCTCTTGTTGCTACTTATTCCCGCAATAAATATTGTTACCTTGAACATGGCGAACGTGGATAATTATTCGGATGAAATCGCGTTGAAACGAGCTTTGGGAGCAGGGCTTTGGGATTCGTTCATGCAAGTGATCACCGAGATCGCCCTGTTGGTGATTGTCGGGGCTATTTTAGGTATATTCCTGACGTACCCGGTAGCGGATTGGATCAGCGTGTCATTTTTTGATAATGGAGACGAGGGACAAATATCGTTGATAGAGGATTTGGATTATTTGGTTATTCTATGCGGGGTGTTTCCTCTCTCGTTGTTGTTTACATTATTATCCGGTGGAATTCCGGCATATATTATTGCCCGGAAAAATATAGCTACGGTTTTGAAAGGAGGTTCTAAATGATTGGTCATATATTAAAGATGCTTTGGCAGGAACGAAAAAAATATGCCGGGGTATTGATGGAGCAAGTGTTGATATTCATTATTCTGATGGTGAGTATGGTGGCTTTGTTTGGAGCGATAGACAAATATCGGGAACCCGGATTGCTAAACACGGATGACGTGGTGGTTTTCGGGTATATGTTGCATGGTGGAGGTAATGGTAGTCAAGATGATATGCGGGATGTGGGACAGGGAATGAATATTATTATTGAAAAATTGAGGAAGGAACCCTTCGTGGTGGCGGTAACCCGGAGTAACGGTTTGGCTCCTTATCTACGTTCGGATGTTTATTATGACGGGATGTTTGCCGACACTGTTAAGGCGGATGGGAAATCCGTGGGAGTTATTGTAAAGTTTGCTGATAAAGAGGCGGAGAGTGTTTTTCAACCGAAATTGGAGGAAGGAGAGTGGCTTACGAATAATGTTTTGGAGGACGGCTCTCGTCCGGCAGTCATAACTCGCCAGTTGATGGATAAGTTGGGGTGGAGTGAGGCGATAGGGAAAAGATTGTACCTAGGGGGACGTACGTTGACTATCGTGGGGATAAGTCCCGGCGTGAAACAAAATGTTTTTTCCGATATGCCTACGGCGATAATCATTCCTAGGGATGAGGAACAATTATCTTCTTACGAGGAATGTTGTGCCAAGATCAAGCAAGGATACGAGGATGAGTTTCACTCTTGTTTTAGCAAGGAATATAAGCGACTGGGGTTAGCAGAAAAGGCGGTATCGCTTTGTTATGAAATGAGCGGGTTGAAAAGAGAATCTATGTTCGATGTTGTTTCCAATGTTGCTATGCGGGCTATTCCTACGGCTTTTTTGTTACTTTTCGCATTTATCGGAACATTTGGTTTGTTTTGGCTAAATTCTAAAAAGCGGAAAGTGGAATTTGCCTTGCGTTTGGTGGTGGGAGCCACGAAACAGCGCTTGATAGGTCTTGTCGTAACGGAAAGTTTAATTTTGAGTGTTTTGGCTGCCTTGCCGGGAATGGTGCTTTTCGGTTTCGTGTATGAATGGACGGGGGTAAACGTGGCTGCGATTGGGATGACTTTGGTCGTGATGATTGTTTTTGCGGTATTTAGTGCCTGGTGGCCGGCTTATAAAGTGGTGCAGGTGAATCCCGTGGAGGCAATGCGAGAAGCGTAACAGTAAAAATGGAGCTATGATGAAAGGATTATTTATATGGTGGTGTTTATTGGCAGTTTTACCTGTTACGGCTCAGCAAGAACAGAAGGTTGTTTCTTTGGAAGAGGCGATTCGTCTGGCACGGGAACAGTCGCTGGATGCGATGGTGGCAAAGAGTCAGTTGAGATCAGCGTACTGGCAATATCGAAATTATAGGGCCGATTTGTTGCCAAACGTGACATTGACGGGGACATTACCGAGTTTTAACCGGACGTTATCGAGTTATTTGAAGGAAGATGGGACGTACAAATATATTTCCAGTAATTCGATTTCGGAGCAGTTGGCGTTGTCGGTGACGCAGAATATCCCGCTGACTGGAGGTGCGTTGTCCTTACAATCACAGGTGGAGCGGGTGGACCAGTTGGATGGAGACAAGACGACGGAGTATATGAGCGTGCCGTTTAACGTGATTTTCTCACAGCCGTTGATCACGGCGAATCCCTTGAAATGGAGTATGAAGATTGAGCCGGAAAAGTACAAGCAAGCTCAGCAGCAGTTTGCCGTGAACATGGAAAACGTGGCAGTACAGGCTATATCGTATTATTTCGATTTGTTGCTGGCGATGATTAACGTGGATATTGATCGGCAGAATTTGAAAAATTCGGAAAAACTGATGCAGATAGCACAAGGAAAACGGGAGAGGGGATTGATTTCCGATAATGATTTGTTGCAATTGAAGTTGAATTACTTGAATGCCTCGTCTTCGCTGATCCAGACTGAGCAGGCTTACGAGCAGAAAATGTTTGCTTTGCGTAATTATCTGGGATATAATGAACGTGTGGTGATTGTTCCTGATATGCCGGAAGAGTGTCCGGAAGTCGAGGTGACGTTTAAAGAGGTTATGGAACTGGCGAATAGGAATAATCCTTTCCGTTATGATGTGGTTTGCCGGATGCTGCAAGCACGTCAGCAGGTGGCACAAGCAAAAGCCGGGAGAGGGTTTAAGGCAGACGTTTATGCTTCGATCGGGTTCACTGGAAGTGATAGGACTTTTAAAGAGACATACCAGAATTTACGAAATCGGGAGGCGGTTAGTTTGGGGATAAGTATTCCGATATTGAATTGGGGAAAGGGACGGGGACAGGTGGAGTTGGCCCGCTCGCAAGCAGAGATCACACGGGTACAGGTGGAGAAGGAAACATTGAATTTCGAACAAGATGTGATGACGGCGGTAAAACAGTATCAGGAACAGAATCGGCTGAACGAGATCGTGCGTTTGGCGGATACCGTAGCCCGGAAGCGTTACAAGACGGCATACGAGACTTTCGTGTTGGGGCAGATCAGTGTGCTGGATTTGAATGCCGCACAGACGGAGCAGGATAATGCCCGACGTACTTATGTGAGTCAATTGTATTCGTCATGGGTGTATTTTTATGCCTTGCGTAGGTTGACTTTGTATGATTTTGAAAAGAGAGAAGATATAATTTATCAACAAGAAAAATATTAGATTATGGATCAGGCAATATCTCCGGAGATAAAAAGACGACGTAAACGGAAAATGGTCGTAAGGGGTACTATGATTGTGGTAATATGCGTGGGGGTGTTTTCTTTTTTGGTGAATATGTTTCAACCTAAGATTCGGGGAGCAGAGGTAAATTTCGGTGTGGTGGACGAGGGGGCAGTGGAGGTTTCCGTGTATGCCACGGGAAAGGTGGTTCCTTTTGCAGAAGAAATCATCACTTCTCCGGTGTCTTCGAAGGTGCTGGAAGTGTATAAAAAGTCGGGGGATCGGGTGCAGAAAGATGAACCGTTGTTACAGTTGGATTTGGAAACGATACGGACGGAGTACGAAACGAAGAAGGAGTCGTTGGAGATGCAGTTGAATAAATTGGATTTACAGCGTAAAACGATAGCGAGTGATTTGGCGGAAATGAAAATGCAGGTGGATATTGACGAGATGATGTTGAAACGAACTTTGGTGTCGCTGAATAACGAGCGCTATCTGGATAGTATCGGGGCCAGTACGAGGGAAAAGGTGCGGGAGGCGGAATTGAATTACACGGTGAAACAAATGCAATTGGAACAATTGAAACGGAAGTTTGAAAATAAAAAGAGTACTTCACAATCGGAAATTCGCTCGTTGGAGTTGGATTACAAGATTGCCAAGAGGAACATGGACTTGTTGTTCAAGACACTTGGGGAGGCTCAAGTGATGGCGCCTCGTGCCGCCACGTTGACTTGGATTAATGATCAGGTTGGGGCTTCTGTTGCGCAGGGAAGTAATTTGGCGATATTGTCTGATTTGTCGAGTTTTAAGGTGGAGGGCGAGATTGCCGATAGTTACGCAGATAAGATTACCGCGGGGAACCGGGTGAACGTGGTGATCGGGAACGAGAAGCTTTCCGGCACGGTGGGGAATGTCACGCCCTCGGTGAATAACGGTGTCATCAAGTTTGTCGTGTTTCTGGATGATCAGAGTAATACTCGTTTGCGCTCCGGGCTGAAAGTGGATGTGCATGTTACTCATGCCATAAAGGATGAAACGTTGCGTTTGCCGACAGGGGCTTATTACATGGGTCGGGGAGATTATGACCTGTGGGTTGTCAACGGGGAGCGGGTGGAAAAGAGGAAGGTTATGCTGGGAGAGAGTGGTTTCGAATACGTGGAGGTGTTGCAGGGGTTGACGGTCGGGGAGAAGGTGATTATTTCGGACATGGGAAAATACAGGGATAAGGAGGTTCTGTATGTAAAGTGACAGATGCTACGTTTTATCTGGCAATGTGGTTGCTCATGCTAAAATCATTATATTAGGTGTGTCGTCTCTATAATGATATATTCTCCCCGAAAAAAGGAACGTTTGTCGTGGAAAAGTGTATCTTTGTGAAGAATAACTAAATTGGCTGTGTTATGGAGAAGGATAGGTATATACGATTTGATTGGGCCGTGAAACGATTATTGCGTGATAAAGCGAATTTTGGGGTGTTGGAAGGTTTGCTCACGGTGTTGTTGGGTAAGGAAATCCATATCATGGAAATTCTAGAAAGTGAGAGTAATCAGCAGTGTGATAATGATAAGTTTAACCGAGTGGATATTAAGGCACGGAATAGCGAGGGGGAGATCATTATCGTGGAGGTGCAGGTAACCCGGGAGCTTTATTTCCTTGAACGTATTCTTTACGGGGCGGCGAAAGCGATCACGGAACATATCAAGTTGGGTAATCTCTATTCGGAGGTGAAAAAAGTATATTCAATTAGTATTCTTTATTTTGATATAGGTAAGGGGGATGATTACCTTTATCACGGGCAGAACACGTTCACGGGGGTTCACACGGGGGATCGTCTGCAGGTGACCGTGAAGGAAAAGGATGCTTTGGTGCGTCGCCTACCTTCGGAGATATTCCCGGAGTATTTCTTGATTCGTTTGAACGAGTTTAATCAAGTGGCTACAACGCCGTTGGAGGAATGGTTGGATTACCTGAAGAATGATCATATCCGTCCGGATACAACGGCTCCGGGATTGAAAGAAGCACGGGAAAAATTGATTTATTATAGCATGGATGCATCAGAGCGTGCGGCATACGATCGTCACGTTGATGCGATCATGATCCAGAATGACGTGCTGGGAACGGCCAAGTTCGAGGGGTTAGTGGAAGGACGAGCAGAGGGGAGAGCTGAAGGAAGGGAAGAAGGAAAGGTGGAGGGAAGAGTGGAAGGACGGGCAGAAGGTTTGGTGGAAGGAAAATTAAAAGGAATTGTTGAGGTTGCTCGTAATTTGAAAAAGCTAGGAGTACCTTTGGATTCCATCATTCGTAGTACGGGTTTAACAAATGAAGAAATAGAACAATTATAATATTTGCACGGGAACGAATTTTAACTTATCTTGGCTGTTGTGTTTAAAAATGCGTTTATGAAAAAAATCAGTTTTGTTTCAATCGTAGTATTGTGTATTATTTTGCTTGGCGGATGTGCCAGTGAACCAAATCAAGAGGTGAATATTATTCCTCAGCCTCAGCAGGTAACAGTTGCGGATGGCGGTTTTTATCTATCTCCAAAAACAGTGATTAACGTGGTGAAGGGTGCGGATGATTTGCAACCGGCTTGTACTTTTATGAGTACATTGGTTGAAAAATCTTTCGGGAAGGCCTTAACCGTGGCGAATGGGGAAACGAAAAAGAATGCGATAAATATTTTTGTTGACCCCTCTATGAAAGCGGATGCTTATGATTTGACGGTGGAGAAGAATGCGGTTAATATGAAGGGAGGAAGTTCAAAGGCGGTTTTCTATGCCATGCAGAGTTTACGGCAGATGATGCCCGTGGGCGTGGAAAAAGGGGAGAAGATGGATCGGATCAGAATTCAAAACGTGCAGATTCAGGATGAGCCTCGGTTAGGGTATCGAGGAACAATGCTGGACGTGTGTCGTCATTTTTTTACGGTGGATGAGGTGAAAACTTTTATCGATATGTTGGCTTTACATAAATTGAGCGTGTTCCACTGGCATTTGACGGATGATCAGGGATGGCGTATCGAGATCAAGAAATACCCAGAACTCACGCAAATCGGGA
>ERZ833963.1464-NODE-1464-length-28043-cov-105.321638_pt1 | contig 28043 bp, 24 predicted proteins | sample MGYA00519693_ERZ833963 | MGnify/ENA primary metagenome ERZ833963 (study PRJEB31850, sample SAMEA3708748) | human gut metagenome | biome: human gut; feature: human-associated habitat; material: faeces | place: China | collected 2014 ... | reverse complement strand
GTGCCTGGTCAACCGAGCACCTGCCCAAGAATTGGGTTACAGAACGGACCAAGACGCTCAGAAAAGTGAGCTAAAATTGGCACAACGAACTGGACACCCTATAAAATAATAACCTTAAAATAATAAGTAATGAGAAAGTTTCTAACTTTAATCCTGTGCGTAGCATCATCGCCATAATATCATGTGGTGGAGGCAATGAAGATGACACTCCCAACACTCCTGTTAAAACATATTCTGAAATTGGAGTGTGGACAAATGGTAATTATTTTCTATCTCTCAGCAGCGACCATTTCTTAACGTCGTACATAGGCTCCAAACTTTATTGATTGTGGTACATATTTCCGTAGTGCAGATGACATAATTACGTCAACAAATTCATACTATACGAAGAAAACGACATACACCATCAAGTCGATTGATAACAATTCGATGTCTGTTGATGTGTCTTACACTGACGTGTATGGTTACCAAAAGACCAAAAGTCTTGTTCTACAAAAGTCTACCAAGTCGCCAACTATAAAGGAAAATTCAGTAGCAGGAAAGAGTTATACTTGGTACTCTACAGTTTTCGTCAATGAAACGTTTGCTTTCAATTCTTACAATACAGGAAGAAAGTCTGGCACAAAAGGAAGCTATAAAAACTATCCAATAGATTTCTATTACATTTACTATGATGGCTGTGTTTATTATCAGCAATTCAACCCTTTTGGAACTCAAACCCCATCTATTGAAGATGGAATGATACGTGTGGAACAGGAGAAATTTCTGTCGATACAGTAACCTTCGATAAAAGTGGTAGAATATATGAACTATATAGCATAGGTAGTAACCTCTAAGACATTCAAACTTATTAACTACGCCACGGACTTCATTGATTGATCGTAGCGTGGTTAATCTTAGACTTTTCAAACGATTCTCAGAGCTGATTCTCGGGCTGAAAGAATAGCTGATTTAGGCTTGAGAAATTTAGGATATGATGTTTCCAATTTCCATAAGGCGGAACACTTTTTCTTGACGCTATTTCGTGAATTCAAATAAAATCACTAAATTTGCATATTGAACAAGACTAAAAGTAGATATGGCAGGTTTTAATGAGAATACGCGAGTTAAGTTCCCGGCACTGATGCACCTTGCGAGCATCGGCTATACTTATCATGCGTTAAAGGAGTTAGACCTTGACCCGGAGACAAATATTGCCAAGGATATTTTCTATAGACAGATAAGAAAATTCAATCCTCAGTTGACAGAAGAGTCCATCAGCCTACTGCTCGGCGATATACGTAATAAGCTGAACAAAGAAGATTTGGGCCGTGAATTCTACAAGATAATCTTGACTAATAGCGGTACTAAGTTTATTGACTTTGAGCATTCTGAAGCTAACGACTGGGCTTGTGTGACCGAAATGCCATGCATAAATGGAGGTGATGAGTTCCGCTCTGATATTACGTTGCTAATTAATGGCTTACCACTTGTCTTTATCGAGGTGAAGAAGCCCAACAACAAAGGCGGAATACTTGTTGAACTTCACCGTATGAATGATCAGCGTCTTCCCAACTCCAAGTTTCGCAGATTCATCAATCTTACTCAATTGATGATATTCTCTGACAACAAGGAGTATGACTTCACTACACCCAAGCCTGTTCAAGGCGCATTCTACGGTTGTATAGATAAGAAGCGGATGCACTTTAACGTGTTTCGCGAAGAAAACGCCGACTTCTATAAGGACTTCAATTATCTACCCTTGAAGGAAGACATTGAGAACTATATTCTCAAGGACAACAATAATATTGTGCTGAAATCCTCCCCTGAGTACGAAACGGACAAGAATCCAGCGACACCGACTAACAGGATTATCACATCCTTGTGCTCCAGGGAACGTCTTCTTTATTTACTACGCTATGGTTTTGTCTACCTCGATTATATTGATGAAGACACGCAAAAACATGTCCTCCAAAAACATGTAATGCGCTATCCTCAATTATTCGGAACCCAGGCGATTCGCAAGACCATTGATGATGGCAAGCAAAGCGGAATTATATGGCATGCGCAAGGCTCCGGAAAGACAGCTCTCTCTTATTTTGCCACACGCGTGCTCACCGATTATTTTACGAAAAAGCATATCATTCCCAAGTTCTACTTTTTCGTTGACCGTCTTGATTTGATGGAACAGGCGACGACAGAGTTCTCCAATCGTGGCTTGCATATCATCAATGTGGAGAATCGTGATGAGCTGATGAAGACTTTCAGCAACGAAAAGGCACAGGAGAACAACTCGGGCGAACATGAGATAATCGTCGTCAATATTCAGAAGCTGAAAGATTCTGACGGTAAGATAAACGTCTCTAAATATGCTACGAACATCCAACGGGTGTATTTCCTTGATGAAGCGCATCGCGACTACAACCCCAAAGGCTCTTTCCTCAGCCGCCTGTTTGAAAGCGACCCGAAGGCCATTCGTATCGCCTTGACCGGCACCCCGCTTATCGGTGAGGAACGGAAGACCACGGATGTCTTTGGTAACTATATCAGTACCTATTATTATAATCGCTCTATTGAGGATGGCTTTACCAAGCTCATGATGCGCGAGGATATAGAGACCAGCTACCGGCTGCGTCTACAAGAGATATGGTCTGACCTCGAAGAAACAATAAAGGTAAAGAAGGAGGATATTAAGAGGCAAACCATTATTGAGAATGAAAGGTATGTGGGAGCTTTGCTCGACTATATCGTCAGCGACTTCAAACGCTTCCGCTTGCAAATGGATGACCCTTCTCTTGGCGGCATGATCGTATGCGAGACGAATAAACAGGCCCGCATGATGTTCCGTCTGTATAAGATGGGAACGCACAAGGATGGGGATGGACATTCCACCTATGTGCCTAAGGTTGGCACTGTCATTCCTGAAGACGACGGTACCATGCCGAACGCTGATACGTCGGGGTTGAAGGTAGAACTCATATTGCACGATTATTACGACAAAGAGAAGCGGGCTAATATCTCTCTGCAATTTCGAAAGAAAGCGGAGCCTGATTTGCTGATAGTCAATAATATGCTCTTGACGGGTTTTGACGCGCCACGTCTGAAGCGATTGTATCTTGGCCGCAAATTGAAAGACTATAATCTTCTTCAGGCGCTCACGCGTGTGAACAGGCCGTACAAGGACATTCGATTCGGATATGTAGTTGATTTCGCCGACATTAGGCAGAACTTCGACGACATCAACAACGCCTATGCGGCAGAACTTGGCAAGTTCGACACAGGACAGTCTGAGGATGCGAGCGTTGAGCACGTCATGGTTTCAGAAGATGAAATCAAGGAAACGATGAGGGACGTACAGGAGGTTCTCTTTGACTACACTACCGACAATGCGGAGGAGTTTGCCCAGCAGATGGAAGAGATTGAAGACCACGACAAACTGATCATCATCCGGCATAAGCTTGAAGAAGCCAAAGCTACATGGAATGAAGTCCGTACTTTTGGCTCAGAAGAACTGAAGGCGAAAGTGAAGGCCATGCAACCCGGCAATATCAACAATCTTCTGAAAGTGGTCAACGACCGTATCAGCAACCTCAATCTGAAGGATGTTTTCAACCATGAGGCAGAGGTGGCCTCTATGGTCAATGAAGCATTGGGTACGATTGAATTCAAGTTCCATAAGAAAGGAAGCGGGGAACTGGTCATCAACGACAACCTGAAGAGCGAGTTGCAGTATAAGAAACGCGCACTTTCGGATGAATTGGCAGACAATATCGACCAAGACGATGACGATTATGTCTCCCTTCTCGACGAGATAAAAAAGTACTTCAGAAAGAAAGGCTTTGAGCCGTCCAATGTTGCAGAGGCAAAAGAAGACATCGGGTTCATGGACGACATGATGGTGAAGATCAAGGAAATCAATAAGCGCAATGCTGCCCTGCAAAAGAAATACAAGGGCGATGCCAAGTTTGTCAGAGCCCACAAGCGTATTATCAGAGAACAAAAGTCGACAGGCAAGGTAATTATCTCTCCATCGGAAGTTGAAACATGCTTTGCGCTCAACTCGATGAAAGACAATATTGACACAATGCTGTTGAATAATTTGGACCTCATCAACAACGTTCCGTTTTTCACTGATCAAGTGAAGAATTGCATTACGCAGATACTTCATAAGATGGAAGTCAAAGCAAAGCCTGCAGACCGCAGATATTTGGCAGGGATTATTACCAACGAGTACGAACATCAATATAAGAGATTTTAATGAGCACATCAGATATAATAAAGAAGACAGAAGACCTTATCGACGCACTTCGCGCCACTTGTGGAAACAACGGATTAAGCGGTGACGGCAATGAGTATAAGATTGTCGTACAGATGTTCCTGTATAAGTTTCTCAACGATAAGTTCGGTTATGAGTTAAAGCACATTCAGAATGAAGAGTATCGCTCGCGTTTTAACGAGGCTGCTCATTGGGAGCGTGCTTATACTGCTATGACCGATGAGGAGCGCGAGGATGTTTGGGACTATCTGCCAGCCGATACGCCTAAACTCAAGCCCGAACATCTGATAGCCAATCTGTATAATCGCATGAACGAGGGAGATTTCTCCAGTGTCTTTGACAATACAATGGTATCACTCGGTCAGCTCAATGCCGACAAGTTCAGTGTCAAGACATCCGGAAAGAGCAGTGTTGCGCTGTTGGAGTCGTTGACAAACTATGTGACAGATCCCGATAAGCGCGATGACTTTGCCCGTGCGCTCATCAACAACCTGACCACCTTCAACTTTGAGGATATTTTCCATCAAAAGTACGACTTCTTCTCAACGGTATTTGAGTATCTTGTCAGCGACTACAATAAAGACAGCGGAAAATATGGAGAGTATTTCACACCCCATGCCGTGGCAACCATCATGGCCCGTCTCCTTGTCTCACCGGAAGAGACAATCCGTAGCGCAGCCACCTGCGACCCTACGGCAGGAACAGGTACGCTCGTGATGGCCTTAGCTCATCAGATTGGCGAGGGCAACTGTTCTATCTTCACGCAGGATCAGAGCCAGAAGTCAACGACGATGCTTCGCCTGAACCTGATCCTCAACAATCTCGTCTCATCATTGCCAAATGTCATTCAAGGAGATTCACTGATAGACTGGGGACATGAGCGCAAGGACGGCACGTTCGATAAGATGTTCGACTATGTAGTCAGTAATCCTCCGTTCAAAGAGGACTTTAGTCAGACGGTTGCCAACGCTGCATTCAAAAACACCGACCGGTTCTTTGCTGGCATCCCAAACGTGCCAAAGGGTGACAAGCAAAAGATGGAGATATATCTTGTCTTCATTCAGCATATTCTCTATATTCTGAAAGACACAGGTAAGGCTGCTGTTGTCGTCCCAACTGGTTTTCTCACCGCATCAGCAAAGATACCATTGACCATCCGTAAGAAGTTGGTGGACAAGGGGTGGCTGCGTGGAGTAGTCTCTATGCCTTCCAACATATTCGCCAACACGGGCACCAATGTCAGCGTTGTCTTTATCGATAAAGGCAAAAAGGATGACAAGGTCATTCTGATAGATGCTTCCAAGCTCGGAACGACAGAAAAGGTTGGCAAGAACCAGCGGACCGTGCTCAGTACAGCCGACGAGGACAAGATTGTGAATACTTTCCGTAGTATGGAAGATGTCGATGATTTCTCTAAGGTGGTATCACTTGATGAGATTAAGGAAAAGAAGTATAGCTTTTCTGCCGGACAATACTTCGACATTAAGATTGACTACGTTGATATCACCGAGGAAGAGTTCAACCGTCGAATGACTGAATACAAATCGACTCTTGCAAAGCAGTTTGAGGAAAGCCACAAGCTTGAGGAAGAGATCATGAAGCAACTGGCAAGTCTGAAATTCAACGAGGATGTAAAAGAAGAATAGAATGGAAAACGAGGTACAGTTTCTGCTTTACAGCATGCCCGACGAGCAGGGCAAGGTACAAGTCATTGTAAAGGATGGTACAATATGGTGTACCCAGAAGGCTATGGCACAGCTCTTTGGGGTAGGAATTCCCGCTATAAGTAAACATCTGAAGAATATTTTCGAGGAGGGAGAATTGCAGAAAGAAGTGGTTGTTTCCAAATTGGAAATAACCACTCAACATGGAGCTATTAAAGGGAAAACCCAGAAGTCTCAAGTAGAATTCTATTCTCTTGATGCTATTATCTCTGTCGGCTACCGTGTCAATTCCATCAAAGCCACGAAGTTCCGCCAGTGGGCAACATTGGTATTGAAGGAATATATCACGAAGGGATTTGCCCTTGACGACGATCGACTCAAGCAGGGTACAGCCGTGTTCGGTAAAGACTATTTCCGTGAGCTCCTTGAGCGCGTCCGGTCCATTCGTGCCAGTGAGCGCCGTATATGGCAGCAGATTACGGACATTTATGCGGAGTGCAGCACCGACTACGATAAGAGCTCTCCGACAACCCGCGATTTCTATGCTATGATTCAAAATCGTTTCCATTATGCCATCACTGGTATGACGGCAGCTGAAATTATATACACACGGGCGGATCATACAAAAGACCACATGGGGTTAACAACATGGAAGCATGCACCCGATGGCAGGGTCTTGAAGTCAGATGTCAGCATAGCAAAGAACTACTTGCAGCCTGAACAGATTAAACGTTTGGAACGTGCTGTAACGGGGTTCTTCGACTACATAGAGGATCTCATAGAGCGGGAGAACACCTTCACAATGGATCAGTTCTCAGCCAGTGTCAACAAGTTCTTGGAATTCCGAAACTATCATATCTTGCCTGACAAAGGAAAGATTTCTGCTGCAGAAGCTAAAGCTAAAGCAGAACAAGAATACGATATCTTCAACAAGACGCAGAAAATAGACTCGGATTTTGATAAGGAAATAAGGAAACTAAAGGGGGAATAAACCATGATGTGGAAGAAATATAAAATATGCGACATAGCTACTGTGCTGAGTGGGGCGACACCAGCAACATCTGATTTGGCAAATTATGATGGTGAAATAGTTTGGATCACACCAAAAGATCTTGCTTTAAATAATAGCAAATACATTAGTAGAGGAGAAAGAAATCTGACAGAAAAGGGATATAAGGGGTGTTCTACTCAATTAATACCACCTTATAATATTCTCATGTCTTCACGTGCTCCTATTGGCTTGTTGGCTATAAACAGGACAGAATGTTGTACAAATCAAGGTTTTAAAAACTTGGTTATTGATAAATCCATATGTGACGTTGATTTCTTTTATTACTATCTGAAATATCACATTGCAGAAGTGCAGGCTTTGGGTAGTGGCACAACATTCAAGGAAGTTTCAAAATCATCTTTACAGTCATTTGTTGTTAGCTTACCTTCATTGGATGAACAAAAGCAGATTGCTAATATATTATCAACATTAGATGAGAAAATCGCACTCAATCGTCAGATAAATGATAATTTACCGTTGCTTGACCATTCATCAAAAGAGGCAGTAAAGCGTCTCTTTGCTTGATAAGTTCTGATATTACCTGCTTATTTTTATTTATTTGAAGGATTAATGGAAGAGTTCTTTCTTCATATTCCACTAAAGTTTTCTTATTTGGATATGGAATACGCATTGCAGATACTTCAGGAACAGTCAATTGTTGTTGTACAGAACCGTTTTTCTTGAATGATATACGAGATATAATTTGATGTAAATAAGTGTCACCCCCCAAATCATACGGCTTAACGGAAATAAGTCGCATAATGGGAACATAATTGCTATATCTTCTTACACAATAACCTATTGTACCTCTTGCAGCAATGGTTATACTTCTCCCCGTTATCTGGTATTTGTCAGTATAACCGTACAAACCCTCATTAGATGTGCCATTAGAATAAATCGGCACATTATATTTATGTGTAGGAATTACGGAATATTCTTTCGGACAATCACCACCAGCCTTTATAGTTGCAATTTCTCCTATAGAACACATTGGCATATGAATCATGTTAGAAAAGATCATCTTATCTGTTATACAAGAGGCCATCGCCTCTAAATTATCATTTATCGATTAGAACAAAACCTTTAGAAATCCTGCCATATTCGATATTTTTTCTTAACTTTGCAAAGAGATGGCGGTCGAAACCGATTGTAAAAGGTAGGATTCATAAATCTGACATACAAAAGCGAAGGAGACATGGGTAAAACCATTACAACATACTTGATGACTGGTGACCCTAAAGGAGCTCAATATGTGCTTACAAGTAACAGGGTCTGTAAGATGATAATGATACCTCGTTCTGAGTTGTCTACAGTTTATGAGAGGGAAGAGTTGAAAACTCCTTCCTTCTATATACTCCTTGGACAGGACGAAGACGCTAATCCTATGGCATATATTGGACAGACGGAATATTTTACAGAACGAGTCAGGCAACATGATAATAAGAAGAAATTCTGGAATAAAGCTATTATCTTCATTTCTATAGGTGGCGCCATGACTAAAGCTGATGTGGAATATCTGGAATATAAGGGGTATAGGCTTGCAAATAAGGTGAAACGTTATAATCTAACAGAAAACAAGCAGGAACCGAAGAAGCCACATCTTCCAGAACATCAGCAAGACGCTATGGACGATTACTTTGAGGATTGCAAGTTCTTGACTTCTTTTATAGGTTGTAACTTGTTCGAGGAAGAGAAAAAGGAAGATGCTACAGGACAATTGACTTTCTATCTTACTCGAAAGAATTGTAATGCAAAAGGAGTTTATACTTCTGAAGGTATGACAGTACTTAGAGACAGCCATGTTGTAAAAGAATGTTCGCCAAGTTATAAAAATCGATCAAAACGCGAAGAGTGGCTTAAGAAATATACTTATGACAAGAATGGCGAACACTATCTGAAAAGTGATTATTCATTTGATAGCCCAAGTACAGCCTCTTCATATTGCTTAGGATGCTCAAGTAACGGATGGGTAGATTGGAAAACGAGAGATAAACGAAGTTTGGATTCTATCTTTCGCTTATAATTCTATTCAATTTATTGCTTAGCTTTGATACTGAACACAGGTGGAAGAACTGATACGGTGAACTATTTCTCGGAGTGGCTGCTCAACCGCTTCCGGGAAGGCTATGCCCTTAGCCGTAACCCGTTCTACCATGATGTAGTGAACAGAATCGAGCTCACGCCAGAGACCATCGATGTGGTGGAGTTCTGTAGCAAGAACTATCGTCCGATTCTGCCTCGACTGCATGAGATCACCGACCGCTTCAACTGTCATTTCCATTACACCATCACCGCCTATGGGAAGGACATCGAGCCCAACGTACCGTGCATTGACGAGAGTATCGAGACGCTGAAAGAACTGTCAGCACAGGTCGGAAAGGAGAAAATCATCTGGCGATATGACCCTGTGCTGCTGACCGACAAATACACAATTGAACGGCATTTCGAGACCTTCGACTACATGGCCGAGCGCATTGCACCATACGTTGACCGCTGCCTTTTCAGTTTTGTTGTGTGGTATAAGAAGTTGCGCATGCCAGAGCTGCTGCCGATTTCGGAGCAACAGAAAGAACGGATTGCAAGAGGATTGGGCGAGATTGCCGCCAATCACCATCTGTATATTCAGACATGCGGGACGAAGGAGAGCTATGAACAATACGGCATCCAAAGCAGCGGCTGCATGACGCGAGCTGTCTATGAGCATTCACTTGGCCTACATTTCAAGAAGTTAACAGAGAAGGGCAATCGCCCCGGATGTAAGTGCATGGAAAGCCGTGGACTTGGCGACTACAACACTTGCATCAACGGCTGCCGATACTGCTATGCCAACTACGACCATGAGAAGGCAAAAGAGAATTATGCACTCCATGACCCACTTTCTCCCTTGATGATTGGTCACCTAAAGCCAAATGACAAGGTCGTCCCCCTGCATCAAGAGAGCTTCCTTGACAAAGAACCCCGACTATTCTAACCAGTTATCTCCGCCACTTTTCCTGCTGGCTCTGCTCATCATCCACATCATTCACGTTCATGCCATGACCGACCTCATACTCACGGTTGCCATCCTTGGAGCCAGCATTACTATCCATAGGAGGGCGAGACACTGAAGATGACCGTTGTGGCTGTTGTGGCTGTTCCGTCTTTGGCTGATGAGCGTTGACCCTATTGGCAATGCCCTTCGATTCTAAATAGTTGTCATGAAGTTGACGAGCGATAGACTCACGCAGGTTAATAGTCTCTCCATTCCATGACACCGTTCCCCGATGAATGCGCGTACCAAATTGCCGATAGAGGATGCGGTTGATGTCCGCTGTGGTGAGTTTCGGATTGTCGGTGAGAAGCTCGTCGATGGTCTGCTCTATCTTTGCAAAACGAGTGGCGGCATCCTCGAACTGGAGAAGTTCCTTGATGCTAAGGAACTCGCCACCTTTGAATACCGTCTTGTTTTTGTGGTCAACAACGATGTAACCATACGGCGTGTCCGCCTTGCCAACAAAGACTAAACTGATACCGAACTTACGTTTCATGTGAGCTGCAAGTTCTTCCTTGTTGGCAGATAGGTTGCGGTACTTTTGCAGGATGGCACGCAGCTGTCTACGACGTTTGTCATCAGGCTTGTTCTCTCTCAGCGCATGCTGCATGATGAGTTGCACGTGTATGGTGCCCAACTCTTCTCTATTACGATAAAGATGTACTATCGGTTTCTCTTCATCATCTTTGCAATCGTAGCCTAAGCTTTCCATGATGGCACAGAATTGCGCTTTGGAAGTATAGCGATAAGATAGCGCATCCTTGGCAATGTCGTTAACATCCGGCTCCTGCTTCTGACCAGTGTATTCCTCCATGATTTTCATAGTCGCTGCTCTTGTACGCCGTTTCTCATGGTTTGGTCTATCTTATGACCATCGGGTGCCACACGGGAAGTAATGATATGGATGTGGTTATTGTCGGTGTCGTGGTGAGCATAGACCAGCAGCGGCTGCCCCTCATCTGTATACCCCATCTCTTTGAGATAGCGGTGCGCGATGTCAAGCAGCTGCTCGTGGGTGTACTCTGTTCCCTTGCAGCTGACAGCCACATGGAACTGGGCGTTTTGGATGTGTGTGTTCCGTGAAGAGTAGTCGAGGAAATACTGCCTGAGCTTTTCGGAAGTGAAGGCTTCCGGTCTAAGTCCGAAAATGTTCTGAGCCTCTAAGAGTGTAGCCACACCTTTCTCAACCTTCATTTCATTGTAGGCGACGGCATGAAAGTTAGCAGAGGATGGAAGAATGGTGATAATCATATCAAAAGAGTCAAAAGGTTCATGCTTCTTCTTGCTTGTCGTGAATGGCATCCAATTCAGCCTTGATACTTCTTATTGCTTGGATAGCATTTCGAGTCTCTGGGATTAGGATGCTGCGAAAGTAACTCTCGTTGAGTTCACCGGCTATAGCCAACTCGTTAGCCCGATGCATACATTGGTTGAAGTTGTCGCCCAACCACGAGAGCTGTTGTTGATATTTTTTATAGAACTGTAGGAGCGCCTCCATCGACTCTATCTTCCCTCTTGTCCGTTTGTCATCGAAGCGTCGGACGGCATCACGCACCATGGCACTCATGTTGCCGCCATAGTTCTGCGCTTTGTTCTGGAACATCTGAGCCTCTTCATCTGTGAGACGGATTTCCAAACGGATACATTTCTTCTTCATACGTGGTTGGATGGTTTATAGTTCATCTAATAAGGATTAGGGAGTTGCGACCGTTTTTCCTCCCCAGCTCTGCTGGCAAGTGACTTTTGAAGTGCGCCGAGGTGGTAACCGAGGTGTACGTACAAAAGTACAACTTGCTACTCATGAATGGCTCCTCTACGAGATAAAAGCAATGATTTATCGTTGTCATAATTTCACTATGTCATTGATGATATTATTCTGATTAAAAGTTCGTTATATAGGTGCATTCCAGCTGTTCTTTGTGTATCGTCCGGCGTTCAACCCTCATCCGATTATGCGCAATTATTGCGGAACAAAATGCGTAAAGTCGACCATCAACACATCGACACAAGTTGAGTCTCAACACATCGAAACGGGTCAAGAGTCAACTCATCGACACGAGTCAAGAGTCAACACATCAACATAGGTCGAGGTTCAACACATCGACACGAGTCGAGAGGCAACACATCGACACAAGTCGAGGTTCGACATATCAACACAAGTCGAGTGCCAACACAACGACACGAGTCGAGAGTCAACACATCGACACAAGTCGAGGGTCAACATTAGCTGTCCGAGGCATGACTGCAAAGAGGAACTTTTGCCAGCAGTTCAAAGTTGAGGAAAACACCATTACGGCTAAAGGCATGTGTAAAGATGTTTTTGCAAGTAAATTCGTCATTACACTTCTCCAAAAGCATTCGAGGTGTCAACATGCTAATACCATCACCAGCCAGTTGCCATCCATTAGCCACCCCTCCTTCCACTCGTATAAACAAGGTATAGTCGCGTGATGAGATTTTCATGTCACGACAGAATATAGGGTTGCGTTTGGTCGTAAGAACAGGAGTCTGGCCAAGAATAGTGGAGAAGCATTTCTGCAAGAAATCATTGCGGTCGTCAGTGGTGACAAAAGGCGTGTTAGGCCAGACTGTCGGACAGACTACCTCCTCGTGAAGAGGACTGAGGATTAGCTTGATGCGTTTGTAGTTGATGCCAAGTTCTTCTTTAAGTTGCTTGCACAGCAATGCTACAAGAAGACACTGGAAAGGAGTCTCAATGGAGCGGTCAACGAGAGTTAGGCTACATTCGCCTTGTCCCTTGAAGACGTTGCGGAGGAACGCCCAGTGCTCTGGATTCTTAGCGATAATTGACTTGAGGAACTGCCTTGTGGAGGTATCCTCGCGAAAGAAGACGTTGAAAGTAAGCAACGATCTTGTGTGGTGTTTGGGGTTGTAAATTATATCCATAGGTTCATGATTGAATCATCAATAAATCATCTGATTATCAGATAAATAAATACCGTATAAGGCTTGGATTATTCAATTATTTTTCGTATCTTTGTATATATATTACAAGAGTAAGAGTTTACAAACATAGTCATTCACCCTCAAATAGAAATCACCATGGCAGTAGCAGCCCTCGTCTTCGTGTATGTGTTCATCATCACGTTCATCATCGTACTCGCTTACTACCTTCTTGTAGGCATCCTGAAACTCATCGGCTTCATTCTGATGTCGATAGCCATCTATCTCGGCTTCTTTCTCCATTGGCTCATCGGGAAAGTCTTCCGGAGTATTTTCCCCCGTAGGGAAAGGGTGAGCAGGAATTAATCTGTCCATATTTGTCTTGGGTTCGTAGGAGGGACATTCCATCGCGGAGTGTCCCTCCTGTTGTTGTTTAATCTATTGTCATCGTATGAAATCTATTGTTTCTTGCCCTCTGCTTTGAGATGGAGCAGGTAGTCGTTCAAGTCGTTGTACCCCTCAAACATGAAGGAGAGGTCGATGGTGCGAGGTGCATAGAGGCCGAGGATGGTCTCCGTTGCCTTCCGTCCTGCCTGGTCGTTGTCGAGGTAGGTGAAGATGCGCTCTACATGTGTCATTTCCCTCAGTGCCTTTTCGAGGTTGTTGACGGAGTTGAGGATGATGTAGTGCGTCGTGCCATAGCTTGGCAGCCGCAGCTTCCCCATATTCTGCAGGACACGGAAGGAGAGAAAGTCGAAGAAGCCCTCAAAAACGTGGCAGCAGGAGGTGTCCAGTTCTTTGATTCTCTCACCTTGGAGGATGGTGATGTCCTTGCGCCCCATGCATCCCTTGAAGTACGGGTTGCGAAGCTCATAGCCGCCGGAGCTGTTGGGGAAGCCAAGAGCAAAATAGCGTTTGCCATAAATCTCATAATGTACTTCACGGCAGTATGACCTGCCAATCTCCAATGGAATGCCACGCTTGGCCAAGTAATCTGCCAGCGCATGATGAGTAAGCGGTTGACTATGAATATTCTTCATCACAGGCTCCTCCTTTCGCTTGACAGATGGCGGTCTTGTGGGTATCGCACAGACAGGGATGCCCGGATGGGTCTCCATGCGCTTGAGGATGGCGGCGGTGTCATCGGTGCCGAACAGCCGTTTGGCCAACGGGATGATGCCTCCGCCAACGCCCTCGCCAAAGTCATACCAAAGGTTCATCTCGACGTTGACCTTGAAGGACGGCTTGCTCTCGGCTCTGAAAGGAAGAGATACCATAGTTTGTAACCGCGGACTTGCGCAGGATGGAATCCCATGCTGGCAAGAAAGTCCACCAGACTGATTTGAATTGCTTGTTCTATGCTCATATTATTTGTGGGTTGAGTTTATTATATATACGCATTAAACTTAAACCTTAAACTTACTCGGCAGTGGAGAAGTTGTCATGATAGTGATAGCCTTCATGGTCCTTGGTGAGGGCTTCTTTCTCCATCAGCCGTTTCACAAGGGCTTTCACGGCATTGGTGCCTCTCTTGTAGCCTTTCCCGGCATAGACCATTCGGAGCGTATCAACCAGTTCCGTGTATTTAGCCGGTGGCACATGGCTACTAAAGTACTCACCGAGGATTTCCTGATGGATGTCCTCGCTCAATGAGGTCAGCGGCACGTCCTTGCTCTTGACGACGGTCACGTGGTAGCCTTCCTCCAACACTGGCATGGACTCCTCGTTGATGCTGAAGGCGAAAGAGGAGAATTCCCGGTCACGCATGTGCATCGGCCTGACCTCGCTGATGTTGGTGTTCTGCTTATCCTTGCTGATGACGAGTACCGTCTCCGCCTTGTTTTCAAGTTCGGTTCCGATATGCCCACGGGTGTTGTTGTCGTTCTTGTTAAGGTGGAGTACACAGTGGATGTGCAGGTTGTGCTTGCTCGTCCACGCCATCAGCATGGTCATGACATCGGTGGCTTCCTTGGCGTTGTTGATATCGTACATCAGGTCACGGAGACCGTCGATGATGACAAGCCCATAGCCCTTGCTCTTGCGCAGCGCGTAGTCGATGAGACTGATGCGCAGCGACGGCGTGTACTCACGCAGTCCTACAAAGGTGATGCGGTCGCAGTCCTTGTTGGTCGGCAGCCCGGCCAGCCGCAGGATTCTCGACAGGACGTTGTGACAATGGTAGCGGCTCTGCTCTGTGTCGAAATAGAATATCTTGTCCTTGCCTTTGGGAAGACACGCCCGGTAGTTCAACACCCGGTCATTCTTCAACGCTGCCGCCACGATGGACGAGATATTGAACGTTTTCTTGCTCTTCGCCTTTCCCGTCGAGGCACTGAAGTTGCCGAAGGTGGCTATCGTGCAGTCGTCCACCCACAGTATCTGCGGAGGATTGTCGGGACGCTCCGATGCTTTTATCTTGCCTTGGTTGAGATAGGCCTCCAATTGTTTGTCGGAGAACTCGCTCTTGAAAAGCATCCCCATCTGTGTCGTGTCAATCGTCTGTACCTTGTTCTGTTCCATTGTCTTCCTTGTCTGTCTCTGCGACCCTAACGGTCGATTTCCTTATCATTTCCCGAAGTTGTTCCTCTGTGTAGGCATTCACCCCACGATGCCGTACGATGCTATGTCTTTCTATTCTTCTTGCCATGGCTTATATGCTCAATCTTGATTTATTGGGCTTGCGGCGGTGCGAAGCCATGATGTCGTCGTTCATCTTATCAAAAGGAATTCCCTTTCTGTAGGACTCCAGCCACACGACGACCTCGTCCTTGAAGAAGGTGAGGTTCTTGCCTACCTTGACACAGGGGAGCCCGTTGTTGTCGATGTGGTAGTACACCGTCGATTTCTTCATGCGTGAGAAGGCCACCATGTCGTCGATGTTCATGGGCACATGAAGGTCTGACGGAGGCGTAGCAGCTTCCGTCTGACGCTTGTGAATGCTGTGGATGTCGGAAATCATGCCCTCGACTCCATCCTCACGAGGATGGAGTCGAGGGCTTGGGGAATCTCATTGAATGTTGCTTCAGTCTTTTCCATTCTTTGCTATGATTAAAATGATGGCGCAAAGGTCGGAAAAGAATCAATGCTGACCAAATGGTTACGCAGGCCAACAGTAAGTAATCATCTAATAATCAGATGTTTCATTCAATGGTTGAGAGGAATCAGGGATTTTATCATTAGGATAGTGGAATCGGTAGTCATCCTTGCTGTCTGGTTCATCGATTTTGATGGTGAACTGGTTCTCGGGCGACTGTTTCAAGGTTCTGCGGATAGTCTCTACTTCCAGGTCCTTCATGGCGACCGGGAAGCAATACTTGGCAAACTCCGCGCGTTTGACACCGCTCCAGCCCAATCGCTCACCAATGTTCCATACGAAATGGCGGATGTCGAAAGATGTAAGCCGGTGGTTAGGTTTAAGTGGAACAGGCATGAATTGCTCGTCATCCGAAAGATTCCAATGTCGAATGTTCTCGAAGAGCAAATCCAAGGATTTGTCATCATCAAGAAACGGAACCATGACGATGTCGATGTATTCCTTGATGGCTTCGCGTCTGTCCGCCTTGTGCTGTTTGCGCTTCTGCTTGAATTCCATGCGGAGCTCGTCCCTCGACTTGCGAGTCTCAGAAGACTGCGGGGGAGCCTTGCCATCACAAGTAGAGCCATGGGCATTGCCCCAGACGAAGGAACGGTGACGGGCAATAAGGTAGCCAGATAACATAGCCAGTGGTATGGCTATGACAACAGCCCAACGTACAGCCAAGGTTGCGGCATCGCCTCTGCCGTGGAGGTAGTCATGGGCAACAAGACTGTTGCCCATGACAAAGGTGGTTAACAACAGCAACGAAACCGCCACTGTGAGGATAAATTTAACTTTGTTGTTCATGTAACTTATATATATTTGAATGATATGAATAGTTGCAAGACCAACGGCGGTAAAGTTAATAAAATTTTTTAAACGTGCATATATACTATGTTGCCAAGTTTATGACTTTTTGTGCAAACGTTGAACATAATTGCCTCTGATAGTAAGCACTTTGCATATTCATGCACGTTAGTTATACCTATGAGTTTTCGTTTTGCTTTTTCTCTTTATCATCAGAAGTCTTTACATTTGCATCCTGATGTAGAATATTGAGCGAAATCTTGTCGGCCGCCTCACGACTTTTCGGGTCGGCATGGCGGGCATAACGCTGCGTGGTGCCTACATCCTTGTGGGCGAGCAGGTGCTGCACGGTGTAAAGGTCGGTGCCGAGCTCTATCTGCAACGAGGCATAGGTATGGCGGAAAGAGTGGAACGTGATGTACTTGGTGATGCCGGAGCTCTTGATCCATTTCTTCAGTGGATGGTTGAACATCTCTATGGTGAGTCCGGGGAACACCTTGCCCTTAGAGCGTGGCTTGATCAATTGGAACGTCTCGTTGCTGATGGGCCGTAGTTGCGCTGCTTGGTTTTCTTGCTGATAAAGTCGAGGTAGAGTCCGCCGTCGGCATACTCGCAGACTTCATCCCAGTCGAGCTTGATGACGTCGCTGCGTCTCAGTCCCGTCAGGCACGAAAAGAGAGAAGCGCGGCGAATGATCTCCTGCTCGCACGGTGTCTGGCTGAGCGTTTGCAACTCGGACAGTGTCAGCGAGTCCTTATGGGTCGGCACAGGATCGATGCGCTCAAGGAAGTCGTTAGGGTTGTTCTGGATCATGCGGTCGCTGTACGTGATGTTGAGGAAGCCACGGAATGTGGACCAGTAACCCGCCGCCGAGTTCTGGTTGATGGGCTTCCCCGTCCGCAAGTTCTTCGCACCAAGCAGGTACTCACGGAAGCGGCGGCACAGGTCGAGATCAACTTCACCGCATGTACAGTGTCCGTCAACGAACTTCTCGAAATGCTTGTAAACGAAGTCCCATTTCTTGTCTTTATTCATGAGAATGCGCTTGAAGTAGGCTAGGAAGTCACGCTTGCTCGTCGTCTGGTCGAAGAGGTTGTAACGCTCGCTGACCACGCTTTCATACCGCTGGCAGCGAATCATCTCTGCCTTCTCGCGCATGCGTCTGTTGAAGGCACGCTCCATCTTGTTCTTGGGATTGGTATAGATGTAGATGCCAAGATACTCGCGACGGATGATCTTCATCGTTACCTTGTCACGGACTCTGGGATAATAATCCAGGTAAAGAGAAATCTTGTCATGGGCAAGCTTGCGCTCGCGAAGAGTTACATTTTTACAGTACTGCATAGTCTAATTGTTTTAAGTTGTTATTAATTTATTTGAATTGCTATCATTTGTTTTTTGGGTGCAAAGTTCTGAATTCCGGACGCACTGACCAAACGGTGACGCTTGTCAGCAGTCATTAAATCAGCTTTTTCCTCTTTTTTCCTTAAAAATCCTGTCAATATCTCCTTTGTTAAAGTACGAGAACTGCGCTTTGTGCACTTTTCTGACCTTGTAATACTTCACCGTATTGTACACCATGGTGCGTGTCACACCATATTTCTTCATGATTTGCTCCACGGAATAGTACTTGTCACGGCTCTCGAAATCATCGCTTTTCACCTTGTCTATGTCCTCCTTCGAGTAGAACACTTTCCCCTTGACCTGTTTGGTGGGTATCTTGTGGCGGTAGGCAAAGCTGCGCCTGGCCTCAGGGGTCATCATATAGAGTTCTTCCATGTCCTTGGCACTTATCCAAAGCTTCACCCAAGGCTTGGCTTCATATTTGGCAAAGGCCTTCTCGATGACATCGGAGGGGAAGTAGTTGTAGCCGCCGATGGACTTCTTCTCCTTGATGTTCATGGCGCGTGTAATATTCTGCACGTGCTTCACCGTCATGGCATACTTGTCGGCTATCTGCTCGATGGACACATATCCTTCGGGGATACGTGTCTGTCTCTCTTCCTCCTTGCGCTTCAGCAGGGCATCGATGGTGGCATCCTCTATAGAATCGTTCTTCTCTATGTGCCCATCATTTCCACGGTGCCGCATGATGGCATCGAACTCGTCCTTGGCAATCAGAGTAAACTTTCCCTCTTTGGCCGTCGTCAAGTGGTAGGCACGGGTATAGTAACTTATCTGATCCTTTGACAAGCCGTAGATTTGCTTAAGTTGAGGATAAGTATAGTACTTCTCGGCTTTGAGCGGGTCTTTGAGTTTGTCAATCTCATCCCTGCTGTAATAGACCTTCCGTAAGATGGTCTTTCTGGATATGTTGTGCCTTTGGACGTAGCTCAGTACGGCAGCATGAGACATGCCAAACTTTTCCATGATCTGCGGAATAGTGTAGTAATCACTGTCAGAAACCGTTTCTTTCAGCGCAGCGAACTTTTCATTCACAAGCTTCTTTGGGAAAAAGGAGTTTCTGCCCTCAAAAACTATAGGAATATTATACTTGTTAATCCGGGTTCTAACGGCCTTGCGTGAGATACCAAACTTCTCAATTATCTCCCTCATTGTGTAATAATCACTTTCGGTCTTACGCTCATACTTTTTTTTCTTAAAAGTGGGAGCATTGTCGAAAAGAGAATCAAGGTCAGAGCGACGTATCACAATCCTGTTCTCACTCAATTTTACAGCCTTAATGATACCTTGGTAAATATACCTGTAGACGGATGTCGATGTCGTCCCGAGCAATATAGCAACATCTTTGGGTGACAGAAATGGCTCGTTGCCTATCAAACCAATTTCCGGCACTTGACATTTCGTCGTTTCCGCGACTGCCTTCACCTTTTTGGCATTTGACCTCTTAGCGTCACGCCTGCAACTTGGACTACAATAGCGTGTTCCATAGTTGTGCGCAATGAATGTTTTTCCACACCAACTACATCTTCGTTCAATGTCCATGATTAGTCAAATTTTAGTTTACAATTCTTCTACAGCCAACAACACGCTTCCACAGGCAACCACAACTTTGTGCCTTCAATGTCATTCCGTGTGATACGGCATTTTTGCGGCTTCCACAACTTTGCCCCTTCAATGTCGCTTCCACAATTTCGTATGGCGCATATTAGTGGGCTTTGGTACAACCGTGGTACAAAGATAACTAAAAAAACTGGGACCAATTTGGACCAACTCGGAAAGTGTTAAAAAGTAGGGGCATGAAAAAACCGCTGAAAATCAGCGGTTTAGTATAAGTTGCTTCAAATTGGTTGAAGTTGGTAAAGTCGAAAAAATAGGGTTTCACTTTCCTATGCAGAAGTGCTGGAAAATGTTGTTGAGGGTCTCTTGGCTGGAGATGGAACCACCGGTGATGTTTCCAAGAATTTGGAGAACCTGACGGAGGTCTTCGGCTACGAGATCGGAGGAGAGGGAAGAGGTGAGACCGGAGAGAACACGTTCAAGAGCCTCATGAGCATGGATGAGCGCGTCGTAGTGGCGGCTGTTGGTGATGATAACAGTGTCCTCTGTCAGCTCCGGGATGTCTGCGAGTCGAAAGATGACGTCTTCCAATTGCTCGATGCCTTGACCAAATTTGGCGCTGATGCTCAACTCGGTAGCTGGTTGCAAAGAAGTGGAGACGATGGAACCGGTAGAAGTATCGTCCTGAGAATCAGCAGCAAGGTCGACCTTATTGTGGACAAGGATAAGGGGCTTGTCGCCAATACGATTGGCAATGTCAGAAGTTTCCTTGTCGGAGGGTTGATGGTCAACGAGCCACACGATGATGGAGGCCTCGTCCATCTTCTGATAGGAGCGTTCAATGCCGAGTTGTTCGATGCGGTCGTCGGTGTGGCGAATGCCAGCTGTGTCAATGAAGCGGAAGGTGATGCCATGGATGAGTATCGTGTCCTCCACCGTATCGCGCGTGGTGCCGTCGATGTCACTGACGATAGCTTTGTCCTCATGGAGCAGTTGGTTGAGCAGCGTGCTCTTGCCTACATTGGTCTTGCCGACGATGGCCACAGGAATGCCTTTCTTCAGGGCATTTCCCGTTTGGAAGGAGTGGGCGAGGGTAGAGATGCGGTCATCGATATGTCGTGCAAGCTGGATGAGCTCTGTGCGATCCGCGAATTCGAGTTCTTCATGGTCACTAAAGTCCAACTCCAGTTCGAGCAGAGAAGTCATCTTCAACAGTTGCTCACGCAGTTTGGAAAGCTCCGAACTGAAATGTCCTTTGAGCTGGCTTATGGCGAGATGGTGTGTTGCCTTGTTGTTGGCCGCAATAAGGTCTGCGACGGCCTCAGCCTGGCTCAGATCCATCTTACCGTTGAGATAAGCCCTACGCGTGTATTCACCAGGCTGGGCCATGCGACATCCGTTGTCGATAAGCAGTTGCAGTATAGCGTTGGTGATATACTGGCTGCCGTGGCAACTGATCTCAGCGCTTTCCTCGCCGGTATAGCTGTTGGGGGCATGGAAAACGCTGATGAGCACATCGTCGAGGCTGTTGCCTTGCGGGTCTTTTATTTCGCCATAGTGCAGGGTATAGGGCTTTGCCTCAGTCAGCGGTTGATGGCTTTTAGCAGTGAATATTTTGTCGATAAGCGCCAAACAGCCTTCACCGCTCACACGAACGACGGCAATGGCACCCCTAGTGCGGGTAGCATGAGCACAAATAATTGACATTTTATATTCTCTCCAGTACTTTTTGAATCAGTGAATCGATATCAGCTTTATAATTGCTCTCAGCCTTATGTGCGACGCGGTTGGCGATGACCATGCAGCAGGTGACGGCACGATGGCCCATGAGCTGCGACAGTCCGGAGATGGCACTCGACTCCATCTCGAAGTTGGTTACGCGCAAGCCATCGTACTCGAAGCTCTCGATGCGCTCGTTGAGTTTGGGCTCTGCCAATGGCAGACGGAGGCGGCGGCCTTGCGGACCGAAGAAGCCATTGCATGAGATAGTGTATCCGCGCACCATATCCTCACCGGCGATGCGGTTCAGGAGCTCAGTGTCGGAAGTAGCCACATAAGGATTTCCCATGGAGGCTTTCCATCCTACATGCTCTTTGAAGTCCTGCTCGAGTTTGAGATCGCTCGCCTCGTCGCGTCCGGCATAGAAGTTGAGCAGTCCATCGAAGCCGATGCTCTTCACACTGGCGATGAAAGTACCCGTAGGAGTATAGGGCTGCAGACCTCCGCAAGTGCCGATGCGCACGAAAGTGAGCTGTCGGTGTTGGTCTTTCTCGGTACGCGTTTGGAAGTCGATATTAGCCAATGCGTCCAATTCGTTGAGCACAATGTCGATGTTATCGCATCCGATACCCGTACTCTGTACAGTGATGCGCTTGCCGTGGTAGGAGCCGGTGATGGTGTGGAACTCACGGTTACTCACCTCACACTCTTTCGAGTCGAAGTGCGAGGCCACGAGTGTGACACGAGCCGGATCACCTACGAGAATCACCTTATCAGCGAGTTGCGTAGGGTGGAGGTGAAGATGAAAGATAGAGCCGTCGCCATTGATAATCAGCTCGGACTCAGGAAATACAGTCTTTTCCATGATTGCTAAGATTTAAAGATACAAGTACTATTTTTCTATTAACTACTTTTGCATTTCGGCCACCCGCAGTTTCTTTGCCACGTTGTGGAGGTCGGTCAGCTGCTGTTTCAAGTCCTTCTCCTTGCTAAGAATATCTTGTGCGAGCGTCCGTTGTCCACGCGCGTAGAGCTCACGGTTATGGTTGAGGCTGCGACGTGTGTCGTCGATCATATTGTTGAGTTCCACCCATTGCCGGAAGAGGTTTCTGGACACAGGTGATTTTAATTGCTTCTCGTCGGTGATCAGCGTGTTATCGTTGAGGATAAACGACGTAGTGACGTGCGTCTTGGCCACTTTCGCGCGCGCCATCATCGCGTCGCGTCGTCCGAGAGCCGCTTTCCGGTCTCCGAAGGCCCAAGTGTCGGCGATGCTGTGGATTTGCGCATAGCGCTCCAGCTGCGCCGAGGAGAGGTTGTCAGCGGTGAAGTCCTTTCTTACCTGCGTGGGCACGAAGGTATAGATACATACACTGTCGGCGTGCTGATGGCGGTCGCTGACGAGCCATCCGAGCGTGTCGAGGTCATCGATAGCCAGGAGATAGTCGTTGGCCGTAGAGTTGAAGGGCAATCCATAGTTTTGTGGTTGCAGCCACTCATCCTTATCGTTGTCATAAGAAGTCATGAAGATGTCTCGTCCGCCGACAGAGTAGGGTCCTGTTGCTGAGAAGAAGAGCGTGATCCCGTCGGCGCAGAGGAAGGGGTAGTTTTGCCAATGATAGTCTTCGTCGCTAATGTCAGCAAGGCACGACTGCTGGCTCCAGGCGTTGCCCACTTTGGTCTGCACGTAGAGCGTCGTGGAGGTGCTGTCGCCCAAGGCATAGAAGCGCCGGTCGCCCAGTTCTGTCTCATACTGTGCTAAGACGTTGTTGCCCTTTCTGCTTTTCATAGAGAGCTTTCCCGCCTCGGCGTTGAGTGGAATATGGCTGAGGAAGTCGTTTTTAGCCACGACCACGCTGTCGATGAACATCAACTTGGCCGTGGCAGGCAGCAACGTGCTGAAGAGTTGCCGCCCGCCGTTGCTGTTGGTCTTTATTTTCATCGTAGCCACAGCCTTTCCTTTCACTGTGGTGTTTCGCTTCTGAGCCCCCGCGGGCACCACTGCGAAGAGCAGTGCCGTGAGGATCCATGCCTGTATTTTCTTCATGTTAAAACAAATATGTCTATTTAGCCTCTTTCAGATGCTTGTCCATGTTGGCAGCGGCACGTCGTCCGTCGCCCATGGCCAAGATGACCGTAGCACCGCCGCGCACAATGTCTCCACCCGCATAGATGTCGGGTTGGCTCGACTGCATCTCGTCGTTGACCACGATCGTATTCTTGCGTCCGAGTTCCAATCCCTGGATGCTCTTGGGTACCAATGGGTTGGGCGAAACGCCGATGGCCACGATGACCTGGTCGCATTCGAGCGTTTCAGTCCTACCCGTAGCCACCGGGCGGCGGCGGCCACTGGCATCTGGCTCACCGAGCTCCATGATGTCGAGCACAGCGGCGCGCACACGTCCGTTGTCGTCGGCGAGATATTCCTTTGGATTGTGGAGCGTAAGGAAATGGATACCCTCTTCTTTCGCATGCTTTACCTCTTCAAGACGGGCTGGCATCTCTGCCTCGGAACGGCGGTAGACAAGAGTCACGTCAGCACCCAAGCGCTTAGCCGTGCGGCAGGAGTCCATAGCCGTGTTACCACCACCGACGACCACCACCTTCTTACCAATATTAATAGGAGTATCGGTATCGGGGTTAGCCGCATCCATGAGGTTGACGCGGGTGAGGTATTCGTTGCTCGACATCACGTTGATGTAGTTCTCACCAGGGATGTCCATGAAGTTGGGCAGTCCGGCTCCCGAACCTACAAATATACCGTGGAAGCCCTTATCCTCCAAGTCCTTCACGGTGATCGTCTTGCCCACGATGCAGTCGGTTTGGAAATGAACACCCATCTTGCGCAGGTTGTCGATCTCCACGTCTACGATGCGGTTGGGCAGTCGGAATTCGGGAATACCATATTTCAGCACGCCGCCAATTTCGTGGAGCGCCTCGAAGACATAGACCTCGTAGCCTTTCTTCACCATATCGCCGGCAAAACTCAGTCCCGACGGTCCCGAGCCCACGACGGCCACCTTGATGCCATTCGACGGTGCCACCTCGGGCAATATGCCACGTCCGCTCTCGCGCTCATAGTCCGCAGCAAAGCGCTCGAGATAGCCGATGGCCACGGCAGGCTCTTTCATCTTCAAGTGTATGCACTGGCTCTCGCACTGCTTCTCCTGCGGGCATACGCGGCCGCAGACAGCGGGCAGGGCAGAGGTCATCTTCAGCACGCGGGCAGCGTCGAGGACATGTCCACGCTCGATATTCTTGATAAACGACGGAATGTTGATATTCACCGGGCATCCCTCGACGCAGCTTGGCTTACCGCAGTCGAGGCAGCGGCGAGCCTCACTCATAGCCATGTCAAGTGTCAGTCCTTTGTTCACCTCCTCAGTGCGAGTGGTGGCGCGGTAGACGGGGGCGAGCTCCGGCATCTTCACGCGTTCAATCTGCTTGCGCTCCTTGGCCGTCATCTTCTTGCGAAGTTCCTCACGCCAGGGTGCATTGCGGTCGATAAGACTCTCCATGGGCTCCTTGCCGTCGTCGGGCGAGGGTACTGCCGTCTCAGCCGTGTTGCAAGCCACACAGGGATTCGCTTCATCGTCGTGGTGGAGGTGGCGCTCATAGTTGTCCATTTCCTCTTTTTCCACTCCTTTGAAGGTGCCCATGCGCTTCATCATCTCATCCCAGTCGACGAGATCACCGTCGAACTCCGGGCCGTCGATGCATACAAACTTTGTCTTTCCGCCGATTGTCAGTCGGCAGGCACCGCACATACCCGTACCGTCGACCATGATGGTGTTGAGCGAGACATCGTTGGGGATACCATATTTATGAGCCAGCAGCGAGGTGAATTTCATCATTACCGGAGGACCAATGGCGAGCACCTTGTCGACATGCTCGCGCTTGATAACCTCTTCCACGCCGACGGTGACCACTCCTTTCTCGCCGTAGGAGCCGTCGTCGGTCATGATGATGACCTCATCACTGTATTTCTTGACGTCATCGACCATGATGACAAGATTCTTTGTACGTCCGGCGAGCACCGAGATGACGCGGTTGCCGGCCTGTTTGAGCGCGGTGAGTATTGGGAGGATGGCTGCAATGCCAATGCCACCTCCGGCACACACTACGATACCGTATTTCTCAATCTTCGACGCATTGCCCAAGGGTCCTACGATATCCTGCACCTCGTCACCAACATTGAGCTGACAGAGCTTGGTAGAGGACAGTCCCACCTCTTGCACCACGAGGGTAAGGGTGCCCTTTTCGGGGTCTGACTTCGCGATGGTGTAGGGCACGCGCTCGCTGTCTTTGTCCACACGCACGATGATGAAATGCCCAGGGCGGCAGCTGTGCGCGATGAGCGGCGCCTCCACCTCCAGACAGAACACCTTTTCCGAGAATTGTGTTTTCTTTAGAATCTTGTTCATTTCAGTCTTTGTCTTTGGTCTTTACGTTAGCACAAAGATAGCAATAAAAATCGAGTTTCTCAATGAATGTCCGTTAAAATAACTCTTACAAGAGAAAAAAAGACAGTTATTTCATCTTTTCAGCCTCTTTGTGCGCGGGGCTCAGTCCTTTCTTGTCGCTGATGAAATTGAGCACTACCATTTCTATCATACATGTGAGTTCCTGAAACATGATATGGCATCGGGGCCATACCAGGCAGACGACAAAGCAGGGAAGCCAAAGATAGAGTATCTTGGGGCAGCGGTGGAAGACATAGATCACCGAGGCCACGCAGCAGAGAATGCCGCCGAAATAGTGGAGAAATGTGTTTGAGGTGTGGTAATGGGGCGAGAGGGCCACATCGACCAGTCCTATGATCATCAACCACACCATGGCTCGGCCTTTCTTGTCGGTGTGGCGAAAGAGAGTAGTGGCTACGAATGCGATGACCGTCAATATATATAATGAGAAGTCCAGTTCATGGGGAATCAGATACGAGGTGCATGACATACTGTGGGGCAGTCTCCCGCTGACCGAGGCGCAGAGCGCTACATAGATGGCTGTGATGGCGAGCTCCGCAATACTGATGATTTTTGTTGACTTCATAATGCTTAGCTGCTTGTTTACTTGCAAAGATGCAAATAGTGTACCGAATCCGATGCGAAATATTTGCAAACAAAATACTATTATTTGCAAAGAAAGTGCAAGGAAGTCTCAATGATTTACAGTATCTTTGCAATAGATAATACCCACAACCTGATAATGACATTATGAAATCGACATTACGACATCTCTTCGGAGCTCTCTTCATGCTCCTGTTGTTTCCATTTACGGCTCAAGCCCAATATGTTCGTTGCCACGACGGCAAGTTTTGGCTTGGCAGCAAACCCTATTATTATGTAGGCACCAACTTTTGGTATGGGGCTATCCTTGGTTCCACGGGTCAGGGCGGTGACCGTGCGCGTCTCTGCCGCGAGCTCGACCGGTTGAAGGCTGCTGGTATCGACAATCTGCGCATCCTCGTGGGGTCTGACGGACAGCGGGGCGTGAAGACCAAGGTGGAGCCGACGCTGCAGGAAGCGCCGGGCGTATACAACGACACCATCCTCGCCGGACTCGACTATCTGCTCCAGCAGATGGGCAAGCGCAAAATGATGGCTGTGCTCTATCTCAACAACTCGTGGGAATGGAGTGGGGGCTACGGCTACTACCTCGAGCAGACCGGACTCGGTAAGGCGCCGCGGCCCAACGAGGCTGGATATCCTGCGTTCATGAAGTTTGTGGAGCAGTTCGCCTCCAACGAGAAAGCTCATCAGCTCTTCTACGACTATGTGCGCTTCATCCTCGGGCGCACCAACCGCTACACCCATAAGCGCTATGTCGACGACCCCGCCATCATGTCGTGGCAGATTGGGAATGAGCCGCGCGCCTTCTCCAAGGAGGCTATCCCAGCCTTTGAACGGTGGCTCAGCGAGACCTCCGCCCTCATCCGCAGCATCGACAAGCATCATCTCATCTCCATCGGCAGTGAGGGCGCATGGGGTTGCGAGGGCGACTACAAGTGCTACGAGACCATCTGTGCCGACAAGAATGTCGACTACTGCAATGTCCATCTGTGGCCCTACAACTGGAGCTGGTCCAAGGCTGACTCGCTCGTGGAGAATCTGCCGCGTGCCTGCGCCAATACCAAGGACTATATCATGCGTCATCTCGCCATCTGTCAGCGCTTGGGCAAGCCCCTCGTCATGGAGGAGTTTGGCTATCCCCGCGATGGCATGAGCTTCCGTCCGGGGGCCCCGACGAAGGGTCGCGATGCCTATTATAAATATGTCTTCCAACTTGTAGCCGACAATGCCCGTCAGGGCGGGCGCTTCGCCGGCTGCAACTTCTGGGGATGGGGTGGGGAGGCCCGCCCACGCCATGAGCAGTGGCAGGTGGGTGATCCCTATACCAACGATCCTGCCCAGGAGCAGCAGGGACTCAACTCAGTCTTCGACTGCGACACCACCACGCTCAACGTCATCAGTGGCGTGATCCGTCAGTTCAAGAAAATGCATTGATCAACACACATTATATTAAATGAATATCCGCAATCATCCAAATTAGTAGATTCTATGCTTGAAACTCGTCCT
>ERZ833963.1452-NODE-1452-length-28190-cov-19.627119_pt1 | contig 28190 bp, 27 predicted proteins | sample MGYA00519693_ERZ833963 | MGnify/ENA primary metagenome ERZ833963 (study PRJEB31850, sample SAMEA3708748) | human gut metagenome | biome: human gut; feature: human-associated habitat; material: faeces | place: China | collected 2014 ... | reverse complement strand
CCATGTACACCGCACCCACACTGCGCAGCGCGTGCAGTCATTCAAGCTGCAAACTGCCAATGTCGGGGGTCGAGGGGCCCTCCCCTCGCGTTCTCTTGGGGGTTTAAGGGGGCCATTCTCTCACGTGAGAGAATGGCCCCCTTTGCCGCGTTCCCACACGGTGTGGGGATAAATCCCAAAAAGTATCACTTTTTGAACTTCTTAATCGTATCAGCAATGATATTCTGCTTCAAAATCATGCTGACCAGCACGTAAATAACGCACCCCACAACGCCCGTCAGGCCGCACTTGACGACGAGCATCAGCTTGCTGTCATCCGCCGCGACAAGAAGCGAACGCCCGCCGTAGAGGACGACCGCCATCGCTGCCGTGGCGGCAAGGCCCTTGAGGAGCGGCACCAGGCGCACGATCTTCGTCCCGTGGAAGAGCTGGATCGTCATCGCGATGGCACCGATCGTCAGCGCAAGCGACGTTGCCAGCGCGACGCCGGTATCGGTGTAGAACAAGCGGTTCAAAATGAGATTCAGCACCAGCACGCCGAGGTTGATGAGCAGCGGCACCAGCGTCTTTTTCATCGCGTAGTAGGCCTTGTTCAAAAGGTCGAGCACGGCGAAGGCGCTCATGCCGAGCGCGTAGCGGGCGAAGATGCTGCCCGTCATCTTGGTCGACTCAGCGGTGAAGCTGCCGCTTTCAAAGATGACGCGGATGATATCCGTGCCGAACGCGCACATCATCGCGCAGACTGGCAGGATGAAAAGCAGCGTGTTTTCCGTCACGTTCCAGATGTAGCCGAGGTACCCCTTCGAGTCCTCCTTCGTAAACTCGCGGTTAAAGCGCGGGAACATGACCGCGCTGATGCTGTAGAGCACGCTGGTCGTAAGCGGGGTGAAGAGCTTGTCGGCGTAGTAGAACGCGCTGACGGCGCTGTCGTTGAGCGCCGTGGCGGTCGCCGTGTCGATGAGATAGCAGAACAGGAAGATCGATGTCGTCAGCACCGTGACGAGCGCGGTCTTGAAGTACGTGCCGACATAGTCCGCCTTGCGGTCGAGCATCGGCCGGTAGACATAATGTTCCTTCTTCGCATACGGGATGCTCATGGCAAGCTGCAAGAGCCACGCGCACGAACTCGCGATGACGACGCCCTTGATGCCCCACTTTGCGCCCAGCGTCACAAGGAAGATCGCAAGGAATGCGTTGTACGGGATGCTCATGCTGCCCTGCAATTCATAGTGGTCGGTCGCCTGGAAGATGGCGACGTTCAGATACGCCGCCGCCACGACCGGCAGCGCGCAGGCCATGATGCGGATATAGCTCGCAAGGCGCGGCAGCTCGGCTGCGTCAAGGTCCCAGATCGTGCCGACGAGCGGCGTCGAGGCAAAGATCTGCCACAAAACGACCGCCGCGAGCGAGCCGAGCAGCGTGATGGTCAACAGGTTGTTGGCCGCTTTCTCGCCGCGCTTGCGGTCGGCAGCAAATTCCTTCGTCAAAATCGGCACCGCCGCGATGCACAGCGCGTAGCACATCGTCGTGAAAAGATAGAGCGTCGAGTTATACGACGCGGTGTAGAGATCCGCGTCGATGCCGGTGCCGAAGATATTGGCCTGCATCATTTCGCGCACCACGCCGAGGAGCTTGGCAAACAGCGTCAGCAGAAAGACGAAGCTGATCGCGCCCGCCGTGCGGACGCCCGATTTATCCTTCTTTTCCGTATTGTTTTGAGGGTCTTGCATGGTATGTTTCCTCGATTTCTCCATGATCGCGCAGATCATTTTCTCGTTCGTGTCGAGCTTGCGCGAAAGCTTGGCCATATGCGCTTCGACGCACTGCACCTGCTCCTTGCCCGTTTCGAGCACACGCTCGGCCTCGGGCAGGAAGAGCTCCGCCGTGAAGTTCTCCTTCGTGCTCAGCTTGTCGAGCCCCACGGAGTTTAAAAACGCCGTGCACTTGGGGTCATACGAAATGCCGATGAGCGGCACGCCCATGATGGCGGCATAGATGAGCGAATGCAGGCGCACACCGACGAGCAGGTCCATGTTGCCGATGATGGAGAGCATATCCTCGGAGAGGTACTTTTCATTCAGGCACACCGCCGTGTCATCGGGCAGCTGCGCCGCGATATGGCGGCAGACCTCGCCGTCCTCTTCATAGTGGAACGGGATGAGCACGGACTGCGCGTTGTACTTGTCCTTCATCATCTGGATGGAACGCAAAAGCTCTTTGACAAAGCGGCTGTCTGTGTCCCGCTCACGGATGGCCCAGCCGACAGTTAGGCGGCCATCTAGCGAGACACCTGCCTTTCGCAGGATCTCCGCGCCGACATCGCCATCGGGCTTTTTCATGCGGATGACGGGGTCCGCCGTGATGACGACCTTGTCGCGCGCGATGCCGATTTCCTCCAAAAGCGCCGCAGACCGCTCGTCGCGCACGACGATACCGTCCGCCCGCTTGAGCGCCGCCGCCGCGGCGCGGCGGTTGCCGGGGCGGTCGATGGGGCCGATGCCCTGGGAATAGATGAAGACCTTTTTATGGAAGAATTCCGCGCAGCGGATGATGGAGAGGTAATAGTGTAAGCTCTTGCTGCTCGTCACATCCTGCAAAAGGCTGCCGCCGCCGGAAATGAGCATGTCGCACTTTTTCACCGCGCGCAGGATCGCCACCGGCGACATGCGGTCCACCGCCTCAACGCCATATTTTTCGCGCGTGGAGGTTGGATTGTGCGAGAGCACTGTGAGCGAGCAGTCGGGAATGTGCTCGCGCAGCGACGAGACGAGCGTGCGCAGGATGGACTCGTCGCCGATGTTGTCGAAGCCGTAATAGCCCGAGATCAGAATGTTAACCATTCGTCACCCCGCAGATCCTGCGCACAAGGCGGTAAATGAGCTCCGCCACAATGACCACGGCTGTGCCGATGAGAAGTCCGAAGAGGATGCCCCAGCCGGTGCGCAGCAGGCTCAGCAAAAACGGCGTGCGGATGTGCAGGAACGTGTTGACCACGCTGACAAGGCCGATGGTCATGCCCGTGCCGAAGATCATCGGCAGGAACTTCATTCTGCGGCGCAGCGACCAGATGAAAAGCATCAGCATCGGCCAGCCGACGATCATTTCCTTCGTGCGCGGGCGGGCAATGAGCGCATTTTCCAGGAAGTTGCGGAACGCAAGCTCCCTTGCCGACGTCGTGGTCGAGTTGCCGGTGCGGTACATATAGTAGGCGAACACCAGCAGCATGAACACCGCCGCCACCGCGATGACGACGATCGCAAGGAACCAGCCGAGTTTCATCGGCGTCTGCATCAGCTCGCCGAAATAGGCGTTGAATCGCTTGACGCGGTTCTTCTCCCCGCGCTGTCCCGCGTGGGCGAGGACGGCCTCGCGCGCGCCGGTCTCCTCATAGGCGTAGACCAGAAGATAGGCGATCATGAAGAGCGCGATGGGGATAAGCTGCATGAGCTTGACGCCGCGGTACAGGTCGATCTCGAGAAGATACGAGAGCTGCGAGAGCGCAGACGATGCGAGCAGCGACCCGCAGAATGCCGTCAGAATGGTCGCGATGGCTGTGCCAAGCGTAAAGCCAAGCAGCTTGCCGAACTTGATCTGCGGCTCGCTGCGTCTCTTTTCGAGCAGTACGCGGCACAGACCGACAGCGGCAATCGACGGCATCACGATACCGCCGGACATCGAAAGGATCAGGCGGAACATCGAGGGCTTCAGCACCGCGAGGCCGGCAAGGCCGAGCGCGCCGACGGCAAACAGGATCGTGCGCCAGCGCTTGCCGATAAAGAAGAATAGATCAAGCAGGATCACGATGAGCGCCGCCGTGCCGATGCCCTGCAGCACCTTGAGCGCCATGGACGGCGCTTTCAGCTCCATCGCGGGCACGGTCGCGTGCGTGTAGCCGAGGGGCTCCAAGCGCGCGTCGAGGTCCGTGAGCATCTGCTCATAGTCGGCAGGGTCGGTGATGTAGACCCACTTCTTCTCGTCAGCGTCCCAGCTGACATCGCTATCCGGCTCTAAGATCATCTTGAGGAAGATGATCTTGCAATTACGCTCGGCGATGGCTCTAAAGAACGTGTTCGTGATCTCCTCGGGGCCTTCGTAGCCGCAGTACTGATAGCGGTTCTGGATGTAGGCCCACTCGTTGAAAACGCGCACACCGCGATAGCCCGTGTTGTCGAGCAGCTCTTCAACGCCGGGCCAGACAAGGTTCTGGCTCTGGTCGTTCTGCTCCATCATGGCGACGCTCGCGCCGCTCTCGTTGAGATACTGCGTCAGAAGCTCCAGGCTCTCGTCATCCTCATAGCCGACGAGCTCGTCGCCGTTGTTCATAAAGTACGGCGCGTTGAAGTGCTTGAGCACTTCGATATAGGCCTCGGCAAATTTCGTGCCGTTCATGTTCTTTTCCGTCACAGAGCGCGGGATGATCTGGTAGCCGTGGCGCTCAAACAGCTCCACCGTGTCCGGCCAGATGCCGAGGCGCAGGTCGAGCAGCTTTTCGCCCTTCATGCCGTTTTTCTGCTGCTGGATGAAGATGAAGCCGTGCTCGCCCTCCAGATACGTCTTGGCCTCAAAGTCCTCAAAACGGGCCTCGAAAGCGTTCAGGATCCACTCATAGCTCGCGGCGGTCTCCGTCCAGATGATCGCGTCGCTCACATCGGTGCTCTCACGCAGCCATTGCGCGACCTCGGCGGGGTACTGATCTTCCCATCCGTAGCTCTCCGCCGCCTTTTTCACGGTCATCGCGTGGACGGGGATGGCCGCGTTATCGTGCAGGTTGAGGGCGCTCGCCTCGCTGAGCGCGACCTTGTCGACGCCGAGCGACTTGAAGAGATCGATCCACTCGTCCTCTGACTGCGAAGACTGGCGCGCCATCGAGCGCATGCTGTTGTAGTCGAGGACGATGTCGTAATACTTGTTGCTCTTCTCCGCCTGCACACGCGAAATAAGCGGCACGAGCGAAGCGAGCAGGCCGATCAGCGCAATGACGGCCAGAATGCGGTTCTTTTTCAGTATGCTTTTCATTTGTATTCTCCTTGTGCGGTCTCCGCACTGTTTTTCTCGCTAAAGAGAGGCAAGCTCCACCGGCGTGCCGAGAACCTTGGAAAAGGTGTAGACCTTGGCGACATCTTCGATGTATTCCGCGCGCAGATATGCCTGCGCAAGGTCCTTCCCCACGGCGAGCACGCCGTGATTTGCGAGCGTACAGCCGCCGCGGTCCTTGAGCGCGGGGATTGCGTTCGTGCCGACGGCCTCAGTCCCCGGCGCGGCGTAGTCCGCGCAGCGGATGTCGCCGCCCAAAAAGATGCGCGATTCGATCAACACCGCGGGGATGCTCTTCCGCACGACGGCAAACGCCGTGGCATAGGGCGAATGCGTGTGGAAGACGGCGTTCGTCTCGCCATACGCCTTGTAGACCGCCGCGTGCATGCGCCACTCGCTCGAGGGTTGCAATTCCCCTTCGAGCACCGTGCCGTCGAGCTTCATGCGCACGATGTCCTGCGCGCGCAATACGTCATAGCGCACGGACGTCGGCGTGATGAGCATTTCGTCGGGCGCGACGCGGCAGCTCATGTTGCCGCTCGTGCCGGAAAACAGGCCCTCGCGGAACGCTTCAAGCGATTTGTCCACGATCTCCTGACGAAGAATGTCCAGATTTTGTTCCATTCAGATCACCAGATTGTCCCTGCCGATGCTGCCGTCCGTAAAATAGCGGTGCAGATCGTAGGGAGAATAAATACCAAGGTCGGTCACGACGCCCGAGACGAGATGCGGCGGCGTGATATCGAAGGCGGGATAGTAGCCCTTCACACCCTCCATCGCCGTGCGCACGCCCATGGCTTGGAGCGTGAAGTTCGGGTCGCGCATTTCGATGTGAATGCTGTCCACCGTCTCGTGTCCCTGATCGGGCGCGCCGGTGACAAAGTACGGGATGCCCATGTACTTGGCGACGATGGCGTTCTGGAACGTGCCCACTTTATTGACGACATGGCCGTCACAGCAGATGGCGTCCGCCGCGGTGGTGAAAACGTCGACCTTTTCGTTCTGCATGACGAACGCCGGCATATTGTCGGAGATGACCGTCACGTCAAAGCCCATGTCGTGGCAGACGGACGCCGTCAGGCGCGCGCCCTGAAAATACGGGCGCGTTTCGGGGCAGAACAGCCGGATGTTTTTGCCGCGGCTGCAGCACTCACGAAGCATCGTGCCGACGATGGTCTCGGCGAAGCAGTGCGTCATCACCGTTCCGTTGTCGGGGAACATATCGACTAAGTACGAGCCGATCTTCGCCATTCTGTTATAGCGCACGTTGTTGAGCTCGATGGTCTTATTCTTGATGGCCTCGGCCACATTCTCCCCCGCTGAAAGCGCGCGCTCGGCCTCTTTCAGGCAGATGTCGCACAGAAGCGTCATGCGCTTTTGCGTCGTGGGGCGCGCGTGGGAAATGGTGTAAGCCGCTTTCTTGAGGTATTCCATCTGCTCGTCCGCCGATTTGCCGCGGCATTCCCACGCCGCGAGCGCCATGCCCATCGGCGCCGCCGTGTAGGGGCCCGCGCTCTGCGTCACCATGTCAGTGATGGCCCGCGCGACTTCCTGATGTGTGCGGCAGGTGACAAATTCGACCTTTGCGGGGTAAATGCGCCGGTCCAAGATGCGCACCTCGCCGTCTTCAAACCACGCGACATTCTCGTAGCGCAGCAAAAAGGCGAGGTCTTTGTCCGCTCTCTCCATGTTTCTTCTCTCTCACTTTCTATAAAGGCGCTCGACGGCACGCTCCATGTCGGCGCGCACCTTGTTCTCGTCCAGCGTCTTGAATTCACCGTTTTCATATAAAATATTGCCGTCCACCATCGTCATGCACACGTCGCCCGCCTGCGCCGAGCAGGTCAGGAGCGCGGGCGTGTCGAAATTGGGATAGAGGTGGGGCTTGCTCAGATCAATGGCAATGATGTCAGCCTTTTTGCCGACAGCCAGCACGCCGGTGTCGTCGCGGCCCTGCAATTTTGCGCCGTTGACCGTCGCCATATCGAGCACCTCCTGCGTGGAGATCAGCGTCGGGTCGTTGTGATAGCCGTCGTGCATGATCTCAGCGAGGTGCATCTCCTCGAACATATTTAAATTGTTGTTGCTGGCCGTGCCGTCGGTGCCGAGCGTCACGTTGATGCCCTTGTCCATCATCTGGCGGATGGGGGCAAAGCCGCTGCCGAGCTTTAAGTTCGACGTCGGGTTGTGGATGACGCTGACGCCGTGGGCCTTCAGAATGTCCATGTCGCGCTCCGTCACCGCGACGCAGTGCGCCGCCGCCGTGGGCGAATCGAACGTGCCGAGCGATTCGAACCACTCCGTCGGCGTTTTGCCGTAGCGCTCGATGCACTCGCGCTGCTCGCGCGCGGTCTCGGCGAGGTGGATGTGCATGCGCCCGCCCTTTTCGCGGCAGAGGTCACTGTACGCCTTGACGATATGGCTCTTGCAGGTATACTCCGCGTGGATGGAAAAGTCAATGTGAATGCGCCCGTCCGCCGCGCCGTGGTACTTTTCAAAAAGCGCGAGCGATTCGGGGATCTGCGTGTTCTGCTCCACGGTCTGGTTTTCGTCAAAGCACTGCACACAGCGGTTCAGGTTCGCCTTGATCCCCGCCTCTTCGACCGCCCAGACGGTCTCCTCGGGGAAAAAGTACATATCGGAAAAGCTCGTCGTGCCGCCCGCGATCATCTCGATCAGGGCAAAGCGGCTCGCTGCGGCGATATCCTCGCGCACGAGCTTGTCCTCGATCGGGAAAATGGCCTTGAAGAGCCAGTCCTGCAAAGGCAGTCCGCTGCCGATGCCGCGCATCAGCGTCATGGCGATATGGCTGTGGCAGTTGATGAGTCCCGGGGCAAGGAGCCTGCCGCTCATGTCCTTTTCAAGGTCATAGGCCTTTTCGGGTTTTTCCTCACCGATATAGTCGATCTTCGCCTCATCGACGCCGAGATAGGCGCCGTGCAGCGTTTCATATCCGTTTTCCTTGCGCAGCAGAATGTCCGCGCCTTTCAAGAGTGTGCTCACAAAAGAGCCTCCTATCTGCATTTTATCTCATTATGCAGTCTATCACGCGTGCTTTCAGATTGCAACGGGCAAAAGGATTAAGTTTTTCCATATTGCTGACCATGTCGACAAAAATTTCTCATTTTGCAAGCTCAACTACTTAAAATTTCACTATTGAATTTCCTAATATGCCTGATTATAATTAGCGCATACTTTTTCTTAAGGAGTGAAACCGGTATGAGCAAAGTCTATATCCCGCAGGACTACCACACCCCGCTGTCTGTCTATGAAATGCAGCGCGCCATCGAATTCATCAAGAGCAATTTTCAGGTCAATCTGAGCAATGCCCTCAATCTCCGCCGGGTTTCTGCTCCGCTGTTCGTGGATGAAAATTCTGGTCTGAACGACAACCTCAACGGCGTCGAGCGTCCCGTCTCCTTTGACATTCCCGACGTCGGCACCAATGCCCAGGTCGTTCATTCGCTGGCCAAGTGGAAGCGTCTTGCGCTCAAGCGCTACGACTTCAAGGTCGGCAAGGGCCTGTTCACCGACATGAATGCCATCCGCCGCGACGAAGAGGTCGACAACCTCCACTCCATCTATGTGGACCAGTGGGACTGGGAAAAGGTCATCTCCGCCGAGGATCGCAACGTCGCTTATCTCAAGCGCACCGTGCGCGATATCGTCTCCGCCGTCAGCGAGACGAGCAGCGCGCTGAATGTCGCTTTCCCCTCCCTGCACACCAAGCTCCCCAGTGAGGTCTTCTTCATCACCACGCAGGAGCTCGAAGACCTCTATCCCGACCTGACACCCAAGCAGCGCGAGGATGAGATCTGCAAGAAGAAGGGCGTCGTCTTCCTGATGCAGATCGGCAAGATCTTAAAGTCCGGCATCAAGCACGACGGCCGCGCCCCCGACTATGACGATTGGGAGCTCAACGGCGATATCCTCTACTGGAACGAAGTGCTCGGCCATGCGTTCGAGATCTCTTCCATGGGTATCCGCGTCGACCCCAAGTCCCTCGACTCCCAGCTGACGATCGCCGGCTGCGACGACCGCCGCGCGCTCCCCTTCCACAAGATGCTGCTGAATGGCGAGTTGCCCCTGACCATGGGCGGCGGCATCGGCCAGAGCCGCCTGTGCATGCTGCTCATCGGCACCGCGCACATCGGCGAGGTACAGGTCTCCCTGTGGGACGAAGCCACGCGCAAGACCTGCGAGGATGCGGGCGTCATGCTGCTGTAAAGCATATTTTAATTTGTCACCATTCTTTTTTCTCTTTTTCTCAATGCAGCACAAAAGCCGGCAGGTTCTCCTCCCCGCCGGCTTTTGTGCGCTCTTCTGCCACTTTCCATCCACTATCCATCGGCGCAAAGCAAAACAGCAACACAAAGAGGGCGCTTCCCAGCTTGGGAAGCGCCCTCTTTCTTATTTTTCACAGCGCAGGCGGTAAACGTCACAGCTGTCCGCGCGGCCCTCATACGAAAAGCCGTGCCTGCGCGCGATGTGCGCGCTCGCCGTCTGTTCGGGGACACATTCGATCACGGCATTCTTCCCCTCCCGCCGCGCAAGCGCGGTCAGAAGGTCCGTCATTTCGTCCGCATAGCCCTTGTGCCAAAAGGCAGGCTTGAGCACCCAGCCGAGCTCCCGGCTGTACTCGTCATAGTCGTGGTAGATGGCGTAGCCGAGAAATTCTCCCGCCATATTCTCCGCGGCATAGATGAGCGGCGGCTCGGAAAGTCCCGCCTGCTCCAAAAAGCGCTCGGCCTGCGCGCGGTTAAACGGCGGCTCCAGCCAGCGCATCACCGCTTCATCCGAGAGCAGGGCGTATAATTCGTCCGCGTCCTCCCGCCGCATCATCCGCAGGCGGACGCGCGCCCCCTCCGTCAGGATCATCCCCTGTGGTGCTTGCCGCGGAACGTCATCTCCGGATTTTTGACGCTCACGACCGTGTTGGGCGCGACCGACGAGGTCAGAAACGCGTTGCCACCGACGACGACATTGTCGCCGATCTCCGTCGCACCGCCGAGCAGCGTGGAGTTTGCGTAGATGACGACGTTGTTGCCGACCTTCGGGTGGCGGCGCACATTCGGGTTCGTCGCCATACCCGCGGGCGAGAGCGCGCCGAGCGTCGCGCCCTGATAGAGCTTGACGTTGTCGCCGATGATCGTCGTCTCGCCGACGACGACGCCCGTACCGTGGTCGATGAAGAAGTATTCGCCGATCTTCGCGCCGGGGTTGATGTCGATACCGGTCTGCGAGTGCGCGTATTCCGACATCATGCGCGGGATCATCGCGACCTTGTTCTCATACAGCTCGTGTGCGATGCGGTAGATGAAGATGGCAAACATGCCGGGGTACGAGAGCAGGACCTCCTCCTTGCTGTAAGCCGCAGGATCGCCCTCAAAGTTCGCCGACAGGTCCTTGAGCAGCAACTCCTGAATGGCAGGGATGCGCTCGATGAATGCCGTGCTGATCGCATAGGCCACTTCGCAGTTCTCGTCGCACTCCGGCATCGTCAGCGTGATCTGGCACGTCAGCTTTTCGTGGATGTGCTCCATCAAAAGCGCGCTGTATTGCTCCGGCGGCAGCTTTAAGAGGTCGCGGTCGCCGTAGTAAACAGGGAAAATGAGCTTCTGACAGTCGCGGATGATCTCGATGACCGCATTACGGTTGGGCATGCGCAGCGCATCGCCGTACATGGGGATCTGAGAGCTCTTGTAGTTCGCCGCCATGCGGTCAGCCGCCGCATGGATGACGGTGTTCTTTTTTGCTTTGTCCATAGCTAATCCTCGCAATCTATCAGAAACAGTCATATTACAATTAGAAAATGATTATAGTATCTCCCCGCGTCAAAATCAAGTATTTCCTCTGCAAACGCCTCAGAAATATACACCTCCGCGCGGGAATTCAGCCAAAAAACGTGTCCATTCATTTTTTCATTTGCATCCTGCGTGCTTTTGCTTTATGCTGTTTTTATAGGGAACGCTTCGCATTAGATGTGCCCCAAGCAGTAAACTATCCACCGCAGGAGGATCAAAATATGAAAGCAACGGTTTATTTTTCCGAGCAGATCACGCCGGAAAAGGTCGTGGAGCTCTACAAGGCCGTGGGTCTCGAGCTGCCCGGTAAGGTCGCCGTCAAGGTTCACTCCGGCGAACCGGGCAACCAGAACTTTCTGACGCCCGAGTTCTGGCAGCCGATGGTCGAGACCGTACACGGCACCATCGTTGAGTGCAACACCGCCTATCCCGGCGAGCGCAACACGACCGACGCCCACCGCCGCACGATGATCAAACACGGCTGGAGCAAGCTCTTCGATGTCGACATTCTCGATGCCGAGGGTCCCGATCTTGAGTTCCCCATCCCAAACGGCAAGCGCATCCAGAAGAATCTGGTCGGCAAGGATATCAAAAATTATGATTCCATGCTCGTTCTTTCCCACTTCAAGGGCCACCCGATGGGCGGCTTCGGCGGCGCGCTCAAACAGCTCTCCATCGGATGCGCGTCCAGCGCAGGCAAGGCGAACATCCACGGCGCGGGCAAGCCCGAAGAGATGTGGACGACCGAGCAGAATGCCTTCCTTGAGTCCATGGCCGACGCGGCGGAGTCCGTCGTCAAGCTTTTCGACGGCAAGATCGTCTACATCAACGTGATGAAGAACATGTCCGTCGACTGCGACTGCTGCGCCGTGGCGGAGGACCCGTGTATGAAAGATATCGGCATTCTCGCCTCCCTTGACCCCATCGCCATCGACCAGGCGTGCCTCGACCTCGTCTACGCGTCCGACGATCCGGGCCGCGACCACCTCGTTGAGCGCATCGAGAGCCTCAACGGCGTCCACACCGTGGAGGCCGCCGCCGAGCTCGGCTTCGGTTCGAGAGAGTATGAGCTGATCGAGCTCTAAGAAAAATCGCAACGAAAAAGGCGATGGCCGTACGGCCATCGCCTTTTCTTTCGCTTCTTTACTTGATGAACCAGATGTCCATATCGACGTTGCCCTTGATGCCGTCCACGCTGCCCTTGGATGAATACTGCCACATGGCAAAATCGTAGTAAAACGAGGGCGCGTCCACATCGTAGCGCGCGTACCACAGCGGGTAATCCATGACCTCGCTGAGGTCATACTTGACATAACCCGCGTAGTCGGTGATGTAGATCATCGGGTCGTAGCCCGCGTCCTTGATGATCTTGCAGAAGGCGTTCGCCGCAGCGCAGAGCACGCCGGTCTCGATGCCGTAGGTGCGCGCCTCCCTCTTGCCGATGACCTCCCAGTCGAAGACGACGGGACCCGTGATCTCATGGCCGCGCAGCTTGTCGAGCACGTGATAGGCCTCTTCCTGCGCCTCTGCCACGCTCACAGCCTGCGAGAAGAAGTAAGCGCCCACCTGAAGGCCCGCTCTCGCCGCGCCGTCGGCATACTCGTCAAACTTCGTGTCGTCATAGATCGCGCCCACAGTGTAGCCGCGGCCGCCCACGCGCGCGATGACAAAGTCCACATCAGTGCGCGCGACCGCGTTCCAGTCCACATCGCCCTGATACTGCGACACGTCGATACCGACGCGCGTGCGCACGCTGGGATCGTTGTAGGTCATGATGCTGCCGTTCTTGACGAACGCAGACTGATTATAGGTGTTCGTCGGCACACCCTCGAGCACATCAAGCGTGTAGTCCTTGTAGTAGATCTTCTGCTTCTGGTCGAGCGAGCTGAGCTGATAGATGCGGTAAACGATCGTCGCCACCTCCGCGCGCGTGATGCTGCTGTTGGGGTAGAAATACGTCAGGTCGCCGACCTTCGTGCCGATGAACACACCCGCTTCATAGAGCGCCGTCACATAGCCGTCGTTCACGTCGGCAAAGGGAGAGGTCGTGTTGGATGCGCCATAGCCCAGCGCCTTGGCCGCAAAGCGCGCCACATCGAGGCGACTGATGCCGTTGTCAAGCTGATAGTCGCTGTAATTCTGCGCGGCAAAGCCCATGGAATAGGCGTAGGTCGCGTAGCCGCTTGCCCAGTGCGCCGTGCTGGGCTTCTGCTCCTTGTGGCCGGTCGAGAGCAGCACGAGCTTGAGCATTTCGCCCGTGCTCGTGGGACGGTTGGGGGCAAACGTGCCGTCGCCGTTGCCGCCGACGATGCCCTGCTCGCTCAGCTCCATGACATAGTTATAGAACCAGTCGGACTTGTTGACGTCGGTATAGGTCTTGCCGGTGTAGCTCGTCGCCGTCCACTGCGCCGTGACGACCGCGTTGCCGTTCACGATGCTGTTTTCCGTGATGGTCTTGCCGTCGCTCGTCTGGAAGCCGGCAAAGCCGTAGCCGAGCTTTTCCGCTTTGGGGAAGCTACCGTAGGTCTTGCCGATCTCGTAGACGGCAAAGTCCGTCTCGTAGGACGTACCGCTTTCCATATTGATGATGAGATACGCAAACTCGTTCTCCGCCGCGCGGGTGCTGTCATCTAAATAAATGGCAGCCTCCTGCAGGCGGCGGTCGGCAAGGCCCGCCTGGGCCTGTCCGCCGGAATGGCACCATTCGCCGAACGCATGCGCCACTTCCAGGCGCGTCGCGTCCTTTTCGCCGCGGGCGATCTTGACCAAGTCGCTCGTGCCGCTCATCCAACCGGTGCCGAAATTGTAGCTGAAGCAGATCAGCGCGTCGAACTGCCCCTGCGTGGGCGTGACGTCGTAGCGGCCAAAAAAGTCGTTAAGCTTGGCCTCATACGCCTCGACCTTGCTCATCAGAAGAAGCTCCGCCTCTTCGCGCGTGATGCCCTCGGGATAATCCTCGGCACCGCACTCCGTGCCGTAGCCGATGTACCACTTGCCGCCGGAGGAATACTTCTCCGCGCGGAAGCCCTCTTCCTCCTCGATCTGCGCAATGGCCGCGTCGCCCGCGCGCATCAGCCGATTGCTCGCCATCGCGGCGGGCACGCAGAGCTGCACAGCAAGGCACAGCACCAGAAGCACGGCCAGCGGCGATCTCTTTCTCATGTTCTGCTTCATCTCGTTTCTCTCCTTTTGCCGGAATCGGGCGAAAACGCCCACTCTCTAAAATGTCTTTTTATGATACCATAGGTTTACATAAGAATCAACCAAAAAGCGCAAAAAATGCCGTCCCGTGTCGAACCGGGCGGCATTTTCGTTATAGCAGCGCGTCGAAGAGCGCGTCCATATTATCGTCGGAATACTCGACCTCCGCGCTGTACAATCGGCAGAGCTCGATCTGATCCTCCACCGTGAACTCGCCGTGCAGCAAAAGGTGCAGCGCACCAAGCGAGAAAAGCAGCCGGACAGACAGCACGGCGAACGCCGCCTTGCTGCTCACGTCCCCGTCGTCGAGCGCCGTCGGCACGTGACGATAGAGAAAGTAGACGAGCAGCTGCTCATACTCCGTCTCGCGTCCTTTCATGTGCGCGGCAAAATCGTCGAGCGGCAACTCATCTGCGTGCTCGCGCAGCGCTTCCAAAATGCCCGTCCACACCTCGTCCATACGCTCGAGCAAGAGATAAAATTCTGCCCACTGCGCAGGCGGGACGTCCGGCACGTGTGCACCGCAGGCCGATAAAATCTGCTCTATTCGCTGATTGATCGGTTCCTCGCGCTTCTGTGCGATGGCGAAAAGATGGTCGCGCAGCGTGAGCAGCGCCGTCTCCTCTTCATCAAGCTCGCCTTCGCCCGTCGTGACAAGCATTGTTTTCTCCGGCCTGGTCAGAATGAGCCGCGCGGCCTCCTCGCAGCAGAGGCCAACGCCGATCTCCGTGCGCTCCGAAAAAAAGCTGCGGTAGCGCGGGTGGTCGGTGCAGATCTGGCAGAGCATACCCTCCCCGCCGTATAAAATGAGATCGCAGAGGTTTTTGCCGTTCAAAAACGGGCAGCGCTCCTGCTCGCCGAGGAGAAAGTGCGGCATCTCGCCGCTGCGGTCGATACATTTATGCAGGCGCTCGCCCATCTCGCCGCCGATCTGATCGTAGGCGGCGAGGGAATCCCCGTCCACGTCGATCTCCCAGCCGATGCAGCAGTTGTGTCGGCAGCGGTCGGCGATGCAATGGAAAAGCGGATAATAGTCCGGATAAGCGTTCTGCACGGCGGAGTCCTCCTATAGTCGGTGCTGCGCGGTCATAAATCGCGCGCTGCTTCATTATAAATCTCGCAGGCGCGCATTGCAATGAATTTTCTCCTTGCCGCCGTGAAAGAGATATGATATAGTAAAATATATGCGGGCATGATGAAATTGGCAGACATGCGAGATTTAGGTTCTCGTGCCGCAAGGCGTTGGGGTTCAAGTCCCCATGCCCGCACCAAGCAGCAAAGCAGCACCGTTTTTTGACCGTCAGAAGTCAAAAGACCGTGCTGCTTTTTTGTATTCTTTACGCCATCGCTCCCGCCGCGCGCGAAAGAAGAAAAATCATCGTTGAACCCTCGGGGCAAATCTGCCATAATAGAAGCGATACGAACACACAAAAAAGGCAGCTTTTTACTATGAAACATATTTGCATCGGCATTCTCGCCCACGTCGACTCGGGAAAAACGACCCTGTCCGAGGGGCTTTTATACGCCTCCGGCGCACTGCGGAAGCTCGGCCGCGTCGACCACGGCGACGCCTTCCTCGACACCGACGCGCTCGAGCGCGAGCGCGGCATCACGATCTTTTCCAAGCAGGCAATGCTGTTTGCGGGCGATAAGGAGTTCACGCTGCTTGACACGCCGGGCCACGTCGATTTCTCCGCCGAGATGGAGCGCACGCTGTCGGTGCTCGACTACGCAGTGCTCGTCATCAGTGGCAGCGACGGCGTGCAGAGCCACACGCGAACGCTCTGGCGCCTGCTCACGCGCTACGAGGTGCCGACGTTTCTTTTCATCAACAAGATGGACTTGGCGGGCGCGGACAAGGACGCGCTTCTGCGCCAGCTCACGGCGACACTGAGCGCGGAATGCGCCGATTTCTCCGCATCGCAGGAAACGCGCGACGAAGCGCTCGCCCTCTGCGACGAGGCGGCGCTCGAGCAGCTTTTGGAGCGTGGAAAAATCGACGACGCTCTGATTGCTGAGATGGTCAAAAACCGCAAGGTCTTCCCCTGCTTTTTCGGTTCGGCGCTCAAGCTGGACGGCGTGGAGGACTTTCTCACCGCGCTCGCGTGCTTCACGCGCGAGCCGGTCTATCCGAAGGAATTCGGCGCAAAGGTCTTCAAGATCTCGCGCGACGCACAGGGCGCGCGGCTCACGTGGCTCAAGGTCACAGGCGGCGCGCTGCGCGTGAAGGCGCCTCTCACCTATCGCGCGCAGAATCAGGACTACAATGAAAAGGCCGATCAGCTGCGGCTTTACTCCGGCGTCAAATTCCGCGCGCTCGAAGAGGCGGGCGCGGGCAGCGTCGTCGCCGTCACGGGCCTCAGCCACAGCTATGTTGGTCTCGGCCTCGGCGCGGAGGCGGGGGCGTCCGCCCCGCTTTTGCAGCCGGTTTTGACCTATCAGCTCATCCTGCCCGACGGTGCGGACGCGCACAGCGCGCTTATAAAGCTCCGCGAGCTTGAAGAAGAGGACCCGATGCTGCGCATCGTCTGGGACGAGCGCTACGGGCAGATCCACGTGCAGCTCATGGGCAAAATTCAGCTCGAAATTCTGCGCCGCCGCATCCTCGACCGCTTCGGCCTCGACGTGACCTTCGGCGAGGGCAGCATCGTCTATCGCGAGACCATCGCCGCCCCCGTCCTCGGCATGGGACATTTCGAGCCCCTGCGCCACTATGCGGAAGTACAGCTTCTAATAGAGCCGCTTCCGCGCGGGGCGGGCATCCAGCTTGCGTCAAACGTGCCGACGGACGCGCTCGACCTCAACTGGCAGCGGCTGATTTTCACCCATCTTTTAGAGCGCGAGCACGCGGGTGTGCTGACCGGCTCACCGTTGACGGATGTGAAGTTCACACTTGTCGCGGGCCGCGCGCATCTGAAGCACACCGAGGGCGGCGACTTCCGTCAAGCGACGTACCGTGCCGTGCGGCAGGGCTTGATGCAGGCGGAAAATGTGCTGCTCGAGCCGTATTACGACTTCCGTCTCGAGGTGCCCGCCGAGTGCGTCGGCCGCGCGATGACCGACCTCCAGAACATGGGCGGCACCGTCGAACCGCCGCAGAACGAGGGGGAAAACGCCGTACTCACGGGCTATGCGCCGGTGCGCACGCTGCGCGACTACTTTGCCGACGTCGCGGCCTACACCCGCGGCCGCGGACAGCTCTCCTGCGCCGTGCGCGGATATGAGGCCTGCCAAAATCAGGACGAGATCGTCGCGTCCCTTGGCTACGACGCCGAGCGCGACACGGATAATCCCGCGTCCTCCGTCTTCTGCGACCACGGCGGCAGCATCACGGTCCCGTGGAATGAAGTTCCCGCGCATGTTCACTGCGACAGCGGCATCCGCCTTGGTGAAGAGGCCGTCGAAGAAGCGCCCGCGCCGCTCCCCCGACGCGGCGTCGGCGCAGGCGGCGCATATGCCGAGGACAAGGAATTGCAGGACATTTTCGAGCGCACATACGGCAAGGTCGAGCGCCGCGCGTTCGAACCGAGCAAAAAGCCCGCGCGCACCTCGCTCGCCGACCACTATGACGTCACGATCCACTCAGAGGACACGGAATATCTGCTCGTCGACGGCTACAACATCATCTTCGCGTGGGACGAGCTCCATCGGCTCGCCGCGCAGGATGTCGCCGCGGCGCGCAGCGCGCTGATCGACATTCTCGCCAACTATCAGGGCTTTCGCAAGTGCCGCGTCATCGTCGTGTTTGACGCCTATAAGGTCAAGGGCAACCCCGGCAGTGTGCAGACGGTGCACGGCGTCAAGGTCGTCTACACGAAAGAGGCTGAGACTGCCGACACCTACATCGAGCGCGCGACCTACGAGCTGCGCCGCGAACGCCGCGTGCGCGTGGCGACGTCCGACGGCCCCGAGCAGGTCATCATCCTCGGCCACGGGGCGCTGCGCGTCTCCGCCCGCGCGTTCCATGCCGAGGTCGAAGCCGCCGAGGGGCAGATCAGCGCCGTGCTGCAACGCCTGACGAACCGTCCGCGCAGCGAACGCACCATCAGAAACAACGTAAAGCTCAAGCAATAATTCAGTCAAAAAGCGGTGGCTTCCCTCGCCTCCTAATAAGAAAACATGAAAAAGTCAGTAAAATCAATGTTTTCAAAGGCAGGGAACACGGTACGAAGTCAAAAAATCTCATACTGACAGGCAGGGCGCTGATTTTCACATCAGTGCCCTTTTCCTGTCCCCACGCCATAGGCAGCCGCCCTATGGCGTTTTTTCATATCCGTGCCTATACCCACCCGAAAAATGTATCAATTAGGGCGCGAAAACCTCTGTTTTTTCCTCTCAGAGCGCCGCTTAAAGGGCGGCGTGGGTGTTTTCCCATGGGAAGCGTCCGGGAGGCAGGACAGGGGCTTTTTTGTGCCAAAATCAACACTTTTCAAAAACAGAGAAAGGAGGCACCGGATATGGCAGTTTTCCGCATCGAAAAGACCAGAGATTACACGGTCATGTCCAACTACCACCTGCGGGACAGGTCGCTGTCCCTGAAAGCGAAGGGGCTTCTGTCCCTCATGCTGTCGCTGCCGGAGGACTGGGACTACACCATGAAGAGGCTTGCCCGCATCTGCAAGGACGGCATCGACAGCAGCAGCGGCGGGATCCGGGAGCTGGAGGCGCACGGCTATCTCGTCCGGGCGCGCGTCCGCAACGAGAACGGGCAGCTTGGCTCTATCGAGTGCACCATCCTGGAGCAGCCGAAGGAGCCGGCACAGACGCCCGCGCCTGTTCGGGAAAACCTATACGTGAAAATCCAATACAGGTGAAGCCAATGTTGGATGCCCCAATCAGGAGAACCCCGCCCAATTAAATACGAAAGAACAAAATAAAGAATTATCAATTACGCAAGGATCAAGTCCTATCCCATCAAGGCCCCCCACCCCCAGAGAAAAAAGCAGGATCGAGCAGGACAGGATGCGGGAGCGCGAGAGCTACCGGGAGATCATTTGGGAGAATATCGACTACGATATCCTCACCCAGGATGAAAAGCTGGACAGGGACCGTCTGGACGAGCTGGTGGAGCTCATGGTGGATACCGTCTGCTCCAACCGTAAGATGATCCGTATCGCCGGGGATGACTACCCCGCCGAGGTGGTGAAGTCCCGGTTCTTGAAGATCGACAGCTCCCACATCGAGTATGTGCTGGAACGGATGCGGGAGAACACCACTCTATGTCCGCAATATCAAGAAATATCTGCTGGCGGCGCTGTATAACGCGCCGGTCACGATGGACAGCTACTACACATTTCTCGTCAACCATGACCTGTACGGCAGCGGAGATCAGAGCCTGCAAATAAAAAGTCAAGCCCCAATTGAAAGAAGGGTTCAATCGGGACTTGAGTAAAAAGGGTATAGCAAAGCTGCCGGTGAACAACATGGTTCACATCAGCTGAGAGGTGTCCATGAGCAAATTACTCGGCTGTTTCGCTGTCCTCGGCAGACGCGTCCAGATTTGCCATGCATTCCTTCGCCCGGGCGTAGTAGATGCGCAGGAACTTGTTGGCACCGGCTGTCATGTAGGCATACCCCTATTCCGTTCTGGAAAAGCACTGGCCGGAGGTGCCAAAATTCCGGGATATCACAACTTTTACGAAGGAGGCGTTTTTTGAAAAAAACAGGACTTGAAACCGTTACCATCCTCTCTGGCGGCTTTCCCTGCCAGCCCTTCTCCACCGCGGGGCAGCGAAGGGGCTTTGCGGATGAACGCTGCCTGTGGCCGGAAATGTGCCGCGTTATACCCGTCTATCGCCATCTTCCGCAGATACGCGCCGTACCGATGTGTGGGGAGCTGCGCCATCTTTTCATCTATGAGCCGCTTTTCCTCCTCCGTCACATAGAACTTCATCTGAATGTTCCGCTTTCGGTTTGCCATGGGCAGCCTCCGTTTCTCATAAGGGTCTGGGATATCCCAGCAAGCAATTTTGACTGTTCGGGCAAGGGACCTGAACAGCGCAAAATCCGCAAGCGGGTACTCGCTTGCTGTGCTTGCTATTCTTCTGTTTGCTTTCTTCCACGGTAAAAATGAGGAAATGCCAAAACCTAACGCAGAAAAGAAAAAACACCGCAATTTGCGGTGTTCCCAATGGCTGTATTTCACGAAAAAACGGGGGATTTTATTCCCCCGCAGTTTCATTTTTGACTTCCTGTATTGCTTTCGCTGTGGCAGTGATAACTGTCAAATCCTTGTTGTCCATGCTGTCAAGCAATGTTTCAAGCTGCCGCCGTTGTGTGGACTTATCTGTTTCCTTGTCTGGGAAAAAGAATTGGTCTACCGAAACATCTAAAAGCGTAACAAGCTCATAAAAGATTTGCAGGCTTGGGTGCTGTCCGCTATTCTCAATGGACGCGATATAGCGGGGAGCGATGTTCATCTTATCCGCTAACTGATTGCGTGATATGCCCTTTGCCTTTCTTGCTGCTTTTATGGCTTGACCGAAAGCCTTAAAATCAAATCTTGCGACTTCTCTTTTCATCTCATTTCACCCTACTACATTTTACTGTTCACCTTTCGATTTCGATATGAGTACACATATCATAGACTTAATCAAAATAAAGCATATAATTCACAGATAGTCCCTTGATTTTTGTTCGGCTACCCGTATATAATTATACTTGTAGAATTATGTGAAAGGGTGTATGAAACATGGAATATATGTCTTGTCCGCAAGCGGCAAAGAAATGGAGCATATCAGAGCGGCGCGTACAGAAGCTATGCGAGGAAAACCGCATACCCGGCGTTTCAAAAATCGGCTATATGTGGCTTATTCCCAAAGACACAGAAAAGCCCGTTGACGAGCGGCGAAAAGAAAATCGCAAATCGACCTAAAAATGCTACATCATAAAGAAACCAACATAGAATTTATAGTTAAAACTCAACAAAAAATCGAGAATATTTGAAAAATCCCCTTGCGTGAGGTATTGCTTGTGACGCTGCGTAATGATGTAAAATAGGCAGTGTAAGGAGGTGAAAGCTATGTCAAAGTACACAACAGGCGAAATTGCAAAGCTCTGTGGCGTATCTGTCCGAACGGTACAGTATTATGATTCCAGAAATATTCTCATTCCCAGCGAATTGTCAGAGGGTGGACGTCGGCTATACTCTGAGCAGGATTTGAAGCGAATGAAGATCATTTGCTTTCTTCGTGATGCAGGAATCTCAATTAACAGCATTGGTGAACTACTTTCAGAAGATAATCCGGGCAGTGTTATTTCTGTTTTACTTGAACAGCAAGAGCAGCTTCTGCAAGAAGAAGTCAGGGAGCGCAAAGCGAAGCTGGAAATGATCGACGGCATCAGACGAGAGCTAAAGAGCATGGAGAATTTCTCTGTTGAATCTATCGGCGATATAGCATATGCGATGGGAAACAAAAAGAAAATGAATCAGCTTCATGCCATTTTGTTAATTTCGGGTATTCCTATCGGCATAATTCAGTGGACATCAATTATTATGTGGATAGCTACAGGAATATGGTGGCCTATCATTGTTTGGGCTTTATTAGCGATTCCGTATGGAATCTGGGTATCCAACTTTTATTTCAAGCGAGTTGCGTATATCTGTCCACGGTGCCATGAAGTATTCAAACCAAATTTTAAGGAAGCATTTTGGGCAAGACATACACCGACACTCCGAAAGCTGACCTGTACTTGTTGTGGATATCACGGCTTCTGTGTAGAAACTTACGGAAAGGAGGAAAAGAAAAATGGATAGGGTTATGGAATTTCTTCCGTTTTTGATTCCGCTTGTAATTGCGGAATTTGCACTGTTGGGTTATACATTGCATCACATTTTGACCCATAACACCTATAAGCGTGGAAATCGTACTTTGTGGCTTATCATCACCATTGTACTGATGAACTTTGTTGGGCCGATCCTTTACTTTCTGTTCGGAAAGGAGGATGCGTAATGGATATGTTATACATCTCCGATCTGTATAAGCGTTTTAGTGATAAAAAGGTTTTGAATGGGCTGAATTTATCTGTACCAGAACATAGCATATTCGGATTTATAGGTAAAAACGGCGCAGGCAAAACAACGACGATGAAAATGGTACTCGGACTCTTAAAAGCGGATGCAGGTGAGATTATAGTAAACGGTGAAAAAGTGGTTTACGGACAAACAACAACTAATCGTTATATAGGTTATCTGCCCGACGTACCGGAGTTTTATCCATTTATGACGGCGGCAGAATATCTTCACTTTTGCGGCGAAATTATAGGAATGAAGCGAACAGAGAATGAAGAGCGTTGTAAGGAACTATTGGAGTTAGTTGGACTTGTGAATGAAACTCACCACATAAAAGGTTTTTCAAGAGGTATGAAACAGCGTTTGGGTATTGCACAGGCTCTCTTAAATAGACCAAAGCTGCTGATCTGTGATGAACCCACTTCTGCGCTTGATCCCGTGGGAAGAAAAGAAATATTGGATATTCTTTTGGCTATCAGAGAACAGACGACGGTGTTGTTTTCCACGCATATCCTTTCAGACGTAGAGCGCATTTGTACCGACGTGGCCTTTCTTAATAGCGGCGTGGTAGGTGTTCAAGGAAAACTTTCCGACATTAAAACGAGATACCGCAGTGAAGAATATCAGTTGGAAACGGGAAATGATACAGATATGCTTATTCTTCAGCAAACTTTTCCTAATATGCAACAAATCGGCAGAAATCAACTTGTTTTTTGCGAAGGCGATTACACCGTATTTGATATACTGCGCTTTATAGCGGATAGGCATATCGCACTTTTGAAATTGGAACGAGCAGATCCAACGTTGGAGTCTTTGTTTATGGAGGTAGTTAAGAAATGAAATCCTTGCTTGCCTTTATAAAAAAAGAAACAATGGAACAGTTTCGCTCGGGCAGATTGATGATCCTCGGCATACTGTTTGTTCTGCTCGGCGTTATGAATCCGGCTGTTGCAAAAATAACACCTTGGCTGCTTGAGATATTGGCAGATTCCCTTGCGGAAAGCGGTATGACTGTAACGCCTGTAACTGTAAGCGCAATGGATTCTTGGGTGCAATTCTTTAAGAATATGCCACTTGGATTGATTGTCTTTGTTTTGCTTCAAAGTAGCATCTTCACCAAGGAATATCAATCGGGCACGTTGGTTCTGTCTTTAACCAAAGGGCTTGAACGCTTTAAGGTCGTTGTTTCTAAAACTGTTGTGCTTACTGTTCTTTGGACGGTTGGCTATTGGCTGTGCTTTGGGATCACATACGGATATAACGCATATTTCTGGGATAATTCGGTAGCACAAAACCTTATCCTTTCTGTGGTATGTTGGTGGCTGTTCGGTGTGTGTGTAATTTCGTTGATGATCTTATTCTCTACGATTGCAAATTCAAACACAGGTGTGCTTGTCGGAACGGGTAGCGTTGTCCTTGCGTCTTATCTGCTCGGCTTGCTTCCTAAAATAAGTAAATATTTGCCGACCTTATTAGCCAACGGAAACTCTTTGATTTACGGTGTTGCAGAAGCAAAAACATACATCGTAGCTATTTTAATTACAGTGGTTGCAAGTTTGATATGCTTTGCCATAAGTATACCTATATTTAACAAAAAGCAACTGTAATTTTGAAATTAAAACAATGAAACAAACAGATTTTATATTGTGTCCGATCTGTAACAACAAAACGCGGATTAAGATACGAAGCGATACGGTGCTTGAAAACTTCCCGCTATTTTGCCCAAAGTGTAAACAGGAAACGCTAATCAATGTAAAACAATTAAATATGTCAGTTATCAAAGAGCCAGACGCAAAGACGCAGAGCCGATAACACGCAGATTTTAGTTTGCGGTTATCGGCTCTTTTCTTTGACAACTACATTCTGCCTATACGATTGCTGACAGATTACAGCTTATAAACCGTTGCTGTCAGCTAATTGAGGTTACAGTTTAAGCGGCGGTTTTGAAATAACAATCAAAGCCGCCGTTTTCCTTTTAGAAAAATGGATATACGGAGGGTGTATTAAAGTCGCCCATTTTTAAGGATATGGCGGTATCAAGGAGGTATCGTCATGTTCATTTTTGTTTGTACTACCCCGCCAAATAGCCTACGCTCAAAAAAAGCCTTTACCCACCGTCGGGATATTTCGCCCATGAGTATGAACTGTCAATACATCTAAATACTGCTGACAAATCCCTTGCGCCCGGTTGCATTTTGCAATCGGGCGCATTTTGCTTCTCCAAAAGTTTTTTTGAAAAAGTTTTCTTTTTCGGTTGGCATATTCACGGCTTCGCCGTGGAGGGTTGCCGAAAGGGGATAAATACTAACCCGCCCCCGGGACGAAAGGGGGTGAGAACATGGATTACCCTAATCGGCTGGAATGGCAAACGAGATGTGAGTTTAATGCGTACTGCAAACGCGCTTTACGAAACGAACTGATTGACGCTTGCCGAGAGCGAAAGCGTAGGCAACTCCGCGAAGTGATCTTTTCAGACCTGACCCCGCAGGAAGAAAGGCAGCTTTACACCGTTGACAAGTATTTTCAAGACGGCAACGAAGAAGCCTTTTGCGCAGGAGGCTTGAAGATTACTGCAAAACTGCTTGCCGAAGCTCTGCACACCCTGCCGGACGAAAAAAGACAAGCCGTATTGCTGTACTACTTTTTCAACATGACCGACGTTGAAATTGCGGAAGCGATGAAGATCCCCCGCAGCACAGTACAGTATCGGCGCACAAGCTCTTTTGAACTGCTGAAACGATATTTGGAGGAACGAGCCGATGAATGGAACGATTAGCAACAATTCCGATGAACGCGGCTTATTACCTTACCCGGTCATTTTAGCCGCGACGAAGGGCGACCCCGACGCTATGAAACTTGTCTTGCAGCATTACCAAAGCTACATAGCCCACCTGTCTATGCAGAAAATCCGCGACGAAAGCGGCAATACCTATTGGGGCATAGATGAGGACTTGCGGGAGCGGCTGCAAGCAAAGCTCATGCGGGCTGTCCTTAACTTCAAGGCAGATTAACGCAAAATGCAAAGCGTCCCCCTTTCCGCTTTGCGCGTTCAATCTGACCTTGACCCTGCTCCTTGACAAAGAAAGCCCGGCAAATCCCGGTGCAGCATAGAGCAGACGGATACATTCCCGTCTGTGCGGAGCTATACGGCCGGTGCGCCATGACCCTTCAACGAGGCGAGCGATATCCACCAGGCCGCAAAGCGGGCAAGGCAGCCCGCGGGCCACGATGCACAGACGAGGCGATACTCCCTTGCAGTCACAGTCCGGGCGTGCAGCCGTATTCAGGCGGTGAGGCGTCGCAGGCAATGAGCAGGGCCGCGCGAGAACCGCGCGGGGGTGGGATTCCCGTGGAGCTGAAAAGCCATTCAGCCGTCCGTTTCTGCTGTTCTTTGTAAGCTATCAAAAAATGATTTGTTTTCAGACGATTAGAAAGGGGCTAACTATGCAAACGACCGCTTCATCTGAAAAGAAATACGCCCCGCCGAAGCGGAGCGAAAAACAGATCGGCAACACGACCTTTATCGTCAATTCCTTCTTTCGGGAAAAGAGCGACGAGAGTATTGCCGTGAAGCTGGAACGTCTGATGAAAGCGGACGTTCAGAAAGAAGCGACAACTTAATTCTCCTAAACAGGCAGACAGGGACAAAAAGACGCGGTATAATGAAGGTGACTTCAAAACCGTGTTTGACTGCCGGATGGGAGGTTACTATGTATCATCAGTCAAACACCGCTGCCGCGCTTCAATTCCCTTACAACGCTATGAGCGTCGAAGCTGTTACCGCTTTGTACTGCCGTTTATCGCGTGACGATGAATTGCAGGGCGACAGCAACAGTATCATCAACCAAAAAAAGATCCTTCAACGCTACGCACTTGACCACGGCTACAAAAACTATCGCTTTTATATTGATGACGGCATTTCGGGTACGACGTTCAACCGACCTGGTTTCCAGCAAATGATTGCGGATATCGAAGCCGGCCTTGTCAAGCGGGTCATTATCAAGGATATGTCACGCCTGGGCCGTGATTATCTGCAAGTGGGCATGTATACCGAGATCATGTTCCCGGAGCATGACATTCACTTTATTGCTGTCAACGATGGTGTGGACAGCACCCAGGGTGATAATGAGTTCACTCCTTTTCGGAACATCATCAATGAGTGGTATGCGAAGGACACCAGCAAGAAGATCCGTGCTGTGATGAAGGTCAAGGGCAACGCCGGCGAGCATCTGACGACCCTGCCGCCCTATGGCTACATGAAGTCTCCTGACAACAAAAAGCTGTGGGTCAGGGACGAGGAAGCCGCAGCGGTGGTCTATGAGATCGGCCTATATGTGATGGACGGTTTCGGACCGTCCCAGATTGCAAGGAAGCTGACAGAGCGAAGGATCTTGACCCCGGCCGCCTATTATGCCAGCAGTGGCCGGAAAGCAAGCAATATCAAGCGGGGCTTGCCTTACGCATGGGATGCCTCCACCGTAGCGGATATCATGGACCGCTGGCGGGAGTACCTGGGGCACACGGTCAATTTCAAGACGAGGAAGAAGTCCTACAAGAGCAAAAAGGTCATCCATAATCCGGAAAGTGAGTGGCTGATCTTTGAGAACACCCATGACCCGATCTGGACGGAGGCAATCGCGGACGCTGCGAGAGCAGCAAGGCAGACGCGCCGTCGTCCTACAAAAATGGGAGAAATGGGGATGTTCTCCGGCATGATGTTCTGCGCGGACTGCGGATCTGTCATGTATCAATGCAGAGCCACCAACTTCCGGCGCGAGCAGGAATACTACCTGTGCGCCGGCTACCGAAAGAGCCGTGACTTCTGCGGTCAGACTCATTCCATCCGCACGGTGATCTTGGAGGAATTGATTCTGGAAAATCTGCGGGAGATCGTTTCCTTCGCCTCCCGCAGTAAGGACGAGTTTGTGAGGCTGGTCATGGACAGTGACCTGCGGCAGCGCGACCGGGATCTTGCAAAGCGGAAACGGCAGCTTGTCGATTCCGAGAAGCGGATCACAGAGCTGGATGCTATCTTCAAGCGGCTCTATGAGGACAACATTTCGGGCAAGCTCTCCGATGAACGCTTTCAGAAACTCTCTGCGGACTATGAGAAGGAAGAACAGGAGCTCAAGGTGCTGGCGAGTTCCCTTCGGAAAGAAGTGGAGCTGGAGGAAAGCAAATCGGCGGATGTTGATCGTTTTCTCTCCGTTGTGGAGAGGTACACGGATATCCCGGAGCTCACGCCCTGCATCCTCCATGAGTTCGTGGAGAAAATCATCGTCCATGCGGCCAGCGACCCGAAGGGCAAGAACCGGACGCAGGAGATCAATATTTACTACAAGGGCATCGGAACCTTGGAAATGTCAAAAGTCACGGCATCAATGGAAAAATGAGAAAACGGTACAGCCGAAGCTATACCGTTCTCTCTTTCCTCACGATGTTTTCTTATCGGGAGCTGCCTTGCCGCTCTTTTCGTTTTACTCTATGCTTTCGCTCTGCTCCGACAGATGCAAATCCAAATTTCGACCGCGTGTGCAAACACTGCGAATGTACACATAGCTGTGGATTTCATCAACCGAATACAAAATCACGTCATTTCGCGTAACATACTACGGTATCCCGATACTGCTGCATAATATACATCAGCTTTTCCGTAATATCTCGCTCGGCTGTTGAGGTGTAAAATATCTTATATCCTTGCGGCACGACTCTGAAGCAGCTCCTTTACTTTAGCGTCCATATCGCACTGCGCAGAGATGCGTCCGGCAGCAATATCCTCACTGCTGCGCGACAGCTTTTCACTGATTTCCGTTTCGCTCATATCATCCCATGCACGAAGCGACGGCCGAAATGGCATACCACCTTCCTGCAGGCTCTGCTGCGCAAACATCCGTACAGCCTCAGCGAACGAGGTGCCCAGACTGCGGTAAAGCGCTTCTACCTGTTCCTTAACTGCACTGTCAATGCGGATCTGAAGTGTTGCATCCATAGCCATAAAATCATCTCCTTGTAGTACGATTGTATTACAGTTTTCTTTGTATGTCAAGAGGATGACTTCTCTCCTTTCCTATCATAACCGCGCAGCATAACATCAGCAATACACTCACCTGCCCTGACGCGCGACTCCCCAATGAGATGTG
>ERZ833963.1449-NODE-1449-length-28214-cov-3.594339_pt1 | contig 28214 bp, 17 predicted proteins | sample MGYA00519693_ERZ833963 | MGnify/ENA primary metagenome ERZ833963 (study PRJEB31850, sample SAMEA3708748) | human gut metagenome | biome: human gut; feature: human-associated habitat; material: faeces | place: China | collected 2014 ... | reverse complement strand
ACGCAAGCTGTCATACGTCTTCTCCTTCCAAAGGAACAGATAATCGCCAGTTATCTACTTCTTTGCAGGTAGACGTATGAGTTGATGCTTGTGGGGTGTCGTATGGGTGACTCGCGTCTTCGAATGGATTGCCGCTCATCACTAGAATCTGCCCATTAGGAACCAATTAGAGTGGAGATTCGGTGATATCGGAGCTGCCTTGATCTTTGATTACATAGTGAGGGCGACCTTTGACCTCTTCGTATACCTTGGCAAGATATTGCCCAACTATACCAAGGCAGAGGAGTTGTAGTCCGCCCAGAAAAATGATAATGCAGGCAAGTGAGGGCCATCCGGCAACAGGATCTCCAAAAAGTACGGCGCGGACGACGATGAATATAACGGCGATAAGCGAAAGCAGGCATAGAATGATTCCCATGGCCGAGGCGAGTGCAAGCGGAGCAGTTGAGAAGGCAACGATGCCGCTAATAGAATATGAGACAAGTTGAGCAAAGCTCCAGCTGCTTGAGCCGTTGCTGCGCTCATGATTCTCGTAAGGAATCCACTGCGTCTCAAATCCCACCCATCCAAATATGCCCTTGCTAAAACGAACTCGTTCAGGAAGGTCGAGGACGGCGTTAACCATACGACGGGTCATAAGCCTGAAGTCGCGTGCGCCGCTCTTGAATTCCGTGTCCGAAATAGTGTTGATGATTTTATAGAACGCATTGGAGAAAAAAGAGCGAATTGCAGGCTCGCCTTGACGTGTGACTCGTTGGGCAGCGACGCAGTCGCACTCGCCGGCTAGCAAGGGTTCTATCATTTGCAGGAGAAGTTCAGGTGGATCCTGGAGATCTGCGTCGATGACGGCGACATAGTCACCACGGGCGTGCTCCAATCCGGCGATGAGCGCGGCTTCTTTTCCAAAGTTGCGCGAGAATGATATCCATTGCGCGTGTAGCGACGGATGCTTTTTTGCACAGTCTTGAGTAGCAGTGATTGTTTTATCCCGAGACCCATCGTCAACGATAACTAGTTCGATGCAAATGTGGGGATGAGCAGCGGTCAACTGCTGAGCGACTGAATCGATGGCGTCAAAGAGGAGGGGCAAAGATGCCTCTTCGTTGTGGCAGGGGACTACAACGGAAAGAAGCTCTCTGTTTAAGTTTGCAGATTTGTTATTCATGGGGCTCCTCGTAAAGATGGCGAAAAGTGGTTTGCTAGCGAACCGGTGCGCTCCTCATCCTACTTCTCTCTGGTAGTTGAAGAAGAAGTGTGGGTCGGTTGTAGCGGGGCGGTGCTGCGGTGGCCGCGATATATGGATACGATGAGCCACACGGCCGCTCCCGCAAATCCCATCGCAGTAAGGATTGCTCCCGTTTTTAGGCCAGGAGTTTGATATGAGAGCTCGATTGCGTGATCGCCAGCGGACAAGGGGAGGGCTATAAGTCCAGTAAAAGTGTTCAGAGCGACTTCCTCACCATCCACCCATGCTATCCAGCCGTTTTCCGCGGGCAGGGTGATGAGCAGGTTCTGATCATGGCTAACGGAAATGGTTCCTGCGAGCTTGCCGTTTCCAGCGGAGGTAATGGTAAGGGGGCTGGAAGACAGCGAGGCAATTGCGTTGGTTGCGACGTCTGTATTAAGCGAATTTGCAACGATGCGGCATTCGCTCGCCGTGAGGCCTTCTGAAGAGGAGAGAGCGATTGTTACCTTGTCTCCTGCTACGTGGTCGCCAAGCGAAATGATGTTTGAATCGAATTCATAATTACCGGTGAACTGAGTGAAAGCGCCGTCGACAGAGACCGAAACGGGTTTGGGAGCTTGAGAGACCCAGAGGTAGAGAGGGCCGTCGCTTGTGGCGGTTATAACGAACTCACAGGTCGACTGATTTGCTTGCGTTGGCTGCGATACATCTGCCTCAACATAGAGCTGGGAAAGGTCTTTTCCTACCAGGGAGGATATCCAGAGTTGTTGGTTGGTGAAGGGGTCGCTGGTCCATGAAACATCGGCTAGTGTGTTTGATACGGCAAAGCCCAACGGAAGTGCGCTGGGGCTCTGGTAAATTGTCGCTTCTTTGCTATAGGGCTCAGGGAGCTCGATTGAAATGCCAGTATCTTGCGTTGCGGGCGGCTGCTGCGTATCGATGATATAGCGGATGCCAAGAACGCTATCTGTTGGAAGCACGGGATCATGATAAGAGGTGACGCCTCTGGTGCCGGGAAGAGTGCAGTAGCCAAGGTTGCCTAGAAGCTGCTTGAGGGGACCGCTGCCAGTTGAGCTGTAATGCGCGGGTGTTGAGTATCCCAGGGCCATGTTTTCCGGAGTGGTGATTGCCGACGCGGCGGGACCGGAAGTCTCAAGGTTGAGGGGTAGAGGCACAAAGGAGCCCGCGCTGTTGCTGGTCGCGTTGCCGACTCGGTAGGTGCCTTGGTCACACTGTTTGAGATTTGAAATGGTCTCCTCGTACCTCTGCATATACTGTTTAAAACCCGAGACGGAAGTGCTTGCAAACCCGTGCGTGCCCTGAGCGGAGAGGTTGCGGATAGCGATGTGCGCGCTGCCGATGCTGATGAGGGCAACCGAGACGGCGCATATTGCGATGGCGGCTGTGCGGTTTATTGGAGCGACGGTACGAGCGCGTTCATTGCTGTTGGGAGAATGCGAGGGCGCCTTGCCCACCTGATGATTAGTTGTATACAGCAGAGACTTGAGGGTCCAGGTAGCACAGGTGCATGCGAGGAAGCCCAACAAGAATGAGTAGCGAGGGTTGTAGGAGTCTGATCGCACAAAGCCCGTCCATACCATATCGAGCGGCTTAAAGAGGAAAGAGACGACAAGGAGAGCGGCGAGGGCTGCAAGTCCAATTTTGAGGCGCTTGGGCATGCGGGATGCAAAAGCGGCTATGGCGAGGACATCGAGCCATAGGGGGAGATATATCGAGTTGCCTGCTCCGGAGAAGTCGCGAGTAACATGGAGCATCGACTTTAGGTAGTCGGAAAAACTGAGCGGAGCTCCGCTGGACGCGACGGCGGAAAAGAACCAAGAGCCGCCTTCAACGGAATCTGATTGCAGCTGCGATAGCGCGACGGGGAGCAAGATGATCATGCCCATGAGGACCGCAAGAATCATGGAGCCGCCGTATTGAGCCGTTGCTCTTAAGCGCTTTCCTTTGGACGTGTTTGCTGCGAGTTCGCAAAAGAAGTACGGAATGGAGAAGAGGCAGACCATGTAGGCGGTGTACCAATTGAATAAAATAGCAAGGGCAGCCGAGAACATGAGCATAAAGGGTCTGTTGCCGGTGGAGATGCGCCAAGCTCCTAGGGCGACTAGCGGCAGCATTATGAGGCCTTCTATCCACATGAGATTTTGTCCGTCGGCGAAACTCCAGGCGGTGAGCGCGTAGGCGCTGCCAAGTAGGGCTATGAATGGGCTGCGAGTATCGAGGCGCTTGGTGATGTAAATGGCGAAGCTGAATGATGCCAGGCAGAGCTTTGCCGGCATGAGGAACGAGAAGAAGGTCGCCATATCATGAGGGGCGATGAACTTCGCGAGCAGCATTAAAGGACTGGATAGGTAGTAGGCAAACAGGGCGAACGTTCCGCCGCCCAGGCCTTTATTGAAGGAGTAGAACAGGTTGTCGTTGCCGTTGAGGACCTGATTGAACCAACCAAAGAAGCCTGCATATTGAAAGACCCCGTCTCTTGCGGCAAACGCGTGGTCACCAAAAGGATAGATTTCCGTTGCCGCCATCGAGATGAGGAGAATCACAAGGGTGAGGACGGGTGCGGCAAGGCACGCAGCAAGCCATTTGGCACCTTGGGGACGAGAGGAAGCGTACTGATTCAAAAGGGTCTCCTTTTGCTGGCTGTCTAGACCTTGCTAATGTTGGAGTTGGGACTTGCTATTTTGTGGCAAGTCAACGGATGGGGAAGGAAAACGGAAGGGCGACCCCGGTCGAATTGGGTCGCCCTTCCGTTGTGTTGAGGTGGGAGTTGGCGCGCGGCTGATCCTGAGCCTGTGTTGACAGGGCGTACGGCCGCCTGGGGTTGCGGATGACCGCGCTACCGGTACGTGACCACCTTGGTACCGTAGGGAATGTTGTCGTAGATCCATTTGGCCTGGTCGATGCTCATGCGGACGCATCCGTTGGAGACGTGGACGCCCAGGCGGCCGTCCATAACGCGGAAGCTGTTGGCGTAGTACTGGATGGAGTGGATAAGGTAGTCGCCGTAGAACTGGGTGTAGTAATAGCAGCTATAGCCGTGGTTCTCGCCAAAGGAATAGCCCTTACCGGTGACGGTGAACTCGCCCACAACGGTGGGCGTGCTGGGCTTGCCGGTGCTGCAGGTCCAGTAGGCGTCCATGTTCCAGTACCCCATGCCGCCGGAGAAGATGCCCACGCGGCAGTTGGTGGTGTCGACCATGATGAGGCGGTTGGTGGCGCTGAAGCGTCCCTGCGCGCGCGTGTACATGGATAGCTGCGTTGGGGGCATGGGCGGCACGTAGGTGGTGGGCTGCAGGGTAAAGCGCTGGGCAGCGGAGTTGTTGGACTGGTACACCTGCAGGTTTCCGCCGTTTGCGGCGCTTCCGTTGGAGGTGATGCCGCCGGAGACGTCGAGCACGTAGGCGCCGCCCGTGCCCGCCGCGCTGGCGATCTTGTAGCCGCCGGCATCGAACGTGATGCTCCAGCGCTGGGCGGCGCTGCCGTTGGGCTGGTACTGCTGCACGTTGGCGCCGGAGTATGCCGACCCGCCCGCGACGTCGAGCGCCTTGCCGCTGGCGGCGTTGACTATGGTGTAGGTTCCGTCTGCGTTACGGGTGACGTTCCACTTCTGCGCGCCGGAGTTGTTGGACTGGAATACCTGCACGTTGGCGCCGCTGGCATAGGATGCGTTTGCCACGTCGATGGCCAGGTTGGTGTTGGCGACGGTAAGGGTGTAGGTGCCGTTTGGCAGGGTGTCCGTTGTGGACGCGAGCGCGAAGGCCTGCGCGGGGCTGTTGTTTGCCTGCCACAGTTGCAGGCGGGTGCCGTTGGCGGTGCTGCCTGCAGTGAGGTCGAGCACTCGGCCGGGGTGGGCGACGGACTCGAACGCGATGCCGTGTGCGGTGATGACGGGGGTCCACTGTTGGGCGGGGCTTGCGGCGGTCGCGCCTGCTGCTGCGCTGGTGCCCGTTGCTGCGCCGGTGCCCGTTGCTGCGCCCGCAGTGGCGCCCGACGCGGCGCGCTGGCTCACCGTGCCGGCGGAGTCCGCGGTAAGGAACTTGGCCGATCCCAGGTTCTGGATGGTGTAGGTGTTCTCCGCTCCCGGAACAAGCGCGATGCGCCAGCGTTGGGCCAGGGTGCCGTTGGATGCGTAGGCCTGCACGGAGGCTCCGGCCGCCTGGCTTGCGCCCGAGACCTCGAGCACGCTGTTGGCGGCCGCGCTTGCGCCCAGGGTGCAGACGCCCTCTGCCAAAAGGTTGGTCTGCTTGGCAAGGGTAAAGCGCTGGGCCGCGCTGCCGTTGGGGGTGTAGGCGTTGACGTTGGCGCCGTTGTAGGATGCCGCGCCATCGATGTTGAGCGCCAGTCCCGTGGCCTTATTGATAAAGGTGTAGCTGCCGTCCGCATTGGCTACGGGCGCCCACAGCTGCGCGGGGTTGACTTCGCTTGCCTGGTACTGCTGCACGTTGGTGCCGGGAACAACGTCTGCCATCTCGACGTCGAGAGCCTTGCCGCTGGCGGCGTTGACTATGAGGCAGTAGCCGTTGCAGTACTTAAAGGTGAACAGCTGGGCAAAGGTGCCGTTGGCGCTCCACAGCTGCGCGTTGGCGTTGTTGTTGCGCGACGCGTTGTAGATGTCCACGCCGCTAGAGGGCGCGCACTGCGGCTTGAGGCTGAACCAGCCCTGGGGCAGGGTGCCGTCTTCCACCGCGGCAGGTGCGGCGGGCGAGGCATCGATAAAGGTAAAGGTTTGCGCCGCGCTGCGGTTGGAGTCCCAGATCTGTACCGGGGTGGTACTTGCAATTGAGCCTCCGCGCAGGTCTAGAGCGATGTTGGGTGCCAGGGCGGAGACAATGATGCAACGCGTTGGGAACGCCGCGGTGCCGGCTGCGGCGTCCGTGCTCGCAGAAGCATCGTCCAAAGAAATCACGATCCACTTTTGCGACCAGCTGCCGTTGGGGGCGTACTGCTGCACCGGGGTTCCCGCGGCGGAGTTGCCCCACTGCACGTCGAGCGCCAGGCCGGACGCGACGTTGATGAAGGTGACGTAGCCGGCGTCGTCGTGCGTGACGCGCCAGCGCTGGGCTCCCGTACCGTTGCTGGCGTAGAGCTGAATGGTCGCGCCGCCTGCCGCGGATGCTCCCTGGACATCGAGGACGCCGCGTTGGTTGGCTGCCTGCGACGCGGAAGACGCGATGGCGTAGGTGCCATCGGCCACGGCTGCGGCGTGCTGGGCGGCGAGGGCGTCCAGGGCGGCGCGGTCGTTGTCCGGCGCGGGGGTCTCTTCTGCGGGGGTGTCTTGGGTTGTGATGTTATTCGGGGTAGCGGGGGCGGTTGCGTTGCCCGCGGTACTGCCGGTGGTACTGTCCGTGGCAGTGCCTGGGGCGGTGGGGTCCGTTGGGTCCGCGGGGGCTGCGGTGTTGTCGGAGTCTGAGCTACCCGTGGAGTTGCCGGAGGTTGCGTCGCTGCCAGTGCTGTCAGCGGTGCCGTCTACGCCGGGCGTGCTGGGCGCTGCGGTGCTTTGGCCTGCTGCGTCCGCGGCTGCTGCCTGCGAAGACGCCGGCGAAGACGTTGACGACGCGGTTTGCGCCATGGCGACCAGAGCGGGCGGCATGGCCAGCGAGCACACCAGGGACGCGCAGGCGAGTCCGGCCATAACGCTTGCCCGGGCGCCGGGGCGCCAGGTGCGGGAGAGTTTGTTCATGGTATCGACCATCCTATTGCAGGGGTTGCATACAGGTTGAATGATACCGTTGCGGTGGCCGCACTTTAGCCTGGCATCTGCCAGCGGTTGGGTGTTAACAGACGCAGCTCTGCCGTGGGCCCGCCGCGCGGACTTCAATTGCTGAAAATGCCCTCCAGTTGGACTTGGAGTTCTGCTAAAAATCGCGTCCAGTTTGACTCGATTGCTAAAAATGAGCTTCAGTTGGAGTTGCGCAAGAAGGCCCTTGGATGCGCCGGGCTATCTACCAGCTGTATCTTCGGGGCGCATCTTCGTGCGGCAAAGGCAAAGTTCAACTGGAGGCTAAAAGTAGCAGCGCCAAGTCCAACTGGAGCTCGAAAATAGCAACGCGATGCAAACGAAGGCTGATTTCAGCAGAGCGCCAAGTCCAACTGGAGGTCAAAAACAGCAGAGGGGGGTTGCCAGGTATGTCGCGCGGCGCGTTGATCATCGCGGACGGTGCGGCCCGCTTGGCCTCAGTGCGGCAGTTCTTACGCGTGTTCCTGCGCCTTGCGGTCCAGGATGGCGAGAAAGTCCGCAAAGCCTTGCGAGGAGAGGATGTCGTGCTGAAGACGGCGGTCGTTGGTGATGCTGAGCAGCAGGTCGTAGAGGTACTCGATGTTCACACGGTCGCCCGCTTGCACGGCGAGCAAAAAGACAATGCGCACCTCTTTGGAGCCGGCGCTCCAATCAAGTGGTTGGTCAAGCAGGGCCACGGCCACCTTGGTTTTGGTGCTGCTGGGGCTGAGCGAGTGGGGGATAGCAAACAGCGGGTCCATGGTGGTGTCGGAGAGGGCCTCGCGCTCAAGAACGGAAGACAGGAAAGACTCATCCGTAATGCCCTGGTTCCGCAGCATGTCGCAGAGTTTCTCAAGCACTTCGCCCTTGCCAGCGGGCTTGGTGATATGGCAGAACAGTTCTTGGTCAAAGAATGCGCCAACAAGCGACGTCGCCTGCTCCTCTATGCTGTTGAGCATGCGCGAGATAGTCTCGGTATCCTGTGCGCTCAGGCTAAAGTCAACCAACACGCGCGGCAGGGGGCAGTGCTCTATGGGTACGGTGGTAACCACAAATGCGGTGTCCGCAAGGTTGGCAGCGTCGAGCTCGCAGAACTCTCGGTACGAGATGCTGCGGGCGATGGTGATGCGATCGCCAAAGTAGGTGAGCAGGCGGCTTTCCAGCATGCTGGCGATGGAGTTTCCGGATCCGCAGACAAGCACCACCTTGTGCAAGGGTCTGTTTCGCGGGGTACGTCGCTCTATGGCGGCGCCTATGTGCAGGGCGACATAGCCGACCTCGTCTTCGGAAAGCGTATAGGGCTCCGTGTCGAATACCTTGCTGGTGCTGGCGAGGGCGATCTCAAACGCCAGGGGGAAGCTGGAGCGAATGGTATTGAGCAGCGGGTTCTTCTTGATGATCTTGAGGTCTTTGCTTGAGAACGTAGAGCTAAGGTGCATCAGCAGATTGCGCTTAAGCTCCGCGTCATCGCGTAGGTCAAAGCCATAGTTTTGGACTACAACCTCAAGTAGGGCGTCGACGTCGCTGCGGAACAGCTGGTTGTCTATGCCCAAGCGATCCAAGTTGGTGTTGGAGAGGATGTGCAGCAGCAGGTAGCCGCGCTCCGCTTCGCAGATAGATATGCCAAACTCCCGCTCAAGGTCGCGGCAGGTGCCCTCGAGAAAGAGTGACACGCGCGAGCTGGTCTCTGCGTCCTCGCTGGTTTCTACCGGGCATCCGTGCATGATGCGGCTCACCATAAGGGCGGTATGCATTAGCAGGTTCTTAAAGCCGTAGTCGGTGGTGACTATGTCGGAGTGTTCCATATGCCCGCGGACTATGCGTTCGAGTGAGCCCAGATCTATGTCGGGAAACAGCCTAGTCTCGTCGTCGGAGAATCCCTTGACGTAGGAGCGCATGTTGCGAATCACCACGCGATCCATAAAGCAGCGGCGGCGATCGTCTTCTCGCCCCAGCACCTTTACACCAAAGCCTGCTTTGACTAGCAGAGCAAGGTCATAGTCCGCCAGAATATCCTTGATTTGGCGAATGTAGTTCTGCAGCGTGTTCTCGCCTACGTAGATGGCGTCTGCAATTTGGTCATAGCTTTGGTAGTCATCGGCCATAAGCAGGGCGTTGAGCAGAAAGCGGATGCGGTCGTCTGCGCTAGAGAGGTCGGGTTCGCCGGCACCGCGTCCGCGTGTGGAGGCGATAAAGTCCTCGTAGAGCTGTTCGTCTTGTACTACTAAGTGATAGCCCTCGCCGCGCTTGATGTCTATGTAAGCGCCGTGGTTCTCAAGCACGTTGTTGATGCGGGCAATATCGCTGCGGACCGTGCGATCTGTGATGCCGTGCATCTTGGCAAGGCGAGCTGCGGGGGAGTAGGTTGAGTGGCGGACTGCCTCAAAGATTGCATCAAGTCGCTTCTGCCCAAACAACGTTAAAGACCCCCTTGCGTATGCTTTTGCATCGTGTGCGTTTGCGTTTGTTTGCGTACGTGCGTTTATCACATTGTGCGCCATGGGATGTTGCAAGACCTACCCAAGGCTTTTCCGCGACAAGCGGAAACAAGGCGCCTTTCCAAATCTTCCGTTTCCGCCGTAAGACGGAAATCGGCAAGGTTGAGCGAGGACGCTCGCGGCCGCATGATGTGGTTGTCAGGAAGGAGACGCGATGCAAAAAGTGTTTACGCAAGACCAAGTTCTCCTCAACCTAGGCGCGGCGAACGCGGAAGACGTATTTCGCGCCGTAGCGGATAGGGCGCAGGACTTGGGCATCGCTTCAGCGGACGGGGCCTATCAGGGCCTCCTGGAGCGAGAGCGTGAGGTAGCGACCGGTCTTATGGACGGCTATGCGATACCTCATACCAAGTGCTCGGCTGTAAACCGGGCAGCGATGTTCTACGTGCGTACGGCTGCCCCGCTTACGTGGCAGACCATGGACGATCGGCCCGTCCAGCACCTGTTTGTTCTGATGGCGCCCGATGCCAACGGCGGTGAAGAGCACCTTAAGCTCCTGTCCGCCCTTGCAACGTGCTTGCTTGAGGACGAGTTCAAAAGCGCGGTCGCCACGGCCGCGACGGCTGAAAACGTGGTGTCGCTTGTGCTTGAACATATCGAGAAGGAGTGTGAATGACATGAAGGTGGTAGGTGTTTCCGCTTGTCCCGCGGGCCTTGCCCACACGCCCATGGCCGCCAAGGCGCTCATGAAGGCTGGTGACGCTCTTGGCTGGGATGTCAAGATCGAGCAGCAGGGTTCCATGGGCCAGATCAACGCGGTCACAGCAGCTGAGGCCAAGGCAGCGGACTTTGTCCTGATCGCCTCCGACCAGAAGATCCAGGGCATGGACCGCTTTGAGGGAAAACCCGTGATCCGTATCGACATCAATATGTGCATCAAGGCTCCGGAGGCCGTACTTAAGAAGTGTGCCGCTGCCGTAGAGGCAAGGAAATAAAGGAGGAAGAGAATGAAGAAGTTCTTCTCTGAGATCAAGGGTCACCTGATGACCGGTATCGGCTACATGCTGCCGCTCATCATTGGCTCCTCGCTGGTAGTTGCCATCCCGCAGCTCATCGCCCTTGCCATGGGCACCCCCAGCCTCACTGAGGATCTTACTGGTTTCCTGGGATTCCTGTACCAGGTCCAGCAGGTTGGTTGGACGGGCATCGGCATGGTCAACACTGTGCTCGCCGCGTTCATCGCCTATTCCATCGCCGATAAGCCCGCCATCGGCGCCGGCTTTGTAGCGGGCGCCATCGCCACCAGCACCAAGGCTGGCTTCCTGGGCGCCGTGCTCTACGCCTTCATCGCTGGCTACCTGGTTAAGTGGGCGCTAAAGAACATCAAGCTGCCTGAGGCATTCCAGCAGACCATGCCTCTGGTCATCTTGCCCTTCCTGTCCACGCTTACCGTTGCTCTGATCGCCGTCCTCCTGGCTTCTCCGCTTGCCGCCATCAACGAGGGCGTCATTGCCTACCTGCGCGACATGTGCACCAGCGGCACCAACAAGGTTCTCATGGCTATGATCCTTGGCGCCATGATCGGCTTTGACATGGGCGGCCCGGTCAACAAGGCCGCCTGGATGGCCGGCAACGTCCTGCTCGCCGAGGGTATCTATACCGCCAACGTCTTCATCAACTGCGCTATCTGCATCCCGCCGCTGGGCTACGCCATCGCCACCGTGGTTCGCCGCAGCCGCTTCTCTCAGAGCCTCCGCGAGTCCGCTACCGGCAACTGGGTCATGGGCTTCATCGGCATCACCGAGGGTGCCATCCCCTTCACCCTGGTCAAGGCTTCCCGCCTCATTCCGGTGAACGTCATCGGCGCTGCTCTGGGTGCCGGTATCGCCGCCCTGCTCGGTGCCGACGCCGTGATCCCGCCGCTGGGTGGCATGTATGGCTTCATCACCATGACCAACGGCTGGGCCTATTTGGTCGGCCTGCTGGCAGGCGCCCTGTTCATCGGCATCGTCGCTCCGCTCCTGGTCGACTTCAACGTTGAGACCGAGGCGGACTCCTCCGACGTCAATATCGACGAGATCGAGATCTCCTTCGAGTAACGCCCTTTGGCCCCGCTCGTGCACACCGCCGGGCGGGGCCTTTTTCTAGCACCGCAGCCCAGTACGTCGGGGTCCAACCCGCTGGCCCTTGCAAATCTGGCTGCTAACGTATGAAAGGTGGAAGAACCCATGGGAAAGACCATCCATGTTGTTCCCCATAGCCATTGGGACCGCGAGTGGTACTTCACCACGTCCCGCTCCAAGGTTTACCTTATGCGCGACCTGGCCGACGTGCTGGACGTGCTCGAGACCAAGCCCGCGTTCAAAACCTGGATGCTTGACGGCCAGGCTTCGCTTCTGGACGATTACCTCGCTTGGCGCCCCCAGGACGAGGGCCGTATTCGCAAGCTAGTGGCAGACGGCCGCTTGATCATTGGACCCTGGTACACCCAGACCGACCAGATGATCATCTCTGGCGAGAGCATAGTCCGTAACCTCACCTACGGCATGCGTCGCTGCGAGGAGATCGGCCCCTACATGAACGTGGGTTATATGCCGGATTCCTTTGGGCAGGCGGGCAACATGCCCCAGATCTACCGCGAGGCCGGTATCGACACCACGCTGTTCTGGCGCGGCGTCTCTAACGATATGGCGGACAACCTCAACTACACCTGGCGCGGCGACGACGGTTCCACCGTGTTCGCCACCCAGATGCCCACCGGCTATTACATTGGCGGCAACATGCCCGAGGACCAGCAGGAGAACGATGCCTGGTGGCACCAGCAGGTGCTTGACAAGCTGGCTCCGCGCCACGTGACGGAAAACGTCTACTTCCCCTGCGGCTTTGACCAGGCACCCGTGCGCGCTAACCTGCCCGAGCTCTTGGAGCAGCGTAACGCCTACGACCCCGAGAACACTTATTGCATGAGCAGCCTGCCCGAGTATCTGGAGGCGACCCGCGCCGCCATCGAGCGCGACGGCATCGAGCTGGAGGAGGTCTCAGGCGAGCTGCTGAACGCCAAGCACATGCGCATCCATCGCAGCATCTGGTCCAGCCGCTCCGACCTCAAGGCGCTCAACACGGAGATCCAGAATTATGTGGTCAACGTGCTGGAACCGCTGCTGACCTTGTCGCGCAGCCTTGGCAACGACTATCCGCGCGGCGCCGTGGATACCATCTGGAAACTGTTGTTTGAGAACGCTGCGCACGATTCCATTGGCTCGTGCATCGCGGACGCCGTGAACGAGGATGTCTACCTGCGCTACAAGCAGGCCCGCGACATCGCTACCTCTCTGGTCGAGCTGCACGGCCGCATGATCGCCACCAGCGTTGACTCCGGTGACGCCCCCATGACCTTCACCGTGTTCAATACGCTGCCGCAGGCCAGGTCCGGCGTGGTCATCAAGAAGATGTACATCCCCGGCGGAGATTTCTCCATCGTGGATGAGGCTGGCGAGCCTGTAGCCTACACGGTTCTCAAGAGCCGCGATCTCACCGACTACGTGCTGTCTCAGACCATCCGCCTGGATCCCAGCGCCAATCTCTACATTCCCGATCAGGTGCTAGAGGTTACTATAGCGATCGAAGCCCATCAGGTGCCCGCGCTTGGCTATGCCCAGTACCGCATGGTGCTCGACGAGTCCACGGCAAGCGACATGGTCGCCCTTGAGCGCGACGCCGCCCTTGAGAACGAGTTCTATCGCGTGAGCATCAACGCCGACGGCTCGCTGCGCGTGGAGGAGAAAGCCACCGGCTACGTCTACGACAACCAGGCGATTCTGGAGGAGAACGGCGACGACGGCGACTCCTTCAACTATTCGCCGCCCCGTCAGGACCTAGTGGTTCGCTCTTGCGATGGCCCCGCGCCACAAGTGCAGCTTGCCGCAAGCGATATCTATGCGACCGCGACCATCGTCCACACCATGACGGTGCCCGCCACGTTGGAAGAGCGCGCCCAGGGTGTGTGCTCCGCCCAGCTTCCCGTGACGCTTACCGTTGGCCTGCGCCGCGGCTCGCGTGCCATTGACGTCGAGCTGCACGTTGACAACACCGTGGGCTCGCACCGCCTGTGCATTCTGTTCGACGCGCAGATGGCCACCAGCGTTAACTATGCGGACCAGCAGTTTGGCGCAATCTGCCGCGATAACGTGCATCAGCAGGATATGGCACTCTACAACGCATCGCTCGCTGCTGCAGAAGGCAATGATGTGGACGAGGACAGCTCGCTGCCCGCCAACTGGCGCCAGAACATGGAGACCTGGCAGGAGCCCAGCATCTCTATCGAGCCCACCCAGAGCTACGTGGCGCTTTCCAACGGCGAGCGCGGCCTTGCGGTGCTGCCGTTGGGCGTGCGCGAGTACGAGGTTGTGGGCGATCAGGGCAACCAGATCCGCCTGACCGTGTTCCGAACGTACGGCTTCATGGGCCGCGAGAACCTTCTGTATCGTCCGGGTCGAGCCTCTGGTGAGCGCACCATGGAGACGCCGGACGCCCAGCTGATCAAGCCCATGACTTACAAGCTTGGATTCTGCACCTTTGCGGGCTCCGTTGACCAGGGCGGCGTGGCCCAGCTGGCGCGCAGCTACGATGGCGAGCTGGAGCTTTACGAGTACGCAGAGTTCCTCAACGGTCGCCTGATCTTCTCTGAGCCCCGCGTATACGGAGACAAGCCCGCTACTGCATCGCTCTTTGAGCTTGAGGGCACGGCGATTGTCTCCGCTGTCAAGGCGCCGGATGATCCGGAGCTCCCCGGTGTTGTGGTGCGCCTGTTCTGCGGCTTTAACCAGGGCGATGCCACGGCGACCCTGCGCTTCGCTAAGCCCGTCAAGCTGGCCTACCTGTGCAACCTGCGCGAGCAGCGATCTGGCGACGTGGAGATCAGCGGCTGCGAGGTCACGCTCAAGCCGCTGGGCCACTGCAAGTTTGTAACCGTGTATATTGAGGCGTAGTCGTTGCGGCGTTGCTGCAAAAGCGCAGCTAAAGCGCAGCTACAATGAGCGCGGCGTCCGCCTGGGCGCTGCGCTTTGCGAAAGGGGTCAACTATGAACCAGCCAGCCACCAGCAATCCGTCTGCCTGCCAGCAGGACGCCGCGTCCGGGTCCCAGCAGCCCGCTGCCGACCAGGCCGCACCCGCTGCCGACCGCCCGCTCATAGGCGCGATCGAGGCCGGAGGCACCAAGATGGTGCTGGCCTGCGGTTACGCCGATGGAACCATAACGGAGCGCACGAGCATCCCCACGCAGGATCCGGCGCAGACCGTGCCGGCCATGATCGAGTGGTTTGCTAACAAGGGCATCGCTGCCCTGGGCATCGCCGCGTTTGGCCCCACGGGCGTCAACCCGTCCTTGTCCACATACGGCCATATACTGCAAACGCCCAAGCTGGCCTGGCGAAACTTTGACTTCTTGGGTGCCATGAGCCGCGGCCTGGGCGTGCCCTGCGGGTACGACACGGACGTTAACGGAGCGTGTTTGGGCGAGGTCATGTACGGCGCCGCCAAGGGGCTGGATTCGGCCATGTACATCACCGTGGGCACGGGCATTGGCGCCGGCATCTACGCGGGCGGCCAGCTGATCCATGGCATGCTGCACCCGGAGGCCGGCCACATCACCTTGCCGCGCGCGGCTGGCGACCAGGACTTTGAGTGCGTCTGCCCCACGCATGACAGCTGCTTTGAGGGCCTTGCCGCCGGTCCGGCCGTGGTGAAGCGCTACGGCGTGGAGCGCGCGTCTGATATGGCGGACGATGAGGGCTTTCTCGAGCTTGAAGGCACCTACATTGCCCAGGGTATTCTCAACTACCTGTACGTGGCGTCGCCCCAGCGCATCATTCTGGGTGGCGGCGTGCCGGATCACGCTCCCAAGCTGATGGATCGCGTGCGCGCCAAGGTGCTACAGCTCAACAACGGCTACATCTCCACGCCGGAGTTGGACGATATCGACTCCTACATTGTTCCGCCCGCCTGCGACGGCAACCAAGGCGTGCTTGGCGCCATTGCGTTGGGAGCCCAAGCGCTGCAGCGGGCGTAGTGCTGCCACCGGCGCCGCGGACGCCGCCAACATTGCATCGAGCTTGCTTTCAGGCCGCTTTCCACCGTGGAAGGCGGTCGTTTTTTGTTGGGAGGGCGTGTCGAGATTCGGATTGAAACGATGGCGGTTATGGAAAGAAATCTATGCGCCGCTAATGACAAACCCGCAGTTAAATACGCGAACAGCAATTGACAAAGCCATGCGGGGGGGGGGTATTCTCAAAAAAGTGTAGTGCGATAGCAAGTTGCTTGCGCCAAAGGGAGAAATGGAGCTGATCCATGTCGTATAAGATGAGGACCAAAGTTGTAGTTACCGCGGGCTTGTGCGCGGCGCTTAGCCTTACGGGCGCGAGTGTGGCGCTGGCTGAAAGCATTCCCGTCGCGCAGACTGGTGATGCTACGGAGTCAAATAGCAACGCGGTGACCGTAACGAATCAGTCCGATCTCCGCAGCGCGCTCGAGAACAGCAGCGTCACTTCCATCGTTCTGGGCGACAACATTACTTTCAATGAGGAATGGTTCCCTATCGTTGTCAAGGCGGGTCGCACCCTTGTGATTGATGGTGCGGGGCATGCTATTTCAGGCATGAGGGTCAACAAAGGCGTCTTAAAGCCAAGTGGTTCCGGTATTCCAGGGGATGGAGGATCCTGCAATTATTATTGCGGCTTTATTGGAGACTCTAGCGGTAATCTAACTATTAAGAACCTAATGTTTAGCGACGCCGAGGTCGATATCAACCCTCTGGATGTGAATGACAAGTCTACTGGTTCGAGCGTCATAGCCGTTGCTGTCGCCAATAATGGTGGCAAGCTGGTGATGGAAAACGTCTCCGTTGAGAATTCGGTGGTCCGCGGTTATACAAAAGTCGGCATCTTGCACGGCTTTACTCAGGGTGGAAGCGCTGAATTCACTAAGTGCTCTATATCGGACACAACCACCGTGCTTGAAGCGGATGGTACGGATCCCGAGGCATGTTTTGCAGGCACGATTGCCGGATACAATGGAAACGATAGCATTAAGACCAACGGGATTCGTCTTTCCAATGCAAAGCTAGAAGTTGCGGACTCCGTAGATTGGGGCGTTGAGTCTCAGACTAAGGACGACGGGACAGTATTTGTAAATGCATATAACAATTATTATGGCCTGACAACCCCTACCTATACTACCGATGACTATGGAATGAACACCGTTGCTATGGTCGCAAGCGTAGACGGTTATCAGTATGAGACGCTTGCGGATGCGATTGCGGCGGCAGAAGATGGGGTTGAGACTAAGGTCTCCCTGCTCAAGGATGTCGTGGAAAGCGTGACGATTCCTGCTGAGAAGAATATAGCTTTCGATCTTGCAGGCCATAAGATCACTAGTAATAACGGCCATACCATCACTAACAACGGAACCCTCTCAATTGGTGACTCCTCTGCTGAGAAATCGGGCATTGTTGATAGCGTGACAAAATCCAAAGCTGCGCTCTTTAATGGGCCAACGGGCGTTGTCGAGGAAATCTCTGCAGGTACATTTGAGCGTAGTGCGGAGACTGATACCGCGGGGATATACGGCTCCTATTACCTCATCGAGAACCAGGGTAAGATTAATAAGATCTCTGGCGGAGATTTCCATTCGGGCGATGGTGCGGTTGAACATCTAGGTGCAATCGGAAGCTTGATTCGCAACGGCGGGGGCGAGCCCATCAAGGCGGAGATTGGCAGAATTACGGGTGGAACGTATCGCAACGCGGCGAATATCATCAAGAACGAGCCCGGGTCAAAGATAGGGTCCATTTCCGGCGGCACCTTCACGATGGATAATACCGTCAACCATTGGCAGGGCGGAAACAATGTAATTCTTAATTATGGCGAAATCGACAAGATGGTCGGGGGCCAATTCAAAGCATTGGGAAGCGGTGTATACAACGTCGAAGATGAAGCGGCGAATTATTGGCGCACCGGGCTGTATAACGCCGGTAAGATTGGCGAAATCTCCGGCTCCTTCTCAATGGTCATGGAAGGCGATAACAATAGAGGCATCGCTTTGACCGCGGAATCCACAACGATTATCAAGGGCGGCACTTTCACCGCGAAGGATACGATTTCTGAGCCCGCCCGCGCCTCGATTCTGTTTAACGTCAACGAAAAGGCAATCTTTGACGTAATGGGGGGTACATTCTCTAGCACGCCGGAGAAGTATGTTGCGGATGGTTATGTGGTGTCTGGCTCCAATGGCGCGTTCACCGTTTCTGTGTACGTTCCACCTGTGACGCCGCCGACGCCCTCCGACAAGACCGAGGTCGAGAAGAACCCCGACGGCTCCACCACCACGACCGTGACCAAGCCCGACGGCTCGCAGACCATCACCCACGAGACCGCGACCGGCACCGAGTCCGTGGTCAAGAAGGATAAGGACGGCAACGTCACGTCCACCGAGGTGACGGTCTCCAAGAAGGACGCCGAGTCCGGCAAGGTCGAGCTGCCGCTCGCCGATGCCGAGCCCGCAACCGACGTCGATAAGGCACAGGCCGTCGAGGTCAAGGTTCCCGCATCCGTCTCCGATAAGGCACCCGTTCAGGTGACGGTGCCCGTGGCCAAGGACGACTCCGAACCCGACTACGGCATCGTCGTGTTCGCTGTGGACGCCGATGGGAATGAGACCGTGATCCCCAAGTGCTCGGTCGATAAGGACGGCAACGTCGTCTTCGAGGCAACCGGCGACGTGACGATCAAGGTCGTGGACAACGCCAAGGACATGCCCGACGTGACCGACTCCGACTGGTTCGCCGGGGACGTCGTGGACTTCGCCACGGCCCGCGGCATCGTGAACGGCGTCGAGCGCCCCGACGGCTCCCGCGTCTTCGACGGATACGGCAGGACCTCCCGCGGCATGTTCGTGGCGATGCTCCACAACCTGGAGCTGAACCCCGAGGCGGCCTCCGAGGGCAGCCTCGCGGACGTCCCCGAGAACGCCTTCTACGCCGACGCCGCCGCGTGGGCGCTCGAGGAGGGCATCCTCTCCGGCGTCGACATGCCCGACGGCTCCAAGCAGTTCCAGGGCGAGGCGGACGTCACCCGCGAGCAGGTGGCCGTGTTCCTGATGCGCTACGCCGACCACCTTAGCATGGACGTCTCCGAGCGCGCCGAGATCGACTTCCCGGACGCATCCGAGGTGTCTGGCTTCGCGAAGGACGCCATGTCCTGGGCCGTCGCCGAGGGCCTGTTCACCGGCGACGACGTGACCGGCGAGCTCAACCCGACCGACGGCGCCGCGCGCGGAGGTCGCCACCGTCCTCATGCGCTTCATCAACCTGATGTACGCGTAAGGGCCGCAGGCCAGGAGGGCCATGCCGGCGAGTGGGTCGGCTCGGTCGGGCGGACTGGCCAGACCGATTGGGATGCCAATTGGCCGCTAAACAATTGACCGCCACACGGGGCCGGTGCCACCGCAGGTGCCGGCCTCGCTTCTTGCGCGATTCCCTTCAGCGCGCTTTGACCAAGAAGGGCTTGCAGCAGGCCGGGGCGCCCACCGGCTTATCTAAGGGATGCTCTGAGGCCCACCAGGGCCGAACGCATCCCGTGATAAGACCGGTGGGGCCCCGGTCGTGCGGAGTCCTCCCTCGTCCAAATACTCGTCCAAAACCCACCCCACGCGAACCGCCCGTGCATTACTGGTGCACCCCGCAGACATGTGCCGCCAAACCCGCTCAGTCTGGATACAATAGGGGGAGCTGTACGCGCACGAAAGGGTACTCATGGCAAACGATTCGAAGACATGGCGTTGCGGTAAGTTCGAGCTCAAGTTCGATCGACCCCGCATCATGGGTGTTCTCAACGTCACGCCCGATAGTTTTAGCGACGGCGGCGAGCACTTTGACGCCGACGCCGCCATTGCATACGGCCTGCAGATGCTGGACGAGGGCGCCGACATCATCGATGTCGGCGGGGAGTCCACGCGTCCGGGCTTTACTCCGGTGAGTGCGGACGAGGAGGCTCGTCGCGTGCTGCCGGTGGTGCGCGCGCTGGCGCAGAAGGGCGCCATCGTATCGATCGACACGCGTCACGTGGACGTGGCTAAGGCCGCGGTGCGCGTGGGCGCTTCTATTGTGAACGACGTCACGGGCTTTACCGATCCCAAGATGGTGGAGTTTGTTAAGGGCAGCAACTGCGGCGTGATCATCATGCACGCGGGCGAGCCCACGGAGGAGACCCCCAAGAGGCATACCGCGGTGCAGCTGGACACCAGCGCCGCCGCGTTTGTGGCCGAGAAGGCCCGCGCCGCCGCTGCCGCTGCTGAGGCTGAGGCCGCGGCAAAGGCAGTTAAGGCCGCGAAGGGGCGTCGTCCCGGCTTGAAGCTGGGCGGCTTGGTGCAACCACAGCTTCCGTTTGGCGACTTGCCCAATGGCAGCGAGGCCGCCGAGCAGGAGGCTGCTGCCAAGGCCGCCGCGCTGGCGGCCGCCGAGGCTGAGAAGAAGGCCGCCGAGGCCGAAGCCGCTGCCAAGGCCGCCGAGGAAGAGGCCCGCGCCGTGCCCGCTAACGACGAGCTCGCCGCCATCATGGCCCGCAGCGCCCGCCGCGATGCCGCCACGGGGTCGACCTCGCAGCTGCGCCGCTTCACCCTGCCGGATTCCGCGCCCATTATGCGCCGCGTTATGGGCTTCCTTTCTGACCAGGCCCGCGCGCTGGTTCACGCCGGCGTGGCCCGCGAGCGCATCTGCATCGACCCCGGCGCGGGTTTTGGCAAGGACGCGAACGAGGACATTGTTATCCAGCGCGAGACCGCCAAGCTGGCCTCGCTGGGCTATCCGTTGCTGTGCGCCGTGAGCCGCAAGCGCTTTGTTGGCGCGGTCTCCGGCGTGGGCGACGTGCACGAGCGCGACGCCGCCACCTACGGCGTGTGCCTGGGCGCCATCCAGCTAGGCGCCAACATTGTCCGTGTGCATGACGTGCGCGGCTTCTCGCAGTTCCTGAACGGCTTTTGGGCCATCGCCCGACCGCAGCCCCGCCGTGCCTTTGTGGCCCTGGGTTCCAACCTGGGCAAGCGCGCGGAGAACATTCGCGCAGCCAAGGCCCTGATCGCGGAGATCCCCATGACCTGCGTTAGCAGCTGCTCGCGCATTTACGAGAGCGAGCCTGCCTACGAGAACCGCCAGGACCCGTTCGCCAACGCGGTGATCGAGATCAAGACCGAGCTGGCCCCGCTGATCTTGCTGGACGAGCTGATGAAGATCGAGAACACCATGGGACGCAACCGCACCAAGAGCGCCCGCCCCAACGGTCCGCGCATCATCGATTTGGACCTGCTGTGGATGGACGGCGAGGTGCACGGCGGCGACAAGCTGCGCCTGCCCCACCCGTACCTTGGCGAGCGCGACTTTGTGCTGGTGCCGCTCGAGGACCTTATGCATGACCCTGCGCGCTTCTTCCGCTACGAGGGCGTGGACGTGAAGGAGCCCGAGGACCGCGTTGGCCACGTGGTGGGCGAGCTGGGCTCGCTGTAGGCGTCGCGGGTGCTGCTGCGGGCGACGTGGCGGCGCGGGCGGCGCGGGTGCCGTGGCGCCTCGGGCGCCGTTGCGGACGCCGGCTCGATGTGTTGATGCAGGGCGGCTCGACGGGTTCGGGTCGCCCTGATTTGTTGGACGGGGATAGCCCTCCGGAAAGGTTGGTGTGCTGTGGCCGAGGTCGACCAGCTGTGCTGCGAGCTTGAGCTTACGCCCAAGGTGAAGATGATGGAGTTTATCGCCCTGCCGCAGGTGTGCGCCATGGGCGTGATCGAGTGCCTGCGCCAGCTGGGCCTGGGCGAGCAGGTGGGCATTGGCTGGCCTGCGGACCTGGTGGCGCGCCGCGAGCACCCCGCGGTGCCGGGTGGCGCCAAGCCGCGTGAGGCCATGAGCGCGGATACCTCGTCCTTTGACTTTGACCTGTTTATGGGAAAGGTGGGCGTGCATGCCCATGCGGGCGAAAACGGGCCGGCTGCGAGCGTGACCGTGACGGTCGACATGCCCGTGCTCGAGGGGGCAGCCGCGCGCTGCGGTGCTGCGTTGCCCGCGCGCGAGGAGTTGCGCCGCGCCCTTGCCGCCGCCGTTGAAGCCAAGGTGGACCAGTGGGCGCAGATGCTGGCGACCCGCCCCAGCCCCGGGCCCATGGCTCCTGTGCTTTCCGACTACTTTGACATGGTGCCGCTGCTGGGCCACCAGGTTGCCGCACTGTCTCCCAACGGGCTGCCCATGGCGATCGGCGCGTTCTCCGGCCTGGATATTTGGGGTCGCGCGTGCGTGACGGCGGCCGACGGCTCCGAGAAGGAGCTGCCCTGCGAGGCCGTGATCATTCGAGCCGTGTAGCGTTGGGCTATGCGCCTAGTGCGCGGATGGGGATGACGTAGACGCCGTCACTGCGGCGATAAGCCACCTCGCCCATGCCCGTAATCACTGCGAGGAACGATGGCTTGCGTACCTGCGACTTATCATTGCCGCAAACTTTGTTGGACAGCCTTATGAGGTTGGCGGCTGCTTGATCCGCCTTTTCAAGACTCACCTTGATTTCGAACGCGGCCCATCGTCCATCTGCGCGCTCTACAATCGCATCGGCTTCCAGGCCGGAATCATCATGGTAATAGCGCACGGGGTTTGAGACCGCGTAGTCAAGCGCGCGTGCGTAGACGTCCAAGTCGCGCATGACAAGATTCTCGAAGACCAGGCCAAACGTTTGCCAGTCTTGCAGCAGCGCGTCCGGAGAGAGGCCCAGCAGTGCCGCGGCGAGCGAGGGGTCAGCAAAGTAGCGCTTGGGTTTGACGCGCATGCGCTTGGGGGAGCGCGACGCCGGCACCCAGCCGGGGACCTCATCGATAAGGTACGTGCTGCGGAGGATGTCGACGCATTGGGACACCGCCTTACGATCGCCTTCCGTTGCCATGTCCTCGGATTCATATGCGTAAACGTCGCGGACAAGCGTGTCCACTTTGGTTGATTGTCCTACATTGCGCGCGATGGAGACGGCGGCGCGGCGCGTGAGCTCCTCATTGCCGCCAAGCTGGTGAACGCTTTGCGTGAATACGGATTCCAGGTATTCGCGAACAACTATCTGCGCATTGGCCGCGGTCTGCAGACGTTCTTCTGGCCAGCCTCCGCGAACGGCCACGCGAGCAAGGTCCTCAATGCCGGAGTCACACGCGCACGGCGTGAACTCGTCCTCGAACAGGCCTGCCAAACTGACCTTTGCGTTGGATTCGCCGGTTTCTGCAAGCGTCATGGGATGCATGCGAATACGACCGATGCGCCCCGCACCGCTGTGCGCTTTTGACATAGTGCGCGGGGTTGATGAGCCCGTGAGAATCCAAGCGCCCTTTTCTCCGCCAAGGTCATCGACCGCATGGCGCACGGTGTCCCAGATTACGGGCACACGCTGCCATTCATCGATGACGTGGGGGCGGTCGCCGGCGAGCACATAGGACGGGTCGGCAGAGGCGATCTGCAGGTTTGACCCGCGATCCACGTAGAGCACCGACGAGCCATGGGCTAGGGACGACCATGTTTTGCCGCACCATTTGGTGCCCGACACCTCAACGGCTCCAAACAGGTTGAGATATGCCTCTATTTGGGTGTCGACAATGCGGGGTTGATATGCTGCGGGGCATGTTGTTCGATGCGTTTGAGAAGTGGCCATGCGCTGCCTTTCGCGTCCGTGCTTTGCCAAACATTATACAAGGTAGATATACCCACATTCCAGAATCCGAATGTTTGGTGTACCAAAATCCGAATGATTCCAATTCCAAAATCCGAATGATTTGGGTACCAAAATCCGAATGTGAGCTGCTGCTTCAAGCTGCGGGCTGGCGGCTGTGCGGGCTGGAGACCCGGTGGGCGCAGCGTGAAAGCCGCCCCTGCGGTTTTTTAGCCGGTGATCTTGTACCTTCTGTTTCTGATGCTCGCCGATGACGTGGGCAGCACCTCGCCCATATCGATGAGGTTTCGAATGCGGTTGCGCACTTGGTTGACGTTCATGCCGGTGAGATCCTGCAGTTGCTGCGTGCTTAGCTCCCCATATTCGATGAGGCGGTCTTTGATGTACTGCTCGCCCAGCTCGACGCTTATTCGCCGTGTACCGGGGATTGGCTTCTGGTCCACGTTATCGATGCCTTCGATTTTTGGGTTCATGCTTGCGCCAGGCCTGTGCAGAATAACCTTGAAATGGTCGAGCCCCGGGCGGAAATGAGCACCGCACTGGGCCTTTTCATGCTGATATGCCTTGCTGGATGCGTGGTAGATGGGGGGCGCATGCGGTTCTTACGGATAATTGCATCGATTTTAGATTTAGGCGAGTAGCCAGGATTTTTGGATGCCATTTCCGCAGGCAATGGCTAACCCACCATTCTGGTGTACAAAGGAAAACTCGGAATTGATGCAATTATCCGTCAGAACCGCGCAAGGGGAGGGTTATGCCTGCAGCCTGCGGCAGATCTCGCAGATGCCCTTGAGCGTGAGTTGCTGGTCGATCACATCGAACACGTTGGTGCAGGCCGCGACCAGCCCGGCGAGGCCCCCGGTGGCGATAACGTGGGCACCCGGTTCGCCCAGCTCATCTTTAATACGCGCGACCAGGCCTTCTGCCATGGCGGCGGCTCCTACCACGGTGCCGCTGCGAACCGCCTCGACGGTGTTGCGGCCAATGGTGTGCTGCGGGGCCTCGAGTGAGATGCTTGAGAGCTTGGCGGCGCGCGCGGTGAGGGCGTCCATGGAGATGCGGATGCCGGGGGCGATGGCGCCGCCGATGTAGTAGCCGCGCGGGTCAACCACGTCCACGTTGGTGGCGGTACCAAAGTCCACCACAATAGCGGGCGCGCCGTAGAGGGCCTCAGCCGCCACGGCGTTGGCGATGCGGTCGGCACCCACCTCTGCGGGGTTGGGGGCGTCTACCTTGGTGACCATCTGCGTGTCCGGGCCCACCTGGATCATGCGCACGCCCAGCTGGGCGGCCACGGCGCGCCACTTGCGCGTGAGCTGCGGAACCACGCCGGCAAAGCAGATGGTGTCCACGCAAGAAAGTGCGAGGCCGCTCATCTGGAAGTAGCCCAGCAGGCGGACGAGGATCTCGTCCTTAGTAAAGGTGCGGTCCGTGGGCATGCGCCAAGATTGGAGCAGCTGGTCTTGGTCAAAAAGGCCCAGGGCGGTCTGCGTGTTTCCCATGTCGATTGCGAGCAGCATATGTGTCTCCAACCTGTGGCTAAGCTATGCCCGTGACCGTGAATCACGAGCGTGTGATAACGTGACTTGCAGCGCTCATTGTATACTGAGACATTGCATATACTGCCAGATAACTGCATGTGGAGAGACAATATGAACAAGTCTGCAAAGCGTCGCCTTGTGGTGGTTGGCGGCATTGTGGTCATTGCCATGCTGGTGATCGTTGCGATCGCCGGGTCGGGTGGCTCTGCCAGCTCGCTTTCTATCGCCGACGTGCTGGGCGGCAACTATGACGGCAAGAAGGTCCAGGTCTCCGGCGCCGTAGTGGCCGATTCGCTGACCAGCGAGGGTTCCGCCGCGGTGTTCAAGATCGCGCCCGAGGGCGTTGACGCGGCCGATTCCGAGCAGGCGCTTACCGTTCAATACGACGGCGCCCTGCCCGCGACCTTTGGCGCCGGCGTGGTGGCCATCTGCACCGGTACCGTGGACGGCAAGACCCTCGAGGCGTCCGAGATGGTGACCAAGTGCCCGTCCAAGTATGAGAGCGCCGAGGGTTCGTTGACCGTCAAGGGACTGCTTGACCAGCAGGATTCCATGATGTTCAAGGACACCAAGGTGTGCGGCTACGTTACCGGCGAGATCAACGACGCTCAGGCGGACTTCCGTTTCACCATCGAGTCTCAGGGCGAGACCCTAAAGGTTGCGTACGACGGCGGCCTGGACGAGGTCATCACCGACGGTACCGCCCTGGTGATCTCCGGCCACCTGGATTCCGACGGCGTCTTTGTTGCGACCGAGCAGCCGTCCATCGACTCGTCCATCAAGGCGTAACGCCGCCCCATACCGTTTTGGCGCCCCGTATCGCGTGTGCGAGCGGGGCGCATCTACGTGCACGCTTGCGCGCACGCCAACGTATTGGCAATCCCAAAGGAGATATGCGTATGATTCCAACCCTTGGCAACGGGCTGCAAGTCTTTGCGATGGTGCTGGCTCTGCTAAGCGCTGCGGTGCTGATTGGCGCCACCAAGGCTCGCGGGCTTGAGAGCGGCCGCCGCGAGTCGCTGATCAACGCCGGCTACCTTATGGTGTTTGGTACCACCATCGCCCTCACGCTGTGCATTCTCATCATCTTGGTGTGCTTTGTGACCAGTAACTTTAGCCTGGCGTACGTGGTGAGCAACTATCCCAATACGGATAGCGCGCTCAAGCCCCTGTACGAGGTATCCGCCGTGTGGGCGGGTCGCCAGGGATCGCTTCTGCTGTGGACCTGGCTCATCTCCGTCTTTACCAGCGCGGTCGCATGGCGCCGCATGCGCGTGACGGACGACCTCTCCAACGCCGCCCTGGGCGTGGCGCAGATCATCGTGGCGCTGTTCGCGGCGACCCTGGTGTTCTCCGATTCCAACAATCCCTTTATGGCGACCGCGCCGGAGTTCCTCAACGCCGACGGCACCCTTGCCGGTGCCATCGGCGGCATGAACCCGCTGCTGATGCATTGGGCCATGATCTTGCATCCGCCCGCGACCTTTATCGGCTACGCCGGCATGACCCTGCCGTTCGCCTACGCCATGGCGGCCCTTATTTGCGGCGACATGTCCGCACGCTGGGTCGAGCTGTGCGACCGCATCGCCGTGTTCAGCTTCATCTTCCTCACCATTGGCATGGCGCTGGGCGCCGTGTGGGCCTACGTGGTGCTGGGTTGGGGCGGCTTCTGGGCGTGGGACGCCGTGGAGAACGCGAGCCTTATGAGCTGGCTCACCGGCGTGGCCATGATCCACAGCTTCACCCTGTACCGCAAGCGCGGCTGCTTCAAGCGCTGGAGCATGTTCAGCGCCACCATCACGTTCATCTTTGTTGTTCTGGGCACCTTCATCACCCGTTCCGGTCTGGTGCAGTCCGTTCACGCCTTTGCGGAGGACCCCGTCTCCACGTATTTCTTCCTCGCCATCATGGTCGCGGCGGGCATGGCGTTTCTTATCGGCATCCTCTATCGCCACGGCCAGATTGTGGAGGACGATGAGATCGAGTCGCTGCTCTCCAAGAACGGCTCGTACTACATCACCAACCTGGTGATGTGCGTATCCGCCGTGCTGGTGGCCTACCTCACGGTCTCCAGCGCGCTGCCCACGTGGATGCCCCTGGGCGGCAGCGTGATCGCGGCGGGCGCCTTCAACGCGGTGGCTCGTCCGGTGGGAACGCTGTTCTGCCTGCTTATGGCCGTGTGCCCCATGCTTGGCTGGCGCAAGACCGATGGCGCCGCCTTCGCTCGCAACATGCGCGTGCCTGCAATCGCGGGCGCGGTGGTGTTCGCGGGGTTGATGTTCTTGTTCGTCACTAAGTTTGTCCCCGAGTACGACGCCATCGTCGCCGCGGGCGGTGCTGCCGCCACCGCGCTGACCGAGCAGGGTCCCAAGGTGTACTACTTCGCCCTCACCGTGCTCGCGTTTGCCACGGCGTCGCTGCTGTTTGCCAGTAGCGCCTACCTTCTGGCGCGCGGCGTCTCCGCCCGCATGCGCAACAAGGGCGAGAACCCTGTTGTGGCGCTGGCCCAGCTGTTCCGCCACTCGCCTGCGCAGGCTGGCGGGTACCTGACCCATCTTGGCGTCGCGGTTGTGTTGGTTGGCCTGGTGGGATCTTCCATGTACGTGCAGGAGCAGACGCTTAATCTGTCCGCGGACCAGGGCCAGGGCGGCCAGGTGGGCTCCTACGTGCTCACCGTGACGGGCACGCGCGAGTACACGGATTCCGCGTCCGACATGTTTAAGGAAGTACAGCTCTCTGTGACCGATGCCGCGACCGGCCGCGAGCTGGGCACGCTTGCGCCCTCCATGGAGGTGAGCGCCACCAACTCCGGCCAGCAGACCCTGCACGCCGGCGTGCTGAGCTTTCCGCTGGAAGACCTGTTTGTGGCGTTCCAGGGCCTTAACGCGGACGGCACGCTTTCCATCAACGTGAAGATCAACCCGTTGATCATGCTCAACTGGATTGGCGCCGGCATCTCTATCGTGGGCATTATCCTGGCGTTCGCCCCGCGCCGTGCCACGCCGCTGCTGGCGGCCGACGAGCGCGCCGCCGCGGAGGCCGCCGCTGAGGCCGCTGCGGGTCGTGCGGGCAAGGCGGGCCGCAGCGGGTCCTCGTCCAAAAAGGCGAAGGGGGCGAAGCGCCGTGGCTAGCGCCGTGCCTGGTGCTGTGGCTGGCGCTGGGGCCGGTGCCGTGGCTGGCGCTGGGGCTTTGGGGGCTTCCGGTGGCGGCGAGCTGGCGATCGACGCGCGCGGGCTGGTAAAGCAGTTTGGGTCGCGTCGCGGCCTGGACGGCGTTGATTTGCAGCTGCCTGCGGGGGCGTTCTTGTCAATCTTTGGTCCCAACGGCGCGGGCAAGACCACGCTGCTGCGCATGCTGGCGCTGCTCTCCCGGCCAACGCGCGGGTCGCTCGCCATGCTGGGAGTCGACGCTTTGGAGGAGCCGGATGCGCTGCGCTCGCGCGTGGGGCTGATCTCGCACAAGTCCATGCTGTACGGGGATTTGACGGCGCGCGAGAACCTGGAGTTCTTCAGCTCGCTGTATCCGGGTGGGCCGGACCGTGCGCGAATCGACGAGCTGCTGCGGTTGGTTGAGCTGGACCA
>ERZ833963.1440-NODE-1440-length-28345-cov-9.451926_pt1 | contig 28345 bp, 27 predicted proteins | sample MGYA00519693_ERZ833963 | MGnify/ENA primary metagenome ERZ833963 (study PRJEB31850, sample SAMEA3708748) | human gut metagenome | biome: human gut; feature: human-associated habitat; material: faeces | place: China | collected 2014 ... | reverse complement strand
AATGACATACCGTTTAGTCATTGCGAAGCCGTGCAAACGGCTGTGGCAATCCGTTTTTCTTTTAAAGGGGAATTACGGATTCTTTCACGCTCCGCGTTCAGAATGACATACCGTTTAGTCATTGCGAAGCCGTGCAAACGGCTGTGGCAATCCGTTCCCCTTGTCATTACGAGAAAAAAGCTTTAATATCCACAACGCTTTACGGGTATTAAGGCTTTTTCTTTTAGACAAATTATAAATCTATTTTTCCGTGCGACTTTTCAAATTCCTCTATCGCGTCGCGTATCAGTATTAAAATTTCACTGTTAGCGCTTCTGCCCTCATAATCAGCAAGAATATGAAGCTTGTTAAGCTGTTCTTCTTCAATTCTTATCGATAAACTTTTTATAGCCATAATATAACCTCATTTTAAAGTTATTACGTGTTTATTTTACGGCTAAAATATGTTATAATGCATTTATAAACATAAAATATGTTTATAATATATTTAAAAAAAGGAAATAATATGACCGTAACATTTTTCGGGCACAGAAACACGCCGGAGCCGGACGATACGGTTGTTATGTATGCCTGCACGGCAGGCAGTACGCTTAATTTAAAAGCCTTGGCGGAGGATAGGGGTAAAAGGGTTATAAAGTTATATAAGACAGGGAATTAAAAAGGGGAGACGGATTGCCACAGCCGTTTACACGGCTTCGCAATGACGGGGGAGGGGGAACGGATTGCCGCGCACCTTTTGGTGGTCTCGCCTGCCGGCTCGGTCGGTGCTTCTGCTTCGCAGAGGTGTCCACCGGACACCCGCACCGCAATGACGGAAGAGGAAAAACGCCGCGGCATATTTCAGTTATCACCCTTAAGCGCCGTTATGCCGTCTGCAATTTCGGCAAACACCTCGCCGCAGCTTTTGGTTTGCTCGGCGGTGTTTTCAGAAAAAACTATCACGGTGTATTCCGGCTTTTCGGTAGGAAAAAAGCCGCAAAACCAGCCCTCGCAGATCTCTGTTCCGTTTTGAAATTTTCCCGTTTGCGCGGTTGCGGTTTTTCCCGCGGCGCTTACGGTTTCAGGCCGTGCGGACGCACCCGTTCCCTCCTCGATAACGGCGGCAAGGTATTCCCGTAATACGGCTGCGGTGCTTTCACTCATAATTCTTATTCTGCCGCCCTTTTCGTAAGGCTCTGTTTTTCCGTCCTTAAGGGTTCCCTTTACTACCGAGGGTATGCTGTACGACCCGTCGTAAGCGGCGGCGCAGTAGAGGTTAAGCATAGCCACGGGGCTTGTTAACAGCTCGCCCTGACCTATGCTGAAATTTGCAAGATACGCGATATTTGAAAGCGACTCCTTTTGAGGAAGACTGCCCGCCGAAACGCTTAGGCCCTCGCATATATCGAACGCCTTGCCGAAGTTAAGCGAGGACGCGGCGTTATATATTTTATCGCCCCCGATATAAAAGGCATAATTATAAAAGAAGGTGTTGCAGGAATTTGCAAGACCGCTTTTAAGGTTCATCAGCCCGTGACCGCTGCGCTTGTGGCATTTGAAAAAACGGTCGATTATTTCGCAGCTGCCCGTACAGGTGTAGGTAAAGCCGCCCTTACCCGATTCTATACCCGCCGCCGCCACGCAAAGCTTAAAAACCGAGCCGACGTTATACGCCGCCAAAGCGCGGTTTAAAAGGGGAGAGCCGGCGGCGTTTAAATACTCCGATACATTCGTTACGTCAAAATAAGGGGTGCTTACCGCCGCCAGTATTTCGGAGCTTTCGGCTTTTGCCACAACAACTGCGCCCTTTTTTATACTGCCTGCGGCGGTTTCGGCTATTTGCTGAATATTAACGTCGATAGTGGAAACTATGCCGCCTGCCGTAACCGAGGTATCGTTTTCAACTACCGTTTCCGCTCCCTTAAGTATATCGCCCCTGCCGTTTTTGGTGTAAACAAACGCCGCCTGACTATCTGAATACAAAAGCTTATCGTAAGCCTTTTCAAGCCCCGAAACCCCATGGGAGTCCGCGTCGGTATACCCTACAAGGTGAACGGCGGGGGTAGAAGCCGAATTATGAACATACACCTTCGTGCAGGAAATACCGTCGCAATCTATAATTTCGGGCACCTCGCAAAGCACCGGCTTGCCCGATTTAAGACGGCTCAGCACGCTTTCAAGCTCCTCGCCCGATAAAACGCTGCTGATAGCGGTTACGGCGCGCGGCACGGGTGATACCGCCGCTATTATTTTACTTTCGGCGTTGGTGATGGGCGCCATATTTCTGTCGTATATTGTGCCGCGAAGCCTTGCGGCGGTAAGCCTGTACGAGCTTTGCTTTGCCAAAACGGCGGAGTAATCAGCCGTGGCTGCGGCGGCAACGCGAAGTATGCTTATAAAAAACAGCACCGCCGCTATAAAAAAGCAGCCCGCCGAACGCCTTGCAAACACCTTTTCAAAATATGTTTCATTCAAATATACCGCCCCCTGTTAAAATTATTAACAGGGGGCGGCGGCTTTAAACCCTTTTTAAAGAAAAATTATTAAGCTTTTCATTAACAAAAGAAGAAAGCAGCATTACCGCAAAGGTATTAACGCAAAGCATAATGCCGTTAAAAAACGCCGAAAGCCGCCACGCGGTATCCGCACTGCAAACAGCGCCTATTATACAGGCGGCCGGGTATATAAAAACAAACAGCCTTTTGCCCTTATTGCCGAAAACATAAGAACAGCACACCGTGCCGTAATAGCCCCAGCCTATAACGCTTGAAAGCCCGAAAAGGCACATCATAAGCGCCAAAAGCGCGCCCGAAAGGTCGCCGTAAATAACGGAAAAGGCCTCGTTTACAAGCTCGGTAGAGGCGGTGGCGCCGTAATTTATATAAATGCCCGAGCAAAGCACCGTAAGCGCAGTCAGGGTACAGATAACAACCGTATCGGTAAAAACCTCAAAAATGCCGTAAAGGCTTTGATTTACGCCGTCGGTATTATCCGAAGCAGAATGTGCCATTGCAGATGTGCCGAGTCCCGCCTCGTTTGAAAAAACGCCGCGCGAGGCGCCGTTTACAAGCGCCGCCGTAAACGAGCCTATAACGCCGCCCGTTACCGCCTTAGGGCAAAACGCGCCCTTTATTATCATACCGAAGGCGTGCGGCAGCTCCGATAAATTTTTGCCTATGACTCCGAAGGTCATAACAATATAAAGCGCCGCCATTAAGGGTACTATTTTTTCGGTAAAGGCGCCTATTCTTGTGTTTCCGCCCGTAAGCACCGCCGCCGTTACTGCCGCAAAAACAATGCCGCCCGTTACCTTAACGGCGGTGCCGCCCCCTACCGACGCTATCGCGGCGTTGGTTTGGGTTAAATTTCCGCTTGTGAAAACGGCGAAAATTCCGCAAACGGCAAAAATTGCCGCCAAGGGCTTAAACGCGATAGGAAGCCCGTTTTTTATGTAATACATAGGGCCGCCCACAAAGACTCCGTCCTTTTTTTCGCGGTAATTAAGCGATAATACTATTTCCGCCACCTTTATTATCATACCAGCAAAGGCGCTTACCCACATCCAAAAAACGGCGCCTGCGCCGCCTAAGGAAAGCGCGCCCGCAACGCCCGCTATGTTGCCGGTTCCCACCGTTGCCGAAAGTGCGGTGCAAGCCGCCTGAAAGGGGGTTACCTCGCCCTTTTTTCTTTTTTTGAATATGCTGCCGAGGGCATAGGCAACAGAGGAGGGCAGGTATTTAAACTGAAAAAAATTGCTTTTAACCGTAAAATAAATTCCCGAAAACACAAGAAATACAAACGGAAGCATACCCGATATAAGCGTTTCCGCAAAGCAAAAAAAGTCCCTCATAACACACTTTCCTTTCAAGTAAAGCATATTATAAGGGAACCTGATTTATGCTTAGGCGATACAATCGGGGTACAATGCTTTTTTGACTGTCCCTCAGTCGCCTGCGGTGACAGCTCCCCTGACAAGGGGAGCCGATTAGGACTTAGATATTGAATAAACCGTTTCTATCTTTATATCTGGCGCGGCGGTGCAGCTGAGCTCTTTTATACTGCCCTCGCCGTTATCTACAATAATATCAACCAGTTTATTTTCTATTTCACGGCGGATAATGTTTCTCAGTTCTCTTGCTCCGCGCTTGCCGTTTCCGCACTTTTCGGCAAGATATGTGCAAACGCTGTTATCAAACCTAAAGTCGATAAGCCTTTCCGAAAGCGAAGCCTTAAGCTCACCGAGCATAAGCTCGGCAATTTTTGCAAGCGATTCGGCGTTAAGCGGCGAAAATACCACAATTTCGTCCACACGCGCTATAAATTCGGGGCGTAAAAAGCCCTCAAGCGCTTTAAGCGCCTTTTCCTTAGAGGCGTCAGCCTGAGTTTTGCCGAAGCCAAGCAGGTTTTCTGTGCGTTCGCTGCCCGCGTTTGAGGTCATAACGATTATGGTGTTTTCAAAGTTTACCGTTCTGCCCTGCGCGTCGGTGATTCTGCCGTCGTCAAGTATTTGCAGCAGGACGTTAAGCACGTCGGGGTGGGCTTTTTCTATTTCGTCAAACAGCACCACGGAGTAAGGCTTTCTGCGCACCTTTTCGGTCAGCTGACCTGCTTCGTCGTAGCCTACGTATCCGGGCGGCGCGCCTATGATTCTTGACACCGAGTGCTTTTCCATAAATTCGGACATATCAAGGCGGATAAGCGTTTCGGGCGTATCGAAAAGCTGCTCTGAAAGCACCTTTACAAGCTCGGTTTTACCAACGCCCGTAGGTCCTACGAATATAAACGACGCGGGGCGGTGCAGATTGCTTGTATGCACTCTTGAGCGCTTGACCGCGGCGGCAACCAAATGCGTAGCCTCCGCCTGACCGATGATTTTCTTATTAAGCGCGTCTTCAAGGCCTGCAAGCTTTTTAAGGTCGCTTTCCTGCACCTTTGAAGCCGGTATACCCGTCCACAGCTCTATTACCTTTGCAATATCCGCATCGGTAACGGTGTTGTGCGAGGCAGGCTCGTAAAGTCCCGAAGCGATATTTTTATACTTTTCAAGCTCGGATTTTACCATTGCCTGTTTTTCGTAATCGGGGTTTTCAACGTTGTTTTCAAGCTCTTCAAGCTCTACCGAATAATCCGCTATTTTTTTGTTTGCGATATAAAGTTCGTCTATCGCCTTATTTTTAAGGCTTGCGCAGGCGCACGCCTCGTCAAGCAGATCTATGGCTTTATCGGGCAGATAGCGGTCGGTAACGTAGCGCTCGGAAAGCAAAACCGCCTTTTTAACGATATCGTCGGTAATAACCACGTTGTGAAAGCCCTCATAATAGCCTTTAACGCCCATCAGGATATTTTCGGCGTCTGAAAGGGAGGGCTCTTCAACCGTTACGGGCTGAAAGCGGCGTTCAAGCGCCGCGTCCTTTTCAATATATTTGCGGTATTCCTTAAAGGTGGTGGCGCCTATAACCTGTATCTCGCCGCGGGAAAGGGCGGGCTTTAATATATTTGCGGCGTTCATTGAGCCTTCGGCAGAGTCGCCCGCGCCTACAAGGTTGTGAATTTCATCTATAAAAAGTATTATATTTCCTGCCGCCTTAACCTCGTCCACAAGCCCCTTAACGCGGCTTTCAAACTGGCCGCGGAACTGCGTGCCCGCAACAAGACCCGTAAGGTCAAGCAGGTAGATTTCTTTATCAAGCAGTCTTGCGGGCGCTTCGCCGTTTGCTATTTTTTGAGCCAATCCCTCTGCAATGGCGGTTTTGCCCACGCCCGGCTCGCCTATTAAGCAGGGGTTGTTTTTGGTGCGGCGCGAAAGAATTTGTATTGTGCGGTAAAGCTCTTTATCCCTGCCTATTATAACATCGGTCTGACCGTTTTTTGCCTTTTCGGTAAGGTTGGTGCAATACTGCTCCATAAAGCGGCGGCGTTTTTTCTTAGGTCTTTTATCAGCCGCGGCGTTTTCCTTTCCGTCTTTACTTTCTTTACTTTCGGTTTTTTCGCCCCCGAAAAGCTTACCCAAAAACGGGAATGCGGGCGCGGTGCCCAAATCAAAGGTTTCGTCGTTCAGCTCGGCGTCGTCGTTTTCGTTTTCTTCGTTAAGCGACATAAGATCCATAAACTGGTCGCTCATCTGCTCTATATCCTCGTCCGATATATTCATACGCTTAAGCATATCGTCGACGGGTTTTATGCCGAGCTCCTTAGCGCACACAAGGCAAAGACCCTGCGGCTCTGAGCCGGGTGTGGACGCGTCGGCAAGAAAAACCACTGCCGGACGTTTTTTGCATCTTGAACAAAGCTTCATTTTGTATCTCCGTTTAATTAAAAGAATTTAGCGGTAAGGTGCGTGAAAAACCACGAGCCGCGAACCGCCTCGCCGGTGAAAATCAAAAAGCCGTTTTCGGTTACGGATACTATAAGGGAAACAACCGTGCAAAACAGCGCGGCTATTATTATGCCCTTGGGTATTCCCACAATACCTCCGAGCACCCGATTAAGCGAGCCTACAATACTGAAAGAAAACAGCCTGTTTATAAATTTGGCGAGTATTTTCACAATAAATATCAGTATTATCATTAAAAACACCGAGTAAATAAGCGAAAGCAGCTTAACAGCCATAGGCTTAACGGCGGTTTGGGATACCGCCGTTACCGCATTTTCGGTATTATCGCCTATATGCTCGGAAACGGTTTTATCAAGGCTATCCTTTGAAACGCCCAATTTTTCGGAATGATTTTTTATAACCGAGGGAAGTGCGTTCCATACCGCGTCGGACGTGGCGGTCACCGACTTATCCGTAACCGCGCTCATTGATTTTACTATCTGCGGTTCTATTATTTTATCATAAGTTATATTACCCAGTGGTGTACTTATTGTTAACGTTATAAAAACAGCCGCAATAAAGCCCGCTAACTCTATTGCCACCTTTACAAAGCCGCGCTTTGCGGAAATTAAAGCCACCGCGAGTATAATTAAAACCACGATAAGATCAAGAACTATGCTCATATGTATTACTCTCCTTCTGCCTCAAGCTTTATAATTTCAATTTTATTATCGGTTATTACCGCTGCCGTGTTCGAGCCCAATACGGCAAGCCGCACGGCGCCGAAGCCGCATTCCGACTTTCTTAAAACGCCGCCGCTGTCCGATAAAAGATACACCGCGGTATCGCTTATACAATAAATATGTCCGCCGAATACCTGTATATCACTTATTATGCCCTTAAATTCAAATTCGCTTTTTACCTGACCTTTTTTTGTGAAAAGAACCACGCGGTTATCGGTTCGGTCGCTTTCCCTGTTAAATACCGCGGCGATACCGCCGCTGCCCGACCTTAAAAACGCCGGTGAAAAGTCGCTTTTATATTCGGTTTTTTTAAAGCCGCTCCACTCTGTAAAGATATATCCGTTCTCGGTAAGCGCGGAAAAGCCGGAATTGTGAAAGCCGCCAAGCGTGTATACAAGCGAGCCGTCTATAACGTCGGTATACTTAGGGGAGGCGGAATCAAATTCAAGCACGCTTATTTTTGAAGTAAACTTTCCCGAAGCGGCGGAAAAAAGCGAGACTGCGATTTTTTTGCCGTTCGGCGATACGGCGACGTTATTGACCGTATCGGTTGCAGAGGACCATTCGTATATCCTTTTATTGCGCTTATCGTACACCGTTACTACCGAAGCGTATTTATCAGACCGTGTAACTACCGCATATACGCCCGAATCCGAAATACCGGCGGTTATGATTTCGTTATCGCTTTTAACAGTTCCTTTTTTTGAACGCAAATTGTAAACCGCCGCTTCGTTTCCGCCCTGAGAGAATATAAGCGCCCGCGTTTTCGAGGTTTTAAGCACGGGGTTTTCATAGCCGTGCATATAAGAGTATATTTCCTTGCCGCCGCCCGAATATGCGCAAAGGCGCGTATCCGAAAGCACGTAATAATACCCCCCGCGCGAAACGGTGTTCAGGGTATCGCTGCTTTCAAGCGTTACGGGGTAACCGCCCGCGCCTATAAGCGCGGTTAAATTGCCTATATTTTCCGCTATGCCTACGGGCAGCACCAGATGAAGCACCGTAACCGCAATAATTATTACCGCCGCCGCAGAAAGGGCAATGCGCGTTTTTCTTCTGCGTTCAAGCTTTTTGCCTTTGACGACCTTAAGCGGGCTTTCGTTTTTTGCAGGTTCGGCTTTTGCCCTTTTCGCCCGTGCGGGCGACGGCTGCATTTCAATATCCTGCGATATATTTTCGGCGGTTTTTTTTGCCCTTTTCGGTTTAGGCGCGCCGCGCAGCCTGTTTACGTGTTTTTTCTTATAATCGGGCATTAAGATCCCCCTTATTATATAATACCTTTTCCAAAAAAAGCCCCTGCGGCGGCGCGGTCTCGCCCAAAAGCGAGCGCTTTTTTTCCTTAAATACGGTGTTTGCTATATCCGCTCTTACGCGCCCGTCCGAAACGGCGACTGCCGTTCCCGTTATAATTCTTACCATATTGTAAAGAAAGCCGTTTGCGCTTATCCTTAAAACAACCGTATCGCCCTGCCGCGTTACGTTACACTCGGTTACGGTGCGAATGGTGTCCTCGGTGCTTCTGGCAGAGGAAGAAAACGCCGCAAAATCGTGCGTTCCTATAATGCCGGTGCAAAACTCATTCATTTTATCTATGTTAAGCGGTCTTTCGATCCGCCAGGTGTAGCGGCATAAAAACGGGTTTTTAAATTTACTGTTTAAAATATAATAAGCATAGGTTTTGCCCCTTGCGTTATACCTTGCGTGAAAATCGCGCGGCACCTCTGTACAGTCCTTAACCGCTATGTCGCTCGGAAGAAGGGCGGAAAGTCCCCTTAAAAACGCGCTTTCGGGCAGGCTGTCCGCACAGTCGATATGACAGCAGAATTCCCTTGCGTGAACGCCCGCGTCCGTGCGGCTGCAGCCCGTAACGTTCGTGCGCTCGCCCGTAAGCTTTAAAAGCGCGTTTTGCAGCGTTTCCTGCACGGTAATTCCGTTCGGCTGTACCTGCCAGCCGCAGTAAGCCGTGCCGTCGTATGAAATTGTAAGCAGCATACGCTTCAAGGCAAAGCCCCCGTTTTAAAAAATAATATTAAGCGTTATTATTCCGCCGCAGATAGCCAAAGCGCAGGTAAAAACCGCATAATCGCGCGGCGCGGTGCGCAGCTGCTTCATACGTGTTCTGCCCTCGCCCCCGTTATAGCAGCGGCACTCCATAGCCTCGGCAAGCTCGTAAGCGCGCCGTACCGAAGATATAAGCAGCGGTATCAGTATCGGTATAAGCGCCTTTACCCGCTCTGAAAGCCTGCCGTTTTCAAGGTCAGCACCCCTTGCCTTTTGCGCGTTCATTATTTTTTCGGCTTCCTCTGTAAGGGTGGGGATAAACCTGAGCGCTATCGTCATCATCATAGCAAGGGTGTGAACCGCGCTTTTAAGACCTACATACTTAAGCGGTGAAAGCAGGCTTTCAATCGCGTCGGTAAGGTCGTTGGGCGTGGTGGTGTAGGTAAGCGCCGAGCTTATAAGAATAAGCAGAATTATGCGCACCGCCATAAACACCGCCCTGTAAACGCCTTCGGTATTAACGGTTAATTTCCAAACCGAGAAAAGCACCCCGCCGCTGTCGCCGTAAAACAGGTTTATAACGGCGGTAAACAAAAGCACGGGCAAAATGGCTTTCATATTTTTAAGGTAAAGCCTTAACGGCACCCTTGATATAAGCATAACCGCCGCCATAGCCGCCGCCGCGAACCCCAAAGAGAAAGCGTTTTTTGCCAAAAATATAAACACTATAAGCAGTATTAAGATTACTATTTTAAAGCGCGGGTCGGTTTTATGCAGCAGTGAATTGCTTTCATAATACTGCCCGAAGGTAATATCTCTAAGCACCCTTGCCACCCGCCTTTATCCGCTTTAGAACCTCAACCGCGCGCGAAACGGTGAAAACATCGTCCGGCACGTCTGCTCCCATTGCCTTTAATTCGTAAAACACGCGCGTTACAATAGGCACGTTAAGCCCTATTTCGCGCAGCATATCGCCGTTTTTAAACACTTCGTCTGCCGTGCCGAACATTTTAAGCTCGCCGCGGCTCATAACAAGCAGCTTATCTGCCGCAGCCGCCATATCCTCCATACTGTGGGAAATAACTATCACCGTGGCGTTTACGGCGTTTCTGTAATCGTTTATTATTTTCATAACGTTTTCGCGCCCCGCGGGGTCAAGCCCTGCCGTAGGCTCGTCGAAAACAATAACTTCGGGGCGCATTGCCATAACGCCCGCAATGGCAACGCGGCGCTTTTCGCCGCCCGAAAGGTCGAAGGGAGATTTTTCAAGATACTCCTCCTTAACCCCTATAAGGCGGCAGGTTTCAAGCACCCTGTTTTCAAGCTCGGCGCCCGAAAGACCCATATTTTTGGGCCCGAAGGCTATATCCTTAAAAACGGTTTCTTCAAAAAGCTGATATTCGGGGTATTGAAAAACAAGCCCCACCTTAGCGCGGACCTGCCGTATTTCCTTCGGGTTATCCCAAATATTCACGCCGTTTAACAGTATTTCGCCCGATGTAGGCTTTAAAAGCCCGTTCAGGTGCTGTACTAGCGTTGATTTACCCGATCCCGTGTGACCGATAATACCTATTATTTCGCCCTTTTCGGCGGTAAACGAAACGTTTTTAACCGCGTCGTTTACAAACGGTGTATTTCCGTCGTAGGTGTGGGTAAGATTTTTTACCTCTAAAACTGACAAACCTATTTTCCCTCCGAATGAAGCGCCGCAAATATCTGCTCGGCTGCTTCTTTTATGGAAATTGCGTGGGTATCCACATTAAAGCCGTTTTTCTTTAAATTATACAAAAGCTCGGCGGTTTGCGGCACGTCAAGCCCGACTCTTTTAAGGCTTTCAACGTCCGAAAAAATCACCTTGGGCTTATCGTCGGCTATTATTTTGCCGTCGTTCATCACTATTACGCGGTCGGCGTTCTGCGCCTCCTCCATATAGTGGGTTATAAGCACCACCGTTATGCCCTTTTCGCGGTTTAAGCGGTGCAGGGTGGAAATTATCTCCGCTCTGCCTTTCGGGTCAAGCATGGCGGTAGGCTCGTCAAGCACTAAGCACTCAGGCTCCATTGCAATAATGCCCGCAATGGCTATTCTTTGCTTTTGCCCGCCCGAAAGGCGGTGAGGGGTGGATTTTTTAAACTGCAGCATATCCGTAGCCTTAAGCGCTTCGTCCACCCGTTTTTCTATTTCCTTAGGCTCTATACCTAAATTTTCGGGACCGAAAGCCACGTCCTCCTCAACTATCGAGGCGATTATCTGGTTATCGGGGTTTTGAAAGACCATACCGACCTTTCTTTTAACCTCTATCTCGGTTTTTTCGTCCTTGGTGTTAAGCCCGTCTACAAATACGTCGCCGCTTGTGGGCTTATTAAGCCCGTTAAGCATTTTTGCAAGCGTAGACTTGCCCGAACCGTTATGTCCCAAAATTACCGTAAAGCTGCCCCGTTCGATATTAAGGGAAAGATTTTTTACGGCGGCAAAGGTATTGTCCTCGTCCGAATATTCGTAGGTTACGTTTTTTACTTCGATTATACTGTTCATTCTCTTGTCCAAATAGTAGTATTTCCGGCAGGCAGGCTGATACCCTTATCTGTTATATAAAGACCTATTTCGTCCGTATATACCCTGCCGCCTTTGTTTTTCGAAACATAGCGGCTTACCATATAGTTAAGTATGGTGGGGGAAAGACCGCCCGTGTATGAATTAAGGAAGAAGAATACCGCGTTATCGGATAGCAGCCTGCCCGTTTCGCTTAAAAGCTCGGTAAGCTGCTGCTCAAGCTTCCACACCTCGCCGTTCGGTCCCCTGCCGTAAGATGGGGGATCCATAATAATCGCGTCGTACTTATTGCCGCGGCGTATTTCCCTTTTAACAAATTTTAAGCAATCGTCCACAAGCCAGCGAACGGGCGCCTTTTCAAGGCCGCTTGCCGCGGCGTTTTCCTTTGCCCACTGCACCATTCCCTTTGAGGCGTCCACGTGGGTAACCTTAGCCCCTGCCTTTAAGCAGGCTAAGCTTGCCGCTCCCGTATAAGCAAAAAGATTAAGCACCGAAAGGGGACGGTTTTCGGCTTTAATAAGCCTTTCTGCAAGGCTCCAGTTAACCGCCTGTTCGGGGAAAAGCCCCGTGTGCTTAAAGCCCATAGGCTTTAAGCGGAAGGTGAGTCCGCCGTACCCTATGCTCCAAACATCGGGTACTTTTTTTAGCGTTTCCCAATATCCGCCGCCGCTGCCCGAACGGTGGTAAACGGCGTGGGCGTTTTTCCAAAGCGGATTTTTTCTGTCGCCCGACCATATTATCTGCGGATCGGGACGGATAAGAATTATATTCCCCCAGCGTTCAAGCCTTTCGCCCGAATCCGCGTCTATAAGCTCGTAATCGTCAAATCCCGTGACGGTTCTCATTTACGCCTTACCCTCGATAACCTTTGCAACCTGTTTTGCAAGCCTTTTAATTTCAACTATATTCTCGCCCTCAAGCATAACGCGTATAAGCGGCTCTGTGCCCGAAGCGCGCACAAGTATTCTGCCGCGCTTGCCGAGTGTCCGTTTAACCTCTTCTATCGCCGCGGTAATATCCTTGTCGTCGGTAAGCTTTGCCTTTAATTCGGGGGACGCCTTTATATTAACAAGCGTTTGCGGCAGAACGGTCATAACAGACGCGGTTTCCGAAGCGGATTTTCCCGTTGCCGACATAATAGACGCGAGCATTGCGCCCGAAAGCTGACCGTCGCCCGTTGTGGCGTAATTTTTGAAAATAATATGCCCCGACTGCTCGCCGCCTATTTTATAATCGTGCTTTAACATTTCCTCAAGCACATAGCGGTCGCCCACCTTGGTTTCCGCCACGTTAATTTCGTTTGCCTCGGCAAAGCGCTTAAAGCCTAAGTTTGTCATAACGGTTACAACCGCCGTATCGTCGTTTAATATTCCCTTATTTTTCATATCAAGCGCGAATATCGCTATCATACGGTCGCCGTCTATAAGCTTGCCGTTTTCGTCTACGGCAAGGCAGCGGTCGGAGTCGCCGTCGAACGCCAGTCCCAAATCAACCTCGTGACCGTTTACATAGTCTATAAGGTCCTCCATATGGGTAGAACCGCAATGCTCGTTTATGTTAACGCCGTTCGGGCTGTCGTGCATCATATGAACGTTGGCGCCGAGCTTTTTAAAGAATTTTTCCGCAGTGTATGAGGCGCAGCCGTTTGCGCAGTCTATGGCTATTTTCATTCCCGTAAGGTCGGCGCGCACCGATCTTACAAGGTGGTCTATATAAAGATCCACATAATCGTAACGCGCAAACACACTGCCTATATCTCCGCCCGTGGGGAACTCAACAGGACTCATATCGTCAAGCACAAGCGCCTCTATTTCCTCTTCAAGCGCGTCGGGTAGCTTAAAGCCGTTGCCGTCGAATATCTTAATGCCGTTATATTCGCACGGGTTGTGCGAGGCGGATATCATAATACCGGCGTCTGCCTCTCTGTCCTTTACAAGGTAGGCGATAGCGGGCGTAGGCACAAAGCCCACAAGCACAACGTCCGCCCCGACAGAGCAAAGACCTGCCGCAAGCGCCATTTCAAGCATATTTGAGGATACGCGCGTATCCTTGCCTATAAGCACCTTAGGCTTTTCGGTGGTCTTTTCCGTTAATACATATGCCGCCGCTCTGCCTATGTTCATAGCAGTTTCGCAGGTAAGCTCGCTGTTTGCAATTCCTCTTGCGCCGTCTGTTCCGAATAATCTTCCCATTTTCAGTTCTCCTTAAAAATATAAATATTAAAATATTGATTGCTGTACCGTGCCGCCGTCCGGTCGGGTAAGGCCCAAATGGTCGTAAGCCTGCGGCGTTACGCACCGCCCGCGCGCGGTTCTTGTTAAAAAGCCTATCTGCATTAAATAAGGCTCGTAAACGTCTTCAATGGTAACCGATTCCTCGCCTACCGCTGCTGCCAGCGTATCAAGACCAACAGGTCCGCCCGAATAGTTGGTTATAATGGTGCTTAACATTTTGCGGTCGAAATCGTCAAGCCCTAACTCGTCTATTTCAAACCGTGCAAGCGCCGCCCTTGCAACGCTTTCGGTAATATCGCCGCCGTATTCCACCTGCGCTATATCGCGCACGCGCTTTAAAAGGCGGTTTGCAATACGCGGCGTTCCGCGTGAGCGCGAGGCTATTTCAAGCGCGCCGTCCGGCTCTATTTCAATACCCAATATCCCTGCCGAGCGCGTTATTATCTGCGCTAATTCTTCGGGCGTGTAAAGCTCAAGCCTTAACAGCACCCCGAAGCGATCGCGCAGCGGCGCAGTTAACTGCCCCGAACGCGTGGTTGCGCCCACAAGGGTAAAGTGCGGAACGTCAAGCCTTATGGAACGCGCCGCAGGACCCTTGCCTATAATAATGTCAAGCGAAAAATCCTCCATTGCGGGGTAAAGTATTTCCTCAACATTGCGCGGCAAACGGTGAATTTCGTCTATAAAAAGCACGTCCCCCTCGTTAAGCGAGGTAAGTATTGCAACAAGGTCGCCCTGCTTTTCGATTGCGGGGCCCGATGTAACGCGCAGATTTACCCCCATTTCCTTTGCAATTATTGCCGAAAGGGTGGTTTTACCAAGCCCCGGCGGCCCGTAAAGCAGAACATGGTCGAGCGATTCGTGCCTGCCGAGCGCCGCCTTTATATATATGCTTAAATTTTCCTTTGCCTTGCTTTGACCCACGTATTCGCTTAGGGTTTTGGGTCTCAGCGTAAGCTCCGCGTCGTCCTCCTTATAATCGTATTCGGGGGCGACTATGCGGTTTTCAAAATCCATTTCCTGCTCTATCAAGGGCTATATCCTCCTTGCAAGGCTTTTAAGCGCCTGCTTTATAAGCTCGTCGGTAGAAAGCGTGCCGTCAAGCCGGCCCACGGCAAGAGACGCCTCGCTTTGGGAATACCCAAGCGAAACAAGCGCCGCCACCGCCTCGGCCGTGTTGGTGTGCGCCGTCGCGTTGCCTATCGCCTTAACGTCCTCTGCTGCGCCGATAGATACCGCGCCTACCTTATCCTTTAATTCAAGCACGATCCTTTGAGCTAACTTTATTCCAACGCCCGCCGCCGCGGTAAGCGCCTTTGCGTCTCCGCTTGCTATAAAAACTGTAAGCTTTTCGGCTGTGAATTCCGAAAGTATTGCAATACCGAGCTTAGGACCCACCCCGTTTACCGAGGTTATAAGCCGGAACGCCTCAAGCTCGTCCGAATCGGAAAAGCCGTAAAGGTCGAGCGAATCCTCCCTTACCGCCAAAAAGGTGTGCAGAAAAACCTCGTTCCCCTTTTGCGGAAGGCGGTAAAGCGTATTTTTTGTAACCGTACAGCGAAGCCCCACGCCGCCGCACTCAACCACGGCCGAAGTATTATCCGTAAAAATAAGCCTGCCCCTTAAAGAAGCTATCATTTATATGCCCCCTTTATAAAGCCTTGAATATGCCGAGCCCGAATAATTTGCGTGGCAGACCGCAAGAGCAAGCGCGTCTGCCGTGTCGTCGGGTTTCGGCACCCTTTCAAGCCCCAAAAAGCCCTTTACCATTTCCATAACCTGCCGTTTTTCCGCCCTGCCGTAGCCGGTTATGGACTGCTTTACCTGAAGCGGCGTGTACTCGGCGATTTTAACGCCGCCGCCGTATGCGGCAAGCAGTATGACGCCGCGCGCCTCGGCAACGTCTATCGCGGTGGTGGTGTTGGTGTTGAAATAAAGCTTTTCTATTGACATTTCATCGGGACTGTATTTTTTTATCAGCTCGTTCATATCGTTATATATATCCGAAAGCCGCCTTTCGAACGGTATTCCCGCAGGGGTTGTTATCGCGCCGTAGCCCGCCACCGAAAAGCGATTTTTATTATAGTCTATAACGCCGTAGCCGATAGTGGCATAACCGGGATCTATACCTAAAATCCGCACCGAAATTCCTCCAAGGCACACTTATACATTATAAAAAAGATTATACCATACTGCTTTAAATACTTCAATAATTTATTTTTAAAAGAGGGGGAAAGAACAAAGGAACAGCCATACGGCAGTCCCTTTGTTTTCGGAAAAGCTGTCATTGCGAGCGCCGTAAGGTGCGCGGCAATCCGTTCTCCATTTTACGGAAAATACGGATTTTTTAGCAGTCGACATTCGGAATAACAAAAATTAAAGTTCTGTATGCGTATTTAATCTGCTCTTGTAATATATGCTAACTACAACCTGACGCATTTTTCCGCAATTATAACATTTAAATTTTTTGTATGACATTTTAAAATCCATTGTACTCATTAAATCATATTTCTTTTTAAAACATTCTTTGCAAAGTAGCTCTTTCATATGTTTTTACACCTCTAAAAATAATTTTAAGCGAATGTCACTTAAAAGTCAATAAGTGATTTTCGCTTGCGCATAATGATATTGAGGTGATGATATGAACAATTATAACCGAATTAAAGAAATTCGTGAAGACAGGGATTTAAAGCAAAAAGACATTGCAAACATACTTGGAGTTCATCAAACAACATATTCAAGCTACGAATTGGGAAAGCTTGACATACCGCCTATTTCTTTAATTAAGCTTGCAGAATATTATGAAACAAGCGTTGATTACCTGCTTGGAATTACAGATGAAATAAAACCGTATCCAAAAAGTAAAAAAGTTTTTCTGTAAAAGAATACGGATTCTTTCGCGCCAAGCGCTCAGAATGACAGGCCTTTTATTTGTGCTTATAAAATAAAGCAATATTTTTAATATTATTTTGCGCTCGTGCCGCGCGGGCACCCTATTTCTGTACGGACAGAAATAGGGAAAAGAACCGCCGGACACCCTATGGGTTGGGTTTACGGACCTTCCCGAATGACCAAAGGGACAAACTTCCCTTTGGAAACCCTTACTATATAGAAATATGGTATGTGCCGATAAATATTACAAGCGGAAAAAGCTTATCGATATCCCGTCATTGCGAAGCCGCATAAGCGGCTGTGGCAATCCGTTCTCTTTTAGGGTATTACAGATTCTTTCACGCTTCGCGTTCAGAATGACACACCGTTCAGTCGTTGCAACACCCGCCGCAGGGCGGTAAAAACGCTAAAATTTATTAAACTGCCTTTTTTTATTGCATAATAAAGCAAAAAATGTTAAAATACTTCTTGCCGAGCCTTTCGGCAGGGGGTATTTTTTATGCAGCTTAAAATTCAAAACGGCGTGGTTGAGCTTTCGGGCGAACCGATATTAAGCGAAGTCAATATAGAAATAAACGACGCAAGCAAAATTGCGGTAGTGGGGCGCAACGGCTGCGGAAAGACCACCCTTTTAAAGCTGATTTCGGGCGAATACAGCTTAACGAAGCTTGACAGCGACGAGCAGAGCTTTTTTGCGGTATCCGGCAAACCCAAAATCGGCGTGCTTACCCAAATGGCGTTTGATAACGACAGCATTACCCTAATTGAGGAAATACGCTCGGCTTACAGTGAAATACTTTCGCTTAAATACGAGCTTGAGGCGGCGCAGGAAAAAATGGAAGCGGACCAAAGCGAGGAAAATATTAAAAGCTATACCGCACTGCTTGACCGCTTTACAAATTACGGCGGATTTTATTTTGAAAAGGAATACGAAGCGGCATTAAAGCATTTTGGCTTTACAGAGGAGCAAAAGCACCATCCGCTTTCGGAATTTTCGGGCGGACAGCGTACAAAAATCGCTTTTTTAAAGCTGCTGCTTTCAAAGCCGGATATATTACTGCTTGACGAGCCTACAAACCACCTTGATATCGAGGCGGTAGAGTGGCTTGAGGAATATTTAAAAAACTATAAAAAGGCGTTTGTTACGGTATCGCACGACCGTATGTTTCTTGACAACACCGTTGATACGGTTTACGAAATAGAGCACGGCAAAACCCGCTGCTATAAAGGCAATTACACGCAGTTTGTAAGGCTAAAAAAGGAGCTTCGAGAACAGCAGAAAAAGGAATACGAGGCACAGAAAAAAGAGATAAAGCGCTTAACAGAGCTTGTTGAAAAGTTCAGATACAAGCCCACAAAGGCGGCTATGGCGCAGTCTAAGCTTAAACAGATAGAACGTATGAAGCCCGCCGAAGCGCCTGAGGCTTACGATATGCGCACTTTTCACGCAGATTTCGAGCCGCTTGATACAGGCGTTAAGGACGTGCTTGACATTACCGACTTAGCAATCGGCTATGAAAAGACCTTATCTACCGTAAGCCTTAATATGAAACGCGGCGACAAGGTGGGAATCATCGGCGGAAACGGGCTTGGAAAATCCACCTTTATTAAAACCCTTATGGGGCAGGTTAAGCCTATTTCGGGCGAATATAAATTCGGTCCCAGAGTAAATATAGGCTATTTCGACCAGCAAATGGCGCTTTATTCAAGCGCCGATACGGTATTAAACGATTTTTTAAAGGCATTCCCCGGTATGACCGACTTTGAAGCGCGGAGCGCCCTAGGCGCGTTTTTGTTCACGGGGGAAGAGGTTTTTAAAACCGTGGATATGCTTTCGGGCGGAGAACGCGTGCGGCTTGCGCTTTGCAAAATATTTAAGCGCAGACCCAATTTTTTAATATTGGACGAGCCCACAAATCATATGGATATAGTAGGCAAGGAAACGCTTGAAGAAATGCTTGCAAGCTTTACGGGAACGGTGCTTTTTGTCTCGCACGACCGATATTTTATAAACAAAATATCAAACGGTCTTTTGGTTTTTGAAAACGGGAAAACAAGCTTTTATCCTTACGGATATTCGCAGTATCTTGAAAACAAAACCGCCCCCGTAAAGGAAGAGGTTAAGGCGGCGCCGCCGCAAAAGCAGAAAAAAAGCTTTACAACGCCGCTTAAGGAAAAATCGAAATACGAACGCGCAATAGCTAAGGCAGAGGAAAAAATATCTCTGCTTGAAGAAAAAATAGACGGGCTTAAGGCAGAAACGGGGTGGGAAGAAAACGCCGCCGATTATTTAAAGCTTTCAAGCCTGCAGGAGGAGATTGAAAAGGCGGAAACCGAGCTTGACGCCGCCATGGCGGAATGGGAGCGTTTAAGCGCGGAATATGAGGTAATTTCTGCCGGCTATTGACAAACGGCAGGTTTATGGTACAATTATTTTACTTAAATAACGGAGGTTGACGCTATGAATATATGGCACAACGTATCGCCGGAGCGCATAAAACCGGAGGATTTTCTTGCGGTAATAGAAATAACAAGGGGCGATAAAAAGAAGTACGAACTTGATAAAGAAACCGGCTGTATTATTCTTGACAGAATACTGTATACCTCTATGCAGTATCCCGCAAATTACGGCTTTATACCGCGCACCCTTGCGGACGACGGCGACCCGCTTGACGTTTTGGTGCTGTGCAACGAGCCTATCGATCCGCTTGTGCTTGTTGAGTGTTACCCGATAGGCGTGCTTACTATGCTTGACGGCGGCAAAAACGATGAGAAAATAATCGCTATTCCATATAAGGACCCCACCTATAACGCATATAAAAGCATACACGAGCTGCCGAGCCACATTTTTGACGAAATGCGCCATTTCTTTTCGGTTTACAAGCAGCTTGAGGGTAAGCAGACCGCCGTTGAGGAAATAGGAGACAGAGAAGAGGCGCTTACGATCATTTCGCGCTGTATAGAAAGCTATAACGCGAAATTCGGCATTGAAAAATGAATTTTAATATAATTTTATCTGCGCTTAATATGGCTGAAATCGCTTCGTGGTACGGCGGTCTTAAAACGGTATACGCCGTTATAGGCGCCGTGCTTTCAGCAATGCTTATTTATAAGACCGCGTATAAGATAATCGGGCTTTTCTTTACAAGAAAATTCCCCTCCGCAAAGCAAAAGCACAAATATGCCGTTGTAATTGCCGCAAGAAACGAAGAAAAGGTTATAGGTAATTTGCTTGACAGTATTGCCAAGCAGGATTACCCGAAGGAGCTTATTACCGTTTTTGTTGTTGCGGATAACTGTACCGACAAAACCGCCGAGGTTGCAAGAAACCGCGGTGCCGTTTGCTATGAACGCTTTGATAACGAGCATAAAACCAAGGGCTTTGCACTGCAGTTTTTGTTTGACAGAATTGAAGAGGACTACGGCAGGCAATCGTTCGAGGGGTATTTTGTGTTCGACGCAGACAATCTGCTTAAGGAAGATTATATTTCCCGTATGAACGACGCGTTTGACGCAGGCGAGAAAATAATCACCTCTTACCGCAATACAAAGAATTTCGATGAAAGCTGGATAGCATCTACCTATGCGCTGCACTGGCTAAGGTCTATAAGGTTCAACCACCGCGCGCGCTCGGTTTTGCGCCTTGCAACAAACATTCAGGGGACGGGCTTTCTGTTTGCAAACGAAATTGTTAAAAACGGCTGGAAGTACACCTCGCTTACGGAGGACCGCGCGCTCACCGCAGACGCGGTGGCGCAGGGCTACGCCATCACCTATAACGACGCGGCGGAGTTTTACGACGAACAGCCCACAAGCCTTAAGATTGCCTTAAGGCAAAGGCTGCGCTGGTCTAAGGGACATTTGCTTGCCTTTGCCGAAACAGGACCGTACCTTTTTATAAATATTTTTTGCGGCAAGCACTTTTTAAAAACGCGCTGGCAGGAAAAAGAAACCGAAAAGAAAGACAAAAGCTTCAAAGATGTCTGTCTGGGCTTGCTTGAATCGATACGTCACCGCGCGGCTTCTTACGATACCTTAATGCAGCTGACGCCGTTTTCGGTAATAAACATTGTGCGGTGGCTGATAGTGCCGGTTATCGCATACGGGTTTTACTGCTATACCTATGGGCTTTACGGCGCGGCACTGTTTACAAAAAGCACATATCTCGGTATGCTGCTTAAACTCCTTTTCCCTGTTAAAATAAGCGCGGCACCCGGCTTGCAGGCAATGCTTTGCGGTATGCTTATCGCCGTTTGGTGGCGCATCCTTTACAGGCTTGGCAAATACCTTGAAAATACCGTTACGGCAATTTACATATTCCTTACCGAACACAAAAGGATTAAAAAAATGCCGTTTTCAAAGCTTGCGCTTTATACCCTTACATGGCCTACCTTTGATATTATAGGGCGGTACACGCAATACGTTGCGCTGTTTAAAAAGGTTACGTGGAAACCCATTCCGCACGAAAGCAAGGTTACAATTGACGATATAAGCGGTAAAAAGACAAAGGAAACGGTCAATTCATAATGCGGAATTCGTAATTCGGAATGCGGAATTATAAAAACAAAAGCTTTAACACAGCCGTTTTGATTCACGGTGTGTTAAAGCTTTTTTGTGTTATATAAATATTTTGTCATTGCGGTGCGAGTATCCGGTGGACACCTCTGCGAAGCAGAAGCACCGACCGAGCCGTCAGGCGAGTCCACCGAAAGGTGCGCGGCAATCCGTCTTTCCTTTTAAAGGGTTACGGATTCTTTCGCGCTATGCGCTCAGAATGACAAGTTATTTAGTCATTGCGAGCACCGTTAGGTGTGTGGCAATCCGTTTCTCCCCCCCTCCTCGTCATTGCGAGGGGCTTTAGCCCCGCGGCAATCCGTTTCCCTTTTAAAGGGGAAATACGGATTCTTTCACGCTTCGCGCTCAGAATGACAAGCTGTTTAGTGTTGCTGCGGACGCCGCAAGGCACGCGGCAAAACGCAATTTAAGCTTAATTCAGCTTTTCTATGTAATTTAAAAGCTCGTCGAAACCGCCGCGTGGGTATTGCGTAATATCCGCTCCCGTTTTGTTTATAAGGCAATCGGGCATAAGAAACACCCTCATACCAAGCTTTGCGGCAACCATATCCTCGCTTACGTCGTTTCCGACCATAAGGCATTCTTCCGCTTTAAGGCCCGTTTTTTCAAGTATTTCCTTATAATAAGCAAGGTTCGGCTTGCAAAAGTGCGAGTCTTCATAAGCGGTGAAAAGCAGAAAATCGTTTTTATCTATGCCTGCCCACTTTATGCGGCTTGCGGTAGCAACCCTCGGAAAAATGGGGTTTGTGGCGATTACAAGCTTATAGCCCTCTTTTTTAAGGGCTTTAACGGTTGCGTCCGCCTTTTTGTTAAAGCCGCAAACGGATATTGTTTTTTGAAATTCGGTTTTATAAAACTTGTCAAAGGCGGGCTTGTCCGAAAGCCCCTTTTCGCCGTAGATATTGCCGAACTCGCGCCAGAACGCCTGCTCGTTTGTAACCGAGCCGTCGTTTTTATACATAGCGGCGGTTCCCTTCCACACCGCGTTTATCAGCTTTTCGGACTCATAGCCCAAGGGCGCAACTGCTTTGGCAAGCAGGGAAAAATAAGCTTTTGTAAATTTTTCCTCGTCCATAGGTAAAAGCGTGCCGTCAAGATCGAAAAAAATATTTTTTATCATTTATATCACCGCTATTATTTTAACATTTTTGCGTTTTATGTCAAGCGGTTTGTGCATAAGAAGTGATTTTGGGATAATAATAAATCCGAGGTGATAACAATGCAATTAACACAAAAGGAAACTTCTCTTTTAAAGGATCTTAAAACACAGGAAAAGCTTTGCGTGGATAAATACACGCAGTATTCGGCGGACGCGCGCGACCCGCAGCTTAAAACTCTGTTTTCCGATATTGCCGCGGTGGAACAAAGGCATCTTGAGATGATAAACCAAATAGAAAGCGGCACTTCGCCTGCAACCGGCACGGGAAAAAGCATACCCACAGCCTTTAGCGCTGCCTACGGCGTAGGCGAAACAGAGGATAAAAAGCACGACTGCTACCTTTGCACCGACACGCTTACAATGGAAAAGCACGCTTCGCACCTGTACGATACCTGCGTTTTCGAATTTACGCAGGAAAGTCTGCGCAAGGTGCTTAACACCATTCAAAGCGAGGAGCAGGGTCACGGCAAGGCAATCTACGATTATATGAGCGCAAACGCAATGTATTCTTAAAATTTAAGTCCGTTTTCCGATTTTTTTCGGGAAACGGACATTTTTTTCTTGATACATATGGCATAAAGAGGTATAATATTCACAGTTTGTTTAATAAATGTGTAAATTTGTTTGGTATTATCTAAAATGTAACAAACTGTCATGGAGGAATATAAATGATAGAAGTAACCGGACTAAGCAAACGGTACGGTACTCACCTTGCGGTTAAGGACGTAAGCTTTAACATAGACAAGGGCGAGATTATCGGCTTTTTGGGACCGAACGGCGCAGGCAAATCCACAATTATGAATATCCTTACGGGATATCTTTCCCTTACGCAGGGCAAGGTGGTTATAGACGGATACGATATAACCGAATACCCTGAAGACGCAAAGCGCAGAATAGGCTATCTGCCTGAAATTCCGCCGCTTTACACCGATATGAAGGTGCGCGAATACTTAAACTTTATATACGACCTTAAAAAGGTAAAGTTCCCGAAGAAACCGCACATAGACGAGATATTGCGCCTTGTTAAGATAGACAACGTGCAGAACCGCCTTATAAAGAACCTTTCAAAGGGCTACCGCCAAAGGGTCGGCTTTGCGCAGGCGCTTATAGGAAACCCCGACGTACTTATTTTGGACGAGCCTACTGTTGGTCTTGACCCGAAGCAAATTATTGAAATAAGAAATCTTATTTCAAGGCTCGGCAGAAACCACACCATAATACTTTCCTCGCACATACTTTCCGAAATTCAGGCGGTGTGCAAGCGCGTTATAATTATCAACAAGGGTCAGATAATAGCGGACGACACGCCCGAAAACCTTTCGGATAAGCTTTCAAGCGATCATTCCATCGTGGCGCGCGTGGTTTGCAGCGAGCAGGATATGCTTGACGCGCTTAAGACCGTTAAGGGCGTTAAGGAGGTAAGCTCCTTAGGCAGAAAGGAAGACGGCTCTTTCGATTTCCTTATAGATCCGCAGCCGGGCGCGGATATCCGCGGCGCGGTATCGGAGCGCATTGCTTCGCGCGGTAAAACTCTGCTTGCCCTTACAAGCAACAAGGTATCGCTTGAGCAGATATTCCTGCGCCTTACCGAAGCCGCCGATAACGATGAGGCGAAACGAATGCTCGGTATAAAAGCAGAAGAAACAAAGACCGATGTTAAAATAGAGCTTAACGGCGAAGAGGTTACCGTTTCGGCGGAAGAGAAGGAGGAAAAGGAATAATGAACGCGGTATTTAAAAGAGAATTCAAATCGTATTTCTCAACCCCTATCGGCTTTATTGTCTTAGCGGCGTTTTACTTCTTTTTGGGGCTTTTCTTTTCGCTTATTTATCAAAGCGGCAGCCCCGATATTTCAATGGTTATAATGGCAATGTCCACCGTTGCGGTGTTTACAATGCCGGTGCTTACAATGCGTCTTATGAGCGAGGACAGGCGCCAAAAGGTAGATCAGGCGCTGCTTACCGCCCCCGTTAAGCTTACGGGAATAGTGCTTGGCAAATTTTTTGCGGCGCTGGCGGTGTTTGCGCTCGGCTTTGCGCCGACGGTTATTTTTGAAATAATAATAGCCTCTTATGTAAGCGTTAACGTTATGTCTTACATTTACGCGCTTTTCGGTATGCTGCTGCTGGGCAGTGCGCTTATAGCGATAGGTATGTTTATATCGTCCCTTACCGAAAGCTCGGTTATATCCGCCATACTTACCCTTGTTATTAACATACTTGTGCTTTATATGTCTAACTTTGCAAGTATGATAAACGTTTCGTGGATAGCCGCCGTGGTTGAAAAGGCGGCGTTTATATCCGCGGCGGAAAACTTCGGCGAAAGCGTTTTATCTGTTCCCGATATACTTTATTTTGTAAGCATAAGCGCGGCGTTCCTTTTCCTGTGCGTGCGCTCGCTTGACAAGAGAAGATGGGCGTAAAGGAAGGTGTGCAGAATGGAAGAAAATAAGAATTTAAACCCCGAACCCATAAAGGCGGAGGAGACTGCGGCGCCCGATGACAAGGCGGCAAAAAAAGCCGAGAAAGAGGCAAAGAAAGCCGCAAAAAAGGCTGAAAGGGCAGAGAAAAAGGCGGCTAAGCCGAAAAAGCTTAAAAATGAAGCTTTACTTCGCCGCGGCGGATATTCCGTAGCAATAACCGCGGCTGTGCTTGCGGGGCTTATAGTGCTTAACGTGCTTGTAAACGCGCTTTCAAAGCGCTTTTTGCTTGAATTTGATATGTCGGCACAAAAGGAAAATTCCGTAAGCGAGGAAAATATAGATTATCTTAAAGGGCTTAAGGACGAGGTTACCATTACCGTCTGCGCCGAGGAAGAGGGATATACCGGCGGCTATATGGGATATTACGCCCAAAACCTTTACGGCGTATCGTCGGACGCTTCGGATTATTATAAGCAAACCGTAAAGCTGCTTGATAAATACCCGAACTATAACAAAAACATAAAATTAAACTATGTTGATACGCAGGCTTCGGAATTTACCGAAATATCGCAAAAATACTCTAACGAAAAGCTTGCCTACGGCGATATAATCGTTTCATCTGCTAAAGACGGAAACGAGCGCTATAAGGTATTAGGCTTTAAGGATATTTACAACCTTTCCGAGGACAGCACCTATGCCGCATACGGATATTCAATGTCAACCGTAAGCGGCAACAATGTTGAAACTGCGGTAACAAGCGCAATAGCGTACGTTACAAGCAGCAAGACCAAAAAGGTTGCGCTGCTTACCGGTCACTCAAAGGACGATCACACCGCCGATTACCAGACACTTCTTAAGGCGAACAACTATGATATTACGGTTATATCGGACAGTATGGTAAGCTCCGTTCCGTCCGATTACGACGCGGTTATTATAGCCGCGCCCACTACCGACTTTTTAGGCGGCGAGCTTGACGCGCTTTCGGAATTCCTTGAAAACGACGGTAAGCTCGGCAAGGGTCTCTTGTTCTTTGCAAGCGATTCAGCCCCTTACCTTACAAATCTTTACGATTTCTTAAGCCAGTGGGGTATATCGGTAGGCGAGGGCGTGCTGTTTGAGACCAATTCGCAAAACCATATACCGGACGACCCGATGACAATGGGCGTATATCCCGCAAGCTCGGATAACGATATTACAAGCGGTATGCAGCTTTGCATTACCGGTCATAACGTTCCGTTTACCACCGCGTTCGACAGCGAGGGCAGCATTACCGTAACAAAGCTTATATCCTCGCTTGAAAGCACGGTTGCGGCGCCCGTGGGAACCGCGACCGACTGGACGGGTGCGGATAATTACGCAAAGCAGGCGTATCCCGCCGTTATCGAGGCCAAGAAAATGGAATACGACGACGATAATAACGAAATTGCAAGCTATGTTTTTGCGTTTGACAGCTACGAGTTTATAAGCTCGGTTTACAACGAGCAGTCCTCGGTTTCAAACAAAAACCTTACGCTTGCCTGTGCGGAACGCGCCGTGGGAGCGGAAAACACCGGTATTTCGTTTGTATCAAAAACCATTACAAACGAAAGCTATTCCGATTCCGTAAGCCAGGCCTCCGCCAATGTTATCAGAATAATATTTATGTTCATACTGCCGATAGCCTCTATCGCGGCAGGCATATACATCTTTATCAGGAGAAAGAATGCCTAATGAGTGATTTTCCCGAAAAAGAGACTGAAAACACGGAAAATACCGAAAACGAGTTTTCTACCGTTTTTTCAGACCCTACCGAGCATAAAAGTGCTCATAAAACGCAAAAAAGAAAACGCCTGCCCGTAATAATCGCCTCGCTGCTTGCGGTGGCGGTGCTGGCGGGCGGCACGGCTGCGGTTATAAAGCTTATTCCCGAAAAGGAAGAAAGCACCCCCTCCTCCGCATTTGAAACAATAAAGGTGTTAGAGCTTAAAACCGACGAGCTTAAAACCGTTACTGTAACAAATAAAAACGGCGAGTTTAAGCTTTATTCGGTAAAGGAGGAAAGCGAGTCCTCTTCTTCGTCTTCCTCATCGTCTTCCTCGGAAAAGGTTAAATGGTATCTTGACGGATACGAAAAGGACGTTATAAGCTCTTCCTCTGCCGAAAGTATTGTATCAGCCGCCGCGGCGGTTACCGCCGTGCGCGAGATAACAACGAAGACCGCCGCCGAATGCGGGCTTGAAAGCCCCGAAACAAAGGCGGATATTGTAACGAATGACGGCGCGGAGATGTCGCTGCTTGTAGGCGGCGCCTCGCCCGACGGCACGGGTACTTATATAAAGCTTTCAACCGACGATAAAATATATATAACCGAAAGCGAATTAAGCAGTACCTTCACCTTTGACGCGTTAAGTCTTGCCAAAACAGACGCAATACCGGGCGTTACCGTTACCGACGCTATGAAAACAAAGTATACAGACGATAACGGCAACCTTTCTTCGTTTGATTCGATTACCGTTACGGGCAAAAACTTCCCCGAAAAGGTTGTTATAACCCCCAATACCGATGAAAACCTTTCTCAGTATGCGGCGTATATGACCACCTCGCCCACAAAACGCATAGCCGATAATATCGACGGTATTTTCACGCTGTTTAAAAGCGGCGTAAGCGTTACGGGGGCGTATTCGTTTGATACCTCCGCCGCGGCAAGAAAGTCACTGGGGCTTGACAGCCCCGACCTTACCGCCGCAATTAAAATAGGCGATTATTCGCTTACCTATTCCTTTAAGCAGCAAAGCGACGGCGCCTACGCCGTTTGGTACGACGGCGCAAAGCTTATAAGTAAGGTTGCGGCAGACAGTCTTTCGTTTATTGATTACAAGGCGACAAATTTCTATGCCTCGTGGGTCTGCTTACAGTCTATAAACGAGCTTTCGGGCTTTACGGTTAAAACCGCAGATAAGGATTACAGCTTCGGCATAGTGTATGACGACAGCGAGGACGCAGAGGAAACCTATGTTATAACCTATAACGGCAAAAAGCTGGTTGCAAGCGATTTTCAAAGCTTTTATCAGGAGTGTATTTCGCTTGCCTGCTCCGATTACACGGTTGATAAAATAAACGCGGCGCCGGATATGACCTTTGTATTTACCTATTCCGATACTTCGCGCGCGGCTACAAGCGTTGAGTTTAAAAAGGCGAGCGAGACGAAATATCAGTACAGCATAGACGGCATAGATATGGGCAAGATAAATTCTTCGGCGCTTAACAAAATTTTAAAGCAGGTACAAAAATTAACAGCTGAAAAATAAAACGACTTTTCTTTTTATGGGAAAGGATTGCCGCGCATTTTACGGCGGTTGCAATTACTAAACGGTTTGTCATTCTGAGTGCGAAGCACGAAAGAATCCGTAATACCCTTAGGGGAGAGACGGATTGCCACACGCCTGACGGCGGTCTCGCCTGCCGGCTCGGTCGGTGCTTCTGCTTCGCAGAGGT
>ERZ833963.1436-NODE-1436-length-28423-cov-3.147173_pt1 | contig 28423 bp, 30 predicted proteins | sample MGYA00519693_ERZ833963 | MGnify/ENA primary metagenome ERZ833963 (study PRJEB31850, sample SAMEA3708748) | human gut metagenome | biome: human gut; feature: human-associated habitat; material: faeces | place: China | collected 2014 ... | reverse complement strand
AATTTCCTGCGGTGTATCTGGCAAATGGTACTGCTCCTTTAAATAATCTGCACCCTGCTCCATACTCATAGAGAACAGGATCTGACCCAGTCCATCTTTCGGCTCAATGCCACGTTTTTTCAGATACCGCACTCCAAGGTCGTTCCAAACTGACATAGAATCTAATAACACTCCATCCAAATCGAAAATTGCTCCACGAATACCATTTTTTTGTGCTTCATCTTTCTTGCACATATTCTCTTGAACTACATCTGTCTGCACTGTATCTTTCTGAAACGCATTCTCCCGCATCACATCTGTCTGCACTGTATCTTTCTGAAACGCATTCTCCCGCATCACATTTTTCTGACTCATGCTTTCACCATCTTCTCGGTTGCAGCTTTCAGATTTTCTGCTGTCGTTCCGATTACACCTGCGGGGTAAGATGCGGTGATTTCAACCATTCCGCCTTCCAAGAATTTGAAGAATCTCTTGGCGTGTTCTTTTTCCTGTTCGGCAGTTTCCATGAATACTCCCGCGATTTGTTCGAATCCTTCTTTTTTAGCTACACTAGCGAAAAAAGTATAACGACTTCTGGCCTGTGATTCACCGGCAAATGATTTCAATAAGTTTTGTTCTGTTTTTGTTCCTTTAATGCTCATAAATTTAATCTTTTTAGTGGTCATGTTTTGATAGCACAATAATACGACAATTTGTTTATCAAAACAAATATTTAGTTTTTATCAGATGATAGAAAATGCCTATAAAGTGTAATTTTTCTTATCTCTGATGTACTACCGTATGGCTAGTATCAAGCATTTTTTTGAATTGAATAATCCGTGATCCCTAGGCTTTCATAAGTCTTCATGAGAGCTTCATCATCATCCGTGATCACGAGTAACTTATCTCCGGTATGTAGTTTGGTTTTTCCTTTGGGGACGCAATATGAATCGTTCTTTTTGATCAAGGCTACCAACGTGTTATCCGGTAATACCAAATCCATTAATTTGTCACCTTTTGCCAACATGGAAGGAATGACTTCAATTTCAGACATGGCGGTTTTAATTTCTTCGGGTAGTTCGACGTTAAAGACGTTTTTGCGTTCTTCGGGGGTTGACAAACCGAGTAGTTTCGCCATGAAACTGACTGTTGTTCCCTGTACAACCAAAGAAAGAATGGTAATGAAGAACACCACGTTAAATATTAATGATGCGTGCTGGATGTTTGCGATTAGCGGGTAGGTGGCAAAAATGATGGGGACTGCTCCGCGCAGACCGACCCATGAAACGTATGCCCGTGCCTTGGTGGTCATTTTCCGGAAGGGGATAAGGCATAAAAATACACTTATCGGACGAGCCAGTATAATCATGAATACCCCGATAAGAATGCTTAACGCTGCGACCGGGAGTAATTCTGCCGGGTTTACCAGAAGGCCTAACGTGAGGAACATCACGATCTGGAATAACCATGTGATACCGTCGAAAAAGGTGGTAAGACTCTTTTTGTGTACCACTTTATGATTTCCAACCACTAAGCCGGCTAAATAAACAGCCAGGTAACCGTTACCTTTTACCAGATCCGTGAACGAGAAAATGAAGAACACGAAAGCTAATAAAAGAACAGGATATAATGATTGATTGATGTTTAGTTTATTGATGCAGTATACGGCCAGTCTTCCCAGTAGATAACCGGATACAGCACCGATGCTCATCTGCATGATGAATTGCAGTATTGTGTTACTTAAACTGTTTTCTCCGGATTGAATAATTCCGATAAGTAATATGGTTAACATATAGGCCATCGGGTCATTACTACCACTTTCCAGCTCTAGCATGGGACGTAGGTTCTCTTTTAGCCCTTGTCGTTTGGAACGGAGAATCGAGAACACGGATGCAGAATCGGTAGACGACATGACGGATGCGAGTAATAATGATTCCGTGAAATTTAGGGTGACGAAACTATTTTCGAGATTCGTGATGTAGTAGATAAAATAACCCGTGAGGAAGGCTGTAAACATGACTCCGACTGTGGCGAGAACAATACCTTGTCCTAAAACAGGTTTGATCTCTGCCGCACTTGTATCCATACCACCGGAAAATAATATAATACTTAATGCAATGACTCCGATGAATTGAGCAGTTTGCGGGTTGTTGAATTCTATTCCTAAACCGTCGGTTCCGAAAAGCATTCCTACTCCTAGGAAAAGGAGTAAGGCGGGAACTCCGAAACGGAAACCTGCTTTTCCGACAACGATACTGACAAATAATAGGATAGATCCAATAAGTAATATATTTCCGGCATTTAGAATCATAAGTGTTTAGTTTTAAAAGGTTATTTATCTAGTTTGAGCCTCCTTCTCGCTTGGCGTGGTTTTTCTTTTTTACGAAAGAACGGCCGCTAGGTTTCCGTCCCCTGCCTTTTGACGAGCCATGTTCGAATGCTTTCGGATTGTATTCCGGTGCCGATCCCAAGTGAGCAGGGAGTGGTATCTTGTAAATCGTTTCTTCGATGAACTGCTCTATGCGGTAAAACTTTCCTTGCTCTGCCCCGGAGACAAAGGTCAAGGCAACACCTTCCGCGCTGGCTCTCGCTGTTCGTCCGATACGGTGAATATAATCTTCCGGATCATGGGGTACATCAAAGTTGATTACCAATCCTATCTCATCAATATCTATACCACGGGACACGATGTCGGTGGCAACGAGTATATCTATTTTATTATTTTTAAAATCCATCATAACAGATTCCCGCTCTGACTGCTCCAAGTCGGAATGCATGGCTGCCACGTTGAATTTTTTACGTTTTAAGGTGAAGGCGAGGTCTTTTACTTTTTGTTTGGAAGAGGCGAAGATTAGCGTTTTGTGTAAGACCGGTTTGCTGAAAAGTTCTTCGATGATACCCATTTTCTGGCTTTCGTGGCAGATGTAAGCGGCTTGCATGATGGCTTCGTTGGGTTTGGATACTGCCACGTTGATTTCTACCGGGTCTCGAAGTACATTTTGGGCTAGCTGTCGTATCTTCGGGGGCATCGTAGCCGAGAAGAGTATGGTTTGTCGGTCTTTGGGCAGTTTGTTCACGATTTGCATGATGTCGTCAAAAAATCCCATGTCCAGCATCCGGTCAGCCTCGTCAAGGATAAAGTATTTTACTTGCGAAAGGTCTACATCGCTATGTTGCAGATGTGCGATCAACCGTCCCGGTGTTGCGATGGCAACATCTGCTCCCAGACGCAATGCTTTTTTCTGTTGATCCCATAAACTTCCGTCACCACCCCCGTAGACGACTACCGTCGAAACGGGGAGAAAATAAGAAAATCCCTCGAATTGTACGTCTATTTGTTGGGCTAATTCCCGGGTGGGAGCCATGATAACAGCTTTTACCGTGTCCGATCGGTTCTCTTCTTTGATTAATCGATTTAAAATCGGAAGAGTGTAAGCGGCTGTTTTTCCGGTGCCTGTTTGTGCGCAGGCGATTAAATCTTTTCCCTCTAAGATAACAGGGATTGTTAATTCTTGTATAGGGGTTGTTTCCTGAAAATTCATGGCATCTAATCCTTGCAACAATGAATCCTCTAGTTCCAGCTCGTCAAATCTCATCTTTTATATCTCTACTATTCTTTATTTTTAATGCTGCCTTTTTCCTGTTTTAAAGTACAGCGGCAGGAGAAAATTACACATAAATCTATCATCGTGTCAATCCCTTCTGTTTGTTGCAAAGTTAAAAAAAAAATCATTTTATTCCCATTCACTCGTGGAATCTTTTAACTCCGGTATGAACGAGGACTTGAATATGATATTTTTCTTGCTGATACGACGTTGACGGTTGTAGTCCTGTAATGCTTTCAAGGCGATTTTACCCAGTAATACGATCGCGATCAGGTTGGTTATAGCCATGATTGCCATGAATAGATCGGCAATATTCCAGACGAGATCCAGGGCGGCGATTGATCCGAACATGACCATTCCCCCCACGATAATCCGGTAAAGTTGTAAATAGGTTTTATTCTTGGATATGAAAAATAAGTTTGTTTCACAGTATGAATAGTTACCCACGATGGAACTGAAGGCAAAAAGGAGTATACAAATAGCGATAAATTGTCCTCCCACGCTTCCGATCTGGTGGGACAGGGCCATTTGTGTCAGTTGGATTCCTTTCACCGAACCATCTAGCGGAACGTCCGAAAGTAGAATAATGAATGCCGTACAACTACAAATGATTAACGTGTCGGTGAAAACACTGAGGGCTTGGATTAATCCTTGTTTCACCGGGTGGGAGACTGTTGCCGTTGCGGCAGCGTTCGGGGCGGAACCCATACCCGCTTCATTTGAGAAAAGTCCTCGCCGGACACCTTGCATGATGACGGCTCCTAAACCCCCGCCCGCGAATTGTTCGAATCCGAATGCGTTCGTGAAAATAGAACCAATGACATGGGGTAATGTTCCAAGGTGCGTGAATAGGATGAAAGCGGCAAGCAGAATGTATGCAATAGCCATAAGGGGGACGATGATTCCGGATATAACGGCAATCCGGTGTATTCCACCGAATATGACCAGTAGGGTAAACAGGGTTAGAATGATTCCCAGCCAGACACGGTTTGTCCCAAAGACTTCATGAAATGCCAAGGTAACGGTATTTGCTTGTACCGAGTTGAATACAAGTCCGAAGGTAATAGTAATGATGACAGCGAAAAGAATGCCTAACCATCGTTTCTTTAAACCTTTTTCCATGTAAAAGGCGGGGCCCCCGATGAACGAGCGTTCTCCTTTAACTTTATATATTTGGGCTAACGTGGATTCGATGAAGGCAGAGGCAGAACCGATAAGCGCTATAAGCCACATCCAGAATATGGCTCCCGGTCCTCCCAGGGCTAGGGCTGTTGCCACACCCGCCAGGTTACCTGTGCCTACCCGCGAAGCGGTTGCAATGCAAAATGCTTGAAAAGAAGAAACCGAGTTCTTGTGGTTCCCGCTTGCTATTCCGTCGCCAAGCAGCCGGAACATTTCCCGGATATTCCGGAATTGTACGAATTTACTCTTGAAGGTAAAGTAGACCCCGATACAGATTAGCAGGGCTATTAATATATAGGTCCAAATAAAATCATTGGTTGCTATAATCCAGTTGTTTAAATTTTCCATAACCGCATCACGTATTTAAATTACGAGTAAAATACGTGATGAAACGGGTGAAAGTTGTAAAAATTAGATTATATTTAAAGAAAAAGTTCACACCATTCTTCGAAACGGGCGACTGTTTCTTCCCCATAAAAAGCCATTTCTGCCCGGATTTTGCCTAGTTTCTTTTCCCGGGTTAAATTGGTTTTCGAATAAAACTTATCGGCAAAAGCGATTAGTTTTTCTTCAAGAGTAACGGGGAGCATATCCCGTTGGGGTAAAGGTAAATGATTTTTCTTGATCATTTCAAGTGATATGCCGGCCCCCGTGTGTCGTTCACATACTAGGGCATGACGGGGAAGGCCTTCTTCGCGGAGTAGATCGGCTCCCAGATAACCGTGGCAGATGTAGGGATGTTCTCCGAAACAACCGATGTCCGGGGCCTTCGTGAGAAAAATCCCGATGTCGTGGAGCATGGCAGCCTCTTGAATGAAGGGGATGTCCAGATCCATTTCGGGATGTCGGATAGCCAGTGATTGTGCTTTATCTCGAACAAGTTGGCTATGTATGAGGAGGGATTGCCCGGCGAGGGAATCCAACGTGTAATATTTACGAATAATATCTAATGGGTTTATCATTATTTGTTCTTTTTTTAAAACTTACAAATATAGATGTTTGTTCGTGAAAATGTCATGATTGGTTTTATATATAAATATTCCGGGCTATTTGTAACGGGCCCCGATGGTTCTCCAGTCAATAATTGTCCATATTTTTTCGATGTGTTCCGGACGGAGATTCTGGTAATCAAGGTAATAAGCATGTTCCCAAACATCGATCCCCAGTATCGGAGTGTAACCTTTGGTAATTGGGTTCCCGGCGTTACTCTCGGAGAAAATGTATAGTTTCCCTTTTTTGTCCTTCGCGAGCCATACCCATCCGGACCCGAATAACGAGGTGACGGCAGCCGAGAACTCCTTTTTGAAATTATCGAATGAACCCCATTCTTTTTCTATGGCAGCAAGCAGCGCTCCTGACGGGGTATGTTCTGCTTTCGGAGAGAACGAGTTGAAATAGATAATATGGTTCAGCGCTTGTGCTGCGTTGTTAAATATCGCTCCGGTGGAGTTCTTGACGATGGTTTCAAGATCACAGTTCTCGAATGGTGTCCCCACGATCAATTTATTCAGGTTATCAATGTAGGCTTTCAGATGTTTACCATGATGTAGTTTTATGGTGGTTTCACTGATAACGGGTGCGAGGGCATTTGTTTCGTAAGGTAAAGGTGGGAGGGAAAATTTCTCTTTCGTTGTTTGTTGTTGAGCCCACAATGCCCCGCTTGTTGTGATGAGAAGGGTAACTATCCATATCCTTTTGAATGCTTGTTTTGTTTTCATCTTCTATTTTTCTTTTAAAGTTTATGTGATTTACGAATAAAAGTACATTTTGGTTATTAAAAAGTCCTCTAACTTTTATAATTTTGACCGTTTTTATGAAAGAGAGTGGTGGGGAACAAATGTGCAATTTCAAAATTTGAGTATATGATCAGGATAAATGTTACAGTTGAGGTGAAGAGCGAGGTTCGCGCTCAAGTCGTGGAACTTTTGCGTGAGATGTCTGAATTGTCAAGGCAGGAAAAGGGGTGTATCGGGTACGAAATACTTGAAAATAATCGTTTGGATAACGTGTTGATGATCATAGAAACGTGGGAAAATGAAACCTTGCTGGCTGTTCATAAAGGAAGTGATCATTTCGTGAGAATTATCCCGCGGGTTCGGGAACTGGCAACGGAAATGTGTAGCCAGAAGTTCACGGATATGGCAGCCGTGAACGAGGCTATCGTGGGACGTCGTAGTGTGAGAAATTATGCTCCGGATAAGGTGTGCGTGGAGACGATCGAGCGATTGCTGAGAGCGGCCATGTACGCACCTTCGGTTAAAGATCGCCGTCCCTGGGAGTTTTTCGTGATAGAAGATCGGGAACATCTTGATACTTTGGCTGAGACTTTACCGGAAGGGATGGCTTTAAGAACAGCCCCGGCCGCGATTTTAGTTTGTTGTAATACCCGCCGGGCCGGGCTTGACGGGGGAAACTGGCCCCAAGAGCTGGGAGCGTGTGTCCAAAACCTGATGTTGCAGGCCTACGGGGAGAAACTGGGAACCACTTGGGTTGGAATTTATCCTCAGATGCACCGGGTTCATCAAGTGAAAACTTTGTTTCACTTGTCATCGGAATTCGTGCCGTTTGCCGTTGTGGCAATCGGGAAACCGGCAGATGAGCAAGCACCTGTTCCCGAGCGTTATGACCCTTCGAAAATACATTTTATCACTCGTTAAAAATATTCGTAAAAAAATCACTAAAAAGAGAACCTTTTCATGTTTCAGTTCGTTAAATTAGGTACGAACATAAAAATTAAAGAATATGAAACATGAAACTTCAAATCTACTGATAGGGCTAGGTATTGGCGCTGTTGTAGGAGTTGCTGTCGGTTATTTAATGGTAGCTGATAATCGTAAAAAATTAGCGGAAGAGTTTGATCGTGCCGTGTCTAAAGTGAAGGAAGAGGTGAAGGACGTTTATTCAAAAGCAAAAAACAAGGCCGAGAACGTGAAAGAACACGTGACCGAGGATGTCAATCATGTAGCTGAAAAGGTTGCGGGGAAGACTGCTACGGAAACGAAGTAATAGCTTATGGAGAATATTGCCGAGAAGACGTTTGCTGAGTTGAAAGAGGATATTTCAACTTACGTGGAATTGAGGCTAGAGCTATTAAAATTGAATACATACGAAAGGGTTGCCAAGACAATGGCAGTCTTTTCGTATGGTATTGTTTTGGTTTTATTGGCTTTTTTTGCCATTTTATTTTTGTTCCTGGCGTTAGGTTTTTTCTTGGGAGAATTATTGGGTAGCATGGCTTTGGGATTCGTGTTGGTGGTTGGGATGTACCTGTTGTTGTTCGGGATAACGATGTTTTTCAAGAGAAAGATCACGTCCAAGGTGATGAACGAGATTATAACAGCAATGATGAGTAAGGATGAAAAAGATAATGAAGAGACAACCGACCCCGCTGGACATGTTGATGGCGGAACAGCGCCGGGTGCGTGAGAGTTGCCGGGTGCAGGAACAGAAAATAAACGAGGATTTTAAGTTCATACATGATCATTCCGGGCGGATTTTGTTTGCCGGGATTTCTTCTTTGTTTTTTTCTAAACGAAGAGAAAACAGGGAGAATGACGGGGGAGAAGAGGCGGAAGGACAAATCCCGATGTTGGGAATGATGTTTAAAAATATTTCACCCTTGTTGTGGGAGGCCGCTTTGCCAATCCTTTTACGTTGGGGACTGGGGCGAATCGGGAATTTGTTTAAAAAACGACCCCAATGATAAACGATAAAAGTTAAAAGATAAAAACTAAAAGTTGAAGTAGGAAATTAAGAAGCGTTGGCCTTGTGCGGTTGGAATCTAAAATCTAAAATTAATAAGGTCTTGTACGGTTGGAATCTAAAATTTAGAATCTAAAATCTAAAATAAACGACGAGTTTTATTATCTTTGTGTCCTCTATTCGGGTTATATTTCTGAAAATAGTGGGTCAATCACGACCATTCCATCAAGAGGTGTTTTATTTTAATAGAAGGAGGATAAAGAGTTATGTCGAGTATTAATGCATCGCAGGTTTTGGAGACAAAGCCAGTCGGGAAGTTATTATTACAGTATTCAATCCCTGCAATCATCGGGATGACAGTAACGTCGTTGTATAATATTATTGATAGTGTTTTTATCGGGCATGGTGTGGGGCCGTTAGCTATATCGGGTTTAGCGATCACTTTTCCCTTGATGAACCTGATTATTGCTTTTTCGACTTTGGTAGGAATCGGGGGAGCGACAATCAGTTCGATTTATCTCGGGCAGAAAGACACGGAGAAAACGAATTCTGTCTTGGGGAACGTGTTGTTGTTATGCGTGATTAACGGGTTTTGTTTCGGGGGATTGACTTTGATATTCTTAGATCCGATCTTGCATTTCTTCGGGGCTAGTCCGGCGACTTTACCTTACGCCCGGGATTTTATGCAGGTTATTTTGATGGGAAATCCGATTGCTTTTACTTTTATCGGTCTGAACAACGTGATGCGAGCCACGGGATACCCGAAAAAGGCCATGTTGAGTTCTTTACTGACCGTATTTGCCAATATTATTCTAGCCCCGATATTCATTTTTCATTTGGATTGGGGAATCCGGGGAGCAGCATTGGCCACGGTGATCTCCCAGTCGATCGGTTTAATCTGGATCGTGAGTCACTATCTGAACAAGAACACGACGATACGTTTTAAACCGGGAATATTTAAATTGAAAGGTCGGATTATCATGAGTATTTTTTCCATCGGGATGTCACCTTTCTTGATGAACGTGTGTGCTAGTTCAGTGGTCATTATATTGAATAATAGTTTTATGCGCTATGGTGGTGACTTGGCTATCGGGGCCTACGGGATTGTGAATCGGGTACTGACCTTGTTTATCATGATCGAGATCGGGGTGACACAGGGGATGCAGCCGGTAATCGGGTTTAATTACGGGGCGCTTCTTTTTGACCGGGTACGTAAGACTTTACGTTATGCATTGATTGCCGGGGTTTCTATCATGACGTTTGGTTTTTTGTTGAGCCAGTTGTTTCCCTCGGCAATTGTGGGGATGTTTACGGATAATCATGAGTTGATGGAATTATCTAAATTTGGCTTACGAGTGACTTGTTTGATGTTCCCTCTCGCGGGGTGCCAGATTATTATCACGAACTTTTTTCAATCCATTGGGAAAGCTAAAGTCTCCATATTTTTGTCTCTTTCCCGACAATTGTTATTTTTGATTCCGTTTTTGTTAATATTACCTCGTTTCTGGGGGATTACAGGCGTGTGGAGTAGTATGCCCATGGCAGATTTTATTTCTTTCATGACCACGATAGGCACGTTCATGTATTTTGTCAGAAAAGGACTTTTGTTTAAAACTAATAAAACAATAGAATGAGAATAGTTCAGTTATTATTTGGCGTGTGGGTAGGGATATGTTTCCTTGCGTGTGGAGAGAAATCGGATTCTTTTACACGGGAGGAACGGGAACGCATCGGACATTCGGAAGAAGAGGGTATTATGCCTCTGTTTCTTGTAACAAACCGGGTAGATTCATTGTTCCTGCGTTTGCAGGCAAAAGAATTCGGGAAAGAAGATGTCGAGACGGAAACCTTTCGTGTTTTAAGATCACGTATGCTTGCTACCGTGAGGGATTCCTTGAACGAGGGAGTGGGTATTGCGGCTCCTCAAGTCGGTATATCACGTCAATTAGTTGCTGTGCAGCGATTGGATAAAACGGGAGAGCCTTTTGAATTTTACGTGAATCCGGAAATCGTTTATTTCTCTCAAGATACTGTTTTAGGGCAGGAAGGATGTTTGTCTATTCCGGGTCGGATGGGGTCGGTATATCGGTCTAAAGAGATTGTCGTGCGCTATCGGGATGAACTTTCTTTCGAGTGGAGACAAGATACGGTGAGAGAATTTACAGCTCGCATTTTTCAACACGAGATCGACCATTTGAATGGAATTCTGTACACGGATTATCTTCCGTGAGTTTTAAGGATATAAATAATAAACGGGTTCTCGATTTTCGGGAACCCGTTTATTAAAAAAAATGTCTATTCGTCGAGCGTTACGGCTCCTGAAAGAGCCACAGCCTCTTTATTACGGAAAGTCATGATCGGTGATACAGCCTCGTAAGCTGACATGATGTACTCGAAGAGTTGTGCCGTCACCAATTTTCCGCGTTCAGCTAATGAGAGTTTTAATTTAATCCCTGTGTCCTCGTCCTCTGAACTTTGTAATTCGGAAAGTTCCCCGAATTGTTTGGTTTCTAATAGATATTGCACCCGATGCAATTCATCTGATTCGAAAAATAACTCGTAATTTTTCTCGTCCCGGTTCTTACTGAATAAAGTTGTTTTCATCTTCTTGTGTGTTGTGTGTGTGTATATATATACAACGTTCCCAGCGTTGCTCTGTTTTTTTTATATCAAAGGATAACACTTAATCGTGTAAACATCTTGTATTAGTACAAGATACGTGCCATATATACGTGAGGTTTCAAATAATTAACAAACAGAGTTCATGGAAATATCGCTTGGGGTGCGATATGAATACTTCGTGTATTCCCGTGTGATCTGCCTCCTTGTTAATGGTAAGACTTTCATTTGCCTGTTTGTAGACCCCGTCCAGCATCACCCGAACCCGGCAGGGTAGCTCTGATCTTGTCATGCTGACAAGTGAAGTCCGGATTAACGGGCTGGGATATTGATTCTGAAAATCAAGGCTTTGTCCCTTGTTTATGGAGTCATGTAATTGTGCTAATTGGTAGGTCACCGCTGTATGTTGAGATTCTGTCATGATCAATCCCATGGCAACATTGCTGAGTTGTGTTACCACAAGAATGAGGATACTATGTAATATGAATCTTATCATACTTAGTGTTTGTTTCAAATTTAAAGAATATAAATTGCATTTGCAATGTTTTTCTTCTTTTTTCTATCGATCTATATAAAAATAAGTATTTTTACTACCGGAAATTGTTTTTTTGTTTCGAAAAGGTTACAAATTAACATTTCATATACCCCATCATTCTACAATTTATGTGGATTTATTACTCATTTATAATTTTTTTTACGATAGAAGTTGAAAAAAGATATAGAATAATAAATAATTTTGGAACTCGGATTGCATTATAAAGCGAACTTGATGGAAATAAAAAGTAAACAGGAAAATTTTAGATTGCGGGAGTGGAAGTTGACGGATATAGTATCATTAGTAAAACATATTAATAACGAGAAAATATGGAATAACGTGCGGGATGGACTTCCATACCCGTATACAATGTTGGATGCTGATAAGTATATCCGGATGGTACAGGCCCAACCTTATGTTCAAAATTTTGCCATAGAGGTAGCGGGAGAGGCCGTGGGAGGAGTTGGGATCGTACCCTTGACAGATGTGGAGCGCCTTAGTGCAGAGGTCGGTTATTGGCTGGGTGAGGACTATTGGGGGCGGGGAATTACGAGCGAGGCTGTTGCGTTGTTGGTTGATTACGTGTTTCGGGAAACCGGAATTATTCGTTTGTTTGCCTCTGTTTACGAGTATAATCCGGCCTCGATGAAAGTGTTGGAAAAAGTCGGTTTTACCAGACAGGCTATTTTGCGTGATGCTGCGATTAAAAACGGACGGGTGATAGATATGTATTATTATGATCTGATAAAGCGTGAAATATGGGAAAGCGTGTATTGATCACCGGTGCCGCAGGGAATTTGGGAGGACTGCTCGCCCGTCGTTTGTTAAAAGACGAGGTGTTGTTGCATCTTCTCGTTCATCGTCAAGATGTAAGTCCGGAATTAAAGGCAAAAGATAATGTGAATGTGTTCTGGGCGGATCTTGCCGTTCGGGAGAGTTTGGGAAGTGCTTTGGACGGGGTTGATACGATCGTTCATTTTGCCGGGGTCCTTTTCAAGCATAATCCGGAAAAGTTTTTAAAGACGACAAACACCCTGTATTTTAAAAATTTATTGGATGTGGCCGTTCAAAAAGGGGTAAAGCGGGTAATTCTAATTAGTTTCCCGCACGTGGAGGGTGAGACAACCCCGGATCATCCTGCTAGGGGAAGATTGGATGGAAATCCTGTTTCGATGCATGCCCGGACTCGCTTGGAAGAGGAAAGGTTACTATTCGAGTATGGGGAGCGAAGAGGTTTTGAACCTGTCGCTTTAAGAGTCGGGATGGTCTACGGGAATGGGATCTTGATGATTGATGCGGCCCGTTGGTTTTCTCGTCATGCTCTGCTGGGAGTTTGGAGAAAGCCTACTTGTATTCATTTGATCTCCACGGATGACTTTTTGGAGGCGACGAGGGCGGCAATCATGAATGAAGGGGTACGTGGAATTTATCATGTTGGGGATGAAGGTATTCAGACCTTGCAAGAATTCTTAGACGAGGCTACAAAATACTGGCACACATGTAGGCCTTGGCGAATGCCTTTATGGATGATTAACACGGCGGCACGAGTGTTCGAGTTGGTTTCCCGACTGTTCGGGGTTAGAAGCCCGTTAACCATCGATTTTATCCGGATCGGGCGAGTGTCATATTACGGGGATACTTCCCGGATGAGGGAGGAGCTATTACCTCGTTTAAAATACAAGAATTTTAGAGAAGGATTGGAAACACTATAATATAAGAATTATGATGAAGTACGGCGTTTTATTGATTTTAGTGGTGATGGCTGTTTCGTGTGCCACTCCCAGTTATATGCATTTATACGAGTCCCCGAAAAGTTTGGATTTCACGACGGGTAAATGGTTGGTGACGAACGTGGAAACTCAGTTACCTCTCATGTACAGGGAAGGGTTGACACGTGATCTATTAAAGGAATTGAAAAAAATGGGAGGGGATTCTATTTATTTTTTAAATGATATATCCTTGAAATACCTGTCTCATGACAAACTCACTTTTGAGTTGTCTCCCGAAGTGATGGAGACGTTGAAGAAAACGACGGATTACAAGTATGTGGTGACTGCTATGGCTCGAAAAGTGCGTAATGAGGTCAGTGATTTGATTTATCCCGGGGGACCACTTTCTTACCAGAAGAGCGAGTCGGAAGTCTGTATTGCCGTGTATGATGTCTCCTTGGGAGCCCGGATTTATTTTCAGCGAATAATAGCATCCGTGACTCTGGATGCGGGAGACGAGCAAGTTGTGTTTGCTCGTTCGGCTGGTACATTATTATATAATGCAATGAAAAAAGGGCTGAAGGATATAAAAAAGAATTCCCGGAAGGTAAAGAAAGGACGAGGTGGGAAGTAATGGTATTGACAGTCTATTTCGCCCGTGTCTTGCCGTAGTCTCGTTAATATGATGATTGTATGAGAACATGATATCGGGAACACATTAATTCCCCGTATCGTTGACCTATCGTTAATCTATCGTTAACCTATCGTTAACCTCTTAGCGAGACATAGGCGGGTTACCGGTGTATTTACCTTGAGATACAGAGAGAGCCAAATGCAAGATTGCCATGAAATCTCGTGATAGACTAAATACTAATTAACAAATAAAAAAGACCGCAATCCATGTTGCGGTCTTTTTGTATATTTAGAAAGTCTTATTACCAGGCGAACATAGGTCTGTCGCTCATCATGGCGTTTACTTCTTTCTTTACTTGTGCGATTACGGTTTCATCGTCCGGGGCACTCAATACTCTGTCGATCATGTCCACGATGATAGGCATATGTTCTTCCTTCAAACCACGGGTAGTGATTGCCGGGGTTCCTACACGAAGACCTGAAGTAGAGAACGGGGTACGGGTATCGAACGGAACCATGTTCTTGTTGATCGTGATGTCAGCTTTAACAAGCGTGTTTTCAGCTTTCTTACCGGTTAATTCCGGGAATTTGGTTCTCAGGTCAATCAACATGGAATGGTTGTCGGTACCACCGGAAACAACTTTATAACCTTTTTCCACGAATGCTTTGGCCATAGCTCTGGCGTTAGCTAGCATTTGTTTTGCGTATTCGGTGTACTCTTCAGACAGCGCCTCTCCGAAAGCAACGGCCTTAGCAGCGATCACGTGTTCAAGCGGTCCACCTTGTTGTCCCGGGAATACGGCAAAGTTGATTACTTGTGACATCATCTTGATCTCTCCCTTCGGAGTTTTTAATCCCCAAGGATTCGGGAAATCTTTCGGAAGAAGGATCATACCACCACGAGGTCCGCGAAGGGTTTTGTGAGTGGTTGTGGTCACGATGTGGCAATATTCCATCGGGTTGTTCAATAAACCTTTGGCAATCAAACCGGCAGGGTGAGACATGTCGCACATTAACAAAGCACCTACTTTATCAGCGATTTCGCGCATACGTTTGTAATCCCAGTCGCGAGAATAAGCGGATGCTCCGGACACGATTAATTTCGGTTTGTGTTCCAAAGCCAATTGTTCCATCTCGTCATAGTCAACCATTCCGGTTTCTTCTTTCACATGGTAAGCTACCGGGTGATAGTTAATACCGGAAAGATTCACGGGAGATCCGTGTGAAAGGTGACCACCATGAGCCAGGTCAAGACCCAGGAAGGTATCGCCGGGTTTCATGCAAGCGAAGAACACGGCAGCGTTAGCTTGTGCGCCGGAGTGCGGTTGTACGTTAGCGAATTCAGCCCCGAATAATTGGCAAGCCCGATCAATAGCCAGTTGTTCTGTCTGGTCAACAATTTGGCAACCACCGTAATAACGGGCTCCGGGGTATCCCTCTGCATATTTGTTGGTCAGGCAAGATCCCATAGCCTGCATTACTTGCTCGCTCACGAAGTTTTCAGATGCGATTAATTCAAGTCCTTCTTTTTGACGATGACATTCTTTGTCAATCAGGTCGAAAATTTGAGTGTCTCTTTTCATTATTTAGATTTTTAATACTATAGACGTTTATAAATCTAGGCCAAAATTATACTAATCGTGCATGTAAACAAAGTATTTGGCAACTTTTTTTCATCTCTTGTTTTTTAATTTTCGAATATTTGTGTACGTTTGTTGTGTATAAAATTTATTTGATTATGGAAAATCCCTTTAGCGTAGAAAAACCGGTCAGACCGACTTTTCTCACCGTACTTTGCATCTTGACATTTATTGGTAGTGGTTGGGGCTTAATTAACAATTTGTTCCAGTTAGCCATGTTTACACCGGAGCGCTTAGTCGTCCAGATTCAACAGATAACGAACATGGCGGGAGCCGAAGCCCAACCTTCGTGGGTTTCTTCTATCATGAGTTCGTCCTTGGAGGTGTTACAAACGACCATAATGCACGGGAAAGCAATTTACTCGTTAGCTGCCTTGTGTGCCGTGATCAGTTTGATCGGGGCTTTCATGATGTACAAGCTAAAAAGGAATGGTTTTTATTTATATGCGATCGCGCAGATTGGCCAGTTGTTTATCCTGCCGATTTATTCCGGTTGGAATAGCGTCGTGGTGATTTCCATGGCTATGTCCGGATTCTTGGCGTTGGTATTTATCATCTTGTATGGCTTGAATTATAGTAAGCTGAAGTATTGATAATTTGAACGTATATTCCCTTCTGAAAGGGATTTGTGCTTGGCATGATACATGTCATTAAACGATCGTTTATTGATATGTATTTTTTTTATTGCCGGGGATTCAGGAAAAAGAATTAAATAATTGAAAATGAATTTTTAAGAAAATGATTGAAAAGTCGATTTAATCCGTTTTATTTGTAACTATTATATGATCATTTCTTAATACAATCGTTTATGATGTTTGATACTTCTAAATCAGGGGGATGCACTGAAAGAGTGAATTATTTGAAGAGAGGTTTTCTGTTTTATATGTGCGCCTCTTGTATGTTACTCGTTCAATTTGTGATCTATCTCGTGAATAGTAATTATTGGGAATCTTTGAATTTTGTCGGGGGCTTTTATTATCTGATGGCGGCATTGGGGCAAGCTTTTCTTTTCAATTTGATCCCTTGGGTTATTTTATATATTCCCTTCACGTGGTGGCGGCAGATGCGGAAGGTCGGTACCATTCTGTTCACCTGTGCTATATTTTTATTGAACGTGCTGGCCTATCTGAACGGGATTGTTTTCCAGTTGTATAAATTTCATATCAACGGGTTTGTGCTGGATCTGGCTTTTGGTGGGGGAGGAAACCAGGTATTCGTGTTTAATAATACTTTGGTCTTGCATGGGGTTCTTATCGGGTTACTTATTTTGTTGTTTACTTTAGCGGTCGTTTTTATCGCTTACCGGTATGCCCGGTATGTTACTTCTAAACAGGTGAAAATCGGTATTTATCTTTTCCTGTTCTCCTGTATCGCTCCCCAGTTAACCCATGCTTATGCTGCTGCGGCTAACGTGAATTCGATCACGGAAGTATCGGCTTGTTTACCGCAATTTTATCCTTTGACAGCCAATCGTTTGATGTTAAAGTTGGGTGTGGTCAAAAAGGAGGACTTATATGTGAATAACCCGGATAAAGGGAAGGGGCATAGTTTCGTGTACCCCCTTCATCCGCTGGAAAAAGTGGATAGCGTGAAACCGTTGAATATTATTTATCTTATTCTGGATTCATGGAATTTCAGGACTTTTACACGGGAGTGTTGTCCTAACATCCGGGCTTTTGGTGATCGTTCCGCGGTATTTAATCGTCATTTAAGTTCCAGTAATGGTACGCGGGGTGGGATATTCGGTCTGTTTTTCGGTATTTCCGCAACATACTGGCAAGATTTTGAACGTACGGGTGTACAGCCTTTGTTTATCGAGAATTTACTGGAAAATGGGTATGATATAGAGACGTTCGCCAGTGCGACGCTTGTTAATCCTCCTTTTTATCGAATCGTCTTCGGAGACGTGAAAGATATTCGCAAGGAAACCCCGGGAGCAACTCCTTTTGATCGGGATAACAGGATCACGGAAGATTTTTTGAATTATTTGGATGAACGGAAAGAGGGGGATAAACCATTTTTTTCTTTTGTGTTTTATGATTTGTTGCACGCGATTGATATTCCGGCTCCTTATCGTAAGAAATTTCAACCCTCGTGGGATTACGCCAATTATCTGGCTTTAAATAATAATTTGGACCCGGAACCGTTCTTTAACCTGTACCGTAATTGTGCCTATTACGTGGATTCACTTGTGGGAAAGGTGGTGAATAAACTGGAAGCGAACGGGTTGTTGGATAATTCCGTGATCGTTATTACCGGGGATCATGGGCAGGAGTTTAACGAGAATAAGAAGAACTTTTGGGGACATGGAAGTGATTTTTCGAACGCACAGGTGCATGTCCCGTTTATCCTGTATTACCCGGGGAACACTCCCGGCGTGTACTCGCACAGAACGTCTCATTATGATGTGACGCCGACTTTAATGAAACGGGTGTTGGGGGTAAAGAATCCCGCGGAAGATTATTCTATGGGAAGAGATTTGTTTGATCCCGAACGCCAGCCTTTTCATCTGGCCGGAGACCCGCAGAATTACGCTTTTATCATGGATAACGTGATTTACGAGAAGAAAGTGGCTGGGAATATCCAAGTGACGGATTCTTTGTTGAATCGTCTTTCCCGGAATCAGATAAATTCGGGATTGCTGCTTAAAGCAATCGAATTCAAGAATATGTTTTTGAAGAAGTAGGGAGTAAACTCAAAACTTGCTGGTACTCATTTGAAATAAAAAAGCTGCTTGTACAAGCAGCTTTTTTATTTTGATTATCCTCCGAAGTTATCGTACATCACGTTTTCATCCGGAACTCCAAGGTCGTACAGCATTTTGGTTACTGCCGAGATCATCATAGGAGGACCGCAGAGGTAGTATTCAATATCTTCCGGGTTTTCATGATTCTTCAAATAATTCTCGAAGATTACTTGATGAACAAAGCCCGGTTTGTAAGCCACTCCGGCTGCGTCAGCCACGGGATCCGGTCTGTCGAGAGCCAGAGTCCAGTGGAAGTTCGGGTTCTCTTCTTGAATCTTGTTGAACTCGTCCACGTAAGGAGCTTCTTGCAAAGCACGTGCGCCGTACCAGAAAGTAACTTTACGATCGGTGTGCATCGTGTGGAAGAGGTTGAAGATGTGTGAACGCATGGGGGCCATACCGGCACCACCACCGATGAACATCATCTCGTTGTTCGTGTCTCTCAAGAAGAACTCTCCGTAAGGTCCGGAAATACTTACTTTATCTCCCGGTTTACGAGAGAAGATGTAAGAAGAACAGATTCCGGGGTTCACGTTGGCAAAACCACCGATAGCTTTGTCGAACGGGGGAGTTGCGATACGAATGTTCAGCATGATAATGTTACCCTCTGCCGGGGAGTTTGCCATGGAGTAAGCACGGTAGGTTGCTTCCGGGTTGTGCATTTTAAGATCGAACATTTTCATGCGTTCCCAATCCGCCTTGTACTTCTCGTCAATATCGAACGTCTTGAAGTCAACGTCGATTGCAGGCACGTCAATCTGAATGTATCCTCCGGATTTGAATTTCAAGTTTTCGCCTTCCGGTAATTTTACCACGAATTCTTTCAAGAAGGTAGAGATATTTCTGTTGGAAACCACTTCGCACTCCCATTTTTTGATTCCGAGAACTTCTTCCGGAATGTGCATTTCAATATTCTCTTTCACTTTTACCTGACAAGCCAAGCGCCAGTTATCGTGTTGTTGTTTGTAGGAGAAGAATCCCGTTTCGGTCGGTAGGATAGACCCTGCTCCGGATTCGACCTGACAACGACACATACCGCATGAACCTTTACCTCCACAAGCCGAAGGGAGGAAGATTTTGTTGTTTCCAAGGGTGGCTAATAGCGTGGACCCCGGTTCGGTTACCAATTCCTTTTCGCCATGATTAATGTCAACTTTCACCTCTCCTTTGGGAGTCAGTTTGGCTTTGGCGAACAAAAGCATGCCCACGAGAATCAGTGTTACGATGAGGAACACGATGACCCCTGACATGACAATTGTTGTATTTATTGCTAATAACATCATTTTTAATTTTAGATTTTATGATTTTAAATTTTAAATTGAGGACTCCAGAGAAATTTACAATCTAAAATTTACAATTTAAAATTACTTTACAGGTTAATTCCCAAGAAACTCATGAATGAAATAGCCATCAATCCGGTCACGATAAAGGTGATACCGATACCTCTAAGCGGGGCGGGGATGTTTGAATATTTCAGTTTCTCGCGAATAGCGGCGATACCCACGATAGCGAGTAACCAACCGATACCTGAACCCAAACCGAAAGCCGTTGCCTCTCCAATGTTAGCATATCCTCTTTCCTGCATGAATAGGGATGCTCCCATGATGGCACAGTTTACCGCGATCAACGGTAGGAAGATTCCTAACTGGTTGTAAAGTGCCGGGGCAAATTTTTCAACTACCATTTCCACGAGTTGCACGATGGCGGCAATGACCGCGATGAACATGATGAAACTCAAGAAACTCAAATCAATGTTTGCAGCGTTTTCACCAAGTAACCAGCTTAAAGCTCCGGCTTTCAACACGAAGTTATCCAGCAAGTAGTTTACCGGGACGGTGATTAATAACACGAATACAACGGCAATACCTAATCCGAATGATGTCTTCACGGTCTTTGATACGGCAAGGTATGAACACATACCCAAGAAGTAAGCAAAGATCATGTTATCAATGAATACGGACCGTACAAATATATTTAATAGATTTTCCATATCGTTATTTCACTTTTAGTTGACTATTTCTGTTCTATTAAATCCTTGTTCTTGGAACGGTGAACCCAAATGATCAAACCCACCAGCATCAATGCCATCGGGGGAAGGATCATTAAACCGTTGTTTTGATAACCCCAATCGTAGAATATTTGTGGGATTACTTTTACCCCGAACAAAGTTCCGGACCCGAGTAATTCACGGAAGAATGCCACGATCACGAGAACTAACCCGTATCCGAGACCGTTACCGATACCGTCCAGTAATGAAGGCCACGGTTTGTTTGCCAAGGCGAAAGCCTCGATACGTCCCATGATGATACAGTTCGTGATGATCAACCCGACGAATACGGATAATTGTTTACTTACCTCGTAAGCGAACGCTTTCAATACCTGATCCACCATGATTACCAATGCGGCAACCACGACCAACTGCACGATGATACGTATACGCGTCGGGATTGTATTTCTCAGTAGCGAAAGAATCACGTTAGAGAATGCCGTTACGGCTGTAACCGAAAGAGCCATCACGATGGCCGGTTCCATTTTTGCGGTTACGGCGAGAGCAGAACATATACCCAGAATCTGCACCAGAACGGGGTTATTTTTGCTCAAGGGGCCGAGTAGCAAGCCTCGGTTCTTAGCTGAAAATAATGTTTCTTTATCGCTCATTATTGTATTTGTTTTAAGAATTGTTCGTAACATTTTAAGTAGTCGGCGATCATCGTCTCAACACCTTTCGAGGTGATTGTTCCTCCCGAAATTGCGTCTACTTCATGAGCCCCGGTAGCGTTTCCTCCCTTTTTTACAGTGATGGCTTTTAACGTGGAGTTCTCGAAAATCGTTTTCCCGCTGAATTGTTCTTGGAAAAACGGTTGGGTGATCTCGGCTCCAAGTCCGGGAGTTTCTCCTTTGTGGTCGAACAGAACCCCGTAAACGGTATTCTTGTCTTCATTTAAAGAAATATATCCCCAAACCGGCCCCCAAAGTCCAACCCCGTAAGTGGGCAGGATGTACTTGATGGCACCGTCAATGTCGGCCACGAATACTGGGAATTTGACATCTGCTAATGCTTTGTCATCTTTGATCGTTTCTGAAAGCAATTTTCCGTCTTTCAATGCTTGTTGAAGTTCCGGATTTTTAAGTGCTTTCTGAAGTTTCTTACCTTCCGTCGGGATGTCCACGGCGAAAGCGTTTCCTTCGATAGCCTCACCCTTGTAGTTCAGAATGAATTGTTTCGTGATGATTTTGTTGAACAATTCAGCCGAAGTCTCCGGGGTAGAACTAACATTTACAGAACTCAGAATGTTTTGTCTCTTCTCGTTCTCTATATTCTCATCTTGGTATGGCTTTAGTGAAAGAGACACTATCGCCAGTATGGCTGCAACTACGACAACCAAAACGATGGAATAGATAAAGGTATATGTATTTCCTTGTTTGTTCATCTCGTTATTAATTTTAAATTTTAGATTTTAGATTTTAAATTCGTATCAGAATAAATTTACAATTTAAAATTTAAAATCTACAATTGCATCGCTTTAGCTCTTTTCAGTCTGCGCTTGATGTTACCTTGAACGACAAACCAGTCAATAAGCGGAGCAAAGGTGTTCATTAACAGGATGGCTAACATCATTCCTTCCGGGTAACCGGGGTTTAGCGTACGAATAAGGATGGCCATGATACCTAAAATGAAACCATATATCCATTTCCCTCTTTCCGTTTGTGCCGATGTTACAGGGTCTGTTGCCATGAATACGGCTCCGAAAGCAAAACCTCCCATGATTAAATGAGTAATCGGGGTGATTGCTGCGTACGGGTTGGTTGCGGGTAACGTGTAGTTAAGTAATAAAGCCATGCAGTAACCTCCGATGAAAGTGGAAAGCATGATTTTCCAACTTCCGATTCCGGTGGCAATTAACAAGATGGCTCCGAGCAATATACAGAAAGTTGACGTCTCACCCACGGATCCCGGGATCAATCCCCAGAACATGGAAGACATATCATAGGTCGTGGGTAGACCTTGGGCAGCCTCGGCAAGCGGGGTTGCTTGCGAGAACCCGTCGGGCATTCCGGCGATCCATACTTTATCCCCCGAAATCATGGAAGGGTAGGAGAAGAAGAAAAACGCACGGGCTAACAATGCCGGGTTCCAGATGTTCATTCCGGTACCACCGAAGATTTCTTTACCGATAATTACCGCGAAGGCAGTGGAAACTCCCACCATCCAAAGGGGTGCGTTTATCGGCATAATCATCGGGATCAATAAACCGGATACGAGGAATCCCTCGTTGATCTCGTGTCCCCTGATTTGTGCTGCAGCAAACTCAATACCCAATCCGACCACGTAGGAAACGACGATCATGGGTAACACTCTCCACAGTCCATAGAAGAATAACTCGAAGAAACTGGTATCGGACAAGGTCCCCATAGCGTTGAAATGCTGGTAACCCACGTTATAGATACCAAATAGAAGGGCCGGAATCAAGGCCATCACGACAATGATCATGGTTCTTTTCAGATCAATCGCGTCCCGGATATTACAGCCTGAAGATGTCGTGCGGTTAGGCACGAAAAGAAAAGACTCAAAACCCGTGAAAACGGAATGCAACTTGTATAGTTTGCCTCCCTTTTCAAATTTTGGCTTTTGCTTATCTAGATAGTTGCGTAAAAAATTCATCTTTATAATTTTAAATTTTAGATTTTAGATTTTAAATTTTGAATCGTGTCCCATCAAGGAATTGACAATTTAAAATTTGCAATTTAAAATTAGCTTAGTTCTTTTATCATTAACTCTATACCTTTTTCCAGTATTTCCTGTACCGGAGTTTTAGAGGTACAAACGAACTCGCATAAAGCCATATCTTCCGGGACAATCTCGTACATACCGAGTTGTTCCATCTTGTCCAAGTCCTCTGCCAGTACCGCTTTCAGCAGGTAAACGGGAAGGATGTCCATGGGAAGAACTTTCTCGTATTGTCCGGTTACCACGAAGGCTCTTTCTTCCCCGTGATAGTTGGCATCAAGAGTGTATTTCTTGTTCGGACATAAGAAAGAGGGGAAAGTTTTTGATATGGAGAATTTGTTGAAACCGGGAGTTGCCCAACCCAAAAATTCGTAATTATCACCTTCGGGGATAACGGTTACCATATTATTATAGAATCCGAGATAGTTCTCTTCAGTTACTTTATAACCCGTGAGTACGTTACCGGAAATAATACGTTGATGAACTTGATTCTTCAGTTTCCCGTTCACGATACAACCGATTTTTGCTCCCAGAATGGTTTTGTAGTAAGCAGGCTTTTCAACTTCTGAACCTGCGAGAGCAATCGTCTTGCGGGCGTCGAATTTTCCGGAAGTGAATAATCGTCCGATAATGGCAAGGTCCATTGCGTTTACCACCCAAACGATTTCCCCTTTGTTGATCGGGTTCAGATGGTGAATCTGGATTCCTGCATTTCCTGCCGGGTGTGGTCCCGCGAAATAATTTACATCCACGTTTTTCAGCTTGGCGAACACGGATGTTGAAGGCGTCCCTTCTTTCAAGTTCAAGTTCACGTTTTTACCGCATAATTTTTTTAAGCAATCGATTCCGGATTGGAGTGCGGTTAATTCATCTGCAAGAGTGATGTCGAAATCCGGAGCGAGAGGGGCGGAATCAAAACCGGACACGAATATCGCCTTCGGCATATCAGCCGGGGTTGCGATGATGTCGTACGGACGTTGTTTGATCATGGGCCAAACCCCGCTGTCAAGTAATTTTTCGATGATTTCGTCTCTGGAAAGTTTGTTCACGTCTGCAGCCCCGAAATCCTTGTATTGGATTTGGTCATCCGCTTTAACCACGACCTCCAGCAACTTCCTTCTTTCTCCTCTGTTTACGGTTTCGACTGTACCGCTAACAGGTGATGTGAATTTGACTTCAGGTCTGTACTTGTCGATAAACAACACGTCACCCGCTTTCACTTGATCGCCTGCCTTTACTGCAAGTTTGGGAGTAAGCAGACGGAAATCTGTTGGTTTTACCGCATAGAAATCACATCTCTCGATGTTTTTCACCAGATTTTCGGCTTCTCCTTTTAACTTGATATCAAGGCCTTTTTTCAGTTTTATAACCTTGGACATTGTTTTATTATGTTTTTGATATGTAGATAATTATTTCTAATTCACCCTGTAATTGTTTATTTTAAAAACACGTGCAAATATATAATCAATTATTGAATTTATTCAGTAATTCAAAAGTTAATTCATCCCTTTAGATGTTTTTTTTTACTGCTTGATTTCTCAAATAAATGAATGTTTGAATGAGGTGAGGTTTATTGATGAAATTCCCTTTTGGCATGGTATTTGTAGAAAAGAATGAGAAAACTAATGAGTACTAATTATCCAAAATGGTGATTGAATTATGAAAGGAATATTTTTTTGTTGTGTATTAGCAATATGGATGACTTCGTGCAAGTCGGCAAAGGAGAGCGTTTCTCTGACCGGGGTGAAATGGGTTGCGGAGAGTTTGAACGGGAAAGAGATTAAGTTCAAGGAAGGTGGGAGCGAGGTATTCATCACGCTTGAAAGCAGTGATAAGAAAGTATTTGGAAGGGCGGGATGTAATCGCTTTTTTGGTGTTTACGAACAAAACGAGTCACAATTGACTTTTAGCGGGATGGGAGCGACTAAGATGGCTTGTCCTGATATGGATATTGAAACAAGTTTTTTCAAGGTTCTGGAAGATACGAAGAGTTTTATCATAAAGAATGATAAGTTGACGCTGAAAGATAGTAATAACGTGATAGCGGTATTTAAAGCGCAAAAAGAAACTCCTAAAAAGGAATAAGACAAAGTTTATAGTTTGATTTTTCGTGTAGTAAAAAGAGTGTCAACATTTATTTTTGACACTCTTTTAGTTTATAAGTTTTTTTAAATCACTTCCGCGACAACAAAAGTACTTCCCCCGATGTATATCATATCCCGGTTGCTGGCGGCTTCACGGGCGGCTTGATAGGCTGCAGCAACTGTCGGGAAGGTTTCCCCGTGAAGATGATTTGCCCGGGCTTTCTCGGCTAAAGTTTTCTCATCCATAGCCCTGGGTATGGATGCTTTACAGAAATAGTAAATAGCGTCTTTGGGCAGGATGTGTAACACGCTGTCCACGTCCTTGTCGTTTACCATACCAATCACGAAATGAAGTTGTTCGTACGTGCAGGTTTTTAATTGGGCGACAATCTCGGTTAGTCCATCGATGTTGTGTCCGGTGTCGCATACCGTATAGGGCGTTTGTGATAATTCTTGCCAACGTCCAAGCAATCCCGTGTTGCGAATCGTGTTGGCTATGCCGTTGTATATGTTTTGATCGGAGATGTGCAAGCCATTGTTTCTTAGGCTTAGAACCGTTTCCAGAACGGCCGGGATATTTTTTCGTTGATAAAGTCCTTTCAGGTCTGCTTGCACGGGGGCAAACGTGATCCCGTTTTTGTTTTCCAGCCGGTAGGCGTTTTTATTATCCCGTGTTACTTGCCAGTTTTCGGATGCAAATTCAAGGGTGGTTTCACACTCTTTTGCTTTCTCAATAAAGACAAAGTCACTGGCGGGGTCTTTCGTCCCGATGATTGCGGGAACGCCGGGTTTGATAATACCCGCTTTCTCGTGTGCGATTTTTTCCAACGTGTCACCGAGAAGAGCCATATGATCGAATGAAATATTCGTGATCACCGAGGCCAGAGGGGTAATGATATTCGTGGAGTCCAGTCGCCCCCCAAGTCCGACTTCGATAACAGCAATATCAACTTGTTGGTCCGCGAAATATTGGAAGGCCATAGCCACCGTCATTTCGAAGAAGGACGGTTTGATCCCGGCGAAAAGTGATTTATTCTCTTCCACGAAATTGATCACGTATTGTTCCATGATCATCTCCCCGTTTATTTTGATACGTTCACGGAAATCTTTCAAGTGCGGTGACGTGTATAGTCCGGTTTTATACCCGGCTTCTTGTAATATGGAGGCCAGCATGTGAGACACTGAACCCTTACCGTTTGTACCCCCCACGTGGATGGTCTTGAATTGTTTGTGCGGAGAACCGAAGTGTTCATCCAGTTTTAACGTGTTGTCCAGATTGGCTTTGTATGCGGCCTTACCTTCTCTTTGGTACATGGGAAGCTGGGCAAATAACCATTCTAATGTTTCCTTGTAGTTCATGTATATTCTTTTAAATAAACTGGTTCATTCTGTTGAGCGGGCAAAAATAGTAAAAATATACAGTGGGTGTAAGTTCGGGCTTTGATATTTCTTTTCAGTGAAAAAAGGCGTGTGTTTGAGGATGAAAATGTTAATAATATATAAGAAGTATATGGCATTGATTTCGTACAAATATGGAATAAATTCGGGAAATGTAGGCTGTGTGGTGTGTTCTTTTCGTGCGTTTCATCTGACGAGCATGGGGCGTGAAGTGAAGAGATCGTGTGTGCCGGTGGAGATGATGTATGTATTTGACGAAATTTCACTAACTTTAAACCCGGAATTAGTATGTCATGATAAGAAAACGTGCTAATTGTCGTAGTAACGTATGTGTTGCATTTGGGAAAATAAAAATGAAATAAAGATATGGGAAAGGAAGTACAGGCAATCTTGAATCTTTTGAGTGAAGGTGTCATCGTCGAGGGGGATATTCAAACGCCAAGGGATATACGGATTGACGGCACGCTTGTCGGGACAGTTCATACTGACGGGCGTTTGGTTCTCGGGCCTTCTTCTCGTGTTACGGGAAAAGTCAATTCTCCGAATATTGACGTGTTCGGGAACGTGGAGGGGGATATAGTTTCAACCGGTATTGTCGTGTTAAGGGCAAAATCAAACGTGAAGGGAACGATCTCCACTGCAACTATGGTTGTTGAGGCCGGGGCGGTGTTTAACGGGGAAAGTAATATGATCGCGTCGGCCAAAGGTGTTGTTCGCCCGGAAACGACAGAAAAGAAATAATGCAAATTCTTTGTGTCGGATTTCGCCGAAAAGATATAACTTTGCAGAAATTATAGAACGTTATATGGCTAATGATAGTAAAGTTGTTCCAGTTCCGGTTTTGAGGCGGATGCCCGCGTATCTTTCTTTCGTGAAGACATTGCAAAAACAGGGAGAGAAGTACGTCTCATCGACAAGAATTGCCGAATACATGGAAATAGACGCCACGCAAGTGACGAAAGATTTGTCGCATACCGGTATCTCCGGTAAAACTCGTGTTGGTTACGAGGTGGATAATTTCGTGGAGATACTGGATGACTTTCTTGGTTTTAACAAGATTAATAACGCTTTTCTAGTCGGGGCGGGTTCGTTAGGATGTGCCTTGTTGCAGGATAAGGGACTGAGAAATTTCGGTTTGAATATACAGAAGGCTTTCGACGTGGACAAATCTAAAATCGGGACAAAGATTAATGATGTCGAGATTTTTCATGTGGACCAGTTCCGGGGAATGCCGGGAGAATGTAACGTGGCGATAGGAATCATTACCGTTCCGGCCGAATGTGCCCAGAACGTGGCCGATTTAATGGTTGCTTGGGGAATCAAGGCTATTTGGAATTTTACCCCGGCCCGGATTAAAGTACCTGCTCATATTGCCGTGCAAAACACGACGATATACACGAACTTGGCCATTTTATTTAATAAATTACACGGACAGGAATAGCTTTTTAATTTTAGCTTTTAAATTTTAGATTCCAGCGCACGAGCCGACATCTTTTAATTTTTAGTTTTTAGTTTCCCCTTGCACAGGGGGGAAGGTTGCTGTTTTGAGCATGACTTTTGAGTTCGCCTCTCATTTTTTCTCGTGCTAAAATCTACACGTTACGTTTTTTTAGAAAAATACAAATTTTGTTAGGCAAGGTGTTATAAATCAATTTTTTATATTTTATGTATTTACTTATTATCATACATTGATCAGCTCGTTTGTATATCGTATTATAATTTAATATATTTTTAATATTAATAGGAGGGGAATAGGGGAGGAATGGGAGCGGAATGGGAGCGGGTCACAATGTGAATGCAATAAAGTAAATAAATAACAGCGAATATTTGCATTTGTTAAATGATGTCCGGGATCGTTTTTG